>Ga0207828_100107_pt1 | contig 101020 bp, 109 predicted proteins | sample TtaePargueraPR_11_FD_187276 | JGI IMG/M metagenome (GOLD analysis project Ga0207828, IMG submission 187276) | Aerobic enrichment media microbial communities from Bioluminiscent Bay, La Parguera, Puerto Rico - Tt and P2 (3) (SPAdes) | ecosystem: Environmental > Aquatic > Marine > Unclassified ... | reverse complement strand
TTTCCGTCGAGCTGGATCGCGCCGGCGCGCGGCATCGACTCGAAGGCGGTGACGATGGCGCGGGCGTGATCCAGCTCGGCCCGGCTTGGAGCGAAGGCCGCGTTGATCACCGGGATCTGGGCGGGGTGAAGCGCCAGCATTCCCGAAAAGCCGTCGCGCCGGCCGCGCGCAGCATAGGCCGCAAGGCCGTCGAGGTCCTTCAGATCGGGAAAGACGGTCTCGATCGCCGGCACGCCCGCGGCATGGGCCGCGAACAGGGCGAGGCTGCGGACGGTCTGGTAGGGCGGCGTGTAGCCTCCGTCCGCCTCGCGCGCGCTGCTAGCACCGGTGGCGGCGGGCAGGTCCTCCGCGCCCCAGGTGAGGCCCATCAGGCTTGCTGCGACCATGCGGTAACTGCCCAGTTCGAAGATCGCGGCGGGCGTTTCGGTGGCGATCGGGAGGACGGGGACCCGCTCACCTTCGAGCAGGTGAGCGAGATCATTGACGCTGGCCGCGCCCTCGGCCTTGGGCAGGACGATCCCGTCGGGCCGGCGCGGCAGGATTGCCGCGAGATCGGCGCGCAACTGGTCGCTGGCCAGCGGGTTGATCCGCACCAGCGTGACCACAGCGCGCGGGCCGTCGAGATATTCGGCCACGGCGTCGCGGGCCTCGCCCTTGTGCTCATGGGTCACCGAATCCTCGAGGTCGAGGATCACCGCGTCGGCGCCGCTGGCGGCCGCCCTGGCGAAGCGGTCGGGCCGGTCGCCGGGCACGAACAGGAGACTTCGCAGCCTCACTGGCCGCTCCCCATGATCAGTGCCATGCGCAGGCATTCGCACACTACTTCGTCATGCTGGTTGAGCAGGCGGTGGCGGAAGGTGACGATCCCGGCGCCGGGGCGGGACTTGCTGGGGCGGGCTTCGACCACTTCGGTCTCGGCGCGCAAAGTGTCGCCGAGGAAGACCGGCCTGGGGTGGACCAGCTTGTCGTAACCGAGATTGGCCACCAGAGTGCCGAGCGTGGTGTCGCCGACCGACAGCCCGACCATCAGCGCGAAGGTGAAAGTCCCGTTGACGAGGATCTGCCCGAACTCGCTCGATTTCGCCGCCTCGGCATCGATATGCAGCGGTTGCGGGTTGTGGGTCATGGTCGAGAACAGGAGGTTGTCCGTCTCGGTCACTGTGCGGCGGATTTCGTGGGCGATGGTGTCGCCAACGGTCCATTGATCGAAGAAACGTCCGGCCATCAGATCCTCCCCGAGCTTGTCTCGGGGAGGTGGCGCGCCGCCGCAGGCGGCGTGACGGAGGGGCGAACTCCCGCCCTCACCCCTCCACCCCGAGCAGGCTCGGGGAGGATCTGGATTGTCCGGCTCATTCCGCTTCCCCCTTCTCGATCCGCACCAGCAAGGCCTCGACCTGCACCTGCTGCCCCGGCCCGGCGGAAAGTTCCGCCACCACCCCGTCAAACGGCGCGGTGAGCGTGTGCTCCATTTTCATCGCTTCCAGCGTCAGCAGCTTCTGCCCGGCGGTGACCGTGTCGCCTTCGGCCACGAGGACCGACACGACATTGCCCGGCATCGGGGCGAGGATGGCACCGGAGGATGTGGAGCCCTGTCCCGAGCCGCGAACGGCCTTCGCGAATTCGAATGTCGAACCTTCGTGAAAGACCAGAACGCGTTCGTCGTCGGTGTAGCCGGAGGCGGCCGCCAGCGGGGTGCCGGCGTCCAGAGTGCGCGTCTGGCTGTCATGCGTGAGCGTGACCGACCTTCGATGTTGGGCATTGAGGCGAAAGCCCGCCAACCCTTCCCCGACGTGCACCGCCTGTTCGAGCGCAATGGCGGCCGCAGTCTGCCAGACCTCTTCACTCGCGACATCGGCCGGGACGAGTTCTTCGATCCGTTCGGCGATGAAGCCGGTATCGAGCCTGCCGCCACGGAAGGCGGCGCTTTCGAGTGCGCGTTTAAGGAAACCGGCATTGCTGCGGACGGGCCAGATTTCGACATCACCCGTCATTGCGGAGAGGCGATCGATGGCCGCCGCGCGGTCGCTGCCCCGGGCTACCAGTTTGGCGATCATCGGGTCGTAGAAGGGCGAAATCGTGTCGCCTTGGTCGACGCTCGTCTCGATCCGGCCTTCGCCCTCGAACAGCAGCCATTCGAGCCGCCCCGTACTCGGCAAAAACCCCCGCGCCGGGTCTTCCGCATAGAGCCGCGCCTCGATGGCATGGCCGGTGATCGACAGCTCCTCCTGCCGCAGCGGCAGTGCCTCGCCGCTCGCCACGCGCAACTGCCATTCGACCAGGTCGACGCCGGTGATCTCTTCGGTGACCGGATGCTCGACCTGCAGTCTTGTGTTCATTTCCATGAACCAGATGCGGTCGGCGCGCAGGCCATCGGAGGCGTCGGCGATGAATTCGACCGTGCCCGCGCCGACATAGTCCACCGCCTTCGCCGCGCGCACGGCGGCGGCGCAGATTGCGTCGCGGGTCGCCTCGTCCATGCCGGGGGCGGGGGCCTCCTCGATCACTTTCTGGTGGCGGCGCTGGAGCGAGCAGTCGCGTTCGAACAAATGGACGATGTTGCCGTGGGCGTCGCCGAAGACCTGCACCTCGATATGGCGCGGGCTTTCGATGTATTTCTCGATCAGGACCGTGTCGTTGCCGAAACTGGCCTTGGCCTCGCGACGGCAGCTGGCGAGCGCGTCGGCAAAGTCGGCCGGGGCGTCGACCTTGCGCATCCCCTTGCCGCCGCCGCCCGCTACCGCCTTGATCAGCACCGGATAGCCGATTGTGCCGGCTTCCTTGGCGAGGAACGCCGCGTCTTGCGCCGCGCCGTAATAGCCCGGCGTCACCGGCACCCCGGCCTCGGCCATCAGCTTCTTGGCCGCGTCCTTGAGCCCCATGGCGTTTATGCTCGCAGGGCTGGGGCCGACCCAGACCAGCCCGGCGTCCAGCACTGCCTGCGCGAAATCGGCGTTCTCCGAAAGGAAGCCGTAACCGGGGTGGATCGCCTCGGCCTCGCTCTCCTTCGCGGCGGCAATGATCCTGTCCATGCGCAGATAGCTCTCCGCCGCGGGCGATGGCCCGATATGCACCGCTTCGTCCGCCTGCCGCACATGCAGCGCGTTCCGGTCCGCATCCGAATAAACTGCCACTGTGCGCACGCCCAAGGCCCGCGCGGTGCGGATGATCCGGCAGGCGATCTCGCCCCGGTTCGCGATGAGGAGCGAGGCGATCATGACCAGTTTTCCGAAGAGAAAAGCTCTCTCCAGCGTTCCACGCCCTCGGGTGAATCAGCCAACTGTTGCGCAAGGTACAACTGGAGACAGTCACCCAAGATCGCGTCCGCGAAATCGCACCAGTTGAGCTTCTCCTTACGGTCAAGACCTTCGTAAAACGACTGGAACCAGCCCCAGAAGCCGGTCCTTGCGTTGGCCATGTCTTCGATGATTGTCCCGACCAGGACGGCACCTGAAACCACGAAGGCTTCCAGAGCCGCCTCCTGAGCCGCCCTCGCTGCCTTCCGAGCTTTGGATTTTCCCTTCATCACTAGCGCGACGGATTTGATGCAAGCGTCCATATAGCTGCCGAAGGCCTCAATCGCGCACTCAGCGATTTCTTGTTGTCGGACAGGTAGCTTGCCGAATTCAATCACATATTGAGGGGGGGAATCAGCGGTTTGGGGACGTAGTCCATACCTTGGGAGCTTTTGGGGATCGAACCAGCTCGGCGAAGGGCGATCCTCCCTCCGCAGTTCTCGACGAAGATTGTCTATGTAGCGCAGATTGGGTCGGTTGTGGTTTATCTTGCTCACATCCGGAACACCCCGAAGCGGGGCGCCTCCTCGATCGGCTGGTTGAGGCAGGCGGCGAAGGCCAGCCCGAGCACGTCGCGCGACTGGACCGGGTCGATCACGCCGTCGTCCCACAGGCGGGCGGTGGCGTGGTAGGGGTTGCCTTCGTCCTCGTATTTCTTCCGGATCGGGGCCTTGAAGGCCTCGGCCTCGCGCTCGTCCCATTTCTCGGCGTCGCGGTGGACGGTGGCGAGGACGCTGGCGGCCTGCTCGCCGCCCATCACCGAGATCCGGCTGTTGGGCCAGGTGAACAGGAAATTGGGCGAATAGGCGCGGCCGCACATGCCGTAATTGCCCGCGCCGAAGCTGCCGCCGATCAGCACGGTCACCTTGGGCACCTGCGCCGTGGCGACCGCGGTGACCAGCTTGGCGCCGTGCTTGGCGATCCCTTCCGCCTCGTATTTCCCGCCGACCATGAAGCCCGAGATGTTCTGCAGGAACAGCAGCGGGATACCGCGCTGGCAGGCGAGCTCGATGAAATGCGCGCCCTTGAGTGCGCTTTCGGAGAACAGCACGCCGTTATTCGCCAGCACCGCCACCGGCATGCCCCAGATATGCGCGAAGCCGCAGACGAGCGTGCTGCCGTAATCGGTCTTGAACTCGTGGAACGCGCTCCCGTCGACGATCCGGGCGATAACCTCGTGCACGTCATAGGGCTGGCGGACGTCCTCGGGGACGATTGCGTAGAGCTCCTCGGGATCGTATTTCGGCGGGCGGGGTTCCTGCAGCTCGATCTCAGCGACCTTCTGGTGGCCGAGATGGCTGACGATGTCGCGCAGGATGGTCAGCGCGTGCGCGTCGTTCTCGGCGAGGTGGTCGACCACCCCGCTCTTGCGCGCGTGCAGGTCGCCGCCGCCGAGATCCTCGGCGCTGATTTCCTCGCCCGTGGCCGCCTTCACCAGGGGCGGGCCGGCGAGGAAGATCGTGCCCTGCTCGCGCACGATCACGCTTTCGTCGCTCATCGCGGGCACATAGGCCCCGCCGGCGGTGCAGCTGCCCATGACGCAGGCGATCTGCGCGATCCGCTGCGCGCTCATCTGTGCCTGGTTGTAGAAGATCCGCCCGAAATGCTCGCGGTCGGGGAAGACCTCGGCCTGGTGCGGCAGGTTCGCCCCGCCGCTGTCGACCAGGTAAAGGCAGGGCAGGCGGTTCTGCTGCGCAATCTCCTGCGCGCGCAGGTGTTTCTTCACCGTCATCGGAAAGTAGGTACCGCCTTTGACCGTCGAATCATTGGCGAGCACCATCACCTGCCGCCCGGAAACCCGCCCGATCCCGGCGATCAGTCCCGCGCCCGGCACCTCGCCGCCATACATGTCGCAGGCGGCGAGCTGGCCGATCTCGAGGAAGGGCGAGCCGGGGTCGAGCAGCCGCTCGACCCGGTCCCTTGGCAGCAGCTTGCCGCGTGTCACATGCCGCGCCCGGTATTTCTCCGGCCCTCCCAGCGCCGCCTCGGCGACCCTCTCCCGCAGCTCCGCCGCCAGCGCGCGGTTGTGCGCGGCGCGGGCCGCGGCCTCGGGGCTCGCGAGGTCGAGCCGGCTCGGGAGGACCGGCGCGCTCATTCGCCTCCGCTGTCGAGGTGCCCGGCCATGAAGGGCAGCACGACGTCCCTGAAGCGTTCGGCGATCCGGTTGACGTGATCGCCATCATAGATTGCCCATTCATGGGCAATTCCGAACTTGCCGAGTTCCTGGTGGATCAGCGTGTCGTCGGTGACGAGGCCGTCCTTGTCGCCGACATCGGCGCCGATCGCGTCATAGCTCTTGAGCGCATCGACGTGGCTGGCGACCAGCGCGAGCGGGGAGTTGGCGGCCCATTGCGCGATGACCATCGGATCCACTGCGCCGTCCTTGAGCGGGAAATCGGCGTAGAAGGGCGGGTTCTGCGGATTGGGCGACCAGGCGGTCATCGAGGCCAGTCCGGCACGCATGCCGAAGCCGGACTGATCGACCCCGTCGATCGGCACGGCGGCCATGGCGGTTGCGCTCTCGACGGTTTCGCCCCGCGGGGAAATGCAGCAGGCGCTCTGCGCCCAGAACGCCGCGAAAGTGCCGGGGAAACGCATGGCGATCCGCCAGGTGCCGTAGCCGCCCATCGAATGGCCGGCGAGGCCGCGCCCCTCGCGCGTCGCGACGGTGCGGTAATTGGCATCGATATAGGCGACGAGGTCCTTCGCCACGAAGCTCTGGAAATCGCCCACGGTGACCGAGTTCGAATACATCGAGCCGCCCATCTTCGTCAGCGTGTCGGGCACGACCACGATGAATTCGCTCCCGGCGGCGGCGCTCGCCGCGACGGCTTCGGGCACCTTCATGAAATTGTAGAAATTGCGCCCGTCGATGGCGAAACCGTGGAGGTAATAGACCACCGGATAGCGGCGTTCGGGATCGCTGCCGTAGCTCGGCGGCAGGACCACCATCGCCTCGCGCGTGGCGGAATTGCCTTCGAGATTGCCTTCGAGTGCCGGCGAATGGACCTGCACCGCCTCGACCGTGATCCCGGCGGGTACCGCCGCGGGTGGCGCCGTGATGTTCTGCGCCGCCGCCGGCACGGCGCCGAGCGCCGCGAAAAGAGCCAGCGAAGCAAACAGAGCCTTGTTCATGAAATATCTCCCGTCATCTGCTGCCGGCTCATGGCGCTTCACCCCTTGAAGAGCTCGCGGCCGATCAGCATGCGACGGATTTCGTTGGTTCCGGCACCGATGTCCAATAGTTTGGCATCTCTTAAATAGCGTTCTACCGGCCAGTCGGTGGTATAGCCCGCGCCGCCCAGCGCCTGGATCGCCTCCAGCGCGACCTTCACCGCATTCTCGCTCGCCAGCAGGATCGCCCCGGCCGCGTCGTAGCGGGTCGAGAAGCCGGCGTCGGTCGCCCGGGCGACGGCATAGATATAGGCGCGGCTCGAATTGAGCGCGACATACATGTCCGCCAGTTTGGCCTGCATCAGCTGGAATTCGCCGATCGGGCGGCCGAACTGCTTGCGCTCGCGGACATAGGGCAGGACCACGTCGAGACAGGCCTGCATGATCCCGGTCTGGACCGCCGCGAGCACGGTGCGCTCGTAATCGAGCCCGCTCATCAGCACGCCGACGCCCTTGTCGACCTCGCCGAGCACATTCTCTGCGGGGATCTCGGCGTCGTCGAACACCAGCTCGGCGGTGGGCGAGCCCTTCATGCCGAGCTTCTCGATCTTCTGGCCGATCGCAAAGCCCTTGAAGCCCTTCTCGACGATGAAGGCGGTGATCCCGTGCGGCCCGGCCTCCATGTCGGTCTTGGCATAGACCACCAGCACATCGGCCACCGGGCCGTTGGTGATCCAGTATTTGGTCCCGTTGAGGATGTATTTGTCGCCCTTCTTCTCGGCCTTGAGCTTCATCGAGACGACGTCCGAACCGGCGCCCGGCTCGCTCATCGCGAGCGCGCCGATCTTCGTGCCCGCGATCATCTCGGGGAGGTAGCGTGCCTTCTGGTCTGCGGTGCCGTGGCGGTAGATCTGGTTGACCCCGAGATTGGAGTGGACGCCGTAGGACAGGCCGACCGAAGCCGAGGCGCGGGCGATCTCCTCCTGCGCCACCACATGCTCGAGAAAGCCGAGCCCGAGCCCGCCGTCTTCCTCGCTCACGGTAATGCCGTGCAGGCCGAGCGCGCCCATCTCGGGGAACAGTTCGCGCGGGAACCAGTCCTCCTCGTCGACCTTGCGGGCGAGCGGGGCAACGCGTTCCTCGGCGAAACGCGCGGTGGAATCACGGATCATGTCCACGGTCTCGCCGAGGACGAAGTTCAGGCTTGTCATTCTTCTCTCCCAAGAAGTTTCAAGCGTAACATACTGCCCGGCTTTCCCGAGGGATAATTCACACCGCGTAATAATATTGCGCAGGCGTGGCAGGCGGTGCCCGGCTTGCTCGCAGCGCCGGGCGAGGGCAGGGCAAGACTATTTCCTGGCCTCTTGCCGGCCGTGCCTGGGCGGGCGCGAATCACCGCCTCCGCCGCTACCGGGACGGAGCGTCTGGACGGCTTCGCGCGCCCGCACTACGCAGGCAGGATGCACGCCGAAACCTCCTTCCTCTACGAAGGCGCGATCCTGCTGGGGTTCGCTCTGGTCTTCGTGCTGCTGTTTCGCCGGCTCGGGCTGGGCGCCACGCTGGGCTATCTCGTTGCCGGGGCCGTGGTCGGGCCCCATGTGCTGGATCTGGCCGGGGACGCGGCAAACAAGATCAGTTTCGCCGAACTCGGGATCGCCTTCCTGCTCTTCGTGGTCGGGCTCGAGCTCAACCCCGCGCGGCTGTGGCGGATGAAGAGCGAGATCTTCGGCCTCGGCCTGTTGCAGGTGGCGGCCTGCGGCGCCGCACTGGTCGGGGTCTTCGCGCTGACGACCTCCTATCCCTTCACCGCGCTGCTGGTGCTCGGCCTGCCGCTGGCGCTGTCCTCCACCGCGCAGGTCCTGCCGATGCTGCAATCGGCCGGGCGCCTGCGCACCCCCTTCGGCGAGCGGGCCTTCTCGATCCTGCTGTTCCAGGACCTCTCGATCATCCCGCTGATCACCATGGTCGCGGCGCTGAGCGTGAGCGGCGCGGAAGACGGGCCGGGCGGCTGGCTGCTGGCGCTCTACACCGTGTTCGCCGTCGCCGGGCTGATCGCGCTCGGCCGCTTCGCGATCCGGCCGCTGTTCCGCCTGATCGCGAACCTGCGCGAACGCGAGTTCTTCGTCGTCGCCGCGCTGTTCACCATCGTCGCGGCGGCGGCGCTGATGCACCTGCTCGGCCTCTCGGTCGCGCTCGGCGCCTTCATCGCCGGGGTCATGCTGGCCGACACGCCCTATCGCCACGAACTGGAAGCCGATGTCGAGCCCTTCCGTTCGATCCTGCTCGGCCTGTTCTTCCTCGCGGTCGGCATGATGCTCGATCTCGGCGCGATCGCGCAGCAGCCGCTGTTCGTGGTCGGCATGGCGCTGGCGCTGATCGCGACCAAGGCCGCGGTGGTGACCGCGATCGGCCTTGCGTTCCGGATGGAATGGCGCAGCGCGATCGCGCTCGGCCTGCTGCTGAGCCAGGGCGGCGAATTCGGCTTCGTCCTGTTCACCCAGGCCCAGGCCGGCGGGATCATCGATGCACAGACCGCCAGCCTGTTCGGCGCGGTGGTGACGCTCTCGATGGTCACTACCCCCTTCCTGATGATGCTGACCCGCAGGATCCGCAAATCGACCGCCGGCCAGCCCCAGACCCGCGAGGGGCCCAAGCCCGACGGTGCCAATGCGGTGGTGGTCGGCTACGGCCGCTTCGGCCAGACCGTTGCGCAGATGCTGATGGCGGGCGGGGTCAAGGTGACCACGGTCGATACCGATGTCGAGATGATCGACACGGCGGGCAGCTTCGGGGCCAAGATCTATTTCGGCGACGGGCTGCGGCTCGACATACTGCGCCAGGCGGGGGCAGCGGAGGCGAATCTGATCGCCTTCTGCATGGATGGCGATCCGCTCGAGCGCGAGCTGCTCGAAGGGGTGAAGCAGGCCTTCCCCCAGGCCGCGCTCTATGTCCGCGCCTTCGACCGGCGGACGGCGATCAAGCTGGCGGGTTCGCCGGTCGAAGGAATGGTGCGCGAGGTGCGCGCCTCCGCCATCACGCTCGCGCGCATGGCACTCGACGGGCTCGGCCTAGGCCTCGACGACATCAACCGTGCCGAGGATTATTATCGCGGGCACGACGAATCCCGCCTGGCGATCCAGAAGGAGGCCGGCGACGTCACCGCCGCGCGCGACCAGATCATTACCCGGCCAGCCCCGCGTGGCGAGGGAGGCGGCCTCGCCTAGGGGCTTTTGCGAGGGCGCCGAAAACCGTTTTCCTACAGGGCCGCAAGCTGCCATGCTCTGCACGGCTCATTCGCAATGTCCAGAAACGGGCGCCAGACAGGCGTGTTTTGCCGGAAATGTGTCAACCGGCGCTTTCCTGTCCATATCTATGATTCGACAGGATTAAGTCCGGGAATCGGCGGTTGACACCCTGTCGCCTTCGTCAACTTCGGGCAGCGGTTCCGGCCTTCGGCCGGGCATGGGCCTGGGTGCCGCGATGATAGACCCGGTCGCTGTCCAGCACGGCGTCGGTCGCCAGTGTGCCGGCGCCCGCGAGTTCGGCGTAGATCGGCTTGAAATCGGTCTTGAGCGTCTGGTCGAGCAGGTCGGCGAAGCTGTCGATCACGAAATAGCTCTGCTGGTAGTCGTCGATCCGGTAGTCGGTCCGCATCACCCGCCTGAGGTCGAAGCCGAGCCGGTTGGGGCTGGCGTCGTCGAGCGCGAAGATGCTCTCGCCATGGCTCGAGACGATCCCGGCGCCGTAGATGCGCAGGCCGTCGGCGGTCTTCACCAGCCCGAATTCGACCGTGTACCAGTAGAGCCGCGCGAGGTTGCGGATCGCGCCGAGCCCGCCGGCGCGCTGGCCGCCGCGGCCATAGGCTGCCATGTAATCGGCGAAGACCGGGTCGGCCAGCATGGGGACATGGCCGAAGACATCGTGGAACACGTCGGGTTCCTGGAGATAGTCGATCTGATCGGGACGGCGAATGAAGTTCCCGGCCACGAAGCGGCGGTTGGCGAGATGGTCGAAGAAGATCTCGTCGGGCACCAGCCCGGGCACCGCCACCACCTGCCAGCCGGTACTGCGCATCAGCTTGTCCGACAGTTCCTCGAAATTCGGGATTCCGGGGCGCGAAAGCTGGAGCATGTCGATCCCGGCGAGATATTCGGGCGCGGCGCGGCCGGGCAGCATGCGGCACTGGCGCGCGAAGAGCCGGTCCCACATGGCGTGGTCCGCGGCGCTGTAGCCGTCCCAGTCCTGCGGGATCGTCCAGTCTTCGGCCGTGCCGGCAGGGCGGACCAGTGGCCTGGTTTCGTCCATCTCCTCTGCTCTCTATATAGGAAGTATCAGATGAAACCAAATCCCCCGTGCAGGTCGTTGCCATGCGCCCCCCCGCTCCCCTATAGGCGCGGCGCGCACCCGCATTCACGCCAATCCGAGTTATCATGAAGCCCGAGACCTTCACCCCGCTGGCCACGCAGACCCCGGCCGAGATCGAAGCCGCCTTTCCCCCGCGCGGCCTGCCCGAGGGCGCGGCGGTCACCCGCTTCGGTCCGAGCCCGACCGGCTTCGTCCACATCGGCGGGCTCTACACCGCGCTGATCAGCCGGCGGCTGGCGAAGCAGACCGGCGGGCTGTTCCTCCTGCGGATCGAGGACACCGACAAGAAGCGCGAGGTCGAAGGCGCGGTCGAACTGATCGTTTCCTCGCTGCGCGACTGGGGGCTCGAGCCCGACGAGGGCGAATTCGCGCATGGCGAGGAACGCGGCGCCTACGGCCCCTACAGGCAGAGCGAACGCGGCCCGCTCTACCAGGCCTTCGTCCGCAAGCTGCTTGCCGAGGGCCACGCCTATCCCTGCTTCGCCAGCGCCGAGGAACTGCAGGACATGCGCGAGCAGCAGCAGAAGCTGAAAATCCCGCCCGGCTATTACGGCAAGTGGGCGCTCTGGCGCGACAAGGGCGAGGCCGAGGTGGAGGCGGCGCTGGCCGAGGGCCGGCCCTTCGTCATCCGTCTGCGTGCGCCCGACGACCGCCCGGAAAAGACCGTGCTGCCCGACATCGTGCGCGGCGAACTCGAACTCGACACCAACCGCCAGGACGTGGTCCTGCTCAAGGCCGACGGCATGCCGACCTACCACATGGCGCATGTGGTCGACGACCGGCTGATGGGCACCACCCATGTCATCCGCGGCCACGAATGGCTGAGTTCCTACCCGCTTCACGCGCAGCTGTTCGACCTGCTCGGCTGGCAGCGTCCGCAGTTCGCGCATATCTCGCCGATCGAGAAGCAGGCCGGCTCCTCGCGCCGCAAGCTCTCCAAGCGCAAGGACCCGGAGGCCTCGGTCGAATATTATCTCGAGCAGGGCTATCCGCAGCAAGCGGTGATGGATTACCTCGTCAATCTTGCCGACGGGAAGTTCGAGGAATGGCGGGCCGAGAATCCCGCGGCCGACGCTGCCGACTATCCGCTCGCGCTCGACCGCATGAACCGCGCCGGCGCGCTGTTCGACCCCGACAAGCTCGACAGCATCAGCCGCGAGGTGATCGGACGGATGAGCGATGCCGAAGTCTGTGCGGCGGTTTCCGCCTGGGCCAGACAGCGGGACCAGGCCTTCTCGCTGATCCTCGATGCCGATCCGGACTATGCCACCCGCATCTTCGGGATCGAGCGCCACGGTGAACGCCCGCGCAAGGACATGGCCCACTGGTCGCAGGTCCCCGACGACATCGCCTTCTTCTTCGACGCGCTCTACGAGGTCCTCGTGCCGCAGGCGCGCGAACTCTTTGCCACGCTCGAACCCGCACCGCCGGCCGCCCTGCTGCAGGAAATCGCTGAAGGCTTCGATCCCGCGGTCAGCCGCGAGGAATGGCTCGAGTGGATGCGCGAGGTGGGCGGCCGCCACGGCTATGCGCCCAACAACAAGGTCTACAAGGCCGACCGGGAAGCCTACCTCGGCCATTTCGGCGACATGGCCGGCGCGCTGCGGATCATCCTCGCCGCGCGCCGCAACACGCCCGACCTGTTCGAGATCATGCAGGTGCTCGGCAAGGAGCGGGTGCAGGCACGGATCGCGGGAGCGCTCAGCTGGAGTTGAGCTGGACTAGCGATATTGCCATGACGGGCCCGAAGGATACATGAAGGCCCGAGAGATTCTGAGAGAGGAAGAGCATGACCCAGTTTACGCGTCTGAACCCGATGACCGGCGAAGTGGCCTCGAGCGCTGAAGCCATGCAGGCGGGCGATATCCCCGCTATCGCCGCCCGTGCCCAGGAAGGTTTTGCGGTTTGGTCGAAGCTGGGCCCGAACGCCCGGCGCGCGGTGCTGAACAAGGCGGCCGATGCGCTGGTGGCGAAGAAGGATGATTTCGTCGCCGCAATGATGGGCGAGATCGGCGCGACCGCGGGCTGGGCAATGTTCAACCTGATGCTGGCGGCCGGCATGGTCCGCGAGGCGGCGGCGATCACCACCCAGATCTCCGGCGAGGTGATCCCCTCGGACCATGAAGGCACGGTGGCCATGGCGCTGCGCGAGCCGGTCGGGGTCATGCTCGGGATCGCCCCGTGGAACGCGCCGATCATCCTTGGCGTGCGCGCCATCGCGGTCCCGCTGGCCTGCGGCAATGCGGTGATCCTCAAGGCCTCCGAGCAGTGCCCGCGCACCCATGCGCTGATCATCGAGGCCTTCGCCGAGGCGGGTTTCCCCGAGGGGGTGGTCAATGTTGTCACCAATGACCCGAAGGATGCGGGCGAGGTGGTCGGCGCGCTGATCGACGCGCCGGAGGTCAAGCGGATCAACTTCACCGGTTCGACCGCAGTGGGCAAGATCATCGCCAAACGCGCGGCCGAGCATCTCAAGCCGGTGCTGCTCGAGCTCGGCGGCAAGGCGCCGATGGTGGTGCTCGAGGACGCCGATCTCGACGAGGCGGTCAAGGCCGCGGCCTTCGGCGCCTATATGAACCAGGGCCAGATCTGCATGTCGACCGAGCGGATCATCGTGGTCGAGAGCGTGGCCGATGCTTTCGCGGCGAAGTTTGCCGAGAAGGTCCGCACCATGCCGGCCGGCGATCCGACCGCGGGCAACACCCCGCTGGGCGCGGTGGTCGACACGAAGACGGTCGCCAAGTGCTATGCGCTGATCGAGGATGCGCTCGCCAGGGGCGCCGAGTTGCTGGTCGGCGGCGATACGACGCAGAACGTCGTCATGCCCGCCCATCTGGTCGACAAGGTCACGCCGGAGATGAAGCTGTTCCGCGACGAGAGCTTCGGCCCGGTGGTCGGCATTGCCCGGGCCCGCGACGAGGCCCATGCGATCGAGCTCGCCAACGACACCGAATACGGGCTTTCCAGTGCTGTCTTCACGAAGGACACTGCGCGCGGGCTCAAGGTCGCGCGGCAGATCCAGGCCGGCATCTGCCACGTCAACGCCAGCACGGTCAGCGACGAACCGCAGATGCCTTTCGGCGGGATGAAGGCCTCGGGCTACGGCCGCTTCGGTGGTCGTCAGGGTATCGACGCCTTCACCGAAACGCGCTGGATCACCTTCGAAACCGAACCGGGACACTACCCGATCTGAGCCAGCGCTCAGGCTCCGGGGCACGGCCCCGCGCAGGACTGTAACCTCCGGTGCTGGCGAACGAACCCGCCAGGCCGGAGGATGCCGCCTTGACCAAGACCTTGCCGCCTGTCTCGCCAGCGGAGCCGCTCCCGGCACCCGCGGCCTACACGTTCGCTCGCCTCTCGGGGATCGCTCCGGAGGTGGTGCTGGCACATCTGCGCGAGCCAAGGATTGCCCGCCACCTGCCGCTCTTGCCCGAACACCCGACGCTCGCACTGGCGCGGCAGCTGATCGCGGCCAAGGAGGCCTGCTGGGACCGCGACGGGCTCGGGCACTGGGCGATCCTCGCCAATGGTCGCTACGCCGGCTGGGGCGGTTTCCAGCGGGAAGGCGAGGACTGGGACTTCGGCCTCGTCCTGCGCCCCGAACATTTCCGCGGCGGGCGGGCGATTGCCTTGCAGGCCCTGGCCTGGGCGCGGGCCAGGACCGCGATCGCGGAAGTGACCTTCCTCCTGCCCCGCTCCCGCTCGCGCCGGTCGCTCGAACGGCTGGGCGCACGGATGACGGGCGAAAGCGAACATGACGGCGTGTCCTTCGCCCGCTGGGTGCTGGACTTGCGGGAAAGCGGTGCAGCTCGCGACGGAGGCGTGGTGCCGGCTGCAGGAATCGAACCCGCGACCTGATGATTACAAATCAACTGCTCTACCAACTGAGCTAAGCCGGCACGCGCTGCGGTTGCGCCCGTTGCGTCATAGCGCGCCGAAAGTCCAGCCTTCAGTTTGCGCGACCGCCGCGAGGGCAGGCGGCTGCCACAATGCCTTGCGACAGGCCGCCTTGCGCAGCCAGGCCGCGGTGAGCAGGGCGTCGGTGGCATGATCGCTGAGCGAGGCGCGCGCGCGGAAGGATGGGCTGCCGAGCGCGGCGAGAGCGGCGTTGAGGTCTTCCCGGCTGCGCATCTTGGTCCGGCCCGAACTGCGCTCGGCCTCGATCGCGGCGAGGCTGGTATAGATCTCGACCACCACCGAGCCGTAGGCTGGCGGCGGATCGAAGGGCCAGATCGCCAGTTGCCCGGCGAGCCGGTTGAGCACGCGCATTCCGGTCAGGCTCGATTTGCCGACCTGCGCCGCGCCGACGAGGTTGAAGTTGCTGGTGGGCTTGCAGCCCATCGCGGCCTGGGCCGCTTCGGTCACCCGGAAACGGCCAGGCCCGCCGCCGAAGCATTCGCCCTCGCGCCCGCCGTGCCGGCGAAAATAGCGGCTGGCGACGGGATGGTCGACGAAGCTGGCGGCGGCGAGATGCGCGTCGTTGCGGCAGATATCGTCGATCATGTCCCACAATCCGCGGGCATGGAGCGGGCTCTTGTCCCAGCCGGGGAAGAACGCACCGGCATCGGCAAAGGGTAGCGAGATTCCGAGGTCGAGCCCGACCAGCGTATCGGGCGGCAGATCGTGGAGAAGCCAGTCGAGCACTTCGCCGCGCGACCAGCGGTGGCCGGGTTGGACAAGGCGCGGCGCGGCGCCCGTGGTGTCGCAGAGGGCGATAGCGATCCCGGCCTGGCGTTCGCCCACCGCGCCCGACCAGTCGATCGCGGCAAAATGGCGGAAATCAGCCACGCCGCTCCTGCCGCAACTTGTCCCAATAGTCGAGCCGCTTGCGCACTTCGCGCTCGAAGCCGCGCTCGACCGGTTCGTAATAGGCCTGCGGCTCCATGCCTTCAGGCCAGTAGTCGTCGCCCGAGAAACCGTCCTCGGCATCGTGGTCGTAGCTGTAGCCCTCACCGTAGCCGATGTCCTTCATCAGCTTTGTCGGGGCGTTGAGGATGTTCTGCGGCGGCATCAGGCTACCGGTCTCGCGGGCGCTGGCGAAGGAGGCTTTCTGCGCCTTGTAGGCGGCGTTCGACTTGGGCGCGGTGGCGAGATAGATGCAAGCCTGCACCAGCGCCAGTTCGCCCTCGGGGCTGCCGAGAAACTCATAGGCGTCCCTGGCCGCCATGCATTGCACCAGCGCCTGCGGGTCGGCCATGCCGATGTCCTCCACCGCCATCCGGACGAGGCGCCGGGCGAGGAAGCGCGGCTCTTCGCCGGCGGTGAGCATGCGGGCGAGGTAGTAGAGCGCAGCCTGGACGTCCGAGCCGCGCACCGCCTTGTGGAGCGCCGAAATGAGGTTGTAGTGCCCCTCGCGGTCCTTGTCGTAGACCGCCATCCGGCGTTGGAGGAACCGGCCGAGACCGGCCGGGTCGAGCGGCTCGGCGATCTGCGCGGCATAGAGCGTTTCGGCCTGGTTGAGCAGGAAGCGGCCGTCGCCGTCGGCGCTGGCGACAAGCGCGTCGCGTGCCTCGGACGTCAGCGGGAGCGGGCCCGCGAGCGCTTCGGCCCGGTCGAGCAACTGGCCGAGTGCTTCGGCGTCGAGCCGGTGCAGGATCAGCACCTGCGCGCGGCTGAGCAGGGCGGCGTTGAGCGCGAAACTGGGGTTCTCGGTGGTGGCCCCGACCAGGGTCACCGTCCCGCGCTCGACGAAGGGCAGGAAGCCGTCCTGCTGCGCGCGGTTGAAGCGGTGGATCTCGTCCACGAACAGCAGCGTGCGCTGGCCTGCCTTGCCCATGGTCTCGGCCTCGGCGAAGGCCTTCTTGAGATCGGCCACCCCCGAGAAGACCGCGCTGACGGCGGCGAAGCGCATGCCCACCGCATCGGCCAGCAGGCGCGCAATGCTGGTCTTGCCGGTACCCGGCGGCCCCCACAGGATCATGCTCGAGAGCCGGCCCGCCGCGACCATTCGCCCGATCGCGCCTTCAGGCCCGGTCAGGTGTTGCTGCCCGATCACCTCGCCGAGCGCTCGCGGACGCAGGCGGTCGGCCAGTGGCGCGTCGTCTCGCGGCGCATCCGGCGCAGCGGGGGGCGGGGTCTCGTCGGCAAACAGGTCGGCCATGCGCGCCACCATAGGAGCGCAAAAAAAGAAATCCATGCCCTTGAAGTGCTATATCGGCGATATATCTTAGAGCTATCGTGGGGCAGTGAATCCAAGGAAAAGCTAATGCACAGACACGCACATCATCACGGCCGCGGCCCGCGCCGCAATCCCTGGGCGGGCTTCGCCGCCATCGGCCGCGAATTCGACAAATGGGATTTCGACTTCGATTTCGATCCCTTCGCCAAGGGCGGCCGGCCGCGCCGGCGCGGCGGCGGGCGGCGGCGGATGTTCGCCGGGGGCGAACTGCGCCTCGTCCTCCTCAAGCTGATCGCCGACGAGCCGCGTCATGGTTACGAGCTGATCAAGGCGATCGAGGAACTGACCGGCGGCGAATATTCGCCCAGCCCGGGCACGATCTACCCGACGCTCCAGCTGCTCGCCGACGAGGGCTCGATCGAGGAGGCCGCGGGCGAGGGCGCGCGCAAGCCCTTCGCGGCAACCGCCGCAGGGCAGGCCGAACTGGCAGAGAAGGCCGAGGAAGTCGACAGGCTGATGGCCCGGCTGGCGGGGATGAACCTGCGCGAGGAACGCCGGGGCAACCGTTCGCCCGAAATGCTGCGCGCGCTGGTCAATCTCGGCGGAGTCCTGCGCAACCGGGCCTTTTCCGGCGATCTCGACGGCGAGACTCTGGAGCGTGTGGTCGATATCCTCGACGAGGCGGCGAAGAAGATCGAACGCCTCTGACGCCCCGGATTTTCCCTTCCCGCATTCCGGTGGTATTTTCGGGACCGGGAAGGGAGAATTGCCATGAATGGATTAGCTGCCGCGAGGGCCCCCTGGCACCTATGGGTTGTCGGCCTGCTGGGCCTGCTCTGGAATGCTTACGGCGCCTTCGACTATCTGATGTCGGTCACGCGCAACGAGGCCTATCTGGCCGGGTTTCCGCCGGAAATGATCGCGCTGCTCGACAGCTTTCCGCTCTGGGCCAATGCCGCCTGGGCGATCGGCGTCTGGGCATCGGTGCTCGGCTCGGTCCTGCTCCTGCTGCGTTCGCGTCTCGCGGAATGGGCCTTCCTCGCGTCGGTCGCCGGCGCTGCCGTCAGCTTCATCTTCCAGTTGACGCTCGAATTGCCGCCCGAACTGGGTGAGGTGATGACCATGGTCATGCCGCTGGTGATCATGGTGCTGATCGTGCTGCAATGGTGGTACGCACGGCGCCAGGCCGCGGCCGGCGTGCTGCGCTAGGCTTTCGCCCTGGCCTCGATCAGCCGGATATAGGTTTCCGCCACGGCCCGGTTGATCGCTTCCCAGCTGTATTCGCGGCTGCGCAGCTCACCTGCTTCGCCGTGCGCCGCGCGGAGCGCCGGATCCTCGGCATAGGCGCGCAGGGCTGCGGCATAGCCGTCCGTGTCGCCGGGCTCGACCAGGCGGCCGGTCTCGCCGTCGCGGACGATGTTCTCCGAACCCGTCGCCCGTGCCGCGACCACGGGCACGGCGCAGGCCATGGCTTCGAGGGTGACATTGCCGAAGGCCTCGGTCACCGAAGGGTTGAGCAGCACGTCCATGCTGGCGACGGCCCGGCCGAGCGCGCTGCCTTGCTGGAAGCCGGCGAAGATTGCCTCGGGCACGCGTTCGGCGAACCATTCCCGGCACGGGCCTTCGCCGATGACCAGAACCTTGTGCGCGATGCCGGTTTCGCGGAGGCGGTCGATCGTGGCAAAGAAACTGTCGAGCCCCTTTTCGCGCACCAGCCTGCCGAGGAAGCCGATCGCGAAATCGCCATCGGCAATCCCCAGCGAACGGCGCCAGGCGAGGTCGCGGGCACCGGGATGGAAGATCTCGCGCTCGACACCGCGGGTCCAAAGCGTGATGTCGTCATGCATGCCCTGGCTCAGCAGCGTCTCGATCATGCCGGGGGCCGGCGCGACCAGCGCGTCACACTTGCGGTAGAAGTGCCGCAGCCGCTTCTCGAGCCAGGGCTTGAGGAATTCCATGCGGTAATAGCAGAGATAGGTTTCGAACCGCGTGTGCACGCTGGCGAGGACCGGGATATTGCGCTTGCGCGCCCAGCGCTGGGCAGCCTGAGCCGAAAAGTCGGGCGAGGAGAGATGCACGACATTGGGGGCGAATTCGGCCAGATCGCGCCGGATATCCGCATTGAAGCCGATCGGCATCCGGTATTCGCTGCGGAAGGGGATCGGCACATTGGGCACGCCGACCAGGTCGCCCGTGGCCTCGAAATCGGGCTTGGCGACCTTGGGGGCATAGACGCGCACCGAGGCGCCGTGCTCGAGCATGTAACCGACGAGACGGTTCAGCGCCTTGTTGGCGCCATCACGGACATAATTGTAATTGCCGCTGAACAGGGCAATGCGAAGGTCGGCCACTTCCATATTGGCTTGGGCTTTAGGCGGGCGCCGCCGGTCCATCAAGCCGCACAGCACCGATTAGGCAATCGGACCTGCGGCCGGCCCCGATAGCACCCATGCTCGCCGGGCCGGCGCTGCGCGAGGAAACACTTCGTCGCCTCATGGTCCGTCGCTCGCCGGATGGACCGCCTGTGCCCGGCTGGACCGGCGTTTCCACCGCGGCTTTTGTCCTTGGTCGGCCGCTTCGCGCTCTCGCGATGGAGGAAATCATTCGATCATTACGTAGAAATTGTAATCAGGGTTTTTGTGTAATTAACCACCTGATCTTCAATATTATTGCTGAATGCTGTTAGATTTACCGATAATTCACCATTAGCAAAACGAGCAATTATTTTTTTGTTTACCAGGGGATGAGAGAAGCGATTCGTCAAATAATAAGCAATCGCAGTTTGGGGTTTTGTATGTTCAATACACTCACCTTCCTAAGGCGCCTTGGGGACGATTCGGCCGGCAATACACTCGCCATTGCCGCAGCATCCCTGCTGCCGCTCACGGCCATGGCCGGCGGGGCGCTCGATCTCAGCATCGCCTACATGGCCCGGGCCAAGCTGCAGAACGCCTGCGACGCCGGCGTGCTCGCCGGCCGCCAGTCCATGACCGGCAGCACATGGACGACCATGGACGAGGCCGAAGCGCACAAGTTCTTCGACTTCAACTTTCCTGCCGGGACGCATCGTGCGGAGAATCTCGCGTTCGATGTCGCTCCCAATGCGGCCGATGCGACCGAATTGCTGGGAGAGGCGAGCGCCTCCATTCCGACCACGCTGATGCGCATCTTCGGCAAGGATTCGATCGATATCGAAGTTACCTGCGACGCCGAGCGAGACCAGGGGGACAACGATATCGTGCTGGTGCTCGACGTAACCCGCTCGATGCGGGACCGGCCGCATGGCGCGCCCTATGGCGATCCGACCAAGATCCAGCGGCTACGCAGCGGGGCGGCGGGCCTCTACCGGGCCTTGGCGGGCGATACCGGATCGGTGACCCGCTACGGCATCGTGCCTTATGCCCAGACCGTCAATGTGGCGCGCCAGCTCGGCAATTCGGACGTGGTCAAGGACCAGCCCTATGTCGATTTCCAGTATGAACTCTATCAGTGCAACAACGGCGGCACCAATTGCGGCTGGGCCGCGGCGGATCCGGACTACACTCCGAGAAGGGGCGACTATTACCGCTTTGCCGGGGTCGACACCAAGTGGGTGAACATCAACCGCTCGACCTGGAATTATGGCCAGGGCGGCTCCGAGAACGCCAATATCCAGGGCTTCCGGACCAGCGGGAACGGTTGCATTGAAGAGCGGCCATCGGTCGGGGAAGACTGGAATCCCGCGACCTATTACGATCATGTCTCCGCGGACGATATCGATGCCATGCCGGGCAATGCCGGCAACCAGGAAGAGCTTCAGTACGGCCGCTACGATCCCGGCGTGCAGGAAGGCTCGAGCTACGATGCCTGCCCCTCCGAAGCCTCGAAGATGGTGCCCTATGCCAGCGAAACGGCCTTCAACAGCGCGATCAACTCGGCCACCGCGCGCGTCGACGGCTATACCTATCACGACATCGGCATGCTCTGGGGCCTGCGCTGGATCTCGCGGAGCGGCATGTTCGCTTCCGAAAACCCCGAATATCGCGGCTCGACACCGGTCAACCAGCATATCGTATTCATGACCGACGGGATCCTCAACGTCCGCACCGAGGCCTATTCGGCTTATGGCGTAGAACAGCATCAGGACCGGATCGATGACGAATCCTCCTCTCCCAACGCCATTCACCAGTCCCGGCTGGAATCGATCTGCAGCCTTGCCAAGGCGCGCGGGGTGACGGTCTGGGTCATCGTCCTCGACGATGCCGCCGCCTCCGACGAGGTCGGCCCCTGTGCCACCAGCGATGCGCATTTCTTCTTCAGCGACGGTTCGGACCTGGAGGAAGTCTTCTCGCAGATTGGCCAGGGTATCGGCCGGTTGAGGCTCACCCAGTGATGCGGCTGCATTCCCTTCTTCGCCGTCTTGCCCGCGGGGAGGGGGGCGTGGCCGCAGTCGAGTTCGGGCTGATCCTGGTACCCTTCTGCCTGCTGATCCTCGGCGGGCTGGAACTGGCGCACCAGATCTATGTCCGCTCGGTGGTCAGCGGTGCGCTGACCGACGTCGGGCGCCGCGCCGGAGTGGAGGATCCGATGTTCGCCGCGGCCGGGGCGACGCTGGAGGAGCGGATCGAGAACACGCTGCGCGACCAGATCGAGCCGATCGTCTCCGACAGCGCCCAGATCCGGATTTCGACCAGCAATTTCTATGATTTCAGCGGGATCGGCAATCCCGAGAAGCTGATGACCGACCACAACGCCAATGGTGCTTTCGATATCGGGGACTGCTGGGAGGACCTCAACGAAAACGGCCGCTACGATACCGATACCGGTCGCGCGGGCATTGGCGGGGCGGATGACGTCGTCTTCTACCGGGTCGAGGTGACGCAGAACCACCTGTTCCCGATCCAGGCCTTTATCGGCCTGTCCGACAGCTATACGGTGGTGGCCGAAACCGCGGTGCGCAACCAGCCCTACGCCAATCAGAAGACCCCGCCCGTCCTGTGTGTGGAGACCAGCTGAAGATCATGCGAACCGACCGCCGCCCTCTAGCCGAGCTTGCGCGCGCCGACGACGGCGTTGCACTGATCGAATTCGCCTTCGTGGCGCCGATCCTGCTGCTCCTGATCGTGTCGGCGCTCGAACTGGCGAATTTCGGCCTGGCTCACCTGCGGGTCAGCCAGATCGCGATGACCGTTGCCGACAACGCCGGGCGCGAGGCGATCGGTATCGACGAAGCCAATGTCTACGAGGTCTTCGCGGGAGCGGAGGTGATCGGGGATCCGATCGATTTCGAGGCGAAGGGCAGGGTGATCCTCTCCTCGCTCGAACACAACAACCGCAACGGCAGCGATGCCGGACAGTTCGTTCGCTGGCAGCGCTGTTTCGGCGATCTCCAGGCCGCGCCCTCCTATGCGGTCGAAGGCGACGGCCAGTTCGATGGCAGCCTGGCCGACGGGCTCGGTGCGGGGAGCCACCGCATCGCCTCGCAGAGGGGCACGGCAGTGATGTTCGTCGAGGCGGTCTACGACTATACCCCGCTGATCGCGAGCGACCTGGTTGCCCCTTCGCAGATCCGCTACGAAAGCGCCTTCAACGTCCGCGGCCGCGAAAACCAGGTCATTACCAACGCCAACAACCTGACAGTCATGCGCTGCAACTGAGATTGGCGGCGGTCTGGCAAGGCAGCTTCAGGCCTCGCCGGCAAACTGGTCGAAAGCGCGCAGGGCGTCGGCGGCATACATGACCGAGGGACCTCCCCCCATGTAGATGCTCATGCCGAGCGCTTCGGTCAGTTCCTCGCGGCTGGCGCCGAGATCAACCAGCGCCTTGGCGTGGAAGCCGATGCAGCCATCGCAGCGCAGGGCGACCCCGATCGCCATGGCGATCAGTTCCTTGGCCTTCTTGTCGAGCGCGCCCGCGGCGCTGGCGGCCTTGGACAGCTGGTAGAAGCCGGCCATGGTATCGGGCTCCGCCTTGCGCAGTTCGGCCGTATAGGCCGAAATGTCGGCAATGATTCCCTGGTAGTCCTTGGGCATGAACTGCCTCCCCGGTTGCGCTGAAAACGTGCCCCGGATTTGGCAGCCCAATCCCCCTTGGCGCAAGGCCTTCAGGCCGCTTCGCGGCGCTTGGCCTTCTTGCGCTCGTGCGGATCGAGGATCGCCTTGCGCAGGCGGATGTTCTGGGGCGTGACTTCGACCATTTCGTCGTCGTCGATATAGGCGATGGCCTGTTCCAGCGTCATTTTCGTCGGCGGAGTCAGGCGAATGGCGTCGTCCTTGCCGGTCGAGCGGAAATTGGTCAGCTGCTTCGACTTGAGCGGATTGACCTCGAGGTCGTCGGGCTTGGCGTTTTCGCCGATGACCATGCCCTCATAGACCTTTTCCTGCGGGCTCACGAAGAGGATCCCGCGATCTTCCAGCGCGTTGAGCGCATAGCCGACCGCCTCGCCGGTGCTGTTGGAAATCAGCACGCCATTGATCCGGCCTTCGATCTGCCCCTTGTAGGGACCGTATTTCTCGAACAGCCGGTTCATGATCCCGGTGCCGCGCGTGTCGGACAGGAATTCGCCGTGATAGCCGATCAGCCCGCGGCTGGGGGCCGAGAAGGTGATGCGGGTCTTGCCCACGCCCGAGGGACGCATTTCGGTCAGCTCGGCCTTGCGGCGCTGCATCTTCTCGACCACCGTGCCCGAATATTCGTCGTCGACGTCGATCACGACGGTTTCGTAAGGTTCGGTGCGGTTGCCCGCCTCGTCCTGCTGGTAGATCACCCGCGGACGCGAGATGCCCAGTTCGAAGCCTTCGCGGCGCATGGTCTCGATCAGCACGCCGAGCTGCAATTCGCCGCGGCCGGCCACTTCGAAACTGTCCTTGTCGGCGCTTTCGGTGATCCGGATCGCGACATTGGTTTCCGCTTCGCGCAAGAGGCGGTCGCGGATCATGCGGCTGGTCACCTTGTCGCCTTCGCGCCCGGCGAAGGGGCTGTCGTTGACGGCGAAGCGCATTGCCAGCGTCGGCGGGTCGATCGGCTGGGCGGCGATCGGTTCCTTCACCGAAGGATCGGCCAGCGTATTGGCGACAGTGGCCTTTTCGAGGCCGGCCATGGCGATGATGTCGCCGGCGCGCGCTTCTTCCACCGGGACGCGTTCGAGCCCGCGGAAGCTCATCAGCTTGGTGGCGCGACCGGTCTCGATAACCTTGCCGTCCATGTCGAGCGCGTGGATCGGGTCGTTGATCTTGATGGTGCCCGACTGGACCCGGCCGGTGAGCACGCGGCCCATGAAATTGTCGCGGTCGAGCAGGGTGGCGAGGAAGGTGAACGGCCCGCTGGCGTCGAGGCCCGGGGGCGGGACATGATCGCGGATCAGTTCGAACAGCGGGGTAAGGTCCCCCTCGCGCGCGGTCTCGTCCTCGCTGGCGTAGCCATTGCGGCCGGAGGCATAGAGATGCGGGAAGTCGAGCTGCTCGTCATTCGCGTCGAGGCTGGCGAACAGGTCGAACACTTCGTCGAGCACTTCCTGCGGGCGGCCGTCGGGACGGTCGATCTTGTTGACCACCACGATGGGCCGGAGCCCGAGCGCGAGCGCCTTGCCGGTGACGAACTTGGTCTGCGGCATCGCCCCTTCGGCGCTGTCGACGAGAAGGATCACGCCGTCGACCATGCTGAGGATGCGTTCGACCTCGGCGCCGAAGTCGGCGTGGCCGGGGGTGTCGACGATGTTGATCCGGATGCCTTCCCACACGATCGAGGTCGGCTTGGCGAGGATGGTGATCCCACGTTCCTTCTCTAGGTCGTTGGAATCCATCGCCCTTTCTTCGACGCGCTGGTTGTCGCGGAAGGTGCCCGACTGGCGGAACAGCTGGTCGACCAGCGTGGTCTTGCCATGGTCGACATGGGCGATGATAGCGATGTTGCGCAGGTCCTGGGCGCTCATACGTGTGCTCATTTGCTCGATTTTCGGGGGCGGGGGCGCCCGTCTCGAAACATGCTGCACCCGCGAACTGGCGCGCCCTTACAGGAGCCAGGCCGGCGCGGCAAGCTCGAAAAGCGCGCGGGCCCGTGCCCGCTATACCACAGTCCGCCATGCCGTTTCGGTTGAAACATTAACCGATTGTCGTGCGAGGAGCTTGCTAATATTGGTAGTTCTACGGGTGGGGCCGCCCGCAATGGTGAAGACACCATGCCGTGCCCCGAAATGGAGAGAGCAGCAGATTTCTATGAAACCGAACCACACCGGATTTCCCGGATCGAGCCGCGCATTGCTGTGCGCGGGAGTTGCCATGCTTGCCTTCAATGCGCCGGGTGCCGTCCTTGCGCAGGAAGCGGAGGAGTTTGAACTGGCGGAGGCCGCCGATCCGGCATCCTACGAAGACGATGCCATCTATGTCACCGCCACCAAGCGCGAACAGACGCTGCAGGAGGTTCCGGTTGCCGTCTCGGTCACCAGTGCGGAAACGCTCGAGCGTGCAGAGATTCGCGACATCAACGATCTGCAGACAGTCGTGCCCTCGCTGCGCGTTAGCCAGTTGCAGAGTTCCGTCGCCACGACCTTCATCATCCGGGGCTTTGGCAATGGCGCCAACAACCCCGGGATCGAACCCTCGGTCGGCGTTTTCGTGGATGGGGTCTATCGCAGCCGCACCGCCGCACAAATCAATGATTTGCCCGACGTGCAGCGGATCGAGGTGTTGCGCGGGCCGCAATCGACGCTGTTCGGCAAGAACGCGTCGGCCGGCGTGATCTCGATCGCGACCAAGCAGCCGAGCTTTGATTTCGAAGGCCTGGTCGAAGCCAGCGTCGGCAATTACGACGCGAGGGTCCTCAAGGGCTATGTCACCGGTGGCTTGAGCGAGAATGTCGCAGCCAGCATCGCCGCCGGATACAACAAGCGCGACGGCTACCTCTACAACGCCGGGACCGACAGCGACTTCAACGATCGCAATCGCTGGTTCCTGCGCAGCCAGTTGCTGATCGAGCCGACTTCGGACCTGTCGCTCCGTATCATCGCCGATCATGACCAGATCGACGAAATTTGTTGCGGCGTCGTCAACGTCCAGAGTTCGGCCGCCACTGGCGCGATCTTCGCGGTCGGCGGCCGGGTCAGTGATCCGGCCGATCCCTTCGCGGACGTGATCTACACCAATTACGATTCCGAGAACGAGATCAGCAACAGCGGCGTGTCGGCCGAGATCGACTACCGGGCCGGCCCGGTCGATCTGACCTCGATCACCGCCTATCGCCGCAGTGCCTCTTTCAGTCGGCAGGATCCTGACTTCTCGAGCGCGGACCTGATCTATCCCTTCACCAGCGATGTGGAACTGAAGAGTTTTACGCAGGAGTTCCGTGCCAACGCCAGTATCCTCGAGGTCTTCAACGTCCTGCTCGGGGCCTTCTACATCAAGGAAGAGGTCGAACAGAATGGCGACGTGATCTTCGGCGGCCAGTTTCGCGACTATGCCGACCTTCAGGTAAGCGGCGCATCGGGAGGGGCACTCAACGTGGCGCTGCTGGAGCAGACCTTCGGCGCATTGGACGGCGATCCCTTCCAATATGCAGGGCGGTTCTTTGCCGCTGGCGACGGGCTGGACGAATATTACGCGCTCGACAGCGAAGCCCTTTCGATCTTCGGCCAGGTCGACGTGGAAATCATGGACGGGCTGACTCTGACGCTCGGCGGGAACTACACCTGGGACAACAAGAAGTTCCGCACCAATGCAATCTCGAGCGATGTTTTTGCATCGGTCGATCTCGATGCGCCGCAATATTCGCCTTTCCGCCAGCAATTGCTTTACCAGGGTGGGCTTTCGCAGCAGGTGGGCGAGCTGCTGGGGCTCGGGCGTCCCGCGACCGAGGCCGAAATCGGCAGTTTCGCAGCGGGCAATCCGACAGGTTTCGCGCAGGTCGATGCCGGCGTGCAGGCCTATGCCGCCGCCAATGCCAACAATCCGGAAGCCAACCCGCTGGCGGGTTTGCGCTCGCTGCAGCTGGTCCCGCCCTATCTCAACGTCCCCAACGCTGTCGAGGAGGCCAAGACCGATGACGAGGATTTCAGCTATACCGTCCGCCTCGCCTATGATCTGACGCCGGACGTCAACATCTATGCCAGCCATGCGACCGGTTTCAAGGCGAGCTCGGTCAATCTCTCGCGCGACAGTCGCCCGTTGCCCGGAGATGCTGCGGCGCTCGGTGCGGCTGGTCTGCTGCTGCCCAACTTGACCTTCGGCTCGCGTTTCGCGGGTCCGGAAGAATCGGCCGTGTGGGAATTCGGTGCCAAGGGGCAGTTCGGGCTTGGCTATGCAAACCTCGCGGTCTTCCACCAGGAGATCGAGGGTTTTCAGTCCAACATCTTCACCGGGACCGGATTCTTCCTGTCAAATGCGGGTAGCCAGTCCACTTGGGGTGTCGAATTCGAAACCATGCTCCAACCGGTCGATCCACTGCAGCTTAACCTGGCGGTGACCTGGCTCGATCCGACCTATGACGAATTCCCGGTTTCCTCGGTCGGCGACCTGTCCGGGACAACTCCGGCGGGAATTGCCGAATGGTCGGTTTCGCTCGGCGGGCAATATACGGCCGAACTGGACAATGGGGATGAGATCATCCTGCGCGGTGCCTATTACTATGAATCCGAAGCGACCATTGTCGATGGTCTGCCGGGATTTCTGGCGAATGGCCCGCAGGCGGCCATCGACGCGGCGGCGCAGTTCACCCGCCAGGTGGACGACGTCTCGGCTTCGCTCACCTATGCGATGGACAATGGCTTCGAACTCAGTGTCTGGGGCCGAAACCTGCTCGACGATCGGTATTTCCAGTCCTTGTTCGACTCGGTTGCCCAGTCGCAGGCGATCTCGAGCTATTCGAATATCCCGAGGACCTATGGGGCGACGGCACGTTTCCGCTGGTAATCGGTCGATCAATACGAAACGGGAAGGGGGCTTCGGCCCCCTTTTTCTTGGATTTGCATTGGTCTCCAAGACTGGTTTGCCAACACTCTCCAAATAGTGTCTCCTGCGTGCCGGAAACTTTGCAAGACCTTGCAGAAGAGGGGACGTAGCATGAATGAATATGGCGGTTTCTGGCGCCGCGTCGGGGCCTATATCATCGATGCCATCGTTGTGAGCATTGCGATAACGGTGATCGGTTCGATCTTCGGGATCGGCACATCGAATACCCAGGTCGACGATTTGTCGGCGGCCTTCTCCTACAATGCCGATGACGCGCCGAGCATGATCATGAGCCTGGTGATCGGCGTGGGTTACTTCGCCGGCATGGAAAGTTCGGCCTGGCAGGCGACGCTGGGCAAGAAGGCCCTGGGCATGGTGGTGACCGACCTCCATGGCAACCGGATCAGTTTTGCACGTGCCCTGGGGCGTTATCTGGCCAAGATCCTCTCCGGCCTGATCCTGCTAATCGGTTACATCATGGTGGCTTTCACCGAGCGCAAGCAGGGCCTGCACGACATGATCGCCGGCACGCTCGTCCACAAGGGACAGCCCAGGATTACCGATCCGTCGGTCTTCGAATAGGACGCTAGAGCGACCTGAGCGCCTGGGCGGGCTTGGCCCTTAGCAGCGGCAGGGAGCCGCCCAGCGCGAAAGCCATTACGAGAACCAATCCGGCACCGAGCACGGCAAGAATGCGCGCCCAGTCGGGCAGCCAGTCGAATTCGAACAGTTGGACGACGACCAGCCAGGCCAACGTGCTCCCGAGAACCAGGGCCACGCCAGCAAGGAGCAGAGCGAGCAGGCCATATTCGAGCAATTGCAGGAGGAGCAATTGCTTCCGGCTCGCACCCAGGACGCGCAGGATGACGTTGTCATAGAGTCGGCTTGCGCGCGCCGCGGCGATCGCGCCCAGAAGAACTGCGATGCCGGCGAGAACCGCCACTGAGGCCGCAGCAAGAATCGCAATGCCGACCTGTTCGAGGATCGTGCGCGCTTCCTGCAGCACTTCGCCCACCTCGATCACCGAGCTCGAGGGGAATTCGCGGACCAGGTCGCGCAGCAACTGCCCACTCGGTGCACCAGTGGGGATGTCGATGGTTGCGGCGAGATTGTGCGGGGCGTCAGCGAGCGCATTGGGGCTGAAGACTATGGCGTAATTGAATCCCATCGAGTCCCAGTCGATCCGGCGAAAATTGGCGATCCTCGCCGTACGCTCGACGCCGAGCAGGCCAACGGTGAGATAATCGCCGATCTTGAGGTCGATGGCCCGCGCAAAGTCCTCGTCGATCGAGACCAGCGGCTCGCCGTCATGGTCTGCCGCCCACCACTGGCCCTGCGTGACCGTGCTGCCCTCCATCGGCACGTCCGAATATGTCAGCCCGCGCTCTCCGCGCAGGGGCCAGGCGCCTTCGGGCAGTTCCTCCAACTCGTGAACCACGACCATGGCGTCCCTAGGGCCATAGGCCAGTACGGCGCCGCGCAAATTGGGCACCAGGCGAATATCGGCATAAGGGCTTTCGATCCGCACGGTCGTCTCGAAGCGCTCGGTTCCCTCGCGCGGGATGTCGAGGACGAAGAAGTCGGGCGCCTGCTGCGGGACGCTGCGCTGGATGTTGGCATCGACACTGGTCTGGATCGCGGCGAGCAGGACGAAGGCCGAGAGCCCGAACCCCAGCGCGGTCACCAATGCACCGGTCTGCGCGCCGGGCCGGTGAAGATTGGCGAGGGCGTTGCGCAGCAGCGGATTTCGCGCTCGGGGCAGTCGGATAGCGAGCCGGCGGATTGCCCAGCCGAGCAGGGTAAGCAGTCCGAGAAGGACCACCGCACCGCCAAGGAAAAGCGCACTCAGGCCCGGCTGCGGAGCGCCGACCAGCGCCAGCAGGACGATCCCGGCAAGGCCACCGCCGACCGGCACCAGCAGCGAGCGCCAGTTTTGGCCCAGTGGGGCGACCCGCGCACGCATCAGGGCCATGGCCGGGAAATGCCGGGCCCGCAGCAGCGGCGGGGCGGCAAAGACCAGGGCGACCAGCAGGCCGAAGCCCATCGCACGCAGCAGGGCGCCCGGATCGACCAGGACACCGGTACGGACCGGCAGGAGGCTGCCGAGTGCGTAGCCGAGCACAGGCGTCACGAGCACGCCTGCCACGAGGCCGGCAAGGGCTCCCGCAGTTGCAGCGGCACCGACCTGAAGGGCGTAGATGCGCGCAATGTCGCGGCTGGTCGCGCCAAGGATCTTGAGCGTGGCGATGCTGTTGCGGCGGGCGTCCAGATAGGAGGCGACCCCACCGCCGATGCCAATTCCCGCTATCACCAGTGCGGCCAGTCCGACCAGGGTCAGGAACTCGCCCATGCGGGAGACGAAGCGGTCGGCGCCGGGCGAGGCACGGTCGGCGGTACGATAGTCGAAGCCGGAGGTCGGGAAGCGTTCCTCGAGGTCCTCGGTCACTCCCTGCGCATCGCGGAGGCTGTCGAAATCGACGCGGTATTTGGACTGGTACATCGATCCGGGTGCGATCAGGCCGGCTTCGTACGGCAGCCGTTCGGCTACGATCACCGTGGGGCCGAGAGAGAAGCCTTCGGAGAGGCGGTCGGGTTCTTCGGCAATGATGCCGCCGACCTCGACCATTTGCGAGCCGAGCTTGAAGCTGTCGCCGGGATTGAGCGACAGGCGTTCGGCGGCGCCCTGCGCTATCCAGGCCAGGCCTTCGGGCGGCGCACCGACCGTGCGGCCATCCGCCAGCAGCACCTCGCCCACCAGTGGGTAGAGTTCGTCGACGGCCTTGAGTTCGATCGGTGCGGCAGCGCTATCGGTGGCGATCATCGCCTGCATGCGCGTGCCGCCGGAAACCGTGCCCAACTCGGCCAGTGCGGCTGCTTCTTCCTCGTTGAGCGAACGCTGGTAGATTTCCACCTCGATATCGCCGCCGAGGATTTCGCGGCCGCGCTCGGACAGTTCGCTACGGATCGCGCCGGTCAGCGATCCGATCGCCGCCAACGCCCCGACCCCGAGAAAGAGGGAGACGAGCAGCAGGCGCAATCCGCGGAAACGCCGGTGGAGGTCACGCCGGGCAATCGCCCAGGCAGCTGGCCAGGACAGCGTAGTCAAGCGGCGGTGTCCGTCGCGATCCGGCCGTCGCCCAGGGTGACGATCCGGTCGCAGCGTTCGGCCAGCTTCGGATCATGGGTGATGATGACCAAAGTCGCCCCGGTCTCGGCCCGCCGGGCGAACAGGAGTTCGATGATTTCGGCCCCAGTTGCGGCGTCGAGATTGCCGGTAGGCTCGTCGGCGAAGATCAGCTTCGGCCGTGCGGCGGTGGCGCGGGCGATGGCGACGCGTTGCTGCTCGCCACCCGAAAGCTGGCTCGGGTAATGGGTCAGGCGATGGCCAAGGCCGACTGCTTCGAGTTCTATCGCCGCGCGGCTCCATGCATCGGCTTCTCCCGCCAGTTCCATCGGCGTGGCGACGTTTTCCTGCGCAGTCATGGTCGGCAGCAGGTGGAATGCCTGCAGGACGATCCCGATCCGCCCGCGCCGTGCGAGCGCCAGCGCATCCTCGTCCAGCCTGGCGAAATCCGCGCCTGCTACGTGAAGAGTACCACCGCTCGCCCGTTCGAGGCCGGAAAGTACCGCCATCAGCGAGCTCTTGCCGCTCCCCGACGGCCCAAGCAGGGCGAGCGTCTCACCTTCGGGAACCGTGAGGTCCACGCCGCGCAGGATATCCACTGCGGCGTCACCTTCGCCAAGGGTGAGAGTGAGGTTTTCGGCTGCTATCGTAGGGCTTGTCACAAGCCTGAGATGGCATAGCTAGGAATGGTTCTCAACTGCCCCGAGGGGCGCATCAAGAGGTTTGCCGGTGAAGAAGCGCTGTTTGTCGATTGGCCTGACCTTGCTGCTGGTTGCATGCGGCTCGTCGGATGACGCTGCGGCGCCGGCGGTCGATGCGGCGGTACAGGCCGGCGTAGATGCCGAGGCCATGCCTGTCATGGGACCAGAGCGGCACATCCTGGCCTTCGGGGACAGCCTGTTCGCGGGATACGGCGTAGCACCCGAAGACAGCTACCCTGCCAAGCTCCAACGCGCCTTGCGCGCGCAGGGGGTCAACGCGCAGGTGGCCAATGCCGGCGTTTCGGGCGATACCACGCAGGCCGGATTGCAGCGCTTCCCCTTTGTGCTCGACAGTCAGCCCCAGGCACCCGACCTCGTGATTGTCGAACTGGGCGGGAACGACCTGCTTCGCGGGCTTTCGCCCGAACAGACGCGGGCCAACCTGCAACAGATACTCGGCCTGCTGGAGGAGCGGGGAATCCCTGTTTTGCTGATGGGGATGCGGGCGCCGCCCAATATGGGCGAGGACTACCAGCGCGCGTTCGACCGGCTATACGGGGATCTGGCGAAGGCGCATGGCGCGGCGCTGGTCCCGTTCTTTCTGGAAGCCGTCTACGATCGCCCCGAACTGATCCAGTCCGATCGGATCCATCCGACTTCGGAGGGGATTGCCGAACTCGTGGCGGATACGGCCGACGAAGTCGTGGCCGCCTTGCCGAAAGCCAATTAGGCTAGGCGCTCGACCTCGCCGCCGGCTACGCGCCAGGTGGCGGCTTCGCCGGATATATTCTCGAACGGCGCCAACTCGGTGCCGGTGAGCCAGACCTGCGCCCCGCTCGCGCGCAGACGGTCAAACAGGGCCGTGCGGCGCACGGGATCGAGATGGGCCGCCACCTCGTCGAGCAGCAGCAGGCTCGGGCGATCCCCGGAGGCAAGGTTCGCATGGGCGAGGATAAGCGCAATCAGCAGCGCCTTCTGCTCGCCGGTCGAACAACTGGCCGCGGGCATCCCTTTGCCGGCCATAACCACCTCGAGCTCGTCGCGGTGCGGCCCGATGAGAGTCCGCCCGGCAGCACGTTCGCGCGGCCGAGAGCGACGAAGGCTGGCAGCCAGTTCTTCCGTCTCCGTCGGCCCGCCGGAAACCAGGGTCAGCGTAGGGCGGGCAAAGGGCTCTTCTGGCAGGCGCTCCAGCGCGGCGGTCAGGCATTTGACCAGGAACGAGCGTCCGCCCGCCAATGCCGCTCCTGCTTCGGCCAGTTGCAGTTCGATCGCATCGAGCCAGTGTGGATCGGGCATATCGTCGCCCGAGAGCAGACGGTTGCGTTCGCGCAGCGCGCGCTCGTAGCGGCTGGCATGGCGGGCATGGGCCGGGTCGAGCGCAAGCGCCATCCGGTCGACGAAACGCCGCCTCGCGCCCGCGCTGTCGGTAAACAAGCGGTCCATGGCGGGTGTGAGCCAGGAAATGGATAGCCATTCGCCGAGCGCAATCGCGCTGCTGTCGGCACCGTTGACCTGCACCTGGCGTCTACCGGGGCGGGCAGGATCTGCTCCTGTGCCCAACGTAACAGGCTCGCCGCCATCGCCGGGATCGAGCCGCGCCGCCACGGAAAATCCGCCGGCCCCTTCCAGCGCGGCCATTTCGGTCAGTGCTGCCCGGCGCAGCCCCCGGCCCGGTGCGAAGAGCGAAATTGCTTCGAGTATGTTGGTCTTGCCTGCGCCGTTCTCGCCGACCAGCAGGTTGAACTGGCGTGTCCCGTCGATGCGGGTGCCGCCGTGGTTGCGAAACTGCGAGAGAGTGATGCGGTCGAGCGCCATGGGCAGGCCTCCGGATAGGCCATGCGCTCCGGCGACGCCACGGTGAAATTTACGATTTCCAAATATTGGTGAATAACACCAATATTTTGCATTCATCTGCCAGAAAGGGTGGCTGCCTTTCCAAGAAATGGCTGAAATTCGCTGTTTTTCAAAATTGGCACGCCTCCTGCAGAGGTATGGGCATCCACGGGATGGACCCGCGGGACACTCAATTGGAGGTAATTTGAAATGCAGAACGAAGCTCTTTCCACCCGCATCGCCGCCATGTTCGGCGCTGTCGCGATCACCGCGTTCATGCTGGCAAGCTATTTCGCCCCGCCCGCTGCCGCTACTGCTGGGCTCCTGGCGTGAACGACATCCGCCCCCAATCCACCAACCCCCTGGGCCGGGAATTCCACCTGGACCGGCCCAACGGCAAGCTGATGGGCGTCTGCTCGGGGCTTGGCCGTTACTTCGGGATCGACCCGATGTGGCTGCGGATCGGCTTTGTCGCCACCACGCTGCTCGGCTTCGGACTCCCGGTCATCCTCTACCTCGCGATCGGTCTCATCGCCGATTGAGCGAGGTGGGGGTGACTACCGCTCGCGGGCGAAGGGCGAAAAATCCGTGGAAGTGTCGAAGACTTCCAGCCCTTCGCGCCGCTTCAGGAAGCCCACGACGAGGTAGGTCACCGGCGTCAGCAAGGCTTCCCAGGCTGTCTTGATCAGCCATTGCGAGAGCACCACCTGCCACAGCAATTCGACCGGCCAGCCCGCAATGCCCCAGAAGGCCAGCGGATAGAATATCAGGCTGTCGAGGCCCTGGCCGACCACGGTCGAGCCGATCGTCCGGCTCCACAACTGCCTGCCACCAGTCAGCACCTTCATCTTCGCGAGCACGTAGGAATTGGCGAATTCGCCGACCCAGAAGGCGGTGATCGAGGCGAGCACGATCCGCCAGCTGTTCCCGAATACGAACTCGTATGATTCCTGCCCGGGCCAGCCCTCCGCCGGCGGCAGTTTTACCACCACCCAGGCCATGAAGGCCATGAAGATCATCGCGGCGAAGCCGGTCCAGATCACCCTCCGGGCACGCGCATAGCCATAGACCTCGGTCAGCACATCGCCGATGATGTAGCTGAGCGGGAAGAACAGCACGCCTGCACCGAAGGACCATTGCATGCCGTTTGGCAGGGTGAGGTAACTCGGCTTCGATGCGCCGATGATGTTCGACAACAGCAGGATCGCAACGAAGGCCGCCATGATCAGGTCATAATAGCGATAGCGCTTGGACACACCGGCATGGGCATCGATATGAATGGGGGGAGGAGCCATGCTGCGGATGCTAACGTGCTTTGTGGCGATGGGGAAGCGCGGCTAAGAAGACGCGCCGGACCCCTTGCGTAAATTCGGGTTCCCACCGGCCGCTCCGATGTTCTAAGGGCCTTCGCAACGCGCCCGTAGTTCAACTGGATAGAGCACGAGCCTTCTAAGCTTGGAGTTGCAGGTTCGAGTCCTGCCGGGCGCGCCACAACAGGTACCACCCTTAGGCGGTTCCTGTTTGTCCCCTCGAACAAGGCAAGCGGCCGATCAAGTTCTGGCAGGGGAGGGCCGAAGGCCGGCCGGATATATGGCTAATTCGGGGTAAAGCATGGAGTGTCGGAATTTCTGACACAGCGCGACCAGCGCCGCTGCATGTTAACCATCGTATGGTGTGTAAACGCTGGAGATGCGGATTTTGGCACGGGGAGTGCATTGTCCCTTGCATATCAGCCTTCGGAAGAAGCGGGGCCGGCATTTCGACTGTCCCCTGGTCGTCAGGCCTCCGCTTCCCCGAACTTCGGCCTGGTAGTCTTCGAAAAGGAAAACGCCGCCTCTTCTGGGCGGCGTTTTTCGTTTTCGGCTTCTCGGTATGGAGCGGGGCGATCAGCCTTCGGTCTTGGCGACCTGCCGGTCCTGCATGAGCTGCTGCAGCTCGCCGGCCTCGAACATTTCCATCATGATGTCGCTGCCCCCGACGAACTCGCCCTTCACATAGAGCTGGGGGATCGTCGGCCAGTCGGAGTAGCCCTTGATGCCCTGGCGGATGTCCATGTCCTGCAGCACGTCGACGCTGTCATAGGCTACGCCGCAATGTTCGAGGATTGCCACCGCGCGGCTGGAAAAACCGCATTGCGGGAAAAGCGGGGTACCTTTCATGAACAGCACGACGTCGTTGCTGGAAACGATATCGTCGATACGCGAATTGACGTCGGACATGGGATCGGGACCTTGTAAGTTTTTGGCGTGATGCCGAGTCAATTGGGAACGGCGGTGGTCAGTTGCAAGGCATGGAGTGCACCGCCCATCCGGCCGCCAAGGGCCTCATAGACTAGCTTGTGCTGCGCAACCCGGGTCTTTCCGGCAAAGGCGGTGCTGGTCACGCGGGCCGCGTAATGGTCGCCATCGCCCGCGAGGTCGGTAATCTCGACCTCGGCATCGGGCAGGGCGGCCTTGATCATGGCCTCGATTTCGGCGGCTTGCATAGCCATGGCGGATCGCTCCTGCGGCCTCAGCTTTCGCCCATGAGCTGGCGGCGGGCTTCGACCGATTTCTCTTCCAGCGCGGCACGCACGCCGGCTTCGTCGATCTCGATCCCGGCAGCGGTCAGGTCACCCAGCAGCTTGCGGATTACGTCCTCGTCGCCGGCTTCCTCGAAATCGGCCTGGACCACCGCCTTGGCATAGGCTTCGGTTTCTTCCGGGGTCAGCTCCATCTTTTCTGCCGCCCACAGGCCGAGCAGCTTGTTGCGGCGGGCTGCCACGCGGAATGCAGTTTCCTCGTCCATCGCGAACTTGGCTTCCTCGGCGCGCTCGCGGTCCTTGAAATCGGTCATACGGTCCCTCTTGGTCAGTTTGGCGGCGTCAGGAAGCAGATGTGTTTTCGGCCAGGACAGTGCCCTTGGCATACCACGGCATCTCCTCCGTCAGGCGATTCTCATATGCGGCAATCGCCGTGTCGTTGGCCAAGGTCAAGCCGACCTCGTCCAGTCCTTCGGTCAGGCAGTATTTCCGGAAAGGGTCGATCTCGAAGGCGAAGCGGTCCTGGAACGGGGTGGTGACGACCTGGCTTTCGAGGTCGATTGTGATCGGATCGGTTTCCGCCACCTCCATCAACCGGTCGATCGCGTCCTGCGGCAGGACCACGGTGACGATACCGTTCTTGAAGGCATTGCCGGAAAAGATGTCCGAGAAACTCGGTGCAATCACCGCTTTCACGCCCATGTCGAGCAGGGCCCAGGCCGCATGTTCGCGCGAGGAACCGCAGCCGAAATTGTCGCCCGCGACGATAATCGGCGCCCCTGCGTGCCGGGGGTCGTCGAACACATTGGCGGGATCCTTGCGCAGCGCCTCGAAGGCGCCCTTGCCCAGCCCTTCGCGGGTGACCGTCTTGAGCCAGTGGGCGGGAATGATGATGTCGGTATCGACGTTCTTCATGCCGAAGGGATAGGCACGGCCTTCGACGGTCCGGACCTTTTCCATCAATCGGTCTCCGGCGCTTCGCCCGTCGGGACGGACGGCGGGACTTGCGCCTCGCCCGACTTCTTGCGCTTGGAGGCAAACAGCAAGGCTGCGGCGACTGCGGCCGAGCCGATGGCCGCGCCGGCAACGATCGCCTTGGGGCCGATGCCCTTGGATTTGTCTTCGCTCATGGGTCCTACTTGGGTTGGGTTGGGCGGGGGAGCAAGGGCAAACGGTCAATCCGACAATTCGCGCACGTCGGTCAACTTGCCGGTGACTGCGGCGGCGGCTGCCATGGCCGGGCTGACCAGATGCGTGCGCGCACCGGGCCCCTGGCGGCCGACGAAATTGCGGTTGCTGGTCGAGGCGCAGCGCTCGCCGGCCGGCACCTTGTCGGGGTTCATGCCGAGACAGGCAGAACAGCCCGGTTCGCGCCATTCGAGGCCGGCCTCGGTGAAGACCTTGTCGAGCCCTTCCTCCTCGGCCTGCATCTTGACCAGGCCGGAGCCGGGAACGACGATGCCCCATTTGATATTGGGATGCTTCACGCGGCCCTTGAGTACGGCAGCGGCGGCGCGCAGGTCCTCGATCCGGCTGTTGGTGCAGGAGCCAATGAAGATGTTCTGGACCTCGATCTCGGACATCTTCTGTCCGGGCTCGAGCCCCATGTAGTCGAGGCTGGCCTGTGCTGCGCGCTGCTTGGAAGGATCGGCAAAGCTCTCGGGCGCAGGGACCACGCCGCCGATTGCGACCGTATCCTCCGGGCTGGTGCCCCAGGTGACCGTCGGTTCGACATCGGCGGCCTGAATGACAACGCTCTTGTCGAATTGCGCGCCTTCGTCGGTCCGCAGTGTCTTCCAGTATGCGACGGCGCGCTCCCACTCCTCTCCCTTGGGCGCGAAGGGGCGGTGCTTGAGATAGGCGAAGGTCGTTTCGTCGGGCGCGATCAGCCCGCCGCGGGCACCGCCCTCGATCGACATGTTGCAGACCGTAAGCCGGCCCTCGATGCTCATCTCCTCGAACACCTTGCCGCGGTATTCGATCACGTGACCGGTGCCGCCGGCGGTGCCGATCACGCCGATGATGTGCATGATCAGGTCCTTGGGCGTGACGCCGGGGCCGAGATCGCCTTCTACCCGCACTTCCATGGTCTTCGCCTGGCGCAGCAGCAGGGTCTGGGTCGCGAGCACGTGCTCGACTTCGCTGGTGCCGATACCGAAAGCGAGCGCCCCGATCCCGCCATGGCAGGCGGTGTGGCTGTCGCCGCAGACTATGGTCGCGCCGGGCAGTGAGAAGCCCTGCTCCGGCCCGACGACATGCACGATGCCCTGCTGGGCGGCGGTGGCGCCGAAATAGCGCACACCGAATTCGGGAGCATTGCGTTCGAGCGCCTCGAGTTGCTGGCGGCTCTGCACATCGGCGATCGGCACGCGCTTGCCTTCGGCGTCGATACGCGCCGTGGTCGGCAAATTGTGGTCGGGTACGGCGAGCGTGAGCTCGGGCCGGCGGACCTTGCGACCGTTCATGCGCAGCGCCTCGAAAGCCTGCGGACTGGTGACTTCGTGGACGAGGTGGCGGTCGATGAAGATCAGGCAGGTGCCATCGTCGCGCCGTTCGATGACATGCGCGTTCCAGATCTTTTCGTAGAGTGTGGTCGGTTTGCTGGCCATGATGGATGGCACTTACGCCGCATGCCGTGCAATGCAAGCCGGGGCTGTCTTTTGGGCCCTAAAGAGCCTATTTCAGGGCCCATGAACTGGCTGTTTCCTCTCCTCATCGTGCTGGCGACCCTCGCGGCGATGGAATGGGTGGCCTGGGCGAGTCACAAATACATCATGCACGGCTTCGGCTGGGCCTGGCACCGCGATCATCACGAGCCGCATGATCGGGTGCTGGAAAGGAACGACCTTTTCGCACTTGTCGGCGCGGTCATGAGCATTGCCATGTTTGCCGTCGGCAGCAGGCTGGTGATGGGGGAACACGCCTGGTGGCCCGGAACCTGGATCGGCCTTGGCATTCTCGGTTACGGGGTGGTCTACACGCTGGTGCATGACGGCCTGGTTCACCAGCGCTACTTCTACTTCGTGCCCAAGCGAGGATATGCCAAGCGGCTTGTCCAGGCACACCGGCTGCACCATGCGACAATCGGCAAGCAAGGCGGTGTCAGCTTTGGCTTCGTGTTCGCGCGTGATCCCGCGGTGCTGAAGGCCGAACTGAAGCGGCAACGCGAAGCGGGAATCGCGGTGGTGCGGGAGAGCGCGGGCGAGTAGGGCGCGCCTATTCCGCCCGGGTCCAGATCCAGCTGCCAGCGATTGCCAGCACTGCCAGCGACACCAGCACCCAGGGGAAACCCAGCGTCAGCCAGGTGACCAGCGCCCCCATGCTCATGGCGGCGAGGGCAGAGATCTTCGCACGGCGCGAGATGGCCCTTCGCTGGCGCCATTCGAGAAGCGGTGGTCCCCAGCGCGGATGGTCGAGCAGGCGTCGTTCCCAGGCGGGATTGCCGCGGGCGAAGCAGAACAGGGCGAGCAGGAGGAAGGGGACCGTCGGCAGGAGTGGCAGCGCGGCCCCGACCGCCCCCATGGCGACGAAGGCCAGGCCGGCCGCCTTCCACAGCGGCCGCCGCATGTCAGCCTTCGGCGATCCGGGCGGCGTGTTGCTTCACCAGTGCAATCATGTTGGGCACGCCTTGCGTGCGGTTCGAACTGAGCTGGTTCCTGAGATCGAAAGGCTCGAGCGCAGCGGTGATGTCCATCTGTGCGACTTCGGCGGCCGGCTTGTCCTGCACGGAGGAAATTACCAGCGCGACGATCCCTTTCGTGATGGCAGCGTTGCTGTCAGCGAGGAAATGGAGCCGGTTGCCTTCTTCGGTGGGATAAACCCAGACTTGTGCCGAACAGCCCCGAACCAGCGTTGCATCGGTCTTGAGCACATCGGGCATCTCGTCCAGTTCGCGGCCGAGTTCGATCAGCAGGCGATAGCGTTCGTCGCCTTCGAGGAATTCATATTCTTCGCGGATGTCGTCGAGCGTGCGCATGTGCGGGCGCTCTAGCGAATTTGGCTCAGAGGTCCACCCCGTTGGCAATGGCTTCCAGCTTGCGGATGCGTTCCTTGAGATCGGCGATCTCGATTCGCGCCGCACCGGCGCCGGCCCCGCCTTCGATCTCGACCGGGCGATGGTGGCTTTCGAGTTCGCGCCGCTTGAGCGCGAGCCAGCCCTGCCAGCCATGCAATACCGTCGATGCCACGATCACCAGCCCGATAAGGGCGGAGGCGGCGATCAGAAGCTGTTCGCTCACCATGGTCGTCTCCCTCCTTCTCGCGACGGCTCAGCGCTCGTCGCGCAATTGCTCGATTTCGTCTGCCAGGCCGAGGCGCTTGCGGTCGTCATAGGCGATCCGCTCAAGCACTTTTACGCGCTCGCGCAGTTCCTCGACTTCATGCTGCAAGGCCTTCTTCTCGGCATCGTCCGCTGGTGGCTGGGCATAGGATTCATTGCCCATCATGTCGGTGGTGATGCCGTGGCGCGCGCGGTAGCGGGCCTGGATAATGCTGGTCACGCAGCCCATCGCCACGATCACGACAATGAAGGTAAAAATGCTCATGGCCGGGCGCTCCCTTCTCGTGTCAGCTCTCCGTCGCGCAACGCCTCGATTTCGTTGGCGAGCGAATAGCTGCGGTCGGTGACGATCTTCTCGAGCACCGCGATGCGGTCCTCATAGGTCTCGAGCCGGTCGCTGAGCTGGCGGTTTTCCTGGGTCAGGCGCAGGACCTCACCGTGGTTTTCGCGGCCCTGCCGGCGTGGTTCGCCGCGGGTGCCGCAAGCCTTCTCCGGCACGCCATTCGCTGCACGGATCCATGTCTTGATCACACCGGCGGCCATGGCCATGCCGATGATTGCCAGGACGAATTCCGGGCCTCCCCAATCCATTTCCCAAACCTCCTCCAATAATGCGCGCCAGGCGCGTTCAGTTGACCGCCTCGTCCTTGTCCGCCGCGAGCGGGACGTCGTTGCCGCGCAAGTTCTCGATCTGGCGGGCGACATCGAAGCCCTTGTCGGCCACGATCCGCTCGAGTGTCCGCATCCGCTGTTCCATCCGGGAGTTTTCCTCGATCAGTCGCTCGCTTCGTTCATCGCGCTCGAACCCCGCCATCTTCTGGCGATGCTGGATCCAGAGGATACTCAGGGGGATTGCAGTCCCGAGGCCGCCGACGATGGTTACCATTGCCCAGAAGCTATCCATGTCTCATCCTTTCCTCTTCCCTGTTCAGGCTGGATCGCGCTGGCGGACGGAGCGAGCATCGGTGCGGTCCCGGCGGCTTTCCTCGAGCAGATCCTCCACCCGGCGCTGGTCGCGCAGGGCTTCGATCTGGCTGGCGACGTCGTAGCCCTTGTCGGTCACGATGCGCTCCAGGATACGGACCCGGTCCTCGAGTTCCTGGACCTTGCTGGCATATTGCGCCGCCCGTTCGGCTGTGTCCTGCGCCACGCTGCCCATATTCATTTCCGCGATCTTCTGCTGGTGCTTGGTCCAGATCGCGACGATCGGGATCGACAGCGCGATGATCGGGATGAAGACGGCGATAACTCCTGGATCGATCATGGTCTTCCTCGCATTCGGGGTTTCAGCGCAGCCGTTCGATTTCGGCCGACAGGCGCGGGTTGCTGGTTACGTAATAGGCTTCGACATGGGCCAGCCGGCGGTCAATGTCGCGAAAACGGGCGCGGACTTCGCGGGCCGTGCGCTTGGGCGACTGGCGGACGCGCTGCCAGTAGCGCTGCTCATCCTGGTCGGTGTAGAGATTCTGCGGCTTCTTGTTGAGAAGGATGCCGGCAATGAAATAGAGCGGGATGGCGAAGCCGGTGGCAAAGGCCAGGGCAACGGCACCCAGACGCACCCAGATAGCGTTGACGCCGGTGTAATCCGCGATCCCTGCGCAGACGCCCATCAGCTTGGCGTTCTGCTTGTCGCGGTAAAGCGTGGTGCGCGGGCTGTTCACTTGCGTTCTCCCTTTTCGGCCAGCAGGCGATCGAGTTCGCGCAGCGGCTGGTTGTCGACCTCGCGGTCATGCATGATGCGTTCGGGCTGGAAATCCGGATTGTCGCTGGCGACGAGCCGCTCGACCGTGTCCATGCGTTCGTCGAGCCGGCGCGCAAGTTGGTAGAGCTCTTCCAGCAAGGTTTCGTCATCGGTCGTCAGTGTCGCGGCGGTCTTCCACTTGGTGATGTAGTGAAGGATGATCCACGGAAGGCCGATGAAAATGGCCGGTACGATGAAAATTTCGGATCCCACGGGTCAGTCCTCCTTCTTCTTGTCCGTGTCGCCGCCCAGGCCGAGCGCGCGCTTCATGGCTTCCAGTTCCTCGTCGACCTTGTCCGCTCCTTCGAGGGCTGCGATTTCATCGGCGAGAGAAGGCTTCCCACTGCCATCGGCAATCCGCAGGGCATCGGCGCGGCCTTCGGCGTAATCGACCCGGCGTTCGAGCTGGTCGAAGCGCGACAGCGCCTCGTCGACCCGCTCGGTCGAGAGCAGCGTGCGCAGCTTGACCCGGTTCTCGGCGCTTTCGAGGCGGGCGGCGATGGCCGTCTGGCGGCTGCGGGCCTCGCGCAGGCGAACCTGCAGCTTCTGGATGTCGTCCTCATAGGCGCGTAGCGCATCGTCGAGCACGGTGATCTCCGTCTTGAGCTGGTCGGCCATGTCGCCGGCCTTCTTCTTCTCCATCAGCGCGGCGCGGGCGAGATCCTCGCGGTCCTTGGAAAGGGCAAGCTGGGCCTTCTCGGCCCAGTCGGCCTGGAGCTTCTCGAGCTTGACCGTATGGCGGTGCATTTCCTTCTGGTCGGCAATCGTACGCGCGGCGCTCGCCCGGACCTCGACCAGCGTCTCCTCCATCTCGAGGATGATCATGCGGATCATCTTCGAGGGATCGTCGGCCTTGTCGAGCATCTCGTTGAAATTGGCGGCGATGATGTCGCGGGTACGGGAGAAAATGCCCATCCAGGGAGCTCCTAGGTTGAAGGGGTCGAAATCGTTCTTGCGGGTAGCGGTCGAGCCCTGCGTCGGCGTCGGGCTGCGACGCAGGCGCTCGACCTCGGAATCGAGGCGCGAGGTCCGGCGCTCATCCTCGCCGTCCTGCGCACTCGATCCCACGGGGGTCAGGCCGCCAGGGGCCCTCGGCGGGTTGCGGGGATCGGTCACGCCAGTTCCACCGCCGGTTCGCCTGCGGCCAGCGGTAGCGGCTGGGCCTGAAGCTGGGTGCTGAGCGCGAAGATGTTGAACGCCACCATGGCCGCGATGCTGATGGCGGAAGCCGCACCGAGCTTGGTCTGGAAGAAGTGGCGGTTGTACATCGGAAAATTCCTTGTTGTCAGTTACGTTCATGAAACAGCAAGGGGTATGCCAATTCAAGAAAATCACGTAAGATCAATGGAATGATGCGCGACCGGAAAATCCTATATCGAAATTTTCGCTAGATATTGGGAAATTTCACGATATATTGGTGGCATGGAGCGGGAGAACCAGTTCATAGGTCAGTCGGGGGCCTTTCTCGACGCGGTGGAGCGGGCCAGCCGGGCTGCGCCGATGCGGCGTCCCGTGCTGGTGATTGGGGAACGCGGAACGGGGAAGGAACTCATTGCCGAACGCCTCCATCGCCTGTCGACCCGCTGGGACGAACCGCTGGTCACCCTCAATTGCGCCGCCTTGCCGGAAACGCTGATCGAGGCCGAGTTGTTCGGTCACGAGGCCGGAGCCTTCACCGGTGCTACCAAGGCGCGCGCGGGACGGTTCGAGGAAGCCGACCGGGGTACGCTATTTCTCGACGAACTGGCGACGCTGTCGATGGGCGCGCAGGAACGGCTGCTGCGTGCGGTCGAATATGGCGAGGTGACCCGCATCGGGTCCTCGCGTCCGATCCGGGTCGATGTGCGCATCGTCGCTGCTACAAACGAGGACCTGCCGCGTCTCGCGGACGAGGGGCAATTCCGTTCCGACCTGCTTGACCGCCTCAGCTTTGAAGTCATCACGCTGCCGCCACTGCGCGTGCGCGAGGGCGATATCGGCGTGCTGGCCGATTATTTTGGGCGGCGGATGGCGGCGGAACTTGGCTGGGAAGGCTGGCCCGGCTGGGCCGAGCATGTCCAGCGCCAGCTCGAGGAATACAGCTGGCCCGGCAATGTTCGGGAACTGCGCAATGTGGTGGAACGCGCCGTTTACCGCTGGGATGATTGGTACGATCCGATCGGCCATGTCCAGTTCGATCCTTTCGAGAGTCCGTGGAAACCGCTTGGCGAAAGCCGCAAGGCAGAACCGAAAGCTCAGACCGCGGTTCCGGTCGCCATGCAGGCTGCGCACCCGCAGTTAGACCAGATCGACGATCTCAAGTCCGCGGTCGACGACCATGAGAAGGCAGTCGTCGAGCATGCTCTCGGCCGGCATCGCTGGAATCAGCGCCAGACCGCCAAGGCGCTCGGGTTGACCTATGACCAGCTGCGCCATTGCATCAAGAAGCATGGGTTGAGCGAATAGGTCCGACGGGTTGCGGCACGGGTGAGGCGTGCTAGGTCTTGGGATCAGGGTAACCGGGGAAAGCATGTGAAATTCAGCAGGTCCATGGCCGTGGCGGTGGGTCTTCTCGTGATCCAGCCCGCCCAGGCCCAGCACAGCGAAGCCTATGTCATTGGCAACGTCTCGCTGCTCGATACCTCAGACGAGGCGCCTTCGGACATGCCGCTTCATCTCGCACTGGCCGGAAGGATCGAAACGGGTGAGAGGGAAGAGCCAAGATTGCTCACCAGCGGTCCGATCCTCAACAGCCCCGGCACGAACGCTCAGATCAACCACCAGGCTCAGATCAACCACCAGATGGTCACGACCGCCGAGGAAGCCCGCGCTGCGGTGCGGTGGCAGCACGATGCCGGCTTTCGCCGCATCAAGACCTATTCGACCTTCGGCGGGAGCCGTATCAGGCGATCCTGGACGAGGCCTCGCGCTTCGGCATGATTGTGACGGGTCACATGCCGGAAGGGGAGCGGTTCGACGGCGTGCCGTTCGAGGGTCCATTCGACATTGCCTTTGCCGATATTCTCTCCGACGGCTGGGAAACGATCGAGCAAGTTGACGCGTGAAGGTCATTTTTAGCCGCAAGGGAGTCGACAGCGCGGCAGGGCGCCTGGCTAGCGCGCTGGTCGACGGCCGTCCCTACTCGCTGCCTATCCCCGCGGGCCGGACGCCAAGTCCTACGCGTTATTGCGATCTGGGTGAACCCTATCGCCGGCTGGCCCGTGAACTGTCCGGCGACCGGTTGGCCCGGCAAGCATATTGTCATCTCGATCCGGACCTTGATCCGGCGGTGCTGGCAGTTCGCCCGGCCGGGTGGCGCGGCGCCCTGGGTCAATGGGGCGGCGCACTGGGACATTTGCAGCGGCACGGCGTGGGCGAGGGGGATCTCTTCCTTTTCTGGGGGCTTTACCGTGACGTGGAACTAGCAAAAGGCAAGTGGCGCTATTGCGGACCGCGCAAGCATTGCCTTTTCGGATGGCTGGCGGTGGGCGAAGTATTGGTGGCGGGGGAAGACGGATCGCACTTGTTCCAGCGCCATCCCTGGCTGGCCGACTACCCGCACGCCAGGCCGGGCTGGAACGCGAACAAAGCAATTTTTGTCGCGGCGCCGCAACTCGAGATCGGTGGCAGGATATTTCCCGGCTACGGCTTGTTACGACGAGCAATTGTGTTGACTGCGCCGGAAGCGAGCGGTCCGAGCCGGTGGGCTGTGCCCGCCTGGCTCGATCCGACCCGTGGCGGGACCGGCATGAGTTGCAATCCGCCGTCTCGCTGGAATGACGGGCAGGTGACCACGGCGCCCCGCGGCCAAGAGTTTGTCGCCGATATCGGCGATCGCGGGGATGCCCTGGACTGGATTGCGGAAGGGCTGGCGGGCAATTGCGCGTGAGGCATTGCAATTCCGGTTGACGAAGCGTATCTACGCCTCATCCCGACATTGTCGTGACAAGGTTGGTGCTGGCGCCGCAAGGGGCCGGCCCGAATGGTCTTTCCCGAGTCGGGTGCAGGAGTTTTGGAGTTTCAATGGCCGATATTGCGCGCATTACCGAAATCGTCGAGCCGGAGGCAAAAGCCCTCGGCTTCGATCTCGTGCGCGTGAAGATCATCGGCAGTGAGGCCGGTGACGAGCGGGCGCTGCAGATCATGGCCGAGGACCCCGCCACGGGCCAATTGCTGATCGAGCAGTGCGCCGACCTTTCCCGTCGGATTTCCGACCGGATCGACGCGCTTGAAGAGCAGGGCGAGGAATTGATCGAAGGCGCCTATCGTCTCGAGGTCTCGTCGCCCGGGATCGACCGTCCGCTGACCCGGCTTCGGGACTTCGCCGACTGGGCGGGGCATGAGGCTAAGGTGACGCTGACCGAGAAGATCGACGACCTGCGCAATCTGCGGGGGGACATCGTTGGCGCCGACGGCGAGACTGTCACGATCGAAGACCGGAAGAACGGGCCGGTGAGTTTTCCGTTCGCTGCCATTCACGCGGCCAAGTTGGTCCTGACCGACCGGCTGATCGCCGCCACCATGCCGCTGGATTCCAGCGGTGCCGACGAGATTCTCGAAGAAGAGGAAGGCTGAGAAATTCCATGAGTGCGATTTCCGCCAATAAGGCCGAACTGCTCGCGATCGCCAATTCGGTGGCGCAGGAAAAGATGATCGACAAGGCCATCGTCATCGAGGCGATGGAAGAGGCGATCCAGAAGAGCGCGCGCTCGCGCTACGGCGCCGAGAACGATATCCGCGCCAAGCTCGATCCGATGACGGGCGACCTGCGCCTGTGGCGCGTGGTGGAAGTTGTCGAGGACGTCGAGGATTATTTCAAGCAGGTCGACCTCAAGCAGGCCCAGAAGCTCGATGCCAATGCCAAGCTGGGCGATTTCATCGTCGATCCGCTGCCCCCGGTCGATCTCGGCCGGATTGACGCGCAGAGCGCCAAGCAGGTGATCTTCCAGAAGGTCCGCGACGCCGAACGCGAGCGCCAGTACGAGGAGTTCAAGGACCGCGCGAACGAGGTCATCACCGGCGTGATCAAGTCGGTCGAATTCGGCCATGTGATCGTCAATCTCGGCCGCGCCGAGGGCGTCATCCGCCGCGACCAGCAAATCCCGCGCGAGGCCGCCCGCGTCGGCGAGCGCGTGCGCGCGCTGATCCTCAAGGTCGAGCGCAACAACCGCGGTCCGCAGATTTTCCTGTCGCGTGCGCATCCGGACTTCATGAAGAAGCTGTTCGCGCAGGAAGTCCCCGAAATCTATGACGGGATCATCGAGATCAAGGCTGCCGCCCGCGACCCGGGCAGCCGCGCCAAGATCGGCGTGATCAGCCATGACAGCTCGATCGACCCGGTCGGTGCCTGCGTTGGCATGAAGGGCAGCCGCGTCCAGGCGGTGGTGCAGGAGCTGCAGGGCGAGAAGATCGACATCATCCCCTGGAGCGAGGACACCGCGACCTTCATCGTCAACGCGCTGCAGCCGGCCACGGTCAGCCGCGTGGTGCTCGACGAGGAAGAGGGCCGGATCGAGGTGGTGGTGCCCGACGACCAGCTGTCGCTGGCGATCGGCCGGCGCGGCCAGAATGTGCGCCTCGCCAGCCAGCTGACCGGCAGCCAGATCGACATCATGACCGAGCAGGAAGCTTCGGAGAAGCGCCAGAAGGAATTCGCCGAGCGCTCGAAGATGTTCGAGGAGGAGCTCGACGTCGACGAGACTCTCTCGCAGCTGCTGGTGGCCGAAGGCTTCGGCGAGCTGGAAGAGGTCGCCTATGTGGCGATGGAAGAACTTGCCGCGATCGAAGGCTTCGACGAGGAACTGGCAGAGGAACTGCAATCCCGTGCGCAGGAAGCGCTCGATCGCCAGGAAGAGGTCTATCGCGCCGCACGTCGCGAACTCGGTGTCGAGGACGATCTCGCCACCATGCCGCACCTGACCGAGGAAATGCTTGTCGTTCTGGGCAAGGCCGGCATCAAGACCCTCGACGACCTGGCCGATCTCGCCACCGACGAACTGATCGCCCGCAAGCGGGCGGAACCGCGTCGGCGCAATAATGCCGATGGCCCGCCGATGCGCCGTTCGCAGCGGCAGGAAGACAAGGGCGGTGTGCTCGGTACTTTTGGCCTGAACGAAGAGCAGGGCAATGAAATCATCATGGCCGCCCGCGCGCATTGGTTCGACGACGAAGAACCGGCCGCAAGCGGCGATAATGGGGAGGCCGCCGATGCGGAATCCTCGCAATGAGCCGCTAAGTTCTTACATCGATAGAGCCGCGCCGGCCCGCGCAACCGGGCCGGAGCGACGCTGCGTCCTGACCGGGCTGCAGTCGCCGCGTGACGCGCTCGTCCGTTTGGCGATCTCGCCGGATGGCGATGTGCTGCCCGATGCCATGGCCCGCGCCCCCGGACGCGGGGCGTGGATCGGAGTTTCGCGTGCCGAACTCGACCTGGCTGTGGCCAAGGGGCGGTTGCGCGGTGCGCTGGCTCGCGCTTTCAAGGGGGCATCCCTGTCGATCCCCGACGATCTCGGCGAGCGGATCGAAGCTGCGCTGAGGCAGGCCCTGCTCCAGCGTCTCGGACTGGAAATGCGCGCCGGCAAGCTGGTGCTCGGCTCCGACCGGATCGCGGAACAGGCGCGAATGGGCCGGATCGCCTGGCTCGGCCATGCCAGCGATGCGAGCGAGGATGGCAGCCGCAAGCTCGATCAGGCTTGGCGTGTGGGCAGTGAACAGGAAGGTAGCGGGAAGGGTGGCGTGCGCTTGCCACTGGACCGGGCAGCCCTGTCTGTGGCATTGGGCCGCGAAAATGTCGTCCATCTGGCGCTGGCCGATGCCGCATCGGCCGAACGGGTCATGATACCCTTGGCGCGCCTGCTGCAGTTTTCCGGGGCCGCAGACCATTCAGGACAGGGCAAGCAGGATTCTGCCTCGCCCGAGTCCATGGCGACGAATTGAGATTACGTAAGGATAGAAACAGGCATTATGAGCGACAACGAAGACACTCCCACCCGCACCCGCAAACCGCTTGGCCTGAAGCGGTCGGTCGACGCGGGCGAAGTGAAGCAGACCTTCAGCCACGGCCGGACCAACAAGGTTGCGGTCGAGGTGAAGCGTCGCCGCAAGCTCCTGAAGCCTGGCGAAGCGGCCCCGGCGCCAGAACCCGTGGCTGCACCTGCGCCCGCGCCCGCTCCGGTGGCCAAGAAACCTGCCGCCAAGAAGCCGGCCGTGGTTCCTGGAGAAACTCCCCAGGAACGCCTGGTACGTCTCCAGCGCGAGGCAGAAGAGGCGCGGCTGATGGCGCTGGAAGAAGCCAATCGCCGCGAGACGGAAGAGAAGCAGAGGGCGCTCGAGGAAGAGAAGCGCCGGGCCGAGGAAAACCGCCGGGCCGAAGAAGAGGCGGCCAAGGCGGCGGAAGCCGAACGCCAGGCCGAAGTCGAGGCTGCCAAGGAGGAAGCGGCAGCGCCCGCGGCCCCGGTCAAGACCGAAGAAGCGGTTGAGGCCAAGGCGGGCGCACCAGCGCCGCGCAAGTTCACTCCCGTTGCCCGCCCCGAAATCAAGAAGCCTGAGAAGAAGGCCGAGAAGAAGGGCCCCGGACGCGAAACGCGCAGCGATGGCGGCAACCGCGACGACCGGCGCCGGGGCGGGAAGCTTACCGTCAACCGTGCGCTTAACGAGGACGAAGGCGCACGCGCCCGTTCGCTCGCGGCGCTCAAACGCGCCCGCGAAAAGGAACGTCGTGCCCAGGGCGGCGGCGAAAGAAAGCAGCGCGAAAAGCAGGTTCGCGACGTGGTTGTGCCTGAGGCGATCACGGTGCAGGAACTTGCTAACCGCATGGCCGAGAAGGGCGCCGACCTGGTCAAGGCCCTCTTCAACATGGGCATGATGGTCACGGTCAACCAGACGATCGATGCCGACACGGCGGAACTGCTGGTCGAGGAATTCGGCCATAACCTCACCCGCGTCTCGGAAAGCGACGTCGACATCAGCACCAGCGACGATGTCGATCCGGAAGACACGCTGCAGCCGCGTCCGCCGGTGGTGACGATCATGGGTCATGTCGACCACGGCAAGACCAGCCTGCTCGACGCCCTGCGCGGGACCGATGTGACCAAGGGCGAGGCCGGCGGCATCACCCAGCATATCGGCGCCTACCAGATCACCACCAAGAACAAGGACAAGATCACCTTCCTCGATACGCCGGGACACGCTGCCTTTACCGAAATGCGCGCGCGCGGTGCCAATGTCACCGATATCGTGGTGCTGGTGGTGGCGGCCGATGACGGGATCATGCCGCAGACGATCGAGGCCATCAATCACACCAAGGCCGCCGGCGTGCCGATGATCGTGGCGATCAACAAATGCGACAAGCCGGAAGCCAACCCGCAGAAGATCCGCGAGCGCCTGCTCGAACACGAAGTGATCGTGGAAGCGATGTCGGGCGATGTGATGGATGTCGAAGTTTCGGCCAAGTCCGGTGCGGGGCTCGACAAGCTGCTCGAGGCGATCCAGCTTCAGGCCGAATTGCTCGAACTCAAGGCCAATCCGGACCGCGACGCCGAGGCGACCGTGATCGAGGCACAACTCGACAAGGGGCGCGGACCGGTGGCAACCGTTCTGGTCACGCGCGGAACTCTGAAGCGCGGCGATACCTTCGTCGTCGGCACCGAAAGCGGCCGGGTGCGCGCGTTGGTCGACGACAAGGGGCAGCAGATCAAGGAAGCCGGTCCCTCAATGCCGGTCGAAGTGCTTGGCCTGGGCGGCGTTCCTGATGCCGGGGACCAGCTGGCCGTGGTGGAAAACGAACAGCGCGCCCGCGAAGTTGCCCAGTACCGCCAGGAAAAGGCGACCGAGAAGCGCACCGCTCTGGCTCCGACGAGCTTCGACACGATGTTCTCCAACCTGCAGAGCAATGTGATCGAATTCCCCCTGCTGGTGAAAGCCGATGTGAAGGGTTCGGTCGAGGCGATCGTGACCGCGCTCCACAATATCTCGAACGATGACATCAAGGTTCGTGTGCTGCACGCCGGGGTCGGCGCCATCACCGAGAGCGACGTTACCCTGGCGGCGGCGTCCAACGCTCCGATCATCGGCTTCAACGTCCGGCCTAATCCCAAGGCTCGCGAACTGGTGAAGCGGGACAATGTCGAGATGAAGTATTTCGACGTGATCTATCACCTGACTGAGGAAATCGCGAAGGAAATGGCCGGCGAACTGGGGCCGGAGAAGATCGAGCACGTCGTCGGACGGGCCGAGGTCAAGCAGGTCTTCCCGGCCGGCAAGAAGGACAAGGCCGCCGGCCTGCTGGTCCTCGAAGGCGTCATCAAGAAGGGCCTCCATGCTCGGCTTACGCGCGAGGACGTCATCGTTTCGGCAACCACCATCGCCTCGCTGCGGCGGTTCAAGGACGATGTGGACGAAGTCCGCGCCGGGCTCGAATGCGGCGTAGTGCTGGCGGATACCAACGACATCAAGGCGGGCGACAATCTCGAAGTCTTCGAGATCGAGGAACGCGAACGCGTCCTCTAAGCCGGCGCCAATCGACACGGGGGGCGGATCCTTCACGGGAGCCGCCCCTGCCGCGTCGGGCGGTGGGCTTTAGAAGATCGAGTCGAGTACCGACATCACCACCTCGTCCGTCGCGCGGACGAGAATGGCATCGGTGCCCGAACGCACCCAATATTGTCCCGGAGGCGGGGCGTGCAGACCGCGGTGGTTGCGATAGTCGAGCCGAGCGAAGTCGGAAGCCAGCGAACGGTTGAATTTTTCGCCCTTGCGGAACTTGTGCTTTGCCACCGCCGAAACGACCTGGCCGTGATTGGGCTGCCCCTTGGCTTTTGGTTTGGCATTACCCGGATCGGCAAGGGTCGAGGATGGCAGCGCCAGCACGGCGGCCGCGATCGAAACGGCTATCGTCAGCTTTTTCATGGCGAACTCCTTTCGCTTGCCTCAGGATCTGGCACCGGTTTGCAACGCTAGACGCCTTGAGAGACCAGAATTACACAATTTGTTCAAATTAGCACGAATTGTGCACGATGGCACTGCTCGCTCGACAACAGGACCGGATACATGACTCGCTACGTTGCCTTCTTTGCCAGCATGAATGTCGGTGGCCATCGGCTGTCGATGGCCGACCTGAGGTATGCGCTGGAACGCGAAGAGTTCGCGAATGTCGAGACTGTGGTCGCCAGCGGCAACGTGCTGTTCGATCATCCGGAACGCCCTACCGACGGGCTTGCCGAGAAGCTTGCCTATGTCGTGGAAGAAAACTTTGGCTTCCCGACCTTTGCCGCGGTGCGCAATGCGCAGGAGGTGCGCTCCTCCGTCAACGACAACCCATTCCATGGCGTAGGCGACGACAAATTCGTCCATACGATGTTCCTCGAGCATCAGCCGAGCGAGGATCGGTTCGCGCAGCTGCAAGCCGATCATGCCGGCCGTGGCCAGGAGAAACTCGCATTGGGTGACCGGGCGCTCTATATCGATTTTGTCGAAGGTGTCGGTGGCAGCCGGCTGACCGGCCCCTTCGTCGAAAAGCGGCTCGGCTGCCGGGGTACTGCCCGCAACATGCGCTCGCTCAAACGTATCGCCGAGAAGATGGACTGACATGGCCCGCCAGCAATTCACCCCCGAACAGCAATCCGTCCGTCTCCTCAAGGTTGGCGAACGCTTGCGCCACATTCTTTCCGAACTGCTGGCACGGCAGGAGGTGCATGACGATACGTTGAGCGCTCATTCGGTTAGCGTGACCGAGGTCAAGATGACTCCCGACCTGCGCAATGCGGCCGTCTACGTGAAGCCGCTACTCGGCACTGACGAGGCGGAAGTAGTCAAGGCACTCCAGCGCAACACCGCCTTCTTTCAACGCGAAGTGGCCCGGCGGATGGGCCTCAAGTTCGCTGCGAAGCTCCAGTTCCGGGCCGACGAGAGCTTCGACGAAGCCGACCGGATCGAACGTCTTCTGTCCGACCCCCGCGTGGTTCGCGATCTCGGAGAGGATGAGGAATAGACCGTCGGCAGATCAGGCACGGCCTTGGGCTTAGCCTGTTGTTGCTTTCGGCAAGTCCATGAAGACGCTTGTATCCGGTCCTGGCGGAATCTCCAGCGCAACCCAGGCAATTGTCAGTCCGACTCCGGCCACGAGTATCGACAGGCCGTAAGGCAGCATCGTCGCGGTGAGGCTGCCGATGCCGAAATCCTTCACCCAGCGCTGGCAGAAGATCAGCACCAGCGGGAAATAGACCATTAGCGGTGTGACCATGTTGGTCGCGCTGTCGCCGGCGCGATAGGCAGCCGTTGTCATCTCCGGTGAAACGCCCAGAAGCAGCAACATGGGTACGAGCACCGGCGAAAGGACAGCCCATTTCGCGCTGGCCGAGCCGATGAACAGGTTGAGGATCGCTCCGAAGAGGACCACGGCTCCCAGCATGGCCCATGCCGGGAGGCCGCTTGAGCGCAATATCTCCGCGCCGCTGACCGCGATGATCAGCCCGAGATTGGACCAGTCGAACATGGCGACGAAGTGGGCGGCGACGAAGGCCAATACGAGGTAATAGGCCATGTCCTGCATCGAGCCGGACAGCATCTTTACCAGGTCTCGATGGTCGGCGATCACACCGGTCGCCTTGCCGTAGGCCCACCCAGGGAGCAGGAAGATCAGCAAGGCGAAGGTCAGCAAACTGCGATAGAGTGGAGTCAGCCGGGCCTCTGGACCAGCTGTTTCGTCGATGAGCGGAGTGCCCGGGCCGAAGACGCCCAGCAGCCATAGTGCAATGACTCCGATCAGTGCCAGTCCGGCCCAGCGGAGACCCTTTCGCTGCGCATCCGAAGTGGCGGGACTGCCGCCTTCAAGCATGACTTCGCTGGCCAGCGAACGGTCGTAGTTTCCGAGGCGGGGTTCGATCACGCGGTCGGTGACGAACCAGATGATTGGCAGATAGACCACCAGCATCGCGGCGATGAAATACCAGTTGCCGGCGATGTTGGCGGAATAGCTGCCGAAGGTCGTCTGGACCGCGGCCTCGGTGATCCCGAGCAGCAGCGCGTCGAGCTGGCCGGGCAGGAGATTGGCCGAGAACCCGCCGGCGACGCTGGCGAAACTCGCCGCGATCCCGACCAGTGGGTTCCGTCCGGCGGCGTGGAAGATGATCCCGCCGAGCGGGATCAGCACCACGAAGGCGGCATCGGCCGCATGATTGCCCATCATCGAAACCAGCGCGATCGCCGGAGTCAGCAGCGGGCGCGGGACATTGGCGAGGCTCGCCCGCATGGCGGTGGAAAACAGGCCTGAGCGTTCGGCGACGCCGGCGCCCAGCATCACCACCAGCACGTAGCCGAGCGGGGGAAAGCCGGTGAAGGTCGCGGCGGTCTCGGTCCACAGCCGGCGCACGTTCTCGGCCGACAGCAGGCTGGACACCGTGACCTGGACCGGCTGGCCGGTCGAAGGCTCGGTGCGGGCCGGATGGAGAGCGCTCCAGCCCGCAAGCTCTCCTGCGACCGAAATCGCCACGAGTATCAGGATGAGCCAAAGGAATATGAATACCGGATCGGGCAGCCGATTGCCGGTGCGCTCGACCCAGCCCAGAAACCCGCCGCGCCGTGTCTCTTGTTTCAAGACCGCCCCCTGATCTCCCCTGACGGCGGACAGGATACCAGTGAAGCGACCGCCTGTCTGCACTGTGTACGGCGCGCGCCGGCTTGTAGCGCTTTGGCGCAGGCGGATTATAGTCGGCGACCGATGGCCAAGCTCTATTACTACTATGCCAGCATGAACGCGGGAAAGAGTACCACGCTGCTCCAGGCCGCTTTCAATTATCGCGAGCGCGGGATGGAGGTCATGCTGTGGACCGCCGCGCTCGACAACCGTCCCGGATTCGGAGCGATCAGCTCGCGGATCGGGCTCGCCAGCGATGCGCATCGGTTCGAGGAAGCGACAGACATCCATGCCCATGTCCTGCGCCAGCATGCGGCAACGCCGCTCGCCTGCGTATTGGTGGACGAGGCCCAGTTCCTCACCAGGGACCAGGTCTGGCAATGTGCCCGGTTGGCGGACACGTCGGGCATTCCGGTGCTGTGTTACGGATTGAGAACCGATTTCCAGGGCGAATTGTTCCCCGGATCGGCGGCGCTGCTCGGCATTGCCGACAGTCTCGTCGAACTCAAGGCGATCTGCGAATGCGGGCGCAAGGCGACCATGAATCTGCGTGTCGACGAGGCAGGCAAGGCGATCACAGCCGGCCCGCAGGCGGAGATTGGCGGCAACGAACGCTACGTGGCACTGTGCCGAAAACATTTCGCCGAGGCCTTGAATGCATTTGGCGACTAGGAAGGGCGTCGGGACATCCCTATCTCACCGGTCATGACTGAGACCCTCTTCGTCGCCTCCGCGTTGATCCTCCCGCTGGTCCTGGCAATCGTCTTTCACGAAGTGGCCCATGGCTATGTTGCCCTGCTGCTTGGTGATACCACCGCGCGCGACCGGAAGCGGCTGACGCTCAATCCGATCCGCCATGTCGATCCGATCGGTACGGTGGCGGTGCCCGGCTTGTTGGCCATGTCGGGTTTGCCAGTATTCGGCTGGGCCAAACCCGTGCCGGTTATGCAGAACAGACTTAACAATCCGCGCTACGGCATGATCGCTGTGGCGGCGGCCGGGCCCCTGTCGAACCTAGTTCTGGCGGCGGTCGGAGCGATCCTGCTCGGCCTGCTCTACCGCTTCCTTGGCGCAGCGCCGGAGGAAATCGGCCTGCGGCTCTTTCCTTATGTGGCGGTGAGCTACTTCATCCTGATCAATGTCTTTCTGGCCTTGTTTAACCTCCTGCCACTTCCGCCTTTCGACGGTTCGCACATTGTCGAGGGGCTGCTGCCGCGCAATCTCGCAAGCCATTATCGCCGGCTTCGGCCGTTCGGGCTTGTCTTGTTTTTCGGACTTCTGCTCGTCGTGCCCTATTTCTTCCCGTCGCTAAATATTATCGAGCGCGTCGTCCTGCCGCCGGTCGAATGGGCCGAAGGCATCTATTACCTGCTGGCGGATTGGGTCGCTGGCGGATGATGAGGCAATGCAGCGGCTATTCAAAGGGTGCGTGCTAAACATGCCAACCGGGGGAACCGAACAGAGAAGAATTGGATGAAGAGTTTCGCATTTTTCTTTCCGTTCGTGGCTTTTCTGGTCGGCCCGGCGCTGGCCCAGCCCGCGCCGGCGCAAGCCGACCCGCCACCGGCCGATACCGCAGAACGCGAAGAAGCCCGCATTCCCTTTGCCAATCGCGGCGGCATTCGCGACTGGAAGGCAGTGGATCGCGATACGGTCTATTTCCAGGATCGGCAGCGGCGCTGGTACAGGGCAGAATTGTTTTCGCCGGCGACCGGCGTGGAATTTGTCCAGTTCATCGGTATCGAGACCGGCCCGAGCGACACATTCGACCGCTTCAGTTCGCTTTTCATCGATGGCCAGAAATACGCGATCAGTAGCCTCGTGATGATCGAGGGCGAGCCGCCCGAAGAGGGGGCTGATTGATCCTTCGCATGACAACGGGTGATTGTCGTCCTAGACAGCCGCCCATGCCGCATGGTTGGATCATACTCGACAAGCCGGTCGGTCTCGGCTCGACCCAGGCCGTCGCTGCAGTAAAGCGGAATTTGCGCGAGGCTGGCTTCGGCAAGGTCAAGGTCGGCCATGGCGGGACGCTCGACCCGCTGGCCGAAGGTGTATTGCCGATCGCGCTCGGCGAAGCGACCAAGCTGTGTGGACGTATGCTCGACGCCAGCAAGAGCTACGCCTTCACGATCCAGTTCGGGACGGAAACCGACACGCTCGATGCCGAAGGCGAAGTCGTCGAACGCACCGACCGCCACCCGCCTTTGGCGGCGATTGCGGCGGTTCTTGCGCATTTCACCGGTGAAATCGAGCAGGTGCCGCCCGCCTATTCCGCGCTCAAGCTCGACGGCCGGCGGGCCTATGATCTCGCCCGCGCCGGCGAACAGGTGGAACTCAAGCCGCGCAGGGTGACGATCCATGCGCTGGAATTCGCCGGAACGGCGCCACAGGGGCAGCCCGCAATCGATTCCACCTTTTCGCTGACCTCCTCGCGCCCGGACCCGGAGATCGGCTATGAGGCGCTCGAACTGGCCGACAGCGTGACGCTGGTCGCCACGGTGTCCAAGGGCACCTATATCCGCAGTCTCGCGCGCGACATCGCCCGGGCGCTCGGATCGCTTGGCCATGTGACCTACCTGCGCCGTCTCAAGGCCGGGCCCTTCAGCGAAGAACAGGCGATTTCGCTGGACAAGCTGAACGAAATCGGTAAGGGCGCGCCCCTTGAAGACGTAATCCTGCCGCTTGAGGCAGGGCTGGACGACATCCCGGCCCTTGACCTCGATCCGGAAGCGGCGGTGGCGGTCCGGCAGGGCCGTGTCTTGACCGGGTTGCCCCAAGGCGAAGGGCTGTATTGGGCGCGAGTTTTTACGGGAGCCATGCCGGTTCCCATCGCGCTGATGCAGGTCGAAGCCGGTTCGGCGAAGGTCGTCAGGGGCTTCAACCTTCCCGATGTCGCAGAGTAAGGAATGCATGAATGTCGGTTACTGCCGAAAAGAAAGCTGAGATCATCAAGGACAACGCCCAGGCAAAGGGCGATACCGGTTCCCCCGAAGTCCAGGTCGCGATCCTGACTGAACGGATCCGCAACCTGACCGAACACTTCAAGGGCCACCACAAGGACAACCATTCCCGCCGTGGCCTGCTGATGATGGTCAACAAGCGCCGCAGCCTGCTGGCCTATCTCAAGAAGAAGGACCTGCAGCGCTACAACGATCTGATCCAGAAGCTGGGTCTGCGTAAGTAAGAGTTTACGGGAAGCGGCCCCCTGCGGGCCGCTTCTTGCATATGGGCATCGCGAAAATGGCGATGCAAATGGGGCAGGTCCGCAATTCGGCGGCCCGCCTAGGGGCAGAACAAGCGCCCCGCACCGGACCGGGACGGTATCCCCGGCAGCAAGCCCCGCGCAGCAATAGGGCGCGCGGGTCAAAGGAAAATCTATGTTCGACGTGAAAACCGTATCGCTGGAGTGGGGCGGAAAGACCCTCACCCTCGAAACCGGCCGCATTGCCCGTCAGGCCGACGGTGCCGTGCTGGCCACCTATGGCGAAACCGTGGTGCTCTGCGCCGTGACTGCCGCCAAGAGCGTGAAGGAAGGGCAGGACTTCTTCCCCCTGACCGTTCACTATCAGGAAAAATTCTCCTCTGCCGGCCGTATCCCGGGCGGCTTCTTCAAGCGCGAGCGCGGTGCGACCGAGAAGGAAACGCTGACCAGCCGCCTGATCGACCGCCCGATCCGCCCGCTGTTCCCTGAAGGTTTCTACAACGAAATCAACGTGATTTGCCAGGTTCTCTCTTATGATGGCGAGACCGAGGCCGATGTCGTGGCGATGATCGCCGCCTCGGCTGCGCTGACCATTTCGGGCGTTCCCTTCATGGGCCCGATTGCCGGCTGCCGCGTCGGCTTCATCGATGGCGAATATGTCCTCAATCCCAAGCAGGAAACTGCCCTTGCCGACGGACGCCTCGACCTCGTCGTCGCCGCCACGCATGATGCGGTGATGATGGTCGAATCCGAAGCCAAGGAGCTTTCGGAAGACGAGATGCTCGGCGCGGTCATGTTTGCCCATGAGGCCAACAAGGACGTGGTCAGGGCAATCATCAAGCTGGCCGAAAAGGCCGCCAAGGAACCCTGGGAAATCAACCTTGCGGACAACAAGTCCGACATCAAGGACAAGCTCCGCGGCCTCGTCGGCGAAGACATTGCCGCGGCTTACAAGCTGACCGACAAGTCGGCCCGTTCCGAAGCGCTCAACCTTGCTCGCGCCAAGGCCAAGGAAGCCTTTGCCGGCGAAGACGGCCAGACGCAGATGACCGCTGGCAAGGCGGTCAAGGCACTCGAGGCCGAAATCGTCCGGACCGCCATCCTCAAGGACGGCGCCCGCATTGACGGCCGCAAGCTCGACCAGGTCCGCCCGATCGAGAGCATGGTCGGCTTCCTGCCGCGCACGCATGGCTCGGCGCTGTTCACCCGCGGCGAAACGCAGGCGATTTGCACGACCACGCTGGGCACCAAGGACGCCGAGCAGATGATCGACGGCCTCGACGGCCTGACCTATTCGAGCTTCATGCTGCACTACAACTTCCCGCCCTATTCGGTCGGTGAAGTGGGCCGCTTCGGTGCTCCGGGGCGCCGCGAAATCGGTCACGGCAAGCTCGCCTGGCGCGCGCTGCACCCGGTGCTGCCGAGCAAGGAAGACTTCCCCTACACGATCCGCATCCTGTCGGACATCACCGAGTCCAACGGCTCGAGCTCGATGGCCACTGTCTGCGGTGGCTGCCTCAGCATGATGGATGCCGGGGTTCCGATCGAACGCCCGGTTTCCGGCATCGCCATGGGCCTGATCCTCGAAGGCGACGAGTTCGCCGTGCTGAGCGACATCCTGGGTGACGAAGACCACCTCGGCGACATGGACTTCAAGGTCGCCGGGACCGAAGCAGGCATCACCAGCCTGCAGATGGACATCAAGATCGCGGGCATCACCAAGGAAATCATGGGCAAGGCGCTCGAACAGGCGAAGGCCGGCCGCGCGCATATCCTCGGCGAGATGACCAAGGCGCTGGGCTCCGCCCGCACCGAGCTGTCGGCTCACGCACCGCGGATCGAGACCATGCAGATCGACAAGTCGAAGATCCGCGACGTCATCGGCACGGGCGGTAAGGTGATCCGCGAGATCGTCGCCGAAACCGGCGCCAAGGTCGATATCGACGACGAGGGCGTGATCAAGATTTCCTCGAGCGACATTAGCCAGATCGAAGCCGCCAAGGCCTGGATCGCCGGAATCGTGGAAGAGGCCGAAGTCGGCAAGATCTACACCGGCAAGGTCGTCAACATCGTCGACTTCGGCGCCTTCGTGAACTTCATGGGCGGCAAGGACGGTCTCGTCCACGTCTCCGAAATGAAGAACGAACGCGTCGAGAAGCCGACCGACGTCGTGTCGGAAGGCCAGGAAGTGAAGGTCAAGGTCCTCGAGATCGACAACCGCGGGAAGGTCCGCCTTTCCATGCGCGTGGTCGACCAGGAAACCGGCGAGGAACTCGAAGACACGCGCCCGCCGCGCGAGAAGCGTGAAAGCAGCCCGCGCGGCGATCGCCGTGGTCCGCGCAACGATCGCGGCCCCCGCGGTGGCAACCGTGACCGCGGTCCGCGTCGCGACGGCGGAGATTCGGAAGGGGGCAATCCCGACCACATGCCAGCCTTCCTCAAGGAAGACTGATCCGGCTTACCAGTTGGAGAGAGGAAGGCCGCGGGGAGCGATCCCCGCGGCCTTTTTCATAGGCGAGCTAGTCGAACGATGCCGGCAGTTCGAGCGCTGCCGGGGCGCTACTGGTGCGCAGTTGGCCAAGATAGTCGCCTTTGCCCACCTCGACCCCCAGATGGCGCAGGATCGCATAGGCGGTGGTCGCGTGGAAATAGAAGTTCGGCTGCGAGAAGCTGAGCAGGAACTGGTCCGCAGTATAGGGAACGCGAACCTCCTTGAATTCGAACCACATGGGCTTGCCGACCAGTTCCTCCATGGCGGCCGGCTCGACGCCTTCGAGGTAGGCGATCGCCTCCCCCACGCGTTCCTCCAGACCGGTAAAGTTCTCCGGGGGCGGGGTCATCTCGGGTGAGAACGAACCCTTCATGGCTCCGGCGATGCCGCCCTGCGCATGCATGGCGAAACCGCGCACCTGCCGGTTGAACGGGAACATGTCGGGCGAGAGCCGGGCTTCCATGATCGCGCTCTCCGCGATGCCCTGGTCGGCGGCGAATTGTGCCGCCTTGTCGAGCCACCCCAGCGCTCCTCGGAGGACCTGCAGCAGGCTCGGAACGGTGGCGGCATGGAGCGTCAGTGGCATTGAGGAAATCTCCTTGGGCCGATCGGATGGGCATAGACCGGCATTGGGCCACTTGCCAATCGCGCCCGATTACGGTCGCCGTAGCACCACCTGACGCGCGTAGTCTCCATAGAGCCTGCGGCATTCGCAACCAAATCCCTGACTGCGCGCTAGTTCCTCGCAGAAATCCAGCAAGCTCTCGCGCCGGATGACCTGGAAACGTGCCAGCCAGTCCCCCAGAAGGCGCGCGAACCAGCGGGGGAGGCGTTCCTGCATGCCGAAATCGACAATGTGAATTTCGCCGCCCTCGGCAAGGACGGACGTCGCCATACGGAGCGCCCCCTGCCAATCGGGGATCATCGAAAGCGTGTAGGAAAAGAATATCCGGTCGAACTCCGCCCGGCGGAAGAGCTGCCCTGGTTCGAAGGCGGCCGCATCGGCCCGGGCAAGTCGGACCTGCGCTGCAAGCCTCTCACCCGCCAGCTTGCTCCTGGCCGACTTGAGCATTTCGGAGGAAATGTCGATGCCGTAAAATCTGGCGCCGGGCCAGGCACGGGCAGCCAGCACAAGATTGCGCGCGGTACCGCAGCCGATTTCGAGCACATGCTGGCCCGGTGCGGGAGACAGCCGGGCAATCAGGCCGTCCCGGCCGAGCAGGTAGTATTTTCGCGTCAGGTCGTAGATGTGACGCTGAAAGGCATACACCCCGTCCATTTGCTGCGCATGCGCGCTTTCCTCGACCGTGCTCGCCATTTCAGTCCTTTCGGCAATAGAGATGTACTCCGCCATAGATGGCGCTGCGGTCTCCGGCGGTTAGCGTGCGAGAGAGGGCTTCGTCATAATTCCATTGGGAGAACAGATCTGCAGACAGCCGTCCGGGGAGGAGACTGGGCTCGTCCGCCGTGCGGAAAAGCACCCGTGCACCGGGGGCGGCTGTCCGGCAGACTTGGGTCCACAGGTGGTCAAGCTGCATGTCCGTCATCCAGTCCTGCGCATCGAGGAAGACGAAGCGGTTGATGCTGTGCGCGTCCTGCCGGGCTAGCCATTCGGTCATATTGGCCTGGAGAACTTCCACCCTGCGGCTGCGTTCGCGCATCAATTCGTAGTTGTCGCGCTGCAGATAGGGCGGGAGGCTCGCCTCCGGCGCCTGCTCGTAGCCGCGGCCAAAAGCCTGCCAGGCGAAGTAGTTGTCACGAAAATCGAAATCGCAGCAGAGCTTGCCAATCCGTTCGCGCAGGACGTTGGCCATTGGCTTGCCGCCGGCAAGCTTTTCATACTGGGCCGGCGGAATGCCGAGTCCGAACAGCGAGGCAGGATTGTTGGTCAGCAACCGGATCAGCGGCTTTTCGAATAGTGGGACCATGTGCTGTTCGAACAGCTCTCGCTGTTCGGCGTGATTGCGTGCCTTGAGCAACTGACGGGGATCCGCACCATGCATACGGGCCATGAAATGGACGAAGCCGATGAAGTTTCCGAGCAGGCCGTGGCGGTAGAAGCCTTTGGCGAACATCGTGATGCGCACGCGACCAAGGCGGTCGCGCGATTCCCAGTAGCGGCGGGCGACCGGATCGAGCGCGGGCGCGATCCAGCGATGGTAGGCGGCGACGTTGGCCGCGCTGTCGGCCCGGGCGAAGAAGCGATGGAAATGCTCGTAATCGGGGAGTTCGCGCAGCGCCGTCTGCTTCAAGCGATTGAGGGCGACATGAGCCGAATTGAGATCGATTGCCGTCACCCGGGCCGGATCGGCCGCCAGGTAGCTAAGTGCATTGCATCCACCGCTGGCGATGGTCACGACATGGTCCCCGGGGCCGATCGCCAACCCTTTCAGGTCGCACACCGGGTCTTCCCATATCTGCGGGTAGACCAGGCTGCGGAAGGCAAAGGCGAAGGCCCGTTCCAGCAGCGCATCGCCGCTGATACCCTTGCGGGACACAGCCGCGTCCTCGATCAGATTTCTGCCGGAACGCCTTGCGAGCGCGGCATTGTGCTGCACCATCGTGTTTCCCTGTCACAAGCGGCCGCGGTGGCGACCGGAGGGTGACAGCGATATCCCGTCGGCATGACCTGCCGGCGACGATACCGTTACAGTTTGCGGAAACGCCGGCTGGCGCGGGTTGGGCGCTTACCTGACCGGGAGTTGGCCGAGATAGTCGAGCTTGCCAACGGGGACGCCCTTGCTTCGCAGCACATCGTAGGCGGTGACAGCGTGGAAGTAGAAATTCGACAGGCTGAAGCTGAACAGGAATTCCGCCGCATTGACGAAGTCGAGCCGCTTTTCGCCGATTTCGAACCGCATCGGCTTGTCGCCCAGGGCGTTGACTTCGGCCGAGTCGAGCGCGGCGAGGAAGGCGGCCGCCGAATGCAGCATGGCGCGCAGATCGGCAAAGTTTGCCGGCGGCTCGCTGAAATCTGGCGAGAAAACCTCGGCGCGGCAGCCTTCGATCGCGCCCTTGGAATGCACCATCATGCTCTTGATCTGGTAGCTGAAGGGCAGCATGTCCTCGATCAGGCGCCATTCGGCGATCTCGCCCTCGCTGATGCCCTTGCCCTTGGCAAAGTCCTCGGCTTTGTCGAGCCAGCCTTGGGCAGCACCGATGACGCGCTGGAAGGACGGGATCAAAGCGGCGTGGAGCGAAACGGACATGGGGCATTCCTCCTCTGGGTCAGTGTGCGCCTTCCTTACAGCCGCGATGGCATGAGGCCAGCGTCAATTCGTCCGGCAATACCCCTTTCCTTTTGTCGGCCATTGAGCAAAGCCATGGGCATAAGCTCGAGAGGAACCGATCATGACCTACATCACCGACTTTGCCGGCAAGACTGCCTTCGTCACTGGCGGGGCGAGCGGGATCGGGCTCGGAATATCGAAAGTGCTGGTCGAACGCGGGGCCCGGGTGATCATGGCCGATTTGCGGCCCGACCATATCGAGGATGCGCTGGCGGAATTTGCCGGCGGTGGTCGTTCCAACGCCGTCTCGGCGCTTGAACTCGACGTTACCAGCCGTGAGAAATACCATGCGGCCGCACAACGGATGCAGGACGAATTCGGCGGAATCGACATCCTCGTGAACAATGCCGGCGTGGGGCTTGAAGGACCGATCCTGGAGGCGACCTATGCCGATTACGACTTCGGCTTCGGGGTCAATCTCGGAGGAGTCATCAACGGCTTCGTCGAGTTCATTCCGCAAATGCTCAAGCACGGTCGCGGCGGACATGTCGTCTCGACCGCCAGCCTCGCCGCCGAAGTGGTCATGCCTTCCAACATGGCGATCTATGCGGCCAGCAAGGCGGCCGTCTGCCATTATTGCGAGAGCGTGAAGGCCGAACTGGGAGGGCACAACATCGGCGTCTCGATCCTCCTGCCCGGACCGGTGAAATCACGCATCCACGAAACGCAGCAGAACCGTCCCAAGCATCTTCTCGATGGCAGTGGATATAAGGAGAGTGAGGAGAAGCTCAGCCGCCGGATCGTCGGAGACGACTGGATGGATCCGGTCGAGGTCGGTAATCTGGTCGCCGACGGTATTCTCGCCAACGAGACCTATCTCGTTACCCATGGCGTTTTCAAGGACGGCATGCGGGCGAGGGCCGAGGCCGTGCTCGGCGCTACTCCTGACCGCAAGGAGACACTGCCTGATTTCGGGCGCTATCGTGACGTCTGAGGGACAGGTTCGGCAAGAGGGAGAGAAGGCATGGAGCAATTGACGGGCAAGGTCGCCTTCGTGACCGGCGGGGCGAGTGGGATTGGCCTCGGCATGGCGCGCGCCTTCCTCGCCGAGGGCATGAGAGTGGTGCTGGCCGACTGGAACGAGCATCACTTGGCCAAGGCAAGGACTGCATTAGCCGGCAACAATGCTGTGCATTTCGTGAAAGCCAATGTCGCTGACAGGGCTGACCTCGAGGGCGCGGTGGAGGAAGCGCTTGAGGTTTTCGGTGCAATCCACGTGCTGTGCAACAATGCCGGTGTGAATGGCGGCGGGACCGCGGATGACCCCGATTTCGACGGTTGGGACAAGGCAATGGCGGTCAATCTCGGTGGGGTGATCAACGGGACCAAGCTGGTCGTCCCGATCATCAAGCGTCAGGGGGAGGGCGGCCATGTGGTGAATACATCCTCGATGGCCGGGGTGGTACCACTGCCTGGCCTGGCGGCCTATTCGACTGCCAAATATGCGGTGCGCGGGTTTTCCGAGAGCCTGCGCATGCAATTGGCGCCTTACGGGATCGGCGTCTCCTGCCTGTTCCCCGGCGCCACGCGCACGGCTCTGGTCCCGCTGCCCGAGGATGAGGGCGGAGCGCATATCGATCCTGCCACGGCCGATCCCTTCATGCATTCGCTGTGGGACGCCATGCGCGGAGCCATCGACCCGCGCGACACGGGCGCGGCGGTAGTGGAAGCGATCCGGGAGAATCGCTTCTACATCTTCACCAATCGCGAATTCCTCCAGGAAGTGCAGCAGCGTCACCGCGAGATCGAGGAGGCCTTTCCTCCAGACGAGCCAACCCCCGGCCGGCTGAAGTTCGAGCTGACCCGGGCGGAGATGGTCCGCCAGTTGATGGCGCCGGGTAACAGGCCGGTGGTCAGTGAAGCGGAAGCGGGCGGCTTCGGCCTCGACCTTAATTCGAGCACGGCCGACTGATGGCTAGCGCCGCCTGTGCGGCCGAGTGGATGGCGTTTCGTCGAGGGTCTCGCCCAGCCCCTTACGTGAGCGCAGCAGGAGGATTGAGAAGAGCAGAAAGCACCCTGCAACGGCGATCACCGGCCAGTATTCTCCGAAAGTGAAGTCCTCGGCGCTAAATGCGCTGGCGAGAGCGGCCAGACCGGCGAATCCAAGGACACCTCCCCAGAATCGGCTCCAGAGCGTGCCGAGCTTGCGGTCCAGACGGGCAAGCCTCTCGCGTGGATGGCTCATTTGCCGGGCTGCCTCGGCGAACGGAAATCGGTCTCCTCGCCAATATCGGCAAGGACGGCTTTGCGCGCCTTGAAGCAGAGGCGAGAGAGAAAGAGCAGGACGAAACCGGCCAGGAGACCTGGCCAGTGGCTCGCCAGGGTGAAACCTTCGCTGCTCAGCGAGAGAAAAATCGCCAGGAGGCCGATCGCTCCAAGCAGGAGCCCGAGCAGGCGGTTGCTCCATTTCTCGATGCGGTGGCCGACCGTCCGGCGGTACCACCCGGCATCCACCTCCCCGTTCCAGTCTGGTTGCCTCATGCCTGCCTCCAGTACCGCCCAGGGTGGCAGGAAATACCACTTCCTCGCGCTATGCAAGCGGCGGGGTGAAAGCGGCCCGGGCATTGGTTGCTCGCGAACGGACAATGCAGTCATGACTGTGGTCGTTCACAAGGCCCATCGCCTGCATGAAGGCATAGACCGTCGTCGGGCCGACGAATTTCCAGCCTCGCCGCTTCAGTTCCTTGGCAAGCGCGATAGAAGCGGGAGAGGTGGCGCGTGACTGAAGCGGCGCTGAAACGTCCTGGGGTTCTTCGTATCGCCACACGAAGGAAGCCAGCGATCCTTCTTGCTCGACGAGATCGCAGGCACGTCTGGCATTGTTGATCACGGCTTCGATCTTTCCGCGATGGCGGACGATGCCGGTATCGCCCAGCAAGCGTTCGACATCGCTATCGTCGAACAGCGCCATGGTTCGGAAATCGAATCCGGACAAGGCTGTCCGGAAATTCTCGCGCTTGGCAAGGATGGTGCGCCAGCTGAGGCCGGACTGGAACGTCTCGAGGCACAGCTTTTCGAACAGGTGCCGGTCGTCGGCCACCGGGTAGCCCCATTCCACGTCATGATAGGAAAGGAATTCGGGCGCAGCACCAGCCCAGCGGCAGCGCGGCTCACCATCGGGAGCGACAAAGGCCGCCGTAGCCATCAGGCGGTTTCCTGTTCGAGGAGGAAGGCGAGCCGGTCAACGGCAATGGCGGGCGTGAAGGCGTGGACTTCTGCGACGACGATCCCTTGGGCCACGAAAGGGTCACGTGCGATCCGCTCCTCGATCTCCGCGCGATCGCCGCCCGCGGCGAGTATGGCTCCGCCCAAATTCTCGCCCAGACTGCCGACAAGCAGGAAGGCGCCCTCATTTCGCCCTTGTGCGATCCATTCCCGGTGGCCTTCCAGCTGGGCTGCTGCCTGATCGGCCTTGTCGGTCTTGCGGAGGAATATGATGAACATTGCAGGTCTGTCCTTCCAGGTTAAAGGGGAGCCTGTTGGCGGATGAGATCGCACATTCGGTCGACTTCGCGCCTGACATAGGTTTCGTCGCGGAACGCGGCAGCGAGCGTCGCCACGCCCTGGCTGAACGCGAGCACGCGCAATGCGCGGTCGCGGGCTTCGGGCTCGTCATGGCCCAGTGCGCGGAACTGCCGCTCCAGCCAGTCTCCGAACAGGGCGAAGATATGTTTCGCACGGTGCAGGGCCGGGTGCTGGAGCTTGGCCAGTTCCGTGCACAATGTCCCCACCGGGCAGCCATGGAGCATGATCCTGGCCTGGTTGGTGATCAGGATCCGGACGAAGCAGTTGACGCGTTCCGCAGGGTCGGTCGTGCTGTCTTCCCATTCCACGAGCATGCTCCGCGTATGCTCGCGCCTCATGTCGATCACGGCATCGAGGATGGCGTCCTTTGTCCTGAAATGGTGGTAGAAGTTCCCGCGTGAGATGCCAACGGCATCAGCGATGTCGGCGAAGGAGGTCGCTTCGAAACCCTGCCGGTAGAAGATTTCATCGGCTTTCTGGACAATCGTCTGCCTGGTTTCTTCTCCGCGCATGGACACGTCTGTCTCCCGTTCACGGCCCTAATTAGGACAATTGTCCTAATTAGGCAAGATCGAAAAGCGGCCGGCTCATGGCCGGCCGCATTCCAAAACCGTGGGATCAGTCTCTCAACGGACCCGCGGGCCGCCGAACGGCAGGGGCGGCGGCGGGCGGCGCACCCCGCGCGGAAGCTGAGCCTGGTAGGCGCGGCCACAATGTCCGACACAGTAGGGGAAACCCGGGTTCACTGCTTCGCCGCAGAAATGGAAATCGGGTTCGCCCGGATGGCCCATCGGCCAGCGGCAGACCTTGTCGTTCAGGTCGAGCAGGCTGGTCTTGTCGGCAATCTCCGGGCTCGGCTTGGCCGGAACGAGCCGGCGCGGAGGGGCCGGGGGGATCGGTGCCTGTTGATCGCCCGGGCCCTGGCGCAGGAAGCCGCCAGGTCCGACCGAAACGATCTTGGGCAGGTCCTGCGTTGGATTCGGCAGCGGCTGGCGCGGCGTCTCGTTGGCGGAAGGGGTAGCCGGCTTGGGTGTCGGGGCTGCGGCGACCGGCTTGGGTGGCGAAACCGGCGCCTTTGGCTTCGGGGCTGGAGCCTTCTTCTTGGCCTTTGGCTTTTCATTCGCCTTGACCGGTGAAGGGCGCGACTTGAGGCCGAGGCGATGGGCCTTGCCGATCACGGCGTTGCGCGACACGCCCCCGAGTTCTTCGGCAATCTGGCTGGCCGTCGCGCCGCCTTCCCACATCTTGGTCAGCGTCGCGATCCGCTCGTCAGTCCAGCTCATATGTCATCCGTTTCCAAAGTCTAATCCTGCCCGGCCCGGTACTACGGGAGCTTGCCAGAAGGGTAAGGTGCAGATAGGCCGCCGACCATGGCCGAGCAAGTCCAGACACCCACCGCCGTTTCCGGAAATTTCCTGCCACCCGGTGAACCCAAGATACATGGTTTCAACCGTATCGGGCTGTGGACCCTCTATATGAAGGAGGTGCGCCGGTTTCTCAAGGTGCAGACCCAGACAATCTGGGCCCCGGCGGTTACGACCCTGTTGTTCCTGGTCATCTTCACTGTGGCCATGGGGCGGGGCGAGCGCGAGATTCTCGGCGTCGGCTTCGCGACCTTTGTCGCGCCGGGCCTGATCATGATGGGCATGATGCAGAACGCCTTCGCCAATTCCAGTTTCAGCCTGCTGGCGGGCAAGATCCAGGGCACGATCATCGATTTCCTTATGCCGCCGCTCGACGAGGCCGAACTGATGATCGGCATCGTTTTCGCGGCCATTACCCGTTCGGTGCTGGTCGGGGTGGCGGTCGCGTTCGCCATGGCGCTGTGGCCCGGCGTCGACATGCAGGCAGCACACCCATGGGCGATCGCCTGGTTCGGCCTGATGGGCTCGGCCATGCTGGCCCTGCTCGGACTGCTCACTTCGCTCTGGGCAGAGAAGTTCGATCACAACGCGGCGGTGACCAATTTCGTGATCCAGCCACTCTCGCTTCTGTCGGGCACCTTCTACGTCATCGATAACCTTTCGCCGGCATTCCAGGCGATCAGCCGCGCAAATCCATTCTTCTATGTGATCTCGGGCTTTCGTTTCGGATTCCTGGGCCAGAGCGACATCGGCAACACCAACGCCGCCGTGCTGGGCGCTGCGGTCGGGATTGGCCTGTTCAACCTGGTTCTGGGCCTGGTGACCTATCGCCTGTTGAAAAGCGGCTGGAAACTGAAGAGCTAGCTTGGCCTCAGTGGGTCATCGACCGGCGCAGGCGATAGCGCCCGTCACGGAACTGCTCGAAGATCTGGGCGACGTTCGGATGATCGACAGGCCCGCCCTGTGTATCGGCCATCAGATTCTGCTGGCTGACATAGGCGACATAGGAGGACTCTTCGTTCTCCGCGAGCAGATGGTAAAACGGCTGATCCTTGCGCGGACGCATCTGCTCGGGGATCGCTTCGTACCATTCCTCGCTGTTGGCGAAGACCGGATCGACGTCGAACACCACGCCGCGGAAGTCGAACAGGCGATGCTTGACCACCTCGCCGATCGTGAAGCGGGCGCTGGCGTGGCGGGGAGCCTCGATCTGGCGGCCAGCCTGCGGCGAATAGAATTGAGCGCGGTCCATGGGACGAGGATATAGGGTGCGGCCATGCCCGCACAAGCGAGGAAAGGGCGTCTTCCACGGCAAAGCGCATTTTTGGCACGGTTTGGGGCTTGGCAAGCGATCCGCCATCGGCTAACCGCGCCGCTCCTGATGCGACCGGGCATGCGAGCATGCCCCAGCGACCTTGCGGAGAGGTGGCAGAGAGGTCGAATGCGCCGCACTCGAAATGCGGTGTACGGGCAACCGTACCGTGGGTTCGAATCCCACCCTCTCCGCCATCTATCTCATTGATAATTCTTGTGTTTTCTAATTTCACTGTAAACCCGTGAATGCCCGCGGTTAGTTCGCGACAAGCCGTCGCTACCCGCAGGAATCACCATCGTCTCCGCGCCTCATTGCGGCGTTTTGGGGAGGCAAGTCTCCGCGCCAAGCAAAATCGGTGCGGTTTAGGCGAACAAAGCTGTGAGTTCTGCATCTTCAAGCACCGTGCGGAATCCGGGCATTTGTTAGCGACGCGCAGGAGACCATCCGCAAGGCGCTTGCTGCAGGCAAGGAACCGCCCAGTATTTTTCCGCACCCGGACGATGTCGAGTTCGACTACGGAAGCCAGGTGTTCGAGCAAAAGACTTCTGGGGCCCAGAGCGGCTTGTTCTGGGCCGGAAGTGGAATGTCAGGTATTGGCCTCAAGAAACCGAAAGTAGTCATTCGCGCGACACCGCCTGCGCTCGCTTGATGTCGTCAACTGCTCCAAGGTCTGCCAACCCAGCCAGAAGCGCACCAACATTGTCTTTCTCCTTGGCCGTCATTGGCCGATGGGAGAGCAACCGAAGAAGGTGAAAATCGAGGCCGCAATCTGCCTATCTGGTTTCGGGCATCGAAGTCATGAAATTGGCACTCGCCCAACCAACGCGACGCATCAGTTGCCGCATCCTTGCATACGCTCGGTGGTGCAGCCGGTTTACCGCAAAGCCGTCAGGCCTCATGGCATGGACATGCCTGCTTGTTCGAACAAAGCTGCTCTCCGCTTCAAGCTCGCGGGCGACCATGTCGTGTCATAATTGTAGAATTTGTCGAAGGCTTGAGCGCCTTCCGGAAGGCGCACCCAGGTCTGCTTGGAACAGGTATAGATGTGAACATCTGGAGGCATGGCGTCGGGGTTATCCAACGTGCCAACCCGAATGAAGCGAATGCGTTCCCTCAACCCGGACATGTGATAGTTGGACCAAAGTGCGATACGACAATTGGGGCAGCGAGCAATAGTCTGTCCATTGCCGCTCGGCGATGTGATGGTAAGTTCCTCGACATCGCCCTCGAAGATCCGAACGCGATCGGCCTCTATCAAGGCGTTCAAGGCAAAGGCCGTTCCGGTTTGCCTCTGACACCATAGGCAATGGCAGCAATGCACGATCATCGGGTCAGAGATCACGGAATAGCGGACATGCCCGCAGGTGCACCCCCCTTCGACATTCCTGGCATCGTCCATTAATACATCCCATATTTGGACCTACTACGCCGTCACAATATCGTCCTTCAGGTTATCTAGAAACGCCATCACTTCACCGCCTTCGGCGGCACCAACTCCGAGTTCACCAGCAACATCGGTGACAATTTCGATAAAGCGGGCCCAGTCGTCCTCGGTAATGCCCATGCCGGCATGGGCCAGTGCCATGTCTCGCCCCGTATAATACATCTGCCCGCCAGTCTCCCGGACCAGGTAATTGACCAGCATTTGCTGGTCGCGGGCCTGGCGATCTTCACCGGCGTGCTTCCAGAAGCGCCCGAGCACATCATCGGCACGAGCCCGATCGATCAGGGTTGCTGCAAATATGGCTATCGCATCATATCCGCCTAGGCGATCGTAGAGTGATACAGCCATTGTTCCCTGCTCCCTTTTGGCCTGAGTCATGATGCCCGCCTAGCCAAAGGTTCGCTTGGCTCGGTGCTTGGCTTTCGGATGCCATGGTGTGGCATCTGCAGACTCCCTTGGTAATTCGGGAAAAATGGACCACGGTTGTGCATAAATGCACAGACAGGGAGCCGCAGGATGCAATGGGACGATGCCCGGATGTTTCTCGCCTTCGCACGTGAAGGGTCGTTCAGTGCCGCCGCCAAGCGGCTGGGAGTTCAACACTCAACCGTCTCGCGGCGTATCCACGCCTTGGAAAAGCAATTGGCGACTCCTTTGGTTGAACGCAGCGCGTCCGGCTACGTCCTGACAGCGGCCGGGGAAGACCTGCGCGATTCAGCGACCAGAATTGAGCGGGAGGTGCTATCCTTCGAGGACGCAAGCAGGGGCCAAAGCGAACAGGCAGCCGGAGAGCTTCGCGTCACAGCCATCGCAAATATGGCATCGACCATCTTGATGCCCTTGTTTGCGAAGTTTTCGGAAGCTTTTCCCGGAATAGACCTGCGAATTGAAGTCACCAATGACTCCGTGCGGCTGGCCGAACGCGACGCGGATGTGGCGCTCAGGCAAACCAATTCACCAGGTGAAACGCTGATCGGCACGCGGCTGACAACGGTCGCTTCCGCCGTGTATGGATCCGCCGACTATTGTAAATCCGTTCGGGCAAATAACCTCCAGGAGCGGTGGATCGGCGTCGATTGCTGCGACTATCACCGGACCTGGACCCGGCAAGCCCATCCTGATCCAGACTACTCATTCTGTGTCGATGATACCGCCCTGACGGCTTCCGCCCTGAATATGGGGCTGGGCGTTGGCTACCTTCCCTGCTTCATGGGAGACAGCGACCCCAATCTGGTGCGGTTCAGGGAGCCGGAGGAGCAGCACAATCTTGGCCTGTGGCTGCTATATCATCGAGACCTGCGGAGCACTCGGCGCGTAACCCTGTTCCGCCAGCATATGCAGCGAGAGATCGTGAAGCTACGTCCACAGTTCGAAGGGCAGCTGGCTAACAACATTTGACGAGCCAGCATACGGGGACTCAGGAGGCAGATTCACAGGTGCGATCGAGACGGTGACGATTGATATCAGCGGCGAATCTCATCACGATCACGACTTGCTGCTCAAGGCCAGGCACGCGAAGCAGTGAAGAAATCTGGGAAGCCGAAAGCCTCCCAAATTTTCCGGGCTGTGAGCAGCTGCGCTTGCCAATAATTGACTAAAGTCGAGCAGTTCAATCCCGGAGCATCCGCAAATGGGTCAGCGTCTTCCACCACTGTGCGTCCGCTGTGTTTGCGACAGGGGAATGTCCACGTCCGGGTGGGAGGCTCCTCGCCAAGCGATGAGGAGCCATTAGTTCAGATCTTTGTGTTTTCGGCATTTGTGTTTTCGGCAAGGGCAAGCGCATCTTCTACGTCGATCCCGAGATAGCGCACCGTATTCTCGATTTTGCTATGGCCGAACAGTATCTGGACGGCACGGAGGTGGCCCGTCGCCCGGTTGTCAACCCGGATTAAATGTATCAGGGTTTCTCCCGACACCAACCCCGGCCTCACTGAAATATTGTCGCTTCCGACGAACCACACATGGTTCTGCGCCCGAGGCTTTGTTCGCTTCGAATGAGAATTAGAGGATGAGACCATGAAGGTCCTTCACTCCAGCTGTCTCGCAGCTTTGGCAATTGGACTCGCAGCCTGTTCATCCGGCGACGGAGCCACCGCCTCGGACGATGCCACTACGGCAGCATCCGAAGCCAACGTGCCGCAAGACCCGCTCAAGCAAGCGTACTTCGGCGAAACCCATCTCCATACCGGGGTGTCTATTGACGCCTTTATCAGCGGCAACCGGCTGACGCCCGAGGATGCCTATCGCTTCGCCAAGGGCGAGGAGATCATGGTCAACGGATCGATGCACAAGATCAAGCGGACGCTCGATTTCGTCGCCGTCACCGACCACGCCGAATTCATGGGCGAAGCCTACAGCCTGATGAACCCCGGCGCACCCGGCTATGACGATCCGGTCGCCACGTCCTTCCGCGAAGCTCCGGATCTTGAGACCGCATTGGGCCTCTATGCCCAGTATGTGCTCACACCGCTTGCCGGCGGCGGCAATCCCCATCCGGACTTCTTCCAGGGTACCAGCGCGATCGAAGCGACCTGGAAGAAGAATTGGGAGGCGACCGAGAAGCACTACGTTCCCGGCAAATTCACCACCATACACGCTTATGAATTTTCCTCTGCTCCCGGCGGCGGAAACCTGCACCGAAACGTGCTGTTCCGCGACAACAAGGTTCCTGACACCCCGTTTTCGTCCAACGAAGGCCAAGATCCGGAGCAGTTGTGGGCCTGGATGCAGGTTCAGCGCGACGCCGGGATGAAGCTGTTCGCGATGCCGCACAATTCGAACGAAAGCAAAAGCCTGGACTTTCCGGAAGCAACTCTCAGCGGCAAGCCGATCACTCGCAAGTATGCGGCCAGACGGGCGAGCATGGAGCCGCTTGTCGAGATGATGCAGATCAAGGGCAATTCCGAAGTCGTGCCCGATTTCTGGCCCAATGACGAATTCGCGGACTTCGAGAATGCGCGTTCGCTGCAGGACTACAACGGCCGGAAATACATGAAGCAGAACTTCGTGCGCTACGGGCTGGGCCGCGGGCTGAAGTACATGGCCGACCTTGGCGTCAATCCGTTCAAATACGGCTTCGTTGGCGGTACGGACAGCCACAATGGCGCACCCAGCAATGTCGAGGAAGACAACTGGACGGTCGGCAGCCACGGCATGGCCGACCAGACAGCCGAAATTCGCGCCTCGGCGGTCCTCGAAGGCGAAATGAAGGTCTCCGACCTTAACCCCGGCGCTATCACCGGCGTCTGGGCGACATCGAATACCCGCGGCGCGATCTGGGATTCGATGGCCGCCAAGGAAACCTTCGCCACCAGCGGTCCACGGATCAAGGTCCGGGCCTTTGCCGGGCAGGGATTTGCGCCCAGCTACGATTCCTACGCCGCAATGGTGGAAGACGGCTAAGCCAAGGGCGTGCCGATGGGCGGTAACTACACCGGCACCACGGCTCCGCAATTGCTGGTCTGGGCGGTCAAGGACCCGATCGGCCCCAATCTGGACCGCATCCAGATCATCAAGGGCTGGTACGAGAACGGCGAGATCAAGGACCAGGTCTTCAACGTCGTCGCCTCGGGCAATCGCCTGCGGCCGGACGGCTCGGTCGAACCGATCAATGCGCCGATCGACATGAAAACCGGCAAGTTCAACGCCACGAAAGGCGCAGCGGAATTGATGGGGCTGTGGACCGATCCGGATTACGATCCGGACCAGCATGCCTATTACTACATCCGCGTGCTCCAGCTGCCGACCGCGCGCTGGACGCTCTATGACGAGCTCCGTGCCGGCGTGAAGTTCGCGCCCGACGTCAAGCGCGAGATCGTCGAACGCGCCTGGGGTTCGCCGATCTGGCACGAACCGAGCTGAGCGCCATGATCGCAAGGTTGGCACGCGAGCCGCTCGTCCATTTCATCGCGATCGGAGCGCTGTTCTTCGCCGGCTGGTTCTGGCTGCATCCGCCGGAACAGCCAGCTGACGAGATCGTCATCGACCAGCGCGAATTTGACCATCTCAAGACCATGTGGAAGGCGCAATGGAAACGCGATCCCGCGCCTTCGGACGTGCAGGCGATCATCGACCGCCATGTCCGTGAGGAGGTGTTCTATCGCGAGGGGCTGCGGCTCAAGCTCGACCGCAATGACGAAATTGTCAAACGGCGGATCTCCCAGAAAATGGAAGCGGTGGCCGGCGATCTCGGCAACCTGATGAAGCCGGTGACCGAGGACGATCTGCGCAAATACCTGCGCGACCATGCCGATTTGTTCAGCATTCCGCAGAGCTATGCTTTCCGCCAGGTGCTGTTCCAGCCCTCTGAACGTCAGCAGGCGGACTCAGTACTGGCAGCATTGCGCAAGGGCGCAGCAGTTCCGGAATCGAGGAAGGAACGGCTGGGCGTGCCCAATGATTGGGCCGACACCACCGTTCCCGAGCTCGCCAATGCCTTCGGCGACGAATTCCTCGCCGCGCTGGCCGAGCTGCCGCAGGGCCAATGGTCGGGACCGATCCAATCCGGCTACGGCCTTCACCTGGTCTATCTCGAACGGAGCGTTGCCCCGACCCTGCCCGATTTCGAGAGCGTCGAACCTTATGTTCGCCGCGAGTATGAATACCAGGCGCAGCTGGCTGCCGAAGAGGAACTCTTCAAGACGCTGCGCGAGCGCTATTCCATCCGCGTGACTGCTAAAGACGTGCCAGATCCGGTGCTTGCGTCGCTGGCGCTCCAATGAGCCTGCGAAGCCCGCGCTGGATAGTATGGCGGCTGGCCTTCCTGTTGCTGGCGGCATGCACCGCCTGGTCCGTGCCGGCCAGCGCCCATGAAGTCCGCCCGGCCTATATGCAGCTGCGCGAAATCGCGCCGGACCGCTATGACGTGCTGTGGAAGGTGCCGCGCACCGACACCACCGTCCTCGACGTGACTCCGCGTTTCGGACCGGGCTTCTTGCTGGTGGAAACCGGCAATGAAGCGATTGTGAACGGTTTCGTCGTGTACCATTACCGGCTCACCGGCGACCGCCCGCTGCCAGGAACCAGGCTGGAGATCGCCGGCCTAGACCAGACCGCCATCGACGCGCTGGCGGAAATTGAGCTTAAGGACGGGCGCCATTACAGCTATCTGCTCCAGCCCACCGATCCCGCGGTCACGATCGAACGCGACCCGACCTTCTGGACGGTAGCGAAGACCTACGTCAGGCTGGGGATCGAGCATATCTGGCTCGGCTTCGACCATTTGCTGTTCGTGCTGGCTCTGATCATCATCACGCGAGGAGCACTGCGGATCGTCAAGACGATCACCGCCTTTACCCTCGCGCACAGTATCACGCTCAGCCTCGCCACGCTTGGCTTAGTCCATGTGCCTGGCCCGCCGGTCGAGGCAACGATCGCGCTCAGCATCGTTTTCCTCGCGCTGGAGATCCTGCGCACGCTTGAAGGGAAGGAGACCCTTACCAGCCGCAAGCCCTGGCTGGTTGCGCTGGTGTTCGGACTGCTCCACGGACTCGGCTTTGCCGGCGCGCTGGCCGACTTCGGCCTGCCGCAAAGCGCGATCCCGCTGGCACTCGGCAGCTTCAATGTCGGGGTCGAACTGGGACAGCTGGCCTTCGTCTTCGCCGTGCTGGGTCTGATGCGCCTGCTGGCAATGCGGCCCAACTGGCCGATGCCGGCGCGCAGGCTGGCGCCTTATGCGATTGGATCGATAAGCATGTTCTGGGTATTTGAACGGCTATCGGGATTTCTGGTCTAACCTGCGCATTCAAAGGGCGGGTGCGTTTGAGCGACGGCATGTTGGATAGGTCCGCATTCGCCAAAATCCGCAATTTAAGAGCCAAGTCTAGAACGATTGAAATGTCACACCTTTGGTCGCAAGGGTTCTGTCAATGCAAACTGGCTGAGTTCCGCCATGTGGAGACGAGTTGCCGTTAGACTGACAGCACCTGTTCCCGTCTTCGGACGGGCAGGTGAGAGTTCTCCGCCCTGTTGATATCCCGTAATCGGCCAGGTCGATGTCGGTCTATGCAGCCCAGAACCTTCATGGCTGCGGGGTATGATTTAAGTCCGTCAGTAACGATAGCGTCGGGAGTGGCACCTTGGTTCTTGAGAAGTTTTCGTAGCAATTTCAGCGCTGCGGTCTTGTCTCGGCGTTTCTGGACGAGGACATCCAGAACTGCGCCTTCCTTGTCCACGGCACGCCACATGTCCATTCTTTGGCCATCGATACGGACCACCGTCTCGTCAAGGTGCCACACAGAATCTGCTCGTCCCCGCCTGCGGCGAATGTTCGCGGCGATCGCCGGGCCGAACGTGTTGGCCCAGCAAGGTACCGTTTCATATGCGACGTCTACGCCGCGTTCGGCGAGCAAATCCTCGACATCGCGCAAGCTCAGGGTGAAGCGGACGTAAAGCCAGATACCGAGCCGGACGACGTCCGGGGGAAGCAGTGTCGTTTGAACGAAATGGGTTTCATGCTGGTTCCACCAGGCGGCGAATTGCCGCAGGTGGAGAGTAGTTAGCGTGAGACTGACAGCACCTTCGGTTACGTTCCTGAGTGCGGGCTGAGGCTCGAAACCGAATAAATCACGCCGCAGCAGCGACACGGTCTTCCACTTCGCCCCGTGGAGTGCCCATCGTCGGCAGGCTGGCGACTTGCGAAACAGGCCAATATCGCGTCAAGCGGAGATCGGCTTTGGTGAGTCCGACAGCATGGTTGGGAGAGGAAAATGGATCTTGGAATCGCGGGCCGCAAGGCCATCGTCAATGGCGGCAGCGCTGGCATGGGCAAGTCCGCAGCCTTGGCGCTCGCGCGCGAGGGCGTCGATGTCTTCGTCTCAGCGCGTGGGGAGGAGCGTTTGCTGCGCACGTGCGAAGAGATTGCAAGCCAGGTATCGGCCCAGGTCACCCCGATCTGTGCGGACCATTCAACGGAGGAAGGGCGGGAGCGGATTCTCGTAGCCTGCCCGGAGCCGGATATACTGGTCGGGACCTGCGCGCCCCCGCCGATGACGCCGGATTACCGCGCCATCACTCAGGATCAGTGGCGCTCGGCCATCGACATCTCCTTGCTTTCCCCGGTCGAATTCATGCGCCGGGTGATCGACGGGATGCGCGAACGCAAATGGGGCCGGATCGTCAATATCGCAACCGTGGCGGCGAAATACCCGGCTGAGATCCGCGTGCTCTCGGGCGCGACCCGCGCGGCGCTGGCCAATTATTGCGGCGCGGTGGCGCTGGTCGCGGCCAAGGACAATGTCATCATCAACAACCTCCTGCCCGGTATGCACCATTCGGCCACCGTCGAGGAGCAGTTCACCGGCTGGGCCAAGGCCAACGGCACGACCTATGAGGAAGAGGTCGCGAAATTCGCCGTCAAATGGAACATTGCCGCCGGGCGCTTCGGCGATTGCGACGATGTCGGCGCGATGACGGCGGTCTTCTGCAGCGAATTCGCCAATTACGTCACCGGGCAGAACCTGGTGATCGACGGCGGGGCGACGCGCTCGACCTTCTGACCCTCAGTCGGCGGCGCGGATCATGTCCGCGCCCTTTTCCCCGATCATGATCGCGGTCGCGTTGGTATTGGCGCCGGGCACGGTCGGCATGACCGAGGCATCGATCACCCGCAGCCCCTCCACGCCCTTGACGCGCAATTCTGTGTCGACCACCGCCGCAGGATCGCTGCCCATGCGGCAGGAGCCGACCGCGTGCTGGCCGATCTCGCAGACCTCGCGGACCCAGGCTTCCAGTTCGTCGTCGCTTTGCACCTCCGCGCCGGGCAGCAGTTCGGTGCCGGTCAGCTCGGCCTGCGGGCTGGTGCGGTAGATCCGGCGGGCCTCCCGGATGCCGCGGATCATCGTCGCGCGGTCCCATTCGTCATCCATGATGTTGAGAGTGACCGCCGGCGTGTCGAGCGGATCGGCGGAACGCAGCTCCAGCCACCCGCGGCTGCGCTGGTTGAGCACCACCACGCCGCAGGCGAACTTGTGCTCGGGGGTTTTCGTGAAGGGCGGCATCCAGACCTTGGCGGAGAAGGTCACCGGGTTGGACATCAGCTGGATATCGGGCTGCGCCAGTTTGCGATCGGTGCGCAGGATGATGTTGCAACTGTTGAGCTGGGTGGCGAACTTGCCCGTGCCCAGCGCCAGCCATTGCAGGAAGTGCCGCGCCGCGCGGTCGAAGCGCAGCTCCCTGACGAAGGTGACGGGTCTTGCCGCGGCGAATTCCATCATGCAGCAGGGATGTTCGGAGATGTTGCGGCCCACGCCAGGGCTGTCCACTTTCACCGAAAGGCCCCTTTCGGTCAGGTGCTCGGCCGGGCCGATGCCCGACAGCATGAGCAATTGCGGGGAATTGTAGACTCCGCCGCCCAGGATCACTTCCCTGCGCGCGCGGACCTGCCGCACCTGGCCGCCGCGTTGGTATTCCACGCCGCGGGCGCGCTGCCCGTCGAACAGCACCCGGCGGGCCTGCGATTCGAGCCGTACCTCGAGGTTCCTGCGCCCCAGCGCCGGGCGGATATAGGCGGCCGCGGCGCTGGCGCGGCGGCCGTTCCGGTCGATCGTCAGCTCGCCCAGCGCGGGACCTTCCGCCTGCGCCCCGCTGATATCGTCGGTGTCGGGATAGCCCGCGGCCAGCACTGCCTGTTTCAGCGGTTCGTGCAGCAGGTGCCTGGTCTGGATCGGTTCGACCCGCAGTGGCCCGCCGGTGCCGTGGTAGTGGTTTTCCCCGCGCCAGCTGTCCTCCATCTTGCGGAAATAGGGCAGCACGTCGTCATAGCTCCACCCGCGCGCGCCCATCTGCGCCCAGGTGTCGTAATCATTGGGATGGCCGCGCATGTAGAACATGCCGTTGATGCTCGACGATCCGCCCAGCACCTTGCCGCGCGGCAGCCACAACGGGCGGTGGTTCAGATGCGGCTCGGGTTCGCCCATATAGCCCCAGCCGAGCTTCGGATCGAGGATGGTGGAGAGGAAGCCCAGCGGCATGGAGATCTTGAACTTGCGGTCCGTCCCGCCCGCTTCGAGCAGCAGGATGGAGACATTCGGGTCCTCGCTCAGCCGCGCGGTCACCACGCAGCCGGCCGATCCGGCTCCGACGATGATGTAGTCGAATTCCTCGCTGGCAATCTGGGTCATATCAATCCTCTTGCGGCCGGTAGAGCGCGCCTTCGAGCGGGGCGGGGCGCTGTCGGGCTTCCCGCGCGCCGGTCTGGCCGGCAAAATTGGCCAGCACCGGGCCGGACCAGTCGCGGATCACCCGCTCGGCAATCTTCCATGCGCCGCCTTCCCGGCGGAAACGGTCCTCGTACCAGCCCATGACGTGCAGCGCGTGCGGGCCGTCGCCCTGCCGCAGCGCGACCGCGGCATAGGATCTGGCCGCCGCGCCGCCGGGGGCCGGGGTGACGAGGATATTGGTCACGTGGTGCTGGCGCCCCGCCGATGTCGGCAGGTCGCGAAAGAAGCTGGCGAAATGGCGCAGGGCTTCGTGCCCCGCCCAGACGGTCGGTTCCTCGAAGGCGTCCCAGACGAAGCGGCCGTCGCTGGCGAAGCAGGCCACGAAGCCTTCGACATCGCCGGTGTCGAGCGCCCAGGCGTAGCGGGCGATGACATCGCGGATGGCAAGATTGTCGGCGGTTGAAAGCGTGTCGGCCATGGTCAGGTCACCGCATAGTAATCGAAGAAGGTCGAATCCCCGCGCCGCTCCGCCGTGCCGACGAAGATCGTCCGGGTGAGCCATTCATGCGCGCCGGCCGGTGCCTCGAAACGCGGGGTGATCCGGCAATAGCTGTCCTCGGGGCCGAGCGATTCGCCCGCCTCGATCTGAGCCATCGCCTCGGGGCTCGACCAGGCGAGGCCGCGGTTGTGGATATAGACCGGCGTGCCGTCATCGGCCTCGAGCATGTAATGCGCCTCGAACTCGATCAGCCCGCTGCCCCACATCGCCGGCCAGTCTCCGCCCGAATGCGGTACAACCCGGCCGGACAGGCGCGGACCGCTGACCTCGCCGCCCGCAAGCCCGACATGGCCGCGGGTGACGGATTTATGCGCCGGGGTGAAGCGGATGCGCGGCCCGGCCGCGAAATCGAGCCTGACATGGAACGCCAGTTCCAGTTGCGGTCGGTGCATGTCCTCTCTCCCGGGCGGCCCGTCTTGGCCGCGCATTTGCCTAACTCTAACGAATGATACTATTCAAGCCATGCAGAAAATGGCCGGCCCATGGCCAGGCGTGGGAGAGCGCGGGTGGACGAATTCGACTATATCGTGATCGGTGCGGGCAGCGCGGGCTGCGTCCTGGCCAACCGGCTGAGCGCGGACCCGGCGCATCGTGTCTGCCTGGTGGAAGCGGGCAAGGACAGCCGCCACCCGCTGATCGACAGCCCGCTGACCTGGATGCAGGCGGCGGCGGACGCGCGCTTCACCTGGGGCTATGAAAGCGAACCGGACCCGAATCTCGACGGGCGCAGCCAGCCGGTCCCGCGCGGGCGGATCATGGGCGGCTGCTCGGCCATCAACGGGACCATGTATATCCGCGGCGCGGCCGCCGATTACGACGCCTGGCGCGATGCCGGCCATGCGGGCTGGGGTTATGACGACGTCCTGCCCTATTTCCGCAAATCCGAGGCCAGCTGGCGCGGGGCGAGCGAGCATCACGGGGCCGAGGGGGAAATGGACATCTCCCCCATGCTGCCCGACCCGGCGCTGTTCCCGGCCTTCCGAAAAACCGGCGAGGAGCTCGGCTATCCTGCCTGCCCGGACTTCAACATTCCGCAGCCCGAAGGCTTCGGAATGCCCGATTGCACGATCCGCAAGGGCCGCCGCGCCAGCACCATGCGTGCCTTCATCGACCCGGTGAAGGCACGGGGAAATTTGACGATCCTCTCCGGCGCGCAAGCGAGGCGGATCCTGTTCGAAGGCCGGCGCGCGACCGGGCTGGAACTGCGTCAGGGCGGGGCCATGCGGACGCTGAAATGCCGCCACGAGATCGTCCTCAGCGCCGGCGCGCTCAACAGCCCACAGCTGCTGATGCTCTCGGGCATCGGCCCGGCGGCGCAGCTGAAGCAAAACGGAATCGCGTTGCTGGAGGACCTGTCCGGCGTGGGGCAGAACCTGCAGGACCACCCGATCGCCATGGGGATCTGGAAATCCGCCGTGCCGATCGGCTTCAATCGCGATATCCGGCTCGACCGGATCGCGAGGGGCTTCGTGACCTGGCAGCTCACCGGCAAGGGCCCGATGAGCCAGAGCCCGATGTCGGTCCAGGGCTTCATCCGTTCGGGCGAGGAGCAGGAGCGGCCGGATTTGCAGTTCCAGATCGTCCATTCGGGCTATGACGCCCGGGTCTGGTTCCCGCTCTGGCGCAGCAGGCCGACAGCGATGTTCTCCTGTGGCGCAATCCTGCTCAACCCCGAAAGCCGGGGCGAAGTGACGCTGGCGGGCGCGGACCCGCACGTTCTGCCGCGCGTGCAATTCAATTTCATGCAGGCCGAGGGCGACCGCCAGCGCCTGCTCAAGGGATTTCGCTTCATCCGCCGGTTCATGACCACCGGGCCGGCGGCGGAGATGGCGGAAACGGAGCTGGCCCCCGGCCCGGCGGCGCAGGACGATGAGGCGATCCTCGGCTGGCTGCGCGCCTCGCTGATCAGCGCGGGGCATCCCGCGGGCACCTGCGCCATGGGCAGCGTGGTCGACAGCGAGCTGCGGGTGAAGGGCGTGGCGGGGCTGCGCGTGGCCGATGCCTCGATCATGCCCGATGTCATCCGCGGGAACACCCATGCGCCGACCGTGATGATCGCCGAAAAGGCGGCCGACATGATCGGCCGGGTGGCGCGCTCAGCGGGCGGCGCGGCCTGAACGGTCGATGCCGATCACGGCCAGCACCAGCACCAGCAAGGAGGCGAGCAGGCCAATCGCCAGCGAATAGCCGCCGGTCGTACCGACCAGGAAGCCGGTAAGATAGGGGCCGATGATCCCGCCCGCCGTGCCGAACATGCTGATCAGCGCGATCGCCCCCACCGGCACGCTGTCTCCGCCGAGCCGCACGGCGCCCGGAATGGTCCAGAACACGCCCTGCGCCGCGCCGATTCCGAAGCCGGCGAGCGTGAGAAGGGCCAGCACCGGCCAGCCGGCCGGCAGGAGGGCCGCGACGATCATCGCAAGCCCCGCGGCCATCGCCGGTACGCCGACATGCAGCAGGCGTTCGCCTTTCCGGTCCGACCGGCGGCCGTTGCTGACCAGGCCCAGTGCGAGGCCGAGCAGCGGGACCGCGCTGAGCGTGCCGATCATGATCTCGCTCGAGCCGAGGTCGAGCGTGCGGACCAGCTGCGGCAGCCAGAAGACGAGCGCATAGGACCCGGTCATCATCAGCAGCCAGGCCGTGCAGCAGCGCCAGAGCCACGGGTCGCGCGCGATCTCGGCGAAGGAGCTGTGCCGAGGGAGGCCCCCGGACTGCTGCCGCGCGAAGGCGCCGGCCAGCCATGCCTTCTCGTCGTCATCCAGCCAGCGGGCCTGCTCGGGGCGGTCAACGAGGTAGCAGGCGGCGGCGACCGCGAGCAGGAAATTGGGCACCGCCAGCATCAGGAACATGAAGCGCCATGCAGGCAGCTCCAGCGGGTTGGCGACTCCCAGCAGCCAGCCGCACAGCGGGCCGCCCAGCACCATGGATAGCGGCACGGCCACCAGCGCGCCGGCCAGTGCCCGGCCGCGCAGGGCGGGCGGGGCCCATTGCGAGATCAGCCAGGTCATGCCGGGCGCAAAGCCCGCTTCGGCCATCCCCAGCAGGAAGCGAGCCGCGTAGAAGCCCGCGGCGTCCTGCACATGCGCCATCCACAGGCCCGAACAGCCCCACAGCATCATCGAGAGGAAGATCCACGCCCGGATGCCCATTTTCCGCAGCAGCCAGACATGCGGATATTGGAACAGCAGATAGGCGAGGAAGAACATGCTCACGCCGAGGCCGAACTGGTCGGGCGCAAGGCCCAGTTCGGCGGACATCGCGCTCCCGGCATAGCTGATGTTCACCCGGTCGATCGAGTTCACGAAGGTGATCAGCGCGATCGGGACGATCAGGAACAGGGTCAGCTTGCGAGCGGCAGTTGCGGCTGGCCCATCTGGCACGCCGGATTCCAGGCTATTCATCAGGCGCAGACCTCCCCGTTGCACGTGCGCCTGTTCTGGCGGCATCTCCCACGTTTCGACGCGATCTATCCCTTATGGAGGCCTTGTCCAACCGTTACTGCGTCTTGGGATGATGCGGCGTGAGTCTGCCGCTGATGTGACCGCGCTTCTCGACGTTCGGCCGACAGGGACCGACGTACGGCAGTAGGAATTCCCTGGCTATCTGGTATCACTGGTGATCAAACAGGGGGAACTGCCATGCTCGAACTCGAGAATGTTTCGCATGTCTATCCAAATGGCACGCGGGCACTGGACGATGTGACGCTGTCCATCCCGAAGGGGATGTTCGGCCTGCTCGGTCCCAACGGGGCGGGCAAGTCCACCCTGATGCGGACCATTGCCACGCTGCAGACTCCCACGTCCGGCGCGATCCGCTTCGGCGAGATCGACGTGCTGGTTCAGCCCGAGAAGCTGCGCGAACAGCTCGGCTACCTGCCGCAGGATTTCGGCGTCTATCCGCGGGTTTCGGCCTATGACATGCTCGACCACATGGCAGTGCTCAAGGGCGTCGCCACCGCCGCCGACCGCAAGGCGACGGTCGAGACCCTGCTCAACCAGACCAATCTCTGGAACGTGCGCAAGAAGGCGATCGCCGGCTTTTCGGGCGGCATGCGGCAGCGCTTCGGCATTGCCCAGGCGCTGATCGGCCATCCCCGGCTGATCATCGTCGACGAACCCACAGCCGGGCTCGACCCGGAAGAGCGCAACCGCTTCCTCAACCTGCTGGCCGAGATCGGCGAGAACGTCGTGGTCATCCTCTCGACCCATATCGTCGAGGACGTGGCCGATCTCTGCCCGCGCATGGCGGTGCTGATCGACGGCAGCATCCGCCTGCAGGGTGCGCCGAAGGAACTGATCGAGCAGGCGCGCGGGACCGTCTGGGCCAGGACGATCGAGCGCGCTGCCCTGCCCGGGATGCGCGAGCGCCACGAGGTGATCTCGACCCGGTTGTTTGCCGGCCAGACGATCATCCATGTCCTGTCCGACAGCGATCCTGGGGACGGGTTCCACCTGGTCGATGGCGGGCTCGAGGATGTCTATTTCTCGACCCTTTCCGCCACGCGCCGCGCCTCCGCCGAATCCCTCGCCGCAGCCTGAGGAGAGGGCCAATGTTCCCCCGGATCGCGCTGTTCGAGCTGCGCTACCAGTTCCGCAACCCGGTCTTCTGGGTCGCGGCGGTGCTGTTCTTCCTGCTGACCTTCGGTGCTGTCGCGAGCGACGACATCCAGATCGGCAGCGGCGGCAATGTCCATGTCAACAGTCCGGCGGCGATCGTCGAGATACACCTGATCCTGACGCTGTTCTTCATGTTCGTGACCACCGCTTTCGTCGCCAATGTCATCGTGCGCGACGAGGAAAGCGGCTTCGGCCCGCTGATCCGCTCCACCCGGGTCAGCAAGTTCAGCTATCTCTTCGGGCGCTTCTTCGGCGCCTTCGTTGCGGCGGCGCTGGCCTTCCTGGTGGTTCCGCTCGCCATCTGGCTCGGCTCGCTCATGCCCTGGGTCGATCCCGAAACCATCGGTCCCAACCGGCCGCATTTCTACCTTGCGGCCTATTTCGTCTTTGCCCTGCCCGGGCTGTTTCTGGTCAGCGCGCTGTTCTTCGCCGCGGCGACCATGACCCGCTCGATGATGTACACCTATGTCGCGGTAGTCCTGTTCCTGGTCGCCTATCTCGTGTTTTCGGCCGTGGTTTCGAGCCAGCCGGAGTACCGCACCTTCGCGAGCTATGCCGAACCCTTCGGTCTTGCCGCGGTGTCCAATGCCACGCGTTACTGGACCGCGGCCGAATCCAATGCGCTGGTCCCGCCGCTGGCCGGGGTCCTGCTCGCCAACCGCGTGATCTGGCTGGCTGTGGCCCTTCTTGCGCTCGCGCTGGCTTACTGGCGCTTCAGCTTCGCTTCCAAGGCGGTTTCCGCGCGCAAGGCCCGCAGGCAGGCGAAGAGGCAGGCCAGGCTGGCGCGCACAGAACCCATGACGGTCGCACGCCTGCCCGAGCTGACGCCGGACAAGGCCGGCTGGGCGCGGCTGGTTGCGCGTACGAAATTCGAGATGAATCAGGTCTTCCGCAGCCCGGCCTTCTTCGTCTTGCTGCTGATCGGTCTCTTCAACGCCAGCGGCGGACTCTATTTCGGCAACGAGCTCTACGGAACCCCGGCCCGGCCGGTCACCTTCTCGCTGATCGAGCCGCTGATGGGGACCTTCGCGATCTTCCCGCTGATCATCGCCATCTATTACGGCGGCGAACTGGTCTGGCGCGACCGCGAACGCAAGTTCAACGAGATCATCGATGCGACCTCGGTTCCCGGCTGGTCCTACATGGTGCCCAAGACCATCGCCGTCGCGCTGGTCCTGATCGCCACCCTGCTGATCTCGGTGGTTGCGGCCATGCTGGTGCAGCTGCTGCGCGGCTATACCGCGTTCGAATTCGGCAAATATCTCGCGTGGTACGTCCTGCCGCTGTCGGTGGACATGCTGCTGCTGGCGATCCTCTCCGTCTTCGTCCAGGCGATGAGCCCGAACAAGTTCGTCGGCTGGGGCATCATGGTGCTCTACATCGTCGCCACGGTGGTGCTCTCCAATCTCGGCTTCGAACACCCGCTCTATCTCTACGGTGACACCGGGGCGAACCCGATCTCGGACCTCAACGGCGCCGATGCCGGCTGGGCGCTCGGATGGTGGCTGCGGCTCTACTGGGGCGCGATTGCCCTGGCGCTGGCCGTACTGGCCCACCTGCTGTGGCGGCGCGGGGCGGACGCGGCGCTCAAACCCCGGCTGAAGCAATTGCCGGGCCGGCTCGCCTCGCCCTCGGGCGGCGTGCTGGCGGCCTCATTGCTGGTCGCCGCCGTCACCGGAGGCTGGCTGTTCCACCAGACCACCATGGTCAGCGAATACGCGACCGAGGACGATCGCGAGGCGCAGCTCGCCGCCTATGAAAAGGCCTATCTCCAGTACGAGACGCTGGATCAGCCTGCGGCCACCCATGTCGAGCTGACGGTTGACCTCTATCCCGAGGAAACGCGGATGGTGGCGCGCGGGACGATCGATTTCGTCAACGATACCGGCGCGCCGCTCGAAGTGCTGCACCTGCGCCTGCCCGATCCCTTCGTCGAGATCGAACAGCTCGACGTCCCCGGCGCACGGCTGGAGAGGGAGGATGCGGAGAACAGGTATTTCATCTACCGCTTCGACCAAGCCCTCGTACCCGGGGCCGGCGGCGTGATCACCTTCGCCACCCGCCGCTGGCAGCGGGCGCTGCGGGCGGGCGGGGACGATACGCGGCTTGTCGCCAACGGAACCTTCCTCGATAACTCGGAATTCGCCCCGCAGATCGGCATGAACCGCGACGGCCTGTTGCAGGACCGCGCGACGCGGCGCAAATACGGCCTGCCCGCTGAATTGCGCCCGGCCAGGCTCGAGGACGAGCGTGCGCGCCAGCGCAATTACGTCGGCAATGCGGACTGGGTCACCTCCGACATCACCGTGACTACCACGGCGGCCCAGACGCCGGTCGCGCCCGGCGTGCGCGTGTCGGACGTGGTCGAAGGGGGACGCCGCAAGGCCCGTTTCGTGTCCGAGCAGCCGATCCTCTCGGTCTTCTCGATCCAGTCGGCCGAATATGCGCTGGCGGAACGGCAGCACGGCGATATTGAGCTGGAAGTCTATTACCACCCGACCCATGATTTCAACGTCGAGCGCATGCTCGAGGCAATGGATCTCTCGCTCGACTATTTCGAAGAGGCGTTCGGGCCCTACCAGTTCGACTACAGCCGGATCATCGAATTCCCCGGCTACGCTACCTTCGCCCAGGCCTTTGCCGGGACCGTCCCCTATTCGGAAAGGATCGGCTTCATCGCCGACAATGGCGATGCCGACAGCATCGATTACGTGACCTATGTCACCGCGCACGAACTGGGCCACCAGTACTGGGCCCACCAGCTGATCAGTTCGGACCAGCAGGGCGGGACCATGCTGGTCGAGACCATGGCGCAATATTCGGCGCTGATGGTGATGAAGCGCCTCTACGGCGAGGACAAGATCCGCCGCTTCCTCAAATACGAGCTCGACACCTACCTCCGCTCGCGCGGGGGCGAGGCGATCGAGGAACTGCCTCTCGAGCGGGTCGAGAACCAGGGTTACATCCATTACCGCAAGGGCGCGGTGGTCATGTACCTGCTGCAGGACCGGCTCGGCGAGGAGCGGGTCAACACCATGCTGGCCGAGTTGCTCGACCGCTACAAATTCAAGGGCCCGCCCTATGCCAATGCCACCGACCTGGTCGGCGGCTTTGCCTCGCTGGCCCGCGATTCCCGCGAGCGGGCGCTGGTCGACGATCTGCTCCGCAAGATCACGATCTACGACCTCAAGGCCGACCGTGCTTCGGTGGCGGAACTGGAGGACGGGCGGTTCGAGACTACCATTGATGTCGAGATCGCCAAATATTACGCCAACGGCGAAGGCGAGGAGACCGCGGCGCCCTTTGACGACGTGATCGAATTCGGCCTGTTCAGCGAACGGCCGGGGCAGGGCGCCTTCGACAAGGCCAATGTTCTTGCCATGGAAAGGCTGCCGGCGCGCTCGGGCAGGCAGCAGGTTCGGATCCTGTCGTCCGAACCTCCGCGCTTTTTCGGGATCGATCCCTACAACAAGTTCATCGACCGCAATTCGGACGACAATATCGCGGCTGTCGAATGAAGTGGTCCCGACCCGACGCGGTTGGTGCAGCAAGTGCTGGACGCAGGCCTGTTCGCTCATTATGTACCGGGTGATATGGAAAAGATTGCAACCCGAGGGCGTCCGCGCGAATTCGATGTCGATGACGCGCTGACGGCTGCGCTGCGGGTGTTCTGGACCAAGGGCTATGAAGGCGCTTCGCTGACCGACCTGACCGAGGCCATGGGGATCACCCGCCCAAGCCTCTATGCAGCCTTCGGGAACAAGGAAGCGCTCTTCAAGCACGCGCTCGACCTCTATGAGCGGGAAAAGCTGGCCTATGTCGGCAAGGCACTTGGTGCGCCAACGGCGCGGGGCGTGGTGCAGAACCTGCTCGAAGGTGCGGTCGGCACCATTACCAGCGAATGCAAGGGCTGCATGGGCGTGATTGCTTCCGCCAGTTGCGGCGCCAGTGATTCCTCCATCAAAGAAGACGTCACCCAGCGTGCGCAGTCTTCGCGCCAGGCGATCGTCGATCGCATGCAGCAGGCGATCCGGGACGGGGATTTCCCGGTGCCGACCGAAGCTGAAGCGATCGCCGGCTATATCATTGCCGTGATGCAGGGCATGTCGGTCCAGGCGGGGCAGGGCGCGAGTCGGGACGAACTGATGCAAGTGGTACAGGCAACGCTGACGCTTTGGCCGAGCCGCTGATCGCTCGGCAAATCGTTGATTTTGCTGCAGTGCGAAAAAAAATATCGAGCGGTATAGAATTATCGCTTGACCTGAACCCCAGATTACATACTTATCGGTACAGAATGGTGCGGGCCAGGATTTCGTGCGGTCGTCGTCGGCCGCCGTGGCCTGATCGCCTGTTCGCACGCCATGCCCGGCTGTCCGGGCCTCTGTCTCACATTCCTGCCACGCCCTTCGGAAGCACGCGCTTTGCGAAGCGCTGGCCTGCGCCCGAATTGAATTCCCGGCGAACCGCTCGCCGAAAGAGGACACTCCGATGAACCACATAACGCCGTTCGACCTGGATCAGATCGCGATGGATGAGGAAGGGAATCCGGCCCCGGCGCGCCGCTGGCCGCGCTATGCCGCGATCGCACTGGTTGCGGGGGCGGTGGCCCTGTCCTGGGTGCTGTTCCGCGCCGGCGATGCGCCGGCGGCCGATGTGGCCCTGCCGGTCGTTTCGGTCTCGGCGCCCTTGCAGCGCGAGGTGGTGCAATGGGACGATTATATCGGCCGCTTCGAGCCCAGCCGCAGCGTGGAGCTGCGTCCTCGCGTCTCGGGCCAGGTCACGGCGGTCCATTTCCGCGACGGCGACTTTGTCCGAGCCGGCCAGCCGCTGTTCACGATCGATCCGCGTCCCTATCGCGCCGCACTGGCCGAAGCAGAGGCTGGCGTGGCGACGGCCCGCAGCGACCTGGCGTTGGCAGACAGCGACCTCCAGCGCGCGCTCCGGCTGGTCGAGGACGATGCCGTGGCGAAGAGCGAGGTCGAGGCCCTGCAGGCGCGGGTGACCGCCGCCCGGGCGGCGCTGGCCGCAGCCGAGGCGCGGGTCCGTTCGCGCAGCCTCGACATGGAATTCACCACCGTGCGCGCACCGATCAGTGGACGTATTTCGGACCGCCGGGTCGATCCGGGCAATCTCGTCGCCGCTGGCGACGGGCCAGCCGCGACCCTGCTGACTACGATTAACGCCACCGATCCGCTCTATTTCAGCTTCGACGGTTCCGAGGGCCTGTTCCTCAAGGCCAAACGCGAGGGGATGGATCGCGGCGCCACGGTGGACATCCGGTTGCAGGATGAGGCCGACTACAATTGGCACGGCGAACTCGACTTCACCGACAATGGCCTCGATCCGCGTTCGGGCACGATCCGCGCCCGCGCCGTGGTGCGCAATCCCGATAATTTCCTCACCCCGGGGATGTTCGGCAACATGCGGCTGGCGAGTGGCGGCAAGGCCGAAGCCTTGCTGGTTCCCGACACCGCGATCCAGACCGACCAGACCCGCAAGCTGGTGCTGGTGGTGGACGAGGAGGGCATGGTCTCGGCCAAGCCGGTTGAACTCGGTCCGGTGGTCGACGGCCTGCGGGTGGTCCGCAGCGGCCTCGCCCGGACTGACCGCGTCATCACCGAGGGCACGCAGATGGCCTTTCCCGGCAGCAAGGTACAGCCGCGCCGCGAACCGATCACGGCTCCCGAATCCGCCGCGACGGCCCGTCCGGCGCCCTCCCTCCCGGCCAGCGAAGCCACGATCAGCAACTGATCGCCTGCGCCCAAGCAACGGAAATTCCTATGCGTTTGTCCCGCTTCTTCATCGACCGGCCGATCTTCGCCGCCGTGATCGCGATCATCATCACGCTGGTCGGAGCGATCTCCTATCTCTTCCTCCCGGTCTCGCAATATCCCGAAGTCGTCCCGCCGACGGTGACGGTGACCGCCACCTATCCCGGCGCCTCGGCGGAGACGGTGGCCGACACGGTCGCCAATCCGATCGAACAGGAAATCAACGGGGTGGACGGCATGCTCTACCTCTCGAGCCAGTCGACCGGCGACGGGCGGGTGACGATCACCGTCACCTTCGAACAGGGCACCGATCTCGACGAGGCGCAGGTGCTGGTGCAGAACCGCGTCGCCATCGCCACGCCTCGCCTGCCCGAAGAGGTCCAGCGCCTCGGCATCGTCACCCGCAAGACCACGCCGGACTTCCTGCTGGTGGTGAACCTCATCTCGCCCGATGACTCACTCGACCGCGAATATATCTCCAATTACGCCCAGACCCGGATCAAGGACCGGCTCGCCCGGATCGAAGGCGTCGGCGACGTCCAGCTGTTTGGCAGCCGCGAGCTGTCGATGCGGATCTGGATCGATCCCGGTCGGGCCGCCGCGCTTGGCCTGACGGCGGGCGACATTGTCTCCGCCCTGCGCGCGCAGAACGTCCAGGTTGCAGCCGGCACGCTCGGCCAGCCGCCCAGCCCGGGCAGTGCCTTCCAGCTCAATGTCGAAACGCAGGGCCGCTTCACCGATCCCGCGCAGTTCGAGAGCGTGGTGATCCGCACCGATAGCGAAGGCCGCCAGGTCCGCGTGGGCGATGTCGCGCGGGTGGAAATCGGCGCGCAGGATTACGGAACCTCCGCCTATCTCGACGACAAGGATTCGGTGATCATCCCGGTCCTCCAGCAGCCCGGCTCCAACGCCTTGGCCTCGGCCGAAGCGGTCAAGGCGGCGATGGAAGAGCTTTCGGCCGATTTTCCCGCCGGCCTCGAATACAGGATCGTCTACAATCCGACCGAATTCATCCAGCAATCGATCGATGCGGTGGTTGATACGCTGCTCGAAGCTGTCGTGCTGGTGGTGCTGGTGATCGTGGTCTTCCTGCAGAAATGGCGCGCCTCGCTGATCCCGGTGCTGGCAATCCCGGTCTCGCTGATCGGCACATTCGCCGTGCTCGCCATGCTCGGCTATTCGCTCAACAACCTTTCACTCTTCGGGCTGGTGCTGGCGATCGGGATCGTGGTCGACGATGCGATCGTGGTGGTCGAGAATGTCGAGCGCAATCTCGAAAGCGGGATGACCCCGCTCGAGGCGGCACGTACCTCGATGGACGAGGTCGGCGCGGCGCTGATCGCGATCGTGCTGGTGCTCTGCGCGGTCTTCGTGCCGACGCTGTTCATCGGCGGTCTTTCGGGCGCCTTTTACCAGCAGTTCGCCGTGACGATTTCGGCCGCCACGGTGATTTCTCTGGTGGTCTCGCTCACGCTCTCGCCGGCGCTCTCCGCCCTGCTGCTGCGGCCGCACCAGCATGATGTGCAGGACCTGCCGCGTTGGCGCCAGGCGGTCGAACGTGCGGGCGATGCCTTCAACCGCGCCTTCGACCGCTTCAGCGATGCCTATGGCCGCTGGACCGCCCGGCTGGTAGCGATGCCGCGGCGGATGATGCTGGCCTATGCCGCGCTGATCGGCCTCACCGGAGGCGCGCTGTGGGCGACCCCGACCGGCTTCATCCCGGCGCAGGATCAGGGTTACTTCCTGACCGTGATCCAGCTGCCGCCCGGCTCGGCCACTTCGCGCACCGACGAGGTGATGAAGAAGGTCGCCGCGCGCATGCTCCCGATCGAAGGGATCAAGGGCACGGTCATGCTGTCCGGTTTCGACGGGACGTCGGAAACCCAGTCTGCCAGTGCCGCCGCAGCCTATTGGGTGCTCGACGATTTCGAGGAGCGCTCGGCCAGGGGGCAGACGCTCGACAGCCTGATGGCGCAGGCGCAGCAGGCCACGGCCGACATCAACGAAGCTCGGCTGATGATCGTCAAGCCGCCGATCATTCGCGGCATCGGTTCGGCCGGTGGCTTCCGGATGATGATCGAGGACCGGAACGGCGAGGGCTACCGCGCTCTCCAGCAGGTCGCCAATGCCGCGATCGCGCAGGCCAATCAGGAGGAAGGGCTGGCCGGGGTCTATACCTTCTTCGACACCGGTACGCCGCGCGTGCGGGCCGATATCGACCGCGACAAGGCGCAGATCCTCGGCGTGCCGCCGGCGCGTATCTTCGAGACGCTGCAGGTCTATCTCGGCTCGGCCTTCGTCAACGACTTCAACCTGCTCGGGCGGACCTACCGGGTCACCGCGCAGGCTGATGCTCCCTTCCGCGACAGCCCGGCCGATATCGCCAATCTCCAGACCCGCTCGGACAACGGGGCCATGGTCCCGATCGGCTCGGTCGCGACGCTCAGCGATACGACCGGCCCCTATCGCGTCACCCGCTACAACCTTGCCCCGGCCGTTGCGGTCGATGGCGATACGGCACCGGGCTATTCCTCGGGCCAGTCGCTGGTGACGATGGAGAAGGTCGCGGCGCAGGTCCTGCCGCGCGGGATGGACGCCGAATGGACCGGGATCGCCTACCAGCAGGATACGGCGGGCAACACGGCCACGCTGGTATTCGCGCTGGCGGTGCTGCTGGTCTTCCTCGTGCTGGCCGCGCAATACGAAAGCCTGGTCATGCCGCTGGCGATCATCCTGATCGTACCGATGTGCCTGCTGGCGGCGATGATTGGGGTCAACCTGCGCGGGATGGACAACAATGTCCTGACCCAGATCGGCCTGATCGTGCTGATCGCGCTGGCGGCCAAGAACGCCATCCTGATCGTCGAATTCGCCCGCCAGGGCGAGCAGGACGGGCTGAGCCCGGCCGAAGCGGCGGTGCAGGCGGCGCGTACGCGGTTGCGGCCGATCCTGATGACCAGCTTTGCCTTCATCCTCGGTGCGGTGCCGCTGGTGATCGCGACAGGCGCGGGGGCGGAGCTGCGCCAGGCGCTCGGCACGGCGGTGTGCTTCGGCATGCTCGGCGTGACCGGCTTCGGCCTGCTGTTTACCCCGACCTTCTACGTCGTATGCCGCGCGCTGGGCGACCGCATCGCCCGTCTGCGCGGTTCCCAACCCGGCCAGGGCGGCGATAGCCTGCCCATACCTGCCGAATAGGTGCTGCCATGAAGATCCGTTCCCTCATCCTCTCAAGCCTTTCCGCGCTGGCATTGTCTGCCTGCGCGGCGGGGCCGGACTATGTCGCCCCCAATCCCCATCCGGCATCTTCCGGCCCCTTCCTTTCCGCTGCCGATCCCGCCTTCACTCCCGAAGCCCTGTCGGGGGACTGGTGGCGCCTCTATGACGATCCCGTGCTCGATGCGCTGGTTCAGGACGCGCTCGCCGCCAATACGGACATTCGCGAAGCACTGGCACGGATCGAACGGGCCCGTGCTGGCCTGCGCGGTGCCAATGCCGGACGCCTGCCGCAGACGGCCATCGCGGCGGGTGCCACCTATGGCAGGGTGCCAGCGGGACAGGTGGCGCCAGGAGGCGAGCGCGAGGACTGGTCGCACGATATCGGGCTGCAGATGTCCTACGAACTCGACCTGTTCGGCCGTGTCGGACGCGGCGTCGAGGCGGCCCGGGCCGATCTTGCTGCGAGCGAGGCCGATGCCGATGCGGTGCGGGTCATGGTCGTCGCCGATACGACCCGTGCCTATGCCGACGCCGCCTCGGGCGCCGCACGGCTGCGCGTGGCGGAAGAAATCGTCGCCCTGCTCGATCGTTCGCTGGGGCTGACCCGGCGGCGGCACGAGGCCGGCCTGTCCAGCGGGCTCGACGTGGCGCGGGTCGCGACCCTGCGTGACCAGCGCGTCGCCGAAATTCCCGCCCTGCGGGCGGATCGCAACGCGGCGCTGTTCCGCCTGGCCACGCTGACCGGACGGGCGCCGGCGGACTTGCCCGAGATTGCCGGCGAACGGAGCATCGTGCTGGAGATTGCCCGGCCGCTCCCGGTCGGCGACGGCGCGCAATTGCTTGCGAGGCGTCCGGATGTCCGCGCCGCCGAGCGGCGATTGGCGGCGGACACGGCGCGGATCGGCGTGGCCACGGCCGACCTATATCCCCGGGTCACGCTGGGAGCATCGGTCGGTTCGACCGGATCCGACATGAGCGATATCTTCGGGGGCGGACCGCTACGCTGGCTGCTCGGGCCCTTGCTTGACTGGGCCTTTCCCAACCAGGAACCGGTCCGCGCGCGCATTGCTGCGTCGGAGGCCGATGCCAAGGCGTCGCTGGCGGCTTTCGATCGCGCAGTTCTGTCGGCTCTGGGCGAAACGGAGACGGCGCTGTCCAACTATGCCAATGCGCTGGAGCGCCGGCGGGTCCTGCAATCGGCCCGGGAAGCGGCCGAACGGGCTGCGCGCATCACCCGTGCACAGCAACGTGAAGGGGCGATCAACTCGCTCGAGCAGCTCGATACCGAGCGAACCCTGGCCGAGGCTTCGGCACAACTGGCCGACCAGGATGCGCTCGTGTCGCGTGCGCAGATCGACCTGTTCCGGGCACTTGGCGGTGGCTGGGCAAGCGGGAAGGGTCTGGCGTCCGGCCGTGCTGTTGGCGAGGCGGCGAGGCAATTGGCCGGTCTCGAGCGTTGAACAGGGGAAGGCGGCCGGACCTTGCCGCGGGGTCCGGTCGCGGCGCTCAGATGAGCTGGTAAAGCCTGCCGCGGAAATAGGCCTCCAGCGCGAGGCGGCCGCGTTCGGCGAGCTGCACCATCTTGCGGCGCCGGTCGAAGCCGTCGTCGCTACGGGTCACGAAGCCCATTTCCTCGAGGATCGCAATCCACCGCAGTGCCGTGGTCTGCGGTTGGCCGGACGCGGCGCAGAGACTGGTGACGGACATGACCGACTGTTCGGCGTCGCAGACGTAAAGCTCCAGAAGCATGTCCCAGGCCGGTTCGCCGAACAGCAGGTCGGGCATGGCGCCCTTGCGCAAGGCCCGGTTCTTGAGCTCGAACCGCGCCTGGTCGGCGTATAGGGCGCGGAGTTCGCAATCGTCGTCGCTCAGCGTTTCGAGCGCGGTCTTGGTCATGTTGACGCCGAGCCGGAAAAGCTGGCTTGCTTCCGTCTTCTGCAGCCGGTTCATATCAACCCGGCCTTCCGCATGCTGAAGGCGGTGCGGCCCGCAATGATGATGTGATCGACCAGACCGACGTCCAGAGCCCGGCAGAGGGCGGCGATATGGCGGGTGATGGAAATGTCGGAGCTGCTCGGCGCGGGATTGCCCGAAGGGTGATTGTGAATCAGAGCGAATGCCGCAGCGTCGGTCGAAAGGGCCCTCAAGAACAGGTCACGATACCTCCCGGAAATGAAGGACTTGTGACCGCTGCTGAAGGTACAGTCGTCAAGATAGCAGCCGTCGGCATCGAACATGATCTGAAGCAGCCGCTCCTTGCGTTCGTGCTGGAAGGCACCGACCAGGAACGTCAGCGTCTGCTCGTCCAATTGCCCGATCGTCTTCCCGCCATCCTTGACCATGCCATCCAGGAAGGGTCCGAACCCCTTCGGGCGAGCCTCCGCCGATGCATGATCGTTCCGACGGACAGGAGCACTATGGCGAGCCCGGTGGGCAGGCTCTTCATGACCGAATAGACGTAGGGCTCGATGTCCATTTCGACGAATCTCGCGAAATGGCTCATGATACTCAGGAGCTGAAACGCTGCCGCCCATATCGGCCAAACCCTTCTTGCGTTGATTGCGAGCCAGCCAAATCCCGCAAGGAAGATCAGGTCGGCCAGAAGCGCAATCGCATCGACATCAAAATAACGGGGCGGAAACACCGCATAAGCGATGATCTGAAGCAGAAAACCGGCCAGTAGCACGCCGGCTCCGATCCGTTCCGGTTCCGCCCCTTTCCAGATCGCGAAAGAGAGCGAAAGGGCCATCCCAACAAGAAACAGGGCTATGCTGAGAAATTGTAGGTTTGGCCCCATCGCGTACCTTCAGCTTGCCAGTTTGAGGTCCGGCTTCTTGAACCCGGTCTTCTCGGGGCAATCAAACGGAATGTCTGCGGTTTCCTCAATGATCTTCTTCATGTCGGAATGCGCGCCGATCGCCTTCATGCGGGCTTCCACCACCTTGCCCTGCAGATCGGCGACACGCGCGATGGCGCGCTGGCCGACATTGGCGTCCATGTCGGTGTCGATTCGATAATGGGTCATTTCGGCCATCAACTCGCCAGCTTCGGCAAGCAGGGCGTCCAACCTGTCTTCGATACCGTGGATCCTGTTGCTGATCCGCAGAGCGGTTTTCCGATTGGCAGTCATGTCTTCCTCCGTGGGGGGTGCGGGCCCCTTGATTGCGAACGGAGACGTTTAGATGAGATTACCAAGCGTGACGGCGATCGCGGTGACGGTAAGTCCCAAGACCGCCAACATGACCGAGCAGGCGACAATTGCCCCGACCCGGCCCAGCCGACCAAACCTGGCGTCCAAAGCCTCCAGGACCGTCGGTTGGTGGCCCCAGTAGAAGCCTTCGCCCGTGAGCGAATCCTCGACGACGAAGGCGGGGTCATCCGGCAAGTCCTGGAACGGTTGATCCGGGAATTCGGAGGGCAGGTCGATCACCGTCTGACCATATGTGGATTGACCACATATGGTGCGCAGTTCGGCATATTTTCTGACGGTCGAGGCGCGGTCGCTGGTGCCGAGCTTGGCCCAGGCCGCCTTGACCCGCTGGTCCACGGTATTGGGTGCGATGCCCAGTTCGCGCGCGATTTCCTTGGAGGTCATGTGCAGGACCACCCGATCGAGAACCTCGATCTGGGCGGGCGTAAGCCGGGCCAGCAGGCCTTCCGCCCGTTGTCGGTCCATGTCCTCGATTTCCGCTGCGACCATGATTGCACAATAACTGACATTTGGACGCGGGGCAAAACCGCAGTGTCGAATCTCACGGGCCGGAGCTGGCGGATTTCCGGCTTCCGGCGGGCTAGTCAGAAATGGGTCCATTTTGGACCCGATTTTCCTGCAAAATAAGTTCGATTGCCTGGTTGAGATGGGCAGCCGGAATGGCCATGCCCACCGAATCGAGAGTCGCGAGCGCGGAACGCAATGCGCTCACCACCTCCGAGAGTTCGTCGTCGTGAGGCAGTTTTTCACTGGTCACTTCTGCACGAATTTGCACTCGCCCCGCTGCCCGTTAAGATTCTTCGATCAACTGCCTTAGCATAAATGCCGCTTGGGCCAAGCCGAATTCAAATCGACCGCTTTTCCTGGCCCATGAAATCAATGCTGTCGCGCTGACTTCGGTCCGATTTGGACTGTTGACTACGTGTTTTCCCTTAATGCTTGCGGTTAAGTTTCGTTTGCTCTGCTGGCTCGCATTGGGGATCGCATGAAAACGAATAGCACATTTCTGGTCGTCGATCCCGAAGTCGGGCGGAGGAGCCGGCTCAGCTTCCTCCTCAACAGCGACGGCTTTCACGCCGAACCCTGCGCCACCATTGCAGAATTTTCCCGGCCCCTGCCGGAGGATGGCAAGATTTTCGCTTATGACGACGGCAAGTCGGTCGGCGAGATCTGTGCTGCGCTGGCACAGCGGGGAACCTGGTTGCCCGTGATCGCCTATGCCGACAGCCCAAGTCCGCGGAGCGTGGTCGATGCCCTGCGCGCCGGGGCCGTCGATTACCTGCCCTGGCCGGTGGACCTGGCCGAAGTCGTGGCGCGACTGGGCCGGCTGGACGACATGGAGTCCGAATTCGGCCATGCGCAGAAGCGCCAGCTGCGCATGCACAAGATGCTGGAGAAACTTTCCCCCCGCGAACAACAGGTGCTGGCCTCGATCAAGGACGGATACAGCAACAACATGATTGCGGAGAAGCTGTCGATCAGCCCGCGAACCGTCGCCATTCACCGTGCCAACATGCTCAAGAAAGTCGGTGCGCGATCCTCATTCGAGGCGGTCCGTATCGCGGTCGAGGCGGGCCCCTATTTCGAGCCGCGAAAGAAGGTGGCCCGGTGAGGCCTTCGAGCTAGGGACGACGGGGCGGCCGGTTGGCCGATCGAGCACGGCGGCGGCGAACGCGCCGAGGATGGCGCAGGCGAGGACGCGTGAGGTGCAATGGCACTCTTCGGCCGATTCCGGCAGCCACACCGAAGCAATGCAGATGCCGTCGGGCGACCGGCTGCAGAGCAGGCCCGCGGACGGGCCAAGCAGCGCGATCGCGGCGCTCTCATAGGCCATCGCAGCCAGCATGGCCTCGAACGAGATACACTCTTCCGTCTCTTCGCTCTCGGCGGTCTGACCCGGCGATACGCCCAGTAGGTGAGCGAGGCTCCTCAGCAACCGTTCCTCGTCGCCTGGGGACGCCGTTTCGCATTGTGCGACCAGAACGTTCAGCTTTGCCCGCTGGTCCATCGGTTCGCTTGTGTCGGAGCTCAATTTGGGTCCTTTGCCTTGGCGCATTTCGAACGGGTACCGATGACAGGGACCAATTCTGGCCGGTTCCGTCAAGTCGGGCCGTGCCGGTTCGGGAGTGCGTGGGCCTTTGTTCTACCCGCCCATTAGGTATTCCGAGTGGGCGAGTGCGGGCCGTTACGCGGCCGGTTACCATGCCGCAACCTAGGTGTTGTTAACTAAGTCGGCGTAGACGGGACGTTTCAACTCGCCCGCTAGAACGGGCCCATCCTGTCGCAGCAGGGCGAAGGGGAATTCGGGTCCGTATGGCCCCGAGGCAGGCAGACAAGGGCGACCGATGAAGGATTTGCAACTAATGGAACGTCGGTTCGAAGGCTTCGATGTGCGATCGCAACCCGAGCAGCGTTCGGAAGACCGATCGATGACCGTCTTTCGTCCCGTCTTGATCGAAACCGAAGGATTCGCAGGATTCTGCCTCGTCCGGAACATTTCGTCCAACGGGATCATGGGCCATGTCTATACCGCCTTCGAGGAAGGGGCGAAGATCACGCTCGAATTCGGCTCGAACCTGAGGGTGTCCGGCCAGGTGAAATGGTGCCGTGACGGCTTCATCGGGGTCCAGTTCGACGAATCTGTCTTTGTCAGTGATGTGCTCAACAGCATGTCCTCGACGATTTCCCGCGGTCGCGTCGCACGCCCGCCGCGCCTGGAGATCCACTGCGAAGGCGAACTCCTTGCCGAAGGGCGTGCCCAGCGCTTCGAACTGCGCGACATTTCGCAGAAAGGCATGAAGATCGCCGCCAATTTCCTCCGTCCGGACGAGGAAGTCCTCGTCATGCTCAACGGCCTCCAGCGCCGCAAGGCGGTGGTTCGCTGGGTCAAGGGCGGGGAGGCGGGCCTCAATTTCATCATTGCCCTGCCGTTCGAGGAACTCGCCGAATGGGTTATCTGGCGCAATACGGAGAACTCGCGGGTCCTCCCGCGGCAATTGATCGCCTGAGCCGGCTGGACCGGCGGAACACTAGACCGGCAGGCCCTTGCGGCGCATGCCGCGCAGGACCAGCCAGACGGTCACGCTGGTCGCCGCATAGAAGACCGCCAGCGCGAGCGCGACGGCCCAGCTGACGCCGACCGGCCCGAAGGGCACGAACAGGAGAATGCCCGCGCCCAGGACCGCCAGAGCCAGCACCCGGGCCGCCAGTGCCCGAGCGGGATGGCCGGGGGACAGC
>Ga0207828_100106_pt1 | contig 101125 bp, 93 predicted proteins | sample TtaePargueraPR_11_FD_187276 | JGI IMG/M metagenome (GOLD analysis project Ga0207828, IMG submission 187276) | Aerobic enrichment media microbial communities from Bioluminiscent Bay, La Parguera, Puerto Rico - Tt and P2 (3) (SPAdes) | ecosystem: Environmental > Aquatic > Marine > Unclassified ... | reverse complement strand
CGCCGACTTGCCGGGCAGCCGGTCGTAACGGCGGATGCCGAAGCGCTTGCGCGTCGCGATCTGGCGGAGTGCCGCCAGGGTCTTTTCCCGGTCCGCGAGGTCGAACGCCTCGTCGTAGGTCTTGCCGCGGCGTGCCAGCACGCCCGCCGAGAGATCGCCGTACCAGGCGACGTCCACGGACGCGTTGTCGAACATCGCGACACGATCCGGCGCATCGCGCTCGAAACCGCAGCGCAGCGCCGCGCACGCGAGCCCGCGCCAGGATTCCGGCGCCGGTTTGAAGCCGCGACCGTGCACGACGAGTATCCCGTGCGATTGCCTGTCGTCCGCCATGCCCGGTCTCCGTCCCTGCTGCTAGCAATCGTCCAGGTATTCGTCTTCGCCGGCGTCGCGTCGCGTCAGCATCGTCAGGAACGGCCCGGTCAGCGACTTCCCGTATTCCAGCCGCCAGATGACGAGCGTGGCGTAGCAGAACGCCGCGGAGATCACGACGGCCACGCCGAGCGCGCCGATGCCGGCACCCAGGCCGATAGCGATGGCGACGAAGATGTACATCGCGTCGGACGGCTGGCTCAGGGCGAAGCGGAATCGAACGGCCGCCACCACGCCGGCGAGGCTGAATGCCAGCGCAATGCTGTTCAGCACGATCATGGAGATGCCGGTGACCACGACCGGCAGGACCATGATCGTCTGCAGGAAGGACTGGATAATGCGCGACTGCCGGCTGGTGATGAAATACACCCAGGAGACGGGGACGATCAGTATCAGGGCCCCTGCACACGCGAACGCAAGCTGTGCCGGACCGTGGCGCGACAGCACCGTGCGCTCGATGTTCGAATACACGGGCTCGAAGCTGTTGACATCGGAAGCCGCCAGTTCGGCAATGCCGCCGACCGGAAACCAGGCGGCCAGCGCGGGCACCTTGAACAGCAGCGCGGCAATGAGCGCCACCCAGAAAACGTACCACGCCGTGATGATGCTGACCGGAATCAGCAATCCGCCGGATTTTCGCACCCGTGCTTCTCCCCTGTACCTGTCGCTGCGACAGGCGTATGGCCGGCAGGGTAGCGCAACTCGGCCCGCGCTGCCCACCGGCGTGGGGACGGCCCGGCGTGGCCATGCCGTCGCATCCGGGGTAGGCTATGCGGCGTTTTGCCGCGTGAGCGGCGTCACGCGGACCCCGGCATGCCCCACTCGACCCAGATCCTCGGAATCAGCAACGCCATCGTCGACATCCTCGCGCACGTCGACGATGCCTTCATCGACGCCATCGGCGCCACCAAGGGTGCGATGAACCTGATCGACGAGACACGCGCCCGCGAGATTTACGAGCGCATGGGCCCGGCCACCGAGATGTCGGGCGGATCGGTCGCGAACACGGTCGCCGGCTTTGCAAACCTGGGCGGCGCGGCGGCCTACATCGGGCACGTGCACGACGATCAGCTCGGGGAGATCTTCAACCACGACATGCGTTCGATCGGCGTCGACATTCGTCTCGAGCCGTCGGCGGATGGCTCGCCGACCGCGCGCAGCTACATCCTGATCACGCCGGACGCGCAGCGCACGATGAACACGTACCTCGGATCGTGCACCGAGCTCGGCACCGCGGACGTGACGCACGCCACGGTCGGCACGCCGAAGCTCGTCCTGCTCGAGGGCTACGTCTGGGACATCGCCGAAGGGCCGGCGCTGACGCGCAGGGCCATCGAGATCGCCCGCGACACCGGCGCGAAAGTCGCCCTGTCGTTGTCGGACCGTTACTGCGTGCAGCGCCACCGCGCGGCGTTCGCCGACGCGATACGCGCCGGCGTCGACATCGTCATTGCGGACGAGAACGAGATCATCGACCTGCTCGAGGTGGACGGTTTCGACGCGGCGGTCGCGGCGCTGGATGCGACAGACACGCTGTACGTGATGACCCGCTCGGAGAAGGGCTCCGTGATCGTGGGCGGTGACGAGCACGTCGTGCAGCCGGCGACGCGGGTCGACAACGTCGTCGATACGACCGGCGCCGGCGATGCCTACACGGCCGGGTTCCTGTACGGCTGGGCGCAGGACTGGCCGCTGGCGGAGTGCACGAAACTGGGTACGCATTGCGCCACCCAGGTCATCCAGCAGGTCGGTGCGCGCATCGAGCCGGGATTGCTCGACAGCTACTGAGCACGTCCGGCGTAGCGCCGGTGCATCAAGTGCCGATCGGGTGCCAGGTGGTCTTCACTTCCTGCGTGTCCCGGATGAAATACGGGCTCTCGGCGTCGCTCTTCATCCAGTCCACGTCGGAACGCGGGATCACGCGCTTCAGGTTTTCCGCCGCCTGCGACTGCACCGTCCCGGCGACCTTGCGCTCCAGCCCGGCAAACGCGACCGCGTTGACATCCATGTGCGACGCGAACTGCCCGACGAGTTCGCTGCGGAACCCGGTCAGGATGTTGACGACGCCCGCAGGCACGTCGGACGCGTGCAGCACCTCGGCGAAGCTGACCGCCGATAACGGCTTCGTTTCCGACGCGAGGACCACGCAGGTGTTGCCGCCGACGATGGCCGGCGCGACGTTCGAGACCAGGCCGATGAGCCCGCTGTCGTCCGGCGCGACGATCGCCACGACGCCGGTCGGCTCCAGCACCGAGAAATTGAAATGCGATGACGCGACCGGGTTCACGCTGCTGAACACCTGCTGGTACTTGTCGGACCAGCCCGCGTAGTAGATGAGCCGGTCGATCGCCGTTTCCACCTCGCGACGCGCCCGCGCGCGGGTCGCGCCCTGCAGCACCAGCTCGTCGATGAATTGCGCGCTCCGGCCTTCCAGCATCTCGGCGATGCGGTACAGGATCTGACCGCGCAGGTACGCGCTGGCGCCGGCCCACCCGCCCTGCGCCTTGCGGGCGGCCACGACGGCGTTGCGGAAGTCCTTGCGGCTCGACCGGCAGACGTTCGCGAGCACCTTGCCGCGCTTGTCGGCGAGCGGGAAGTACCGCCCGGACTCCGTGCGCGGGAACTTGCCGTCGATGTAGATCTTGTAGGTCTTCGCGACAGCGATGCGTTCGTTCGCGGCCATCAGCGTGCTCCCAGTTCGACGTAGGCGTCCAGGCCGTGCAGCCCGCCCTCCCGGCCGACGCCGGATTCCTTATAGCCGCCGAACGGCGCGCCCGGGTCGAACTTGTTGAACGTGTTCGCCCACACGACGCCGGCGCGGATGGCCGAGGTCATCCTGAAGATCTTCGCGCCCTTGTCGGTCCAGACGCCGCCGGACAGGCCGTACGGCGTGTTGTTCGCCTTCGCGAGCGCCTCGTCGAAGTCACGGAACGTCTGGATCGCGAGCACGGGCCCGAAGATCTCTTCCTGCACGACGCGGTTCGATTGCGCCACGCCGGTGAAGATCGTCGGCGGGCACCAGTAGCCCTTCTTCGGCAGCCGGCAGGACGTCTGGAACATCGTCCCGCCCTCCTGCTCGCCCACCTTCAGGTAGGACGCGATCTTGTCGAGCTGCATGCGCGAGTTGATGGCGCCGATGTCCGTGTTCTTGTCCAGCGGGTCGCCGACGATCAATGTCTGCATCCGGTCCTTCAGTTTCTCCACGACCTCGTCCGCGACGGACTCCTGCACGAGCAGGCGCGACCCGGCGCAGCAGACGTGCCCCTGGTTGAAGAAGATGCCGTTGACGATGCCTTCGACCGCCTGGTCGATCGCCGCGTCGGCGAAGATGATGTTCGCCGCCTTGCCGCCCAGCTCCAGCGTGTATTTCTTGGTCGTGCCGGCAAGCGCGCGCATGATCAGGCGGCCGACCTGCGTCGAGCCCGTGAACGCGACCTTGTTCACGCCCTTGTGCTCGACGATCGCCGCGCCGGTCTTGCCGGCCCCGGTGACGATGTTCACCACGCCCGGCGGCAGGTCCGCGTCGGCAATGACCTCGGCGAGCTTCAGCGCCGTCAGCGGCGTCGTCTCCGCCGGCTTCAGCACGACGGTGTTGCCGCACGCGAGTGCCGGCGCGATCTTCCACGCGGCCATCAGCAGCGGAAAATTCCACGGAATCACCTGGCCGGCGACGCCGAGCGGGCGCGCCTGCCGGCCCGGGAACGCGTAGTCGAGCTTGTCTGCCCAGCCGGCGTAGTAGAAGAAATGTGCCGCGGCGAGCGGGATGTCGACATCGCGCGATTCGCGGATCGGCTTGCCGCCATCGAGCGACTCGATCGCCGCGAACTCGCGCGCGCGTTCCTGCAGTATGCGCGCGATGCGGTAGATGTACTTGCCGCGCTCCTTCGGGCGCATGCGCGACCAGCGCTCCGAGTAGGCCTTGCGCGCCGCGCGTACGGCGAGATCGACGTCGGCCTCGCCTGCATCGGCCACGCGGGCCAGCTTTTCCTCGTTGGCCGGGTTGACGGTGTCGAAGTAGCGGCCGGACTGCGGAGCGATGAACTCGCCGCCGATGAACAGTCCGTAGCGCTTCTTCAGGGACACGTGATCGGTGCTCTCGGGCGCCGGGTCGTACTCCCAGCCGCCGTCGAACGCGAGCTTGTTTTCGGGCGTTGCCATCACTAGTCCTTCGAGAAGTAGTCGGCCGACTGGTAGCGGCCGGTCGTCTGTTTCATGATCTGCATCAGCACGTCGTTCGCAAGCGAGCTGGCGCCGAAGCGAAACCATTCCGGCGTCATCCACGCGTTGCCGAGCGTTTCCCGAAGCATCACGAGGTAGTGGATCGCGAGCTTCGACGTCGAGATGCCGCCGGCCGGCTTCATGCCGACCATGCGGCCCGTCGCGCGGTAGTAGTCGCGGATCGCCTGCAGCATGACCAGCGTCACCTGCATCGTGGCGGCGGGCTGGATCTTGCCGGTCGAGGTCTTGATGAAATCGGCGCCGGCGTGCATCGCGAGGACGCTCGCGCGCCGCACCCGGTCGAGCGTGCCCAGCTCGCCGGTCTCCAGGATCACCTTCAGGTGCGCGTCGCCGCAGGCATCCTTGACGGCGACGATCTCGTCGAACACGTAGCGGTAGTCACCGGCCAGGAACGCGCCGCGCGAAATCACCATGTCGATCTCGTTCGCGCCGGCCTCGACGGCCATGCGTGTGTCCTCGAGCTTGATCTCGCGCGACGACATGCCGCTGGGGAACGCCGTGGCCACCGACGCGATGTTGATGTCGTGGCCGGCGAGCGCTTCCTTCGCCACGGCCACCATGTTCGGGTACACGCACACGGCCGCGACGTGCGGCAATCCCGGGTGGCTATCGTGCAGGTGAATCGCCTTCTGGCAGAGCTGACGCACCTTGCCCGGCGTGTCCTGGCCCTCCAGCGTCGTCAGGTCGATCATGCTCAGCACGAGCCTGAGCGCCGACATCTTGGAGTCCGTCTTGATCGAGCGGGTCTGGAAACGCGCAACCCGTTCGTTGATGCCGACCTCGTCCACGGCGGGCACGCGGGACAGGTCCGGGTAAGTGAGCGGGTTGTCGATGACGGCGAGACTCATTCTGAAGTGTCCTGGCGCGCGTGGTGTCCGGGCGCGGCCGTTCGGCCCGTCGTCAGGCCACGGCCGTCGCGAGTGCGACGTTGATCATCTCGTCGAACGTGGTCGCGCGCTCGTCCGACGTCAGCGCCTTGCCGCTCGGAATGTCGTCGCTGACGGTACAGATCGCCAGCGCCTCGACGCCGTGCAATGCGGCAATCGGATAGATGCCCGCGGCTTCCATCTCGACGCCCAGCACATTGTACCGCGCCATCGTGTCGAACATGGCGGTGTCGGGCGTATAGAACAGGTCCGCGGAGAAAATATTGCCCACGTGGTAGCGAACGCCCTGCGACTCCGCAGCCTCCACGGCTTTCCGGACGAGGTCGAAACTGGCGATGGCGGCCAGGTCGTAGCCGCCGAAGCGGATGCGGTTGACGTTCGAGTCCGTCGACGCGCCCTGCCCGATCACGATATCGCGCAGATTCACGTCCGGGTGCGTCGTGCCGCAGCTGCCGACCCGCATGACGCGCTGCACGCCATAGGACTCGATCAGCTCAGTCACGTAAATCGACGCGGACGGGATGCCCATGCCGTGCGCCATAACCGAGATCGGCGTGCCGCGGTAGGTGCCGGTAAAGCCCCACATGTTACGGACGTCGGTCACGCGGCGCGGCGACTCGAACCAGTTCTCGGCGATGTACTGCGCGCGCAGCGGGTCGCCCGGCATCAGCACCGTCTCGGCGAAATCGCCGGGTGCCGCGTTCATGTGTTTCGTGGCCATCGTTGTTGTCTTCGTCGGACTTGCCCGGCGCTACCAGCGGCTGCGCGACGACATGCCGCCGTCGACGACCAGGTTCGCGCCGGTGATCCATTGGGCTGCGGGACTGAGCAGAAACAATACCGCGTCGGCAACATCGTTGGGAACCCCGAGCCGCCCGAGCGGCGCGCGTTCGCGCCAGCGTCGCACGCCGTCCGGCCAGTCCTCTTCGAGGCCGGCGCGGTCGATGAGCCCGGGCGAGACCGCGTTTACCCGGATGCCGTGGCGTCCCTGCTCGGCGGCCGCCGCGCGTGTCAGCATCAGCAGGCCGGCCTTGCTGGTCGCGTAATGCGCGTGGCCGTCGGCCGGGTCCGTCCCTTCGATGGAGGCAACGTTGACGATCGCACCGCCCGTGCCGGCCGCGCGCCAGCGGCTCGCGGCTTCCCGGGTCACCTGGAACGCCGCATCGAGATTGATCGCCTGCATCCGACGCCATGCCGCGATGTCGATGTCTTCGAACGCGCTGACCGACTGGTCGGCGGCGTTGTTCACGACGGCGTCCGGTGCGCTCTGAATGACCATGTCGGCGGTCGCCGCGGCATCCTCGAGGTCGGCCTGCACGGTCTCCGCGCCGAGTTCCGCGGCCAGTGCGCTCGCGGCGGCGCCGGACCCGCCGTAGTGCAGGATCATCCGCGCGCCGGCCTCGGCGAGGCGCGCGGCGATCGCGCGCCCGAGCGTACCGGTCGCGCCGGTCACGAGCACCCGGCGGCCGTCGAGGTTGAGCAGATCACTGACTGCCGGTCGGGCGCGCATTGGTTTATTGTCGCCGGAATGCCGCCGAAATCGAAGTCACCGGCCGAATACTGGACCGAGGAACGCTGTTTCATCACGGAGCACGTCAATCGCGACGACCTGCCCTCGGTGTCCGTCGCGCGCGCGCGCGTCGAACCCGGCGTCACGACGCAGCGACACGTGCTCTCGGTCGACGAGTGGTACGTGATCACGGCGGGATCGGGCCGCGTATTCGTGGGCCCGGCCGCGCCGGCTGACGTGGGCTCGGGCGACACGGTGCACATCCCTGCCGGATGTGAACAACGGATTACGAACACCGGCGCCGGCGACCTGTTGTTTTTGTGCGTCTGCGTGCCGCGCTTCGTGCCGGCCGCGTACCGCGCGCTCGAATAGCCCGAAGCCGCGGCGGACGCTATACTGCGCGCCACGTTCCTCTACCGCAGAACTGCTCAGGAGACCCTTCATGTGTGGTCATAAACCAACAACTCGTTCGTCGACCGGCCGCTGGCTGGCGGCAGCCACCGCCCTGGCCATCGCCCTGCCCGCGCAGGCGCAGATCAGTGGCGTCCTGGAGGAAATCACGGTCACCGCGCAGAAGCGCGAAGAGTCACTGCAGGACGTGCCGATCTCCGTCGCGACGCTGCAGGGCGATCGTTACGACGTGCTGTTTTCCGGCAGTGAGGACATTCTCGCGTTGTCGGCACGGGTGCCCGGCCTCTACGCCGAGAGCTCCAACGGCCGCGCGGCACCGCGCTTCTACCTGCGCGGACTCGGCAACATCGACTTCGATCTCGCCGCGTCACAGCCGGTCTCCGTGGTCATGGACGACGTGGTCATGGAAAACGTCGTGCTGAAGAGCTTCCCGCTGTTCGACATGAAGAACGTGGAAGTCATCCGCGGGCCGCAAGGGACGCTGTTCGGCCGCAACACGACGGCCGGTATCGTCAAGTTCAACACCGTCCGCCCCTCGCATGATGCCTCGGGTTACGTGAAGGCCTCGTGGGCGACCTACGACACGATCAACATCGAAGGTGCCGTCGGCGGCAGCCTCATCGAAGATGAACTCGCCGTACGCATTTCCGGCCTGAAGCGCGATCGAGCCGACTGGATCACGAACGGCTACACCGGCGAGAAGGCGATGGGCGGCTACTCCGAACACGCCGGGCGCGCGCAATTGCTGTGGACGCCGGGCGACCGCTTCAGCGCGCTGCTGTCCTACCAGCTCCGCAACCTCGAGGGCACGTCCTCGATTTTCCGCGCCAACGTGTTCGACACGGGGTCGAATTCGCTGAACCGGAATTACGTGCGCGACACGGTGTGGTACGACGGCGGCGACAACAACCCGCAGGCCTACGACTCGCAGGGCACCACGCTGAACCTGCAGTGGGACTTCGACCGCGCGACGATCCAGTCGATCACGTCGTTCCAGTCGGCCAAGGGCTTCAGCCGCGGCGACATCGACGGCGGCGTCGTCGACTTCACGCAGTCGGTCCAGGTGCCGCCCGGCATCACGTTCGACCCGAACGCCAACGTGCTCGGCAACCCGGCCCTGACGTTCCCGGGCACGATCACGGTCGATTCCGTGACCCAGGACGGTGCGGACACCGACCAGTTCACGCAGGAGTTCCGGCTCGCGAGCCTGAGCGACGGCCCGGTGAACTGGCAGGTCGGCGCGTTCTATTTCGACTCGGACCTGAAAGTGCAGACCGACTCGTTCGCCTCCTACGGGTTCGACGGCTCGCAGCAGGACACGATCATCGAGCAGACGAACAAGACCTGGGCCGTCTTCGGCCAGGCCTCGTTCGACGTCACCGACACCCTCACCCTGACCGGCGGCGTGCGCTACACGGATGACGAGAAGGACTTCCAGGTCCTGCAGTTCGGCCAGCTCTGGCTCGACATCGGCATCCCGACGTTCATCGCCCCGCCGATCAGTGTCAGCGACGACCAGACGAGCTGGGAACTGGCCGCGAACTTTGCCGTCAGCGACGACTCGACGCTGTTCGCACGCGCGGCCACCGGCTTCCGGGCGCAGACGATCCAGGGCCGTGACGTGGCGTTCCTCGAGACGCCGACGGTCGCCGATCCGGAGACGATCATGTCCTACGAGATCGGCTACAAGGCCGACCTCTTCGGCAACCGGATGCGCGTCAACATGGCCGCGTTCTGGTACGAAGTGGACGACATGCAGCTGTCCGTCATCGGTGGTGCGTCGAACACGAACCAGGTCATCAACGCGGAGAACGGCGAAGCGACAGGCTTCGAGGTCGACCTGGACTGGCTGATCACGGACAACTTCCTGGTCACGGCCGGCGCGAGCTGGAACGACACCGAGATCCAGGACTCGACGCTGGCGACGGTGCCCTGCGGCTCCGGTCTCTGCACGCCGCTCGACCCGGTCGATCCGACGGACGCGTCCCGCGTGCTGCTGAACGGCAACCCGTTCCCGCGCGCACCGGAGACGACCTACAGCCTGACGCTCAAGTACACCGCGCCGATCGGCACCGGGTCGGAACTGTATTTCCTCACGGACTGGGCGTACACGGGCAAGATCAACATGCCGCTGTACGAAGCGGTCGAGTTCCAGACGGACGGCCAGTTCGAAGGCGGCCTGCGCATCGGTTACCGGCAGATCGACGGTGGTTGGGAAGTCGCCGCCTTCGGCCGGAACATCACCGACGAGGACAACGTCCTCGGCTTCGTCGACTTTTCGAACAACACCGGATTCGTCAACGAACCACGGATCTGGGGCATCGAGTTCGGTTACGAATTCGGCGACTAGTGCGTCGCCACCGGACGAACGCAACACGGAAGCCCGGCCTCGCGCCGGGCTTCTTTTTGTGCGCGGCACTCGCAGGCTGCGAGGCGCCTCCGGCGAATGACGACGCCCACCTCCCGGTCCGGATCACGGCCGATGCCCGCGTCGATGACGGCGACCTCAGCGAGATCAGCGGCATCGCCGGCTCGCTTCGCGACCCGGAAATACTCTGGGTGCACAACGATTCCGGCGACAAGGCGCGCCTGTACGCCATCGACCGTGATGGCCGAACACGCGGACGCCTGTGGCTCACGGATTCCGACAACGACGACTGGGAGGACCTCGCGAGCTTTGCGCACGACGGCCGCGCCTACCTGCTTGTCGCCGACATCGGCGACAACGAAGCCAGCCGCGACGAAGGGGTGCTGTACGTTGTCGCCGAACCCGACCTGGCCGCCGACGACCGCGTTCGCGCACCGCCGGCGTGGCGGGTCCGCTTCCGCTACCCGGACGGGCCGCGGGATGCCGAGGCCGTGTTGGTCGATGGCGACCGGGTTCTGATCCTGTCGAAGCGCGACCTGCCGCCGGTGCTGTACTCGGTCCCGCTGCGCGCCGACGGCACCGAGCCGGTCGTCGCAACCCGGCTCGGGCCGGTGACCAGCCTGCCGCGGCCGACGCGCGCCGAGGTCGACATGGCGCCGGTGATGAAGGACTGGCACTGGCAGCCGACCGGCATGGCGGTATCGCCGCGCGGCGACGCGCTGGTGGTCCTTACTTACGGCGCGCTGTACTTCTACCGCCGCGGCGGGCACGCGGACTGGCCGTCCGCGCTGGCCGAATTGCCATTGCGGATGGAACTGCGCAGTATCCGGGATGCCGAGGCCGTAGCGTTCGTCGACGGCGGTCAGACACTGTACGTGACTGTCGAGCAGCCGAACGCGCCGCTCGTGCGCATCGACCTGCTCGCCGAATCCCGGGAAACCCAATGAACCAGCGCACCCTCTTTCCGCTCGCGGCCGCGCTCCTGCTCTCGGCCTGCAGCCCGCCCGATGCGCCGCCGTCCGCAACCGTCACCCTCATGACGTTCAACGTGGAAAACCTGTTCGACACCGCGGACGATCCCGGCAAGGACGACGAGACCTACCTGCCGCTCGCGGCGAAGCAGACCGACGCACACGTCGAAAAATGCGCGCCGATCCCCGTGGATCGCTGGCGCGAGGATTGCCTGGCGCTCGACTGGAGCGACGCTGTCCTCGAGCACAAGCTTTCGGTTATCGCCGAGACGATCCGGCAGATCCCGGGCGGACCCGACATCATCGCCCTCCAGGAAGTCGAGCACGCAGCACTCCTCGAGCGCCTGCGCGCGGGGCCGCTTGCGGACCTGGGCTACGGCCCGGCCATCCTCATCGAGGGCCAGGACCGGCGCGGCATCGACGTCGGGTTCCTGTCGCGTCTGCCGCTGGCCGGCGAAGCGGTGCTGCATCCGCTGGAATTCCCCGAGCACCCGGACCGGCAACCCGACACCCGCGGCGTGCTCGAGGCGACGTTCGTCCTGCCGGACGGCGGCCTGCTGACCGGGTTCGCCGTGCACTTCCCGGCGCCGTTTCACCCGACGGACATGCGCGTGCGCGCCTACGAACACCTGAACGCGCTGCGCCGCGCGCTGCCGGACGACCGGCACGCGTTCGCGGCGGGCGACTTCAACACGACGAGCCGCGAAGCCGCGGAGACCGGTCTGCTCGAGCGCCTCGTGCGGCCGGACTGGACCGTGGCGCACGAAACCGGCTGTGCCGATTGCCCCGGCACTCAGTACTACGCCCGCGACGACAGCTGGTCGTTCCTCGACATGATTTTGTGGTCGCCGCCGCGTAGCAAAAACGCAACATGGGCGATTCGCGCAGATTCGGCGCGCCTCGCGAATCTTTTGCCCGCCCAGAAGACGGCCGAGGGCACCCCGCGCCGCTACGACGCTGCGTCATTATCGGGCGTTTCCGATCACTGGCCGCTCGCCGTCGAAATTCAATCGACACAAAAACAATAGCTTGTAACAATCTCGTAAACAGCATTCTGGACTGCCCCGGCCCGGTGCATCGGCGACTGCTCGAGCAACCCCGGCTGCGGCCCACAAGCCCTTATTGCACCGGCATTTTTGCTGCGCTAGATTGCTTCGAAAGCGGGCCACAGAGCGACAACAAATGCCCGAATACTATAAGTTTTCATATCGGTAAACATTGTGGCCGAAATGAATGTGTCACATTCGTGGCCTATTCTTTCGCCCCTTTCCAACCCTGGGGATCATAATGAAACTAGCAAATCGCACCCTCGGATCACGACTCACGGCCCTGGCCCGTAAAGGAGTCGCCCTGGTACTCGCCGGCCTCGTGCTGGCGTTGCCTGTTGCGGGAAACGCACAGGAGACCACGGCGTCCATTCGCGGCAAGGTCCTGGATCCGAGCGGTAACCCGGTCGTCAGTGCAGCGGTCGTCGTCGAAGACCTCCGCAGCGGCACGACGCGCGCGTACACGTCCAATGCGGACGGCCTGTTCTACGCCGCCCGCCTGTTGCCCGGCGGCCCGTATCGCGTCACCGTGAACAGCACGAAGACGGTCGAGGTCCCGCTGATCTCGCTCGGCGACACGTACAGCCTGATCATCAACCTGCAGCAGGAAGAGCAGATCGAGGAAATCGTGGCGATCGGCCAGTCGGGCGAACTCGTCGAAGTGGCGGCCGGCCCGTCCGCGACGTTCTCGCTCGACGACCTCGAAGGCGCCGTCGCGTTCAGCCGTGACATCTCCGACGTCTACGGCATCGATCCCCGCCTGATGGTTGACTTCGACGAAGATGGCTTCGGCGTCAACTGCGTCGGCAAGCACCCGCGCTTCAACCAGATCACGCTGGACGGCGTCAGCCAGTCCGACCGTTTCGGCCTGAACGAAAACGGCTACGCGACCGCAGTCGGCCAGCCGTTCCCGTATGACGCACTCGAGCAGGTCGCGGTCGAACTCGCACCGTTTGACGTCACCTACGGTGGCTTCTCGGCCTGTAACATCAACGCGGTCACGAAGTCGGGCACGAACGAGTTCGAGTTCAAGGCGTTCTACGAGTATTCCAGCGACGACTTCCGTGGCGACACGGTCGCCGACGACGACAGCGACTACGGCAGCCCGGTCTCCTACGACAAGACCTACCGCGGCTTCAGCGTCGGCGGTCCGATTCTGAAGGACCGGCTGTTTTTCTACGCGGCCTACGAAGACTCGGAAACGCCGCGCTTTCTGGCCCGCGGTCCGGCCGGGTCCGGCAACGGCGACGTGCGCACCTGGCTCAGCCAGGCGGATTACGACCGCATCAACAACATCGCTCAGACCGTCTACAACTACGATGCCGGCGGCCAGCCGGGTGACGGCCTGCAGGAAGACGAGAAGTACCTGATTCGCCTCGACTGGGACATCGCCGACAGCCATACCGCGTCGTTGATCTACAACTACTACGACGGCTACCAGCTTCGCGATTCGGACGGCGACGACAACGAGTTCGAATTCGCGAACCACTTCTACACGAAGGGCGCGGAGTTCGAGGTCTTCACCGCCAAGCTGACCTCGCAGTGGACGGACACGTTCTCCACCGAGATCTTCTACAACACCGCAGAGATGAACGACTCGCAGGTCACCGTGGGTCCGAAGGACTTCGGCGAAATGCAGGTCAGCATCGGCGGCAACACCGTTTACCTCGGCGCCGACGACTCGCGCCAGGCGAACAGCCTCGCCAACGAGTCGGAGTTGATCAAGCTGTCCGCACAGTGGCTCGTGGGCGACCACGTCATCACCGGTGGCTACGAGAGCGAGGAACTGGAGATCTTCAACATCTTCGTCCAGCACTCGAACGGCGGTGAGTACCGCTTCTTCGACGACTCCGGCGACAACGACCCGGCCTGCGCCCTGCTGACCGCGCAACAGCGCTTCGATGGCGTCAACGGTTGCGGTGCGTCGGGCATCGACCGCTTCGAGCTCGGCCGCGCGAACCGCGTCTACTACGGCAGCGGTGGCGGTACGAACGACGCGAACGACGCGGCGGCGCTGTTCAGCAACACGCTGAACACCGTGTACATCCAGGACGAGATGTTCTTTGACCAACTCGACCTGACGATCGTCGCCGGCCTGCGCTACGAGTGGTTCGATTCGAGCGACCGCCCGGTTTACAACGAAGCGTTCTTCGACGCGACCGGCATTCGCAACGACGCGAACATCGACGGCCTCGACCTGCTGATGCCGCGCATCGGCTTCACGTGGGGCGTCGCCGACGACGTCTCCCTGCGCGGCGGTGTCGGCCTGTACTCCGGCGGCAATCCGAACGTCTGGATCTCGAACGCGTGGAGCAACGACGGCCTGACGAACGCCCAGTTCGAACGCCGTGACTGCACCAGCTCGTCGCGACCGAGCTTCATCGACGAGACAGGCGTCTGCTCCTGGACGATCCTCCCGGGCATGGCCGACTCGATCACGCTGTCGGGCGGCGGCCAGCCGGGCTTCGACATCCCGCAGGCCATGGTCGACGACGTGCTCGCCGTGTCGCCAGCCGATGCGAACGACTCGTTCCTCGCACTGATCGACCCGAACTACGAGCAGCCGCGGGAGTGGAAGTTCGCACTCGGCGGCACCTGGGACACGCCGTGGTGGGGCATCACGCTGGACATGGACTACCTGTATTCGCGCGGCGAACGCCCGGCGTACTACGTCGACGTCGCTGAAGAGCAGATAGGCACCACGTCCGCCGGCGCGCCGATCTACGGTTACATCCCGGGCATCGTCGACAACTACATGCTGACGAACTCGGACGAGAACCCGCGTTCCCACGCGTTCTCGATCGTGGCGCAGAAGTCCTTCGACTGGGGCCTCGACGTGCTGCTCGGCTACGCCTACGTGGACGCCGAGGACGTCAGCCCGATGACGTCGTCGACAGCCGGGTCGAACTTCGACAACACGGCACTGCTGGACGTCAACAATCCGTCGGCGGCCGCGTCGAACTACCTCGTCCCGCAGCGCATCACGCTGCGCCTCGACTGGGAACACTCGTTCTTCGCCGACGCGCTGACCCGCGTCACGCTGTTCGGCTACTGGAACGAAGGCCAGCCGCAGAGCTACGGCATGTCCGGCGCGTCGACCGGTAACTGCGAAGACTTCACGGGCGGCGACTGCATTCGGCTCGAGGGCGACGGCTTCTTTGGCCGCCACCTGCTGTACGTGCCGACCGGCCTCGACGACCCGAACGTCGTGTTTGGCGACGATTTCGAAACCGAGGAGTTCTTTGCCTGGGTACAGGGCGAGGGTCTGGGTTCCGGCTTCACGGAGCGCAACCAGCGTCACGCTGACTGGTCGACCCGCTTCGACCTGCGCGTCAGCCAGGAAATCCCGCTGCCGGGTGACCTGTGGGGCCGCCTGTACCTGAAGGTCTACAACCTCGGCAACCTGCTGAACGACGACTGGGGCAAGATCACCGACTCGGTGTTCTTCACGCCGGTCTTCGTTCAGGGCGCCGTCATCGAAGACACGGGGCAGTACTACTTCGACTCGTTCAGCGAGTCAGCGATGGAACGCACCATCGTCAACAGCAGCCTGTGGGAAGCCCGTCTCGGCATTGACATTCGCTGGGGCAACTAAGCCTTACCACGGCTTTTGCGATACGAGCGGCGCCCTCCGGGGCGCCGCTTTTTTTTGTGCCTCAACCGTCGCCCGGAAAGCACGCCGCGCCGGGCAGTTCGCGGATGACGATGCGCGGGTTCGCCGGATCCACCGGCGTGCCGACCGTCCGGCCCTCCGCCTGTGCCGCCATGATCGCGTCGAGCACGAGGTATTTGAGCTCCGAGGCCGGCAGCGACACGTCGCGGTCCTGCGGAAAGCGGTATCCGTCGCCGCCGCGGTACAGGAAGTCTGGCACGATGACGTTGTAGTGCCGATCCGGATCGATGTCGGACCAGCCGTCTTCGGCCGGCACCTGCAGGCTCACGATACGTTGTCCCGCGGGCCGGCTGCGATTCACGCAGACACGGAAACCGGACACCTGCGGGAAGTAGCCCTGGCTGGGTGCCGCGCCGCGGTAGCCGGCCTCCAGGATCTGCCGAAACTCCGCGCCGGAGAGCGTCAGACGCCGCAGGAACGACGAAAAGCCGAACGTCCGCCCGATGTCCTCGAAGTGGATGTCGCCGCGAATCCAGTCGTCCAGCCGCAACGTGCCGCTGTTGAGAAACGCGAGATCTGCGGCCGGCGACCCGAACGCGCCCCGCATCTGGTCGGCGATGAAACTGCCCCAGGCCGATTCGCGGTTCCGGATCGTGACTTCCCGCGCATCCATCGGCGCGGTCGCAACGCCGACGCGCGCCGTGATGAACGGAAACTTTTCCAGGAGCTGTGCCCGCCATTTCTGCTCGAGCGCATCGTAATCGGGGTCGCCCGCCACGCGTTCGTCCAGGGTGACGAGGCGCGCATCCGTCACGACCGGCTGGCCGTCGCGACCGGCGTCGATGTCGATGCGCCACACGCTGCGGGCGTTCGATGCGCCTTTCATGACCGCCGCCCGGTCCGCCGACGGGTGCAGGTACTCCGGCTCGTGTTCGTGCCCGCCGACGATGAACTGGAACGACGGGTGATTCGCGCGCAACGCGGCAATGCGCTCGTCCTCCCAGATGTGCAGGTGCGTCAGACCGAAGATCAGGTCCGCGCCGGCGGCCTCGAGCCGGCGAATCGCCTGCTCCGCGATGCCGGCGTAGTCGGCGTCGACCGGCAGGTAGGCCCGATCGTTGCCGCCGTCGTCCGCGTGCATCGTCAGCGCGAACACGCCGATCGTGTAACCGCCGGCCTCGAACGTGAAGTCGCGTCGCAACGCGGCGTCGACGTCGGGCTGTCCCGTGACGAAACGGTAGTTGTCGCCGATCCAGTCGTACGTCGATGCCCGCACCGCGGCCGCCAGCGCGTCCGGTGAACGCGGGTCGGTCTCGTGGTTGCCGATCACGGCATACAGCGGCGCCACGCGGTCGAGGAAGTTGAGCGCGTCGACCATCTGCGCGCCGTCCCAGACCTGGCTCTCGAGCGACGGGTAGAGGAAATCGCCGCCGTGCGTCAGGCGCACGTCCCGTCCCTCCGCGAGGGCGTCCCGTGTGACCGTGACGAGCCTGCCGAAGCCGCCGGCCGTTCCGTTCTCGACGGCGTCGATGCGGTACGTGTCGTTCGTGTGAATGAGCGTGAGCCCCCCCGGCCCGCTTGCGGATCCGCCGCCGGCCGTGCAGGCGGCTATCAGCGGTAACAGGATGGATACGATGATCGTCGGCAACGTGCCGGTGTGTAGTGTGCGCATGGGGCCTCCCGGGAACGCGTCGATTGTGCCGAATGCGTAACCTGCATGCTAATCTAGGGCGACGCTGCCGAGCTTCTGTCGCGCACGACGGGAATCAGGCAGAGCCTCCCCTTCCGCTGGCCACAGGAAGCTGTCCGATGCACCTACGGTACGTTCTCGTCGCATTTGCGCTGCTGCTCAATGGTTGCACGACGCAGCCCGTCGACGACGAGGCGACGATCACCCACGACCCGGATCACGACCTCGGCATCAACTGGGTCAAGTACGCCGCTGAGTACCGCGCGATCACGCGGCAGGTGTACCGATCAGCGGAACGTGCCCTGCCCGCCTTCATCGCGGACCGCAGCTGGAGTGCATTGCCGGAACAGACGGAGGCCGGCGACCTGCCGCCGGCGGTGATCCTGGACGTCGACGAAACCGTCGTCAGCAACGTCGACTTCCAGCTCACGTTCGACCGCCCGTTCGCGAACTGGAAACTCGACCAGTGGACGCGCTCGACGGCAGCGACGCCGATCGACGGCGTGCGGGAATTCGTCGAGGAGGCGCGCCGCCAGGGTGTCGAGGTGTTCTTCGTGACGAACCGGCCGTGCGAGCCCCGCGACGGTATCGACGACCCTTGCCCGCAGCGGCAGTCGACGATCGACGACATCCGCGAGGTCGGCATCGAAACAGATGCCGGGCACGTGTTCCTGTCGGAGGAGCGCGGATGGACGCGCGAAAAACTGACACGACGGCTCTACGTCGCCGAAACGCACCGCGTCATCATGCTGTTCGGCGACGACTACGGCGACTTCGTGCCCTGCGCACGCGATAAGGTCGTGACGCCGTGTGACACGGCGGGCACGCTGGAAAGCCGCGCCGAAGCACTGGACACCTATGACGGCTACTGGGGCAACGGCTGGTACATCCTGCCGAACCCGATGCACGGGTCGTGGACCGGCGTGTTGTGAACGACGACGCGGAGCTCGCGCGGCGCGCCGCCGCCATCCGGCACCGGGCCTGGTGCCCGTATTCCGGTTTTCGCGTCGGCGCCGCGCTGCTCGACGAGCAGGGACGCGTGTTCGAGGGCTGCAATGTCGAGAACGCGTCCTACCCGGAGGGAAGCTGCGCCGAAACCGGGGCGATCGCCGCGATGGTGGCGGCCGGCGGCCGGAAGATCCGCGTGATTGCCGTTGCCGGCGGGCGCGAACACGTGACGACGTGCACGCCGTGCGGCGGCTGCCGCCAGCGTATCAGCGAGTTCGCGGACGAGGACACGCGCGTGCTCGTGCTCGACGACGAGGACCGCTGGACGACCTATTCCGTCGCCGAGCTCCTGCCCGCCTCCTTCCACCTCGATTGATCTGCCACCAGCGCTTCGACGTCGGCCCGTAACGGCAGCGACGGCTGCGCGCCCGGCCGCGTGGTTGCCAGCGCGCCGGCAGCGCAGGCAAAGGTCAGCGCCTCTGCCGGCGGCATGCCCTCGACGAGGCCGACCGTCAGGGCCGCGGTAAACGTGTCGCCGGCACCCGTGGTATCGACGACGTCCACCCGCGGCGAACCGGTCCGGGCGATCGTCTCGCCGCCGCGCCGCAGCGCAGCCCCGTCCGCGCCGAACGTCGTCGCAACCAGGCCGCCACAGCGGCCGAGCCGCGCCCCGAACCATGCCGCCTCCGTTTCGTTAACGACGACGAGGTCCGCGCGCTCGAGCAGCGCGTCGTCCACGTCCCGGGCGGGCGCGAGATTCACGCAGAACAAGCCGTCGAACCCGGCCAGCATGCGCGCAATGGCGGCCTGCGGCACTTCGAGCTGGGCGATCAGCGCATCCGCCGCCGGCAGCACGTCGGGCAGGCAGTCGAGCACCGCGTTCGCGCCCGGCGCGACGACGATATGGTTCTCGCCGGACGGCGACACGCAGATCAGCGCGGTGCCGGTCGCGGCGGTCGGGTGCGGCGCGCACAGCGCGAGATCGACGCCGCCGGCCCGGAGCAACGCCAGCGCTTCGTCGGCCGTCGCGTCGTTGCCCACCGACGCCACCAGGGACACCTGCGCGCCGAGTCGCCGCGCCGCCAGCGACTGGTTCGCGCCTTTGCCGCCCGGGTAGCGCGACAGCGTCGCGCCGGTCACCGTTTCGCCGGCGACCGGCAGCCGCGAAACCGTGGCCGTGAGGTCGAGGTTGACCGAGCCGATGACCAGTATGCGACTCACTGCACCGGCTCCCCGTAACGCGCGAGACGCGCGGTCAGCAGGTCGTAGAACCCGTCCGCGTCGACCGCGTGCATCCACAATGCGTTGCGCGGCCTGTCGGTCACGTGCCAGTAGTCCACCGCGGTATGACCGGCGGTCAGCGGCGACGCCGTTTCGACCGACACGTTGCACGGCCGGCCCTCGAACAGGCCGGGTGCCAGCAGCCATGCAATCGTGCACGGATCGTGCAGTGGACCACCCGCGGTCCCGTACTTTTCGCTGTCGTGCCGGTGGAAGAAACCGAGCATGCCCGCCGTGGCGCGGGCGACCGGGTTTTCGAGTGCCGCGATCGCGGCAATACGCGCCGGCGTGGAGATGACCTGGTGCGTGACGTCGAGGCCCATGACGACGAGCGGCCGGCCGCAGCGGAACACGGTGTCCGCGGCATGCGGGTCGGCGTAGATATTGAACTCGGCCGAGGGCGTGATGTTGCCGCCTTCGCGGAACGCGCCGCCCATCAGCACGATTTCACGCACGCGCGCGAGGATGCCGGGTTCGCGCTCGATGGCCGTCGCGACGTTCGTCAGCGGCCCGGTCGCGACCAGCGTGATGCCTTCGTCCGGCGCGGACCGAAGGGCGTCAACCAGGAAGTCGACGGCATGCCCGTGCGCCAGTGGCGTTGCGGGTTCGAACGGGTCCATGCCGTCGATGCCGGTGTTGCCGTGCACGTGTTCCGCCGTGACCGGGTCGCGGCGCAACGGACGGTCACAGCCGCCGTGGACCGGGATGTCGGCCCGGCCCGCGAGATCGCACATGATGCGCGCGTTGCGTTGCGTCAGGGCAAGCGGCACGTTGCCGGCGACGGCGGTAATGCCCACGACGTCCAGTTCCGCCGGGGAGGCCATCGCGAGGAACAGCGCGACGGCATCGTCCTGGCCGGGGTCGCAGTCGATGATGATCGGCCGCGCGCTCATCGGGCGGGACGCCCCCCGGGCCGAATCGAGAACGACGTCAGGGTGTCGCGCACGGGCCGCTCGCTCAGATCGTGAGCAGCAGGCCCGCGAGCGCGGCGCTCATGAGGTTGGACAACGACCCCGCCGCGACCGCGCGCAGGCCGAAGCGCGCAATCAGCTCGCGCTTTTCCGGCACCAGCACGCCGAGGCCGCCGAGCAGGATCGCGATGGATGACAGGTTCGCGAAACCGCACAGCGAGAACGTGACGATCGCGCGCGTCCGCTCGCTCGCGCCGGCCAGGTAGTCGCCCAGGTGCGAGAACGCCACGAACTCGTTCAGGATCAGTTTTTCGCCGAACAGCGAGCCGGCCGCGCCGGCCTCGCTCCACGGGATGCCGAGCATGAACATCAGCGGCCGGAACAGGAAGCCCAGAATGTCCTGCAGCGTCAGGGCGTAGCCGAACCAGCCGGCCACCATGCCGACCACGCCGTTGAACAGCGCGATCAGTGCGACGAACGCCACCAGCATCGCGCCGATGTTCACGGCGAGCTTCAGCCCGTCGCTCGCGCCGACCGCCGCCGCGAGGATTACGTTCGCGTGCTGGCTGCGCTCCATCTTCATCGTCTCGCGGCCGTGCACCGGGCCGCCCTCGTCCGGCATCACGATCTTGGCCATGAGCAGCCCGCCGGGCGCCGCCATGAAGCTCGCGGCCAGCAGGAACTTGAGCTCGGCGCCCATCAGCACGTAGGCCGCCAGCACCGTGCCCGCGACCGACGCGAGGCCGGACACCATGACCGTGAACATCTGCGGCTCCGTGAGACCGCGCAGGTAGGGCCGCACGACCAGCGGCGCTTCGGTCTGGCCGACGAAGACGTTGGCGGCCGCGTTCATCGATTCGACGCCGCCGGTGCCGATGATGCGATGCAATGCGCCGCCGACCAGCCGCACGATCCATTCCATGATGCGCAGGTGGTACAGCACCGACATCAGCGACGAGAAGAAGATGATGATCGGCAGCACGTTGATCGCGAAGCTGAAGCCGACGATGTCCGCGTCGGCCAGCGGCCCGAACACCATGTCGATGCCGGCTTTCGAGTATCCGATGATGGCGAGGACCCCGTCGCTGAGCCAGTCGAGCAGGCGGCGGCCGCCGTCGACGTAGAGCACGAGCACGGCGAGCACTACCTGCAGCGCAAAGGCCGCACCGGTAATCCGCAGGCTGATGGCGCGCCGGTTCGTCGACAGCGCGACGGCCAGCGCAAGAATGACGAGGACTCCCCCGAGTCCGATCAGTCTCGCCTCCATGAGATCCCCTTGATCCGTTCTTGTTGTTGGCTACAGCATACCGTAACCGGGCCGGTCAGCCGTCCAGAATCTCCGTGACGACGACCCGCGTCGCGGGCGGCTCGTCGCCGATCTCGCAGGCCTGCCGCAGCCGTTCTTCCGCCCGGTCGGCATCCGCCTCGGACGCCGCGTGCACGACGGCCAGCAGATGCTCGTCATCCAGGCGGTCCCCGACGTTTGCGAAGCGGCTGTAGCCGACCGAAAGGTCGAGTGCCTCGCCGACGCGACGCCGCCCGCCGCCGAGTTCGATGATGCTGTTGCCGACCGCCCGGGTGTTCACCGCGTGGAGGAACCCCGCTGCATGCACCGGGCGCGTCACCGGCGCAACCGGGAGGTATTTTTCGCGGCGCTCGACGAAATCCGCGGGGCCGCCGAGACCCGCGCACATGCGGCCGAAGACCTCGGCAGCACGGCCGCTCGTCACGGCCTCGCGGCAGCGCGCCACGGCCCGCTCGCGGTCCGGTTCGTGGCCGGTCGCGACGAGCATTTCGGCAGTCAGCGCGATGGATACCTCGTCGAGACGCGGGTCGGCGGACTCGCCCCGGAGGTACGCGACGGACTCGTCGATCTCGAGCGCGTTGCCGACCGTCGTACCGAGCACCTCGTTCATGTCGGTGATGAGCGCGTGCGTGCGCAGTCCCGCCTGCTTCGCCGTCCGGATGATGCTGTCGGCCAGTTCCCGCGAGCGCTCTGGCGTTTCCATGAACGCGCCGTTGCCGCATTTCACGTCCATCACGAGCGCCTCGAGGCCGGCCGCGATCTTTTTCGACAGGATTGACGCCGTGATCAGCGGCACCGATTCGACCGTGCCGGTCACGTCGCGGATCGCGTAGAAGCGACGGTCGGCCGGCGCGAGCTCGCGCGTCTGTCCGATGATCGCGCAGCCCGCGTCGCGCACCACCTTCCGAAACCGGTCGAAGTCCGGCATCGACACGTAGCCGGGGATGCTCTCGACCTTATCGGTCGTGCCGCCGGTGTGTCCGAGGCCGCGGCCGGAAATCATCGGCACGTAGCAACCGCAGGCCGCCGCGATCGGCGCCAGCAGGAAGCTGACCTTGTCGCCGACGCCACCGGTCGAATGCTTGTCGACGACCGGTCCGTCGAGGCCCGCGTCCGACCAGTCGAGCACGGTGCCGGAATTCGCCATCGCAAGCGTCAGGGCCGCGGCTTCGTCGAAGGACATGCCGTTCAGGAAGATCGCCATCGCGAGCGACGAGATCTGCTCGGCCGGAATGCTTTCGTCGGCCAGTCCCGCGACCACGAAATCGATCTGTTCGGCGTAGAGCGTGCCGCCGTCACGCTTGCGGCGGATGATGTCGGTGACCAGCATGCGTCAGGCGAACCCGCGCAACGGCAGCGACGGGTCGCGCTGCAGCCAGTTGTCCGACGGGTACGTGCTCCGCCGGTCGATGGCGTGCAGCGTGTACGCGTGCCGCGAGCGGGCGGAACGGTTCGGCCCGCTCATGTGCGGCGCGCGCCCGCTGAAAATCACGAGCGACCCGGCCGGTGCCTCGGCCGCCCGCAGCCGCTCCGTCGGCCACGGTGTTTCGTCAAGGACCTCGGTGCGGAGCTGTCCGTCCGCCTGCCGGCGGTGCCGGGCCTTCAGCGGGCCGCGGTGCGCGCCGGGGATGAAGTACATGCAGCCGTTCTCGATCGTCGCGTCCTCGAGCGCGAACCAGAAGCCGGTGCAGGTCTCCGGCTCGGTGTAGATGTACGTCGAGTCCTGGTGGCAGACGACCTCGCCGCCGATGCGCGGCGGCTTCAGGATGTACATTGACTGGATGATGACCGCATCGGCCAGGCCCAGGCTTGCCGCGGCGGCCGCCAGTTTGGGCGTGCGCGAAAACGCATCGAACGCCGGGTCGAGGTCGTGCATCGCGTGGCCGATCTTGTTCAAACTGTCGCGTCGCGCCTGGCGAAGATGGCCTCGATCGTCGAAGGCGCCGTCTTCGAAAAAGAAACGGATTTTGTCGCCGGACTCGGTGAAATAGCGGTCGTCGTGCTGCGCGTTGCTCGTGGTCGAAAACACACTCGCGTGCGCCGCCGGGTCGAACGCGTCGATCAGCGCTTCGGCACGGGCTTTCAGGCGCTCGCAGGCATCGCGCGACACGAAGCCGTCCAGGATGATCACGCCGGCCGCGTCGAAGGCGCGCCGCATGCTGTCGTCGAGCGCGCCGGAAGGCGGTGCCGGGAACCGGGGTAATGCATCGGGAAGCGCGTTGTCGGGCAGTGCGGACATTCGGGCAGGGCGTCCTGTGCGTCGGTCAACGCAGTATACGGAGGCGCGCGGCGAATTGCGGCCCCACCGCGACACCGCGATAACCTGTGCGCCCGCGGGTGCTACAATCGCCGGGAAAGGACACCGCAATGACAACGATAAGAAGCTGTTTTTTCACGTTTTTATTAAGCATCCTGTGCGCCGCTTGCGGCCCGGCCGACGCGCCGGACACGGCGGATGCGGCAGCACCCGGCCAGGACGGTATCGACCTGCTCGTCCTGGGCGACTGGGTCGTGACGATGGACCCCGACCGGCGCGTCATCCGGAATGGCGCGGTCGCCATCGACGACGGCGTGATCCTCGCCGTGGGCGACGCCCTGGAACTCGCGTCGGCCTACCCCGCACAGGCGACGCTGCCGGGCGAAGGCCGCGTGGTGATGCCCGGGCTCGTCAACGGTCACTCGCACGCGGCCATGACCGTCCTGCGGGGCGTCGCCGACGACCTTGCGCTGATGGACTGGCTCAACAACTACATTTTTCCCGCCGAGGTCGCGTTCGTCGACAGCGAGTTCGTGCGCATCGGTACCGAGCTCGCGTGCTGGGAAATGCTGCGCGGCGGCACGACGACGTTCGTCGACATGTACTACTACCCGGACACGATTGCCGATGTGGTCGACCGCTGCGGCATGCGCGCGCTGATCTCCGCCACGGTCATCGGGCAACGCAGCCCGGATGCGGAAGGCGCCGGCGACTCGATCACGAACGGCATCGGCTTCATCGACCGCTGGCAGGGCCGGAACCCGCGCATCACGCCGATCTTCGGGCCGCACGCGAACTACACGCTGAATGCCGACCAGCTCGCCGCAACGCGCGCAGCGGCGATCGAGCACGACGTGCCGATCAGCATTCATCTCTCCGAGTCGCCGTACGAAGTGCAGTACTCGACGGACACCTATGGCACGACGAGCATTCACATGCTGGAGTCGATCGGCTTCTTCGACGGGCCGACGATCGCGGCGCACGTCGTCTGGCCGACCGAGGACGAGATCCCGATTCTGGCCGAACGTGAAGTCGGCGTGATCCACAACCCGACGTCGAACATGAAGATCGCCTCGGGCGTGTCGCCGGTCACCGCCATGCTGGCCGCCGGCGTGCGCGTGGGACTGGGTACCGACGGCGCGGCGAGCAACAACGACCTCGACATGTGGGAGGAGATGCGGCTCGCCGCGTTCCTGCAGAAGGTTGACCGGATGGACCCCGAGGCCCTGCCGGCGACGACGGTCCTGTCGATGGCGACCGACGGCGGTGCCCGGGCGATCGGGCTCGGTGACAAGATCGGGTCACTCGAGCCGGGCAAACAAGCGGACCTGATCCAGGTCGTGTTCGACGACGTGCATCACGTGCCGCTGTACGACGTGGTCTCGCATCTCGTGTACGTGAGTGACGAACAGGACGTCGGCGCGGTCGTCGTCGACGGGAAGGTCCTGATGCGGGACGGTGATTTCCTCACGCTCGATACGGGCCGGATCGCGATCGAGGCCCGCGAGCTCGCCGCGCGTATCCAGCGCGAACTGGCCGAACGCAACAGCATAGACGGAGCGGATTGATGGTCCGAAAAATCCTGGGAGCCGTCGTCGGACTGGCAGTGGCGGTGATCACGGTGATCATCATGGAGATGATCAGCCACACCGTCTTTCCGCCGCCGGGCGACCTCGACGTGAGCGACACCGCGTCGCTCGCCGACTACATGCAGCAGGCGCCGGTCGGCGCGCTGCTGCTGGTGATCGCGGGCTACGTGATCGGCACGTTCGACGGCGTCTTCATCGGCGCACTGATCGGCCGGAGCAAACCCGCGGCGTACGCCGCGCTCATCGGCCTGCTGATGCTCGCGGCAACGATCGGCAACCTGATCATGATCCCGCACCCGTTCTGGTTCCAGGCGGCTGCCGTGATCGGCATCCCGCTCGCGGCCCTGGTCGGCATGCTCGCGATCCGGGCCGTGTTGCGAAAACAGGGACACGCCAGTTGACGACGGGCATTGCCATCCAGGACCGCATGGCCGACAACCATTGCTACGGTTGCGGCTCGGAAAACCCGGTGGGCATGCAGATCAAGAGTTACTGGGACGGCGACGAAACGGTCTGCCGCTACCAGCCGCGGCCGGAACAATGCGCGGGCCCGACGCAATACCTCTACGGCGGCACGATCGCGAGCCTGATCGACTGCCACACCGTGTGCACGGCCGCGGCGAACCAGTACCGCCTCGAGGGCCGTGAGGTCGGCGAAGGCGAGATGATCTGGTGCGTGACCGGGCAGCTCACGGTCGACTACCTCGCGCCGACCCCGATCGACAAGCCGGTCGACCTGCGGGCGCGCATCGAGGAAGTATCCGGTAAGAAGACGATCCTGACCTGCACGCTGCATTCCGGCGACACGCTGTGCGCGAAGGGACGCGTAATCGCGATCCGGGTACCGAATTCCTGGCGGGGGTGACGCGATGAACGCGCCCAACGTCCGGCCGATACCCCTGCTCGCACTGGGTCTCGTTGCGCTTTTCGCGGCCGCGTGCGGCGACCAGGCCGCGGACGACACCTCTGCCGCCACGCTGGCGGTGGTCGGCGCGCGGGCGTGGACCGGCAACCCGGACCAGCCGTGGGCCGAGGCCGTGGCGATCAACGGCGACACGATCCTCGCCGTCGGCAGCGACGCGGACGTAGCGGCACTCATCGGCCCTGAAACCCGGGTCATCGAAGCGCGCGGCGCGATGCTCGTGCCCGGCTTCATCGACACGCACGTGCACTTTGCCATGGGCGGCGGCGGGCTCGCGTCGGTGCAGCTCCGCGACGCAGCGACGCCCGAGGAATTCACGCGCCGCATCGGCGAGTTCGCGAAGACACTCGACCCGGGCGAGTGGATCCGCTACGGCAACTGGGACCATACGCTGTGGGGTGGCGAACTCCCGACGCGCGACTGGATCGATGCCGTCACGCCCGACAACCCGGTCTGGGTCGAACGCCTCGACGGGCATATGGGGCTCGCGAATTCACTGGCGCTCGGCGCCGCCGGCGTAGACGCCGACACGCCCGACATCGACGGTGGCGAGATCGTTCGCGATGCGGACGGACGGCCGACCGGTGTCCTGAAAGACAACGCGATGGCGCCGGTGTACATGGCGAAACCGCCGCCCGGCGACGAATTGCTCGACCGGCAGATGCGCGCGGCAATGGAGCACGTCGCGTCGCACGGCGTGACCACCGTGCACGACATGGCGGACTTCGCGAGCATGGCGTCGTACCGGCGCCTGCACGCGCGCGGCGAGATGATCACGCGCGTCTATTCCGTCGTACCGCTCAATGAGTGGCGTGAGCTTCGTGACGAAGTGGCGGAACACGGCCGTGGCGACGACTGGCTGCGCATCGGCGGACTAAAGGGCTTCATGGACGGTTCGCTCGGCTCGCACACCGCGGCGTTCTTCGAGCCGTTCACGGACGCGCCCGACGACCGCGGGCTCCTGATCAACGACCTCGACGACATGCGCGACTGGGTCTCCGGCGCGGACGAGTCCGGATTGCACGTCATGATTCACGCCATCGGCGACCGCGCGATCGCGTCGCTGCTCGACATCTACCTCGACGTCGCCCTCGCGCACGGCGAGCGCGACCGGCGCTTCCGCATCGAGCACGCGCAGCACATCCGCCCGTCCGACATCCCGCGCTTCGCCGCGCAGGACGTCATCGCGAGCATGCAGCCCTACCACGCCATCGACGACGGCCGCTGGGCGGAGGCCGTGATCGGCACCGAACGTGCCGATACGACCTACGCGTTCCGCGACCTGGTCGACTCCGGCGCGCACGTGGCGTTCGGCAGCGACTGGTTCGTGGCCCCGGCCATCCCGCTGGAGGGCATTTACGCCGCGGTGACCCGCCGCACGCTGGATGGCGCAAATCCGGGTGGCTGGGTGCCACGCCAGAGGATCACGGTGGAACAGGCCCTGCGGGCCTACACCGACGAGGGTGCCTACGCCTCTTTCGAGGAGGACCGCAAGGGCGCGCTGCGCCCGGGCCTGCTCGCCGACCTGGTACTGATCGACCGGGACCTGACGGCCATCCCGCCCGAGACGATCCGGGACGCCCGGGTCCTGGTGACCGTCGTGGGCGGAAACGTCGTTTTCGACGCGGAATCTGCGCCGCCCCGCTAGCGCTCCACCCCCTCCGGGGGGCTATAATGCGCGCCTTTTGGCAAGGGAGACTCTGCCCCCGTTCCGTCGCACACGACGGAACGGGGGCAGAGTCTCCCTAACCGCCGGCAATCCCGGCCGGATACCCCCGTGTTCCCCACCGATAAAATCCGCAACATCGCCATCATCGCGCACGTCGACCATGGCAAGACCACGCTGGTCGACCAGCTCCTGCGCCAGTCCGGCACGCTCGACGCGCGCGCCGACATGCCCGAGCGCGTCATGGACTCGAACGACCTCGAGCGCGAGCGCGGCATCACGATCCTGTCGAAGAACACGGCGATCCAGTGGCAGGACTACCGCATCAACATCGTCGACACCCCGGGCCACGCCGACTTCGGCGGCGAGGTCGAGCGCGTGCTGTCGATGGTGGACGGCGTGCTGCTGCTCGTCGACGCGGTCGACGGCCCGATGCCGCAGACGCGCTTCGTCACGCAGAAAGCATTCGCGCAGGGCTTCACGCCGCTGGTCGTCATCAACAAGATCGACCGCGACGGCGGCCGCCCCGACTGGGTGCTGGACCAGACGTTCGAACTGTTCGATCGCCTGGGCGCGACCGACAAGCAGCTCGACTTCCCGGTGATCTACGCATCCGCGCTGCAGGGCTACGCGGGCACGGACACTGACGTGCGCAGCGGCGACATGCAGCCATTGTTCGACGCGATCACGAAGCACGTGCCGCCGCCGGAAGTGAATGCGGAAGGCCCGCTGCAGTTGCAGGTGTCGAGCCTCGACTACAACCCCTACGTCGGCGTGCTCGGTATCGGCCGCATCACGCGCGGCCGTGCGCGCGCGAACTCGGGCATCAGCCTCGTGCGCCGCGACGGCAAGGTCGAAAGCGCGCGCCTGATGCATCTTTACGGCTTCCACGGCCTGGAGCGCATCGAGGTGGAGGAAGCCGGCGCCGGCGACATCGTCGTGTTTTCCGGCATCGACGACCTGCAGATCTCGGACACGCTGTGCTCGCGCGACAAGCCGGAAGCGCTGCCGCCGCTCAAGGTCGACGAGCCGACCATCAGCATGACGTTCCAGGTGAACAAGTCGCCGTTCGCCGGGCGCGAGGGCAAGTTCCTCACGTCGCGGCAGATCCAGGCGCGACTCGACCAGGAGCTGAAGCACAACGTGGCACTGCGCGTCGAGCCGACGAACGATCCGGACAAGTTCCGCGTCTCGGGCCGCGGCGAGCTGCACCTGTCCGTGCTGATCGAGACGATGCGCCGCGAGGGCTTCGAACTCGCCGTGTCACGCCCTGCGGTCATCGAGCGCGAGATCGACGGCGTGCTGTGCGAGCCCTGGGAACTCGTCACCGTCGACTTCGCCGAGGACTACCAGGGCGGCGTCATGACGCGGCTCGCGTCCCGCAAGGGCGAACTCCTGAACATGACGCCGGACGGCCGTGGCCGCATGCGCCTCGAGTACCGCATTCCGGCGCGCGGGCTGATCGGTTTCCGCACCGAGTACCTGACGGCCACGTCGGGCACCGGCCTGCTGTACCACGTGTTCGAGAAGTACGCGCCGAAGGTGCCGGGCGACATCGGCCAGCGCCACAACGGCGTGCTGGTGTCCAACGTGCAGGGCAAGGCGCTGGCGTACGCGCTCTTCAACCTGCAGGAGCGCGGCAGCCTGTTCCTGGGCCACGGCGCCGAAGTGTACGAGGGCATGCTCGTCGGCATCCACAGCCGCGACAACGACCTGCCCGTGAACCCGACGAAGGCGAAGCAGCTCACGAACATCCGCGCCGCCGGCAGCGACGAGAACATCATTCTCACGCCGCCGATTCGGCTGTCGCTGGAAGCCGCGCTCGAGTTCATCGACGACGACGAACTCGTCGAGATCACGCCGTCGTCGATCCGGCTCCGCAAGAAGCTGCTGTCCGAAGGCGAACGCCGCCGCGACAACCGCCTCCGCACGAAGGAAGCCGCGGTCTGATGCAGGCGGCGGGCTTTCTCGCCGCGCGTTGATTTGAAACAATCCGGGCTGGCCGACGGAGATCGCCTTGCCCGACCTGTCTCATCATAAGTCGCACCGCACGAGCTGGCTGCGCGCCGCGGTGCTGGGCGCGAACGACGGCATCGTCTCGACGGCCAGCCTGGTCATCGGCGTCGCCGCGGCGGACGCGAGCCCCGAAGCGATCCTGCTTGCCGGCGTCGCCGGCCTCGTCGCCGGCGCCATGTCCATGGCCGCCGGCGAATACGTGTCGGTGAGCTCTCAGGCCGATACCGAGAAAGCCGACCTGAAGCTCGAGCGGGAGTCGCTCGCCGTCAACTACGAGACCGAGCGGGACGAACTCGCCGATATCTATCGCGGGCGGGGCCTGACCGACAAGCTCGCCCTGCAGGTGGCGGTACAGCTCATGGAGCACGACGCGCTGGAGGCGCATGCGCGCGACGAGATCGGCATCACCGACACCGGTCGCGCACGGCCGTTGCAGGCCGCCGCCTCGTCGGCCGTCGCGTTCAGTATCGGCGCGTCACTGCCGGTCACGGCGGCATGGCTCGCGCCGCACTCGAACACGATACCGTTCGTCGCCGTAACATCCCTGTTCTCGCTCGCGGCACTCGGCGTCATCGCCGCGCGCGCCGGCGGCGCGCCGGTGCTGCGCGGCACGGTTCGCGTGCTCTTCTGGGGCGCGCTGGCCATGACGCTGACGGCGGCGGTCGGCAACCTGTTCGGAATAGCGGTCTGAGGACATCACGATGAATCGCGCGCTCGTAGCAATCACTTGCCTGGCCGTCACCGTCTCCGCACAGGCCGACGACGACATCGGCAACCGCGTTCTCGCCGCCCTCGAACCGCACGTCGCACACAGCATGACGGCGAATCGCACGCCGGGGCTAGCGCTCGCGCTGACCGGTCGCGACGGCGTGGTCGTCGTGCACAACTGGGGCGTCGCAGACCTCAAGACCGGCGCGCCCGTCACCGACGACACCCTGTTCCAGATCGGTTCGGTGACGAAGTCGTTCACGGCGCTGGCGCTGCTGAACGCGGCCGAGGCCGGGAAGCTGGACCTCGACAAGCCGGTGAGCGACGCCCTGCCCTGGTTCTCGGTGCACAGCGAGTTCGCGCCGATCACGCCGAGCCACCTGCTGAGCCACACCGCCGGCATTCCAGCGAACCGCGACGACATCTATTCGTCGCCGTACATGGCGGCGGCGCTCGTGCAGCAACGCACGGCGTGGGCACCGGGCACGAATTTTCACTACTCGAACATCGGTTACCAGACGCTGCACGTACTGCTGGAGACGGCAACCGGGCGGGACTATGCCGACATCCTGCGCGATGACTTCTTCGACCCGCTCGGGATGCAGCACAGCGAACCGGCCATCCGGCTGGAAAGTCGCTCACGGCAGGCCGTGGGCTACGTGGCGCCCTACGACGACCGGCCGACCGACCCGTCACGCGAACTCGTCGAGGCGCAGTTCGATGAGTACGCGTTCGGCGACGGCTGCATCCAGTCCACGGCTTCGGACCTCGCGGCCTACACGCGGCTGTGGCTGAACCGCGGCGCGATGCCGGACGGCCGCCGGGTCGTGTCGGAGACCGCGTTCCGGGAATTCGCGACGATCCGCCCCGGCGCCGAGTCGGTCCGCGACCGCGGCATGGGCTCGCCACGGCGGGGGTATGGCTACGGCGTGGACATCGCGGAGTTCGACGACGGCATGATCCTGTCCCACACCGGCGGCATGGTCGGCTTTCTCGCGTTCGCGGGCGCCGACCTGCGGAAAGGCCATGGCGTCGCGGTGCTGGTGAACGGTCCGGGCGAGCCGCTGCGTATCGGCCGCCTGGCGCTGGAGATCTGGGCCGCGATCGAGGCCGGCGAGCCGCTGCCGGCGGCGCCGGCAGACGATGCCAATCCCGTGAACGCCGCCGAGTTCGTTGGACACTACGAATCCGCATCAGGCCCGCCGGTGGAGATCCGGGCGACCGACGGCGAGGTCGTGCTGGTCCGGGACGGGAAGCCAGCCGTTCTGGCCTCTCGCGGCGAGGACGCGTTCTATTCCACGGCTCCGGAACTGGAACGCTATTTCGTGGCCTTTGGCCGCAACGACGACGGCCGCGTGGTGGAGTTCGTGCACGGTGCGGATTGGTACACGAGCAAGGCGTACCGAGGCCCGCGCGAGTTCAACGTACCCGCCGAGTGGGCAGCGTTCACCGGCCGCTACCGCAACTTCAGCCCCTGGCACCCCTATTTCGAGGTCATCACCCGCAAGGGTGAGTTGCTGGTCATCACCGGCGAAGGCGGCGAAACCGCGAGCGGCAGCACGCGGCTCGTGCCGCTCGGTGAAGGCCGATTCCGGATCGGTGAGGACGTGACGCCCGAGATCCTGGCGTTCCACGATCTCGTCGACGGGCAGGCACTACGCGCGACCTGGTCCGGTCACGTCTTCTATCGCCAGTAGCCTGACGGCGTTTCCGCGGTAACGTCAGCTTTCCGCTGCCGCCCGAAAGCGGACCCGTCACGCACGAAACGGAAAGTCCCGGCTCGTGCTTTTTCCGAATCGCACTCACGAGTAATTGTCTTTTGCTGTAAAAAGAAACCATGGAGACTTTGTTCAACGAAACAGTGGCTGCTGGTCTGCAGTACGTGACGTTTCCCCTCGAGCTGATCGGGTTGACGTTGGCGCTGATTGAAGTCCGGTTCCCAAGGGTAGCCGAACAGCTTACGCAGCAGATCGAGCGGCTGTCTGCCCCCCTGCGAGACCTGCGATCGGGCCAATCCGGCAGCGAGTCGATGATGGAGCGATCGCTTGGTCTGCTGCTGTCGCGCCTGCTATGGACCGGCTATCTCATCCTGACTGCGGTCTACGTCGCGAAGTTGATCTACCAGCTGATTGACCGCGGGCCCGAGACGAGCTGGCTGCTTGGGCTACTCATCAGTTACATCGTTACCGGAATCATCATGACAATTGCCTTGTTGGTCCTCGGGCTGACGATGTATTTCCTGGTTGTCGGCGGCTCGGACTTTGCGCGCCGTTTCGTCGCAGGACGAGCCATCGGTACGCTCGGCATCCTCATCGCCGGAATCGGTCTTCTCGGCGAGCTCTACCAGCTACTCACTCAGATCATTCGCTGATACTGGTTGTTCACGAAGGAGTCTGCCCTGGGTCAGGAGCAGAGATCATGGCGCCAGCCAATCTGATTTCAGCATAAAGGTGCCAGGTCTATTCTTTAGCGTAAGGGACATTGATGTCCGAACATATTGACCTGACACCTTTGGTAGGCACCTTGGGTACTAGCTGTCGCCCGCGTCGAAAATCTCTTCGATCGTGAGACCGAACAGGCGGGCGATCCGGAATGCCAGCGGCAGCGCCGGATCGTACTTGCCGGTTTCGATCGCGTTGACGGTTTGCCGCGACACGCCGAGTTCTTCGGCGAGTCGCGCCTGGGTCCAGTCGCGCTCGGCACGCAACACTCGAAGTCGGTTTTTCATCGGTAGTGACGCACTGCGATGACGTTGCCGACCATCCAGCCCGCGGTCATGACCAGGATAATCGTCGTCAGCGAGATGGCCGGCGCGCCGGCCGATTGCAGCACGAGGTAGCCGATCGCAAAAAGCCACCCGGTGCCGAAGCCGATCGCGAGGCCCTCGATCTGGATTCGGCGCTGCATCTCGTCCGCCATGCGCAAGTAGCGCAGGTAGGCAACCAACGCGCCGATCGCGAGCACATTGGGTGACAGGGCGACGAGCCATGCGATCGGGCCGGTAATGCTGTCGTAGCTCTTCACGACGCACGCCGCGCCGATCTGTGCCACCGCCCAGGCGATGGACCAGGCCGTGGGTCGCCGGTTGTTGCGACGGTCGGTCGCAGTGCCGGTGCCCGTCGTGATTTTCTGCCAATAGGACAGGCGGTCTTCCTTGCCGTCATTCATGCTGTAAATCCTCTTTGTCAAAATGTAAAGCAAACTTGATATCGCGGAATGTACAGCGACCCTGACGTATTGTCAACTAACCTTTACATTTCTTAAGTAATTAACCTGACACCTTTGGGACAGCGATTTTCTCTCGGTCCGCAGGTTTAATGCATAAAGCGTGAAAAGTGACTTGTTAGGCGCGATAGTTCGATTTTTTGTTTCAATTTTCATGCAATATCAATATTTACAAGAGGGGCATTTTGTGCGATAACTGGCGCATTAACCAATCAGAAGTACTTTATTGCCTCAAAAATGCTACATAACATCGACTTCTCGACCGCCTCCAGCGAGACCATCATCGACGCGCTGTGCCGGCGTCTGGACCAGATCCGGCTCAGCCGCAACGTGAGCCAGGCCGACCTCGCCGCCGAGGCCGGGGTCTCCCGCAGCACGCTGACGCGGCTCGCAGACGGCCAGCCGATCTCGCTGGATTCCTTCGTCCGCGTCATGAAGGCGCTCAAGCTGACCGATCACCTCGCCGCCCTGCTGCCCGACCCCGCGGTGCGTCCCGTCGAGCGCGTGCAGTTCCAGGGCACGGAGCGCCAACGTGCCAGCCGCAAGAAGGCTGAGCCGGCCGAGTGGGAATGGGGCGACACCGACTCATGACCGACACCGCCCGCGTCATCCTCTGGGGCCGCGATATCGGCGCCGTCACCTGGCTGCCCGACCGCGGGGTCGGCGTGTTCCAGTACACGCCCGAATTCGCGCACTCCGGCATCGAGGTTGCGCCGATGATGATGCCGCTGACCGACGTCCCCTACGAGTTCCCCTCCCTGTCGAAGGAATCGTTCAGGGGATTGCCCGGCCTGCTCGCCGACAGCCTGCCCGACACCTTCGGCAATACGCTGATCAACGCCTGGCTGGCGCAACAGAGCCGAGACCCGGCCAGCTTCACACCGGTCGAACGCCTGTGCTACACGGGCACCCGCGGCATGGGCGCGCTCGAGTTCGAGCCGAAGATGTCGGACACGCCCACCAGCCGGCGCCAAGTCGAGATCGATGCCCTCGTCGAACTCATCAACCGTGTCCTTGATGACCGGATCGCATTGCACGGCAAGTTCACCGGTGACGACGACAAGCGGGTCATCGAAGACATTCTCCGCGTGGGAACGTCCGCGGGCGGTGCACGCGCGAAGGCGGTGCTGGCCTGGAACCCGGAGACCGGCGAGTTCCGCTCCGGGCAGGCGCCTACGGACAAGGGCTTCGGCCACTGGATCATGAAGTTCGATGGCATCAGCGGCAATCGCGACAAGGAACTCGCCGACCCGCAAGGCTACGGCCGTATCGAGTACGCCTACGCGCTGATGGCAAAGGCCGCCGGCATCGACATGATGGAATGCCGGCTGCACGAAGAAGCCGGGCGCGCGCACTTCATGACGAGGCGCTTCGACAGGACGACGAGCGGTGGAAAGCTGCACATGCAGTCACTCGGCGCGATGATGCACTTCGACTTCAATGCGGCCGGCGCCTATGCCTACGAACAGGCGCTGCAGACGATTTTGCGGCTGGACTTGCCCCGGGAGGACATCGAACAGCAGATTCGGCGCGCGTACTTCAACGTCCTCGCCCGCAACCAGGACGACCACGTGAAGAACATCGCGTTCCTGATGAACCGGAAAGGCGAATGGCGCCTCTCGCCCGCCTTTGACGTCGCCTACTCGTACAACCCCACCGGTGAATGGACGAGCAAGCACCAGATGAGCTTGTCAGGAAAGCGCGACGACTTCGATATCGACGACCTGATCCGGTTCGCAGCCGTCGGCGACACGAAGAAAGCGAGGGCGCGGAGCATCCTGGCCGAGGTGTCGCAGGCCGTCGGCGACTGGCGGAAGTTCGCGCAGGAGGCCGGCACGCCGGGCGAGGACATCGACCGGATCGAACGGTCGCATCGTCACACGTTGTTCGTATAAGTCGGTCCGGTCAGCGTTTCGATTCTGCCGCGGGACCGTCGTCCCCAGGTCGAGAGGCCCTCACGCCGCCGGCAGCGTCGCGACGATGGGAGCCCCTCTCGTCACGATAATCGTGTGTTCGTACTGCGCCGACAGGTTCGCGGGATGCCCGACTAGCGTCCAGCCGTCATCCGCCTCGGTCACGTGCGTGCTGCGGGTCGAGAGAAACGGCTCGATCGCGACAACCTGTCCCTCGTGGAAGCGGCGGGTATCCCCGCGGTCGAAATAGCTGACGATGCCGTCCGGATCCTCGTGCAGCGAGCGGCCGATGCCGTGCCCCGCCAGGTTCCGGATGATCCTGAATCCGTGCTTTTTCGCAACGCGCTGCACCGCCTTCCCGATCCGGTTGATCGGCGCACCTGCACGCGCTTCGCCCAGCGCCTTGCTCAACGCCTGTCGCGTGGCGTGCAGCAGCCGTGTCTTCGTTGCGTCGGTCGGCGGCACGACCATCGTTCCGCCGGTATCCGCAAAATAGCCGTCCAGCTCGGCGGAGACATCGACGTTCACGACGTCGCCGGCCTGGATGACCCGGCTCCCGGGAACACCGTGCGCCGCCTCCTCGTTGATACTGATGCAGGTGGCGCCGGGAAAGTCGTACATGACCCGGGGCGCCGACCGGGCACCGGCCCGGTCCAGCAGTTTGGCACCGAACGCATCCAGCTCCGCCGTCGTCATGCCCGGCTCGACGGCGCCCAGCATCGCGTCCCGCACCGCCGCCACGACGCGACCGGCGTTCAGAATGCCATCGACGTCGTCCTGGTTTTCTACGGTCATCCCTTGCTTCCGATCCTTTGACGGGCGGTGGAGGTTCGCACGTTACCGCGGAAACGTCATGTGGACCGACTAGCGGTAGGATTCGAAGACGCGGGCCGTGCCGTCGCGTTCGATCAGCAGCACGTCGTAGGGATCGATGACGCCGCCGTACTGCGGACCGTCCATGCCGGGGGAGCCCCGTGGCATGGCGGGCACCGACAACCCGATCGCGTCCGGCTTCTCGTCCAGCAGGCGCTTGATGTCGCTCGCCGGAACGTGGCCTTCGATCGCGTAGCCCTCGACTTCGCCCGTGTGGCACGAGCCGTACTTCACCGGCATGCCGAGTCGCTCCCGCGCGTCCCAGTTGCCCTCGTCGTGGAATGTCACCGGGAACCCGTTGTCCTCGAGGTGCCGGATCCAGTCCTTGCAACAGCCGCAGGTCGGGCTCTTCCAGACGTTGATCGTCGGCAGGTCGTCGGCAGCGAAAACGGGCGTACCCGCTGCTGCCACCACCGCACCCGCGAGCGCCGAGCCGACGAGTCGGCGGCGTAAAGGATCAAACGATTTTCGATGTCGCATTGCCGTCCTTGTGTTTGGCGGTTCAGGCCGCCCGAATGAAACTCTCGCCATAGGCCATCGGCTCCAGCTCGAAGCCGGTGGCGATGGACTGGCCAATGTCGGCGAACGTCTTGCGCCGGCCCAGCGGGCCGGGCGTGACGCCCGCGCCGTAGGCGATGACCGGGATGTGCTCGCGCGTGTGGTCGCTGCCCTCCCAGGTCGGGTCGCAGCCGTGGTCGGCCGTAATGAACAGCGTGTCGCCGTCCTGCATCTTCGCCATCAGCTCCGGCAGGCGGCTGTCGAAGTACTCGAGCGCCTTCGCGTAGCCGTCGACGTCGCGCCGGTGGCCGTATAGCATGTCGAAGTCCACGAAGTTCGTGAACACGATCGAGCGGTCCGGCGCATCGTCCAGCGCGGCGAGCGTCGCGTCGAACAGCGCCGCGTTGCCGGTCGCCTTGACCTTCTTCGTGATGCCCTGGTGCGCGTAGATGTCGGCGATCTTGCCGATGCTGATCACCTCGCCGCCCTGCTCCACGAGCTTGTCGAGCACGGTCGGCGACGGCGGTGGCGTCGTGAGATCTCGCCGGTTGCCGGTGCGCTGGAAATCCGCGGCAGACGTGCCGACGAACGGGCGCGCGATGACGCGGCCCACGTTGTACTCGTCGACCAGTTCGCGCGCGATCTCGCACAGCTCGTACAGGCGGTCGAGGCCGAACGATTCCTCGTGGCAGGCGATCTGGAACACGCTGTCGGCCGACGTGTAGACGATCGGCTTGCCGGACTTCATGTGCTCTTCGCCGAGGCGCTTGATAATCTCGGTGCCGGACGCATGGCAGTTGCCGAGCACGCCCGGCAGGTCCGCGCGTTCGATCAGCGCGTCGAGCAGTTCCGGCGGGAACGTATCGTCGTGCTTCGTGAAATAGCCCCAATCGAACAGCACGGGCACACCCGCGATCTCCCAGTGGCCGCTCGGCGTGTCCTTGCCGCTCGAGAGCTCCTCGGCGTAGCCCCAGGCGCCGACGACGTCGGCCGGCGTCGCTGCACCGGCCGCGTAGCGCCCCGTACTCGCCTTGCCGGCCTCGAACAGGCCGAGGCGGGCCAGGTTCGGTAGCTTCAGCGGGCCCGCCGCGCTTGCCGCACGCTCGCGCGCGATGCTGCCCAGCGTGTCCGCGCCGGCATCACCGAAGCGCACGGCATCATCGGTCGAGCCGATGCCGAAGGAGTCGAGAACGAGGATGATCGCGCGGCGCATGCTTCCTTTATAGGCTCGCCAGCGAGAAAAACAAGCCGGCGAGGCCCGCATTCATCAGGTTCACGAGCGTTCCGCCGATGACGGCGCGCAAGCCGAGCCGCGCAATGTCGTGACGCCGCTCGGGAATGACCGCGCCGAGGCCCCCGAGCAGGATGGCGATCGAGCCGAGATTCGAGAAGCCGCACAGGGCGTAAGTCACGACGAGTTGCGTGTATTCCGACAGCTCGCCGCGCACCTCCATGAATGCCGCGTAGGCATAGAATTCGTTCAGCACCAGCTTCTGGCCGATCAGCGAGCCGGCGGTCATCGCCTCGTCCCACGGCACGCCCAGCAGGTAGGCGACTGGTGCGAACAGCCAGCCCAGGATGCCCTGCAGCGAGAGATCCGGGAGCCCCACGAACCCGCCGGCCCAGCCGAGCAGGCCGTTCAGCAGGTAGATAATCGCCACGAACGCGATCAGCATAGCGCCCACGCTGAACGCGATCTGCATGCCGGTCAGCGCCCCGTTGCCGATGGCCTCGAAGATGTTCGCCGGCCGGTCCTCGGTCACCGGCGCGCCCTCGCCGGCCTGCGGCGCGGGCGTCTCGGTCTCCGGCAGCATGATCTTGGCGATCAACAGTCCGCCGGGCGCCGCCATGAAGCTCGCGGTCAGCAGGTAGCCGAGGTCCACGCCCATGTTCGCGTAGGCCATCATCACGCCGCCCGCGATCGTGGCGCAGCCGCCGGTCATCACGGCGAACAGCTCGGATTGCGTCATGCGCGCCAGGTACGGGCGTACGACCAGCGGTGCGTCGGTGTGGCCCACGAAGATATTCGACGCCGCCGACACCGACTCGGCGCGGGTCGTCTGCAGCAGTTTCTGCAACGCGCCGCCGAGGACGCCCACGACGGCCTGCATCACGCCCAGGTAGTACAGCGCGGACATCAGTGCCGCGAAGAACACGATCACCGGCAGCACGTTGAACGCAATCGTGAACCCGAGCGTCGGCGTCACCTGGCTGCCGAACACGAACTCGATGCCGTCGTTCGCGTAGTTCATGACGTGCTGGACGGAGCGCACCGCGGACGCGAGTGCGCTGCGCCCCCACGGCGCCGCGATGATGAACGCGGCGAGGCCCGCCTGCAGCAGGAAGGCGACGGCGATCGTGCGGCGGTTGATGGCGCGCCGATGCCGCGACAGCGCGAACGCGATCAGCAGTACGGCCAGGATTCCAAAAACGGTCAGGATCGCGCGCATGAGGCCCGATGATAATCGCTGACGGCGCGGCGCGCGACCGCGAAACAGAAGGTGTTAGTGGTGCGGCGTCTCCGGCTCGAACGTGCTCTCACCGTAGTTGTCGATGCGGTTGTTCTCGACGTAGTGGCCCTCGTAGGACATCAGCCAGATGAGCACCAGGATGGCTACCGGCGGCGCGAGGATAGCCAGCTTCAGCGACAGGCGCTCCCACCCCATGTGCATGAAGATCCAGACGATGCCGCCGGCCTTCAGCATCATGAACGTCAGGATCAGGAACGTGCGCAGCGCGCCATCCTGCATGAAGTCCGTCGCGTAGGAGAAGGCGCTGAGCACAAAGAGTGCTCCCCACATGATCCAGTAGATCTTCAGCGGATGCTGTTGTCCCTCTGCGGATGCCATCGTGAGTTCCTTACCAGAGATAGAAGAAGGCGAAAATGAAGACCCACACCAGGTCGACGAAGTGCCAGTAGAGCCCGGCGATCTCGACGATCTCGTAATTGCCGCCGCGGCGTTCGTAGAAGCCGTTCCGGACCCGGTTCGCCACGACCAGCAGGTAAATGACGCCCGCCGACACGTGCATGCCGTGGAAGCCGGTGATCATGAAGAAGCTGGAACCGAACTGTGCGGCGCCGAACGGGTTCTCCCAGGGCCGCACCCCCTCCGAGATCAGCTTCGTCCACTCGAAGGCCTGCATGCCGACGAACGTGGCGCCGAGCAGGGCCGTGGCGGCCATCAGCCAGAACGTCTTCTTGCGGTCCTTGCGGTAGCCGTAGTTCACGGCCAGCGCCATCGTGCCGGACGACGTGATCAGCACGAACGTCATGATGGCGATGAGCAGCAGCGGCACGCTCTGGCCGAACATCGTGAGCCCGAAGACCTCGCTGGGGTTCGGCCACGGATCCGTCGTCGAAATGCGCACCTTCATGTACGACACGAGGAAGCAGCTGAAGATGAACGTGTCGGACAGCAGGAAGATCCACATCATGGCCTTGCCCCAGGGCACGGGGAAGACCTGCTTGTCACGTGAGAAGTCGAACTCGACGCCGCGTTTGCCGGTCGGCTCGACCTGCCCTTCTGAACCTGCTACTGCTTCAACCATACGTCAACGCCCCCGAATCAGGTCGACAGCAAATACCCGAAGATCACCAGCCAGACGATCAGCAGGAAATGCCAGTACACCGCGCACAGCTCGATGCTGCGCCGCACTTTCACGGTGCCATGGCCCGCGACGAGCCGCGCCGTGGCCACCGCCCACACCACCAGCCCGCCCAGCAGGTGCAGGCCGTGTGCCGCCGTCAGGAAATAGAAGAACGCATTTGCCGGGTTGCCGGACAGCGTCAGGCCGTCCGCCGCCAGCTGCCGCCACGCGAGGAGCTGGCCGGCCAGGAACGCGAACGACAACAGGCCGGTCAGCACCATGCCGGGCAACAGGCGCGCCACCCGGTCGTTGACGGCCGCCTGCCGCGTCCACTGGAACGCAAAACTCGCCACCACGAGGATGCCGGTATTGGCCCACAGCAGCGCCGGCTCCGACAGCGGCACCCAGTCGCCGAGCTCCATGCGCTCCGCGTACGCCGACATGACGAGCGCGAAGAACGAGGTCATGACCGCCATCAGCACGGTCAGCGCAATCGTCTTCGCGTTCGCGCCGAGCGGCGCTTCGTGCGCCGTCTCCGATACCGCGTCGGCTACCCACGGGCTCGTGTTGAACGACTGCTTCAGCAGCCAGCCGAAGAACACGGCCAGGATGACCGCGAGGATCAGGAGTATGAATTCCATCCTGCCGCGGGCCCCTAGTGCTCGCCGCCGTGCTCACGGCCGGCCGGCGCCTTGTCCGGCGGCACATTCTGCGGGATGAAGTCGTCAGGGTAGCCCGGCACGCTGTAGTCGTAGGCCCAGCGGTAGCAGACCGGCAGGTCGTGACCCCAGTTGCCGTGTTTCGGCGGCGTGTCGGGTGTCTGCCATTCGAGCGACGTCGCCTTCCACGGGTTCGGGCCGGACGGCTTGCCGCTTTTCAGGCTCCAGATCACGTTGACGAAAAACAGGATCTGCGACGCCGCGACGATCAGCGCCGACACCGTGATGGCCGCGTTCAGGTCCTGCGCGGACGCAGGCAGGAAGTCCGTGTTCCCCATCGCGAAGTAGCGGCGCGGCACCCCCTGGAAGCCCAGGTAGTGCATCGGCAGGTAGATCGCGTAGGTGCCGAGGAACGTCATCCAGAAGTGCCACTTGCCCAGCGTCTCGTTGTACATCTTGCCGGTGATCTTCGGCCACCAGTGGTAGATGGCGCCGAACACGACGAGGATCGGCGACACGCCCATGACCATGTGGAAGTGCGCGACCACGAAGTAGGTGTCGGACAGCGGCAGGTCGATCGTCACGTTGCCGAGGAACAGCCCGGTCAGCCCGCCGTGTATGAACGTGAAGATGAAGCCGATCGCGAACAGCATCGGCGTGCGCAGGTGAATGTGCCCCTGCCACAAGGTCAGTACCCAGTTGTAAACCTTGATGGCCGTCGGCACCGCGATGATCAGCGTCGTCGTCGCGAAGAAGAAACCGAAGTACGGGTGCATGCCGGAGACGTACATGTGGTGCGCCCACACGATGAACGACAGGCCGCCGATCGCGATGATGGCCCACACCATCATCCGGTAGCCGAAGATGTTCTTGCGCGCGTGCGTGGACAGCAGGTCCGACACGATGCCGAAGGCCGGCAGCGCGACGATGTACACCTCCGGGTGCCCGAAGAACCAGAACAGGTGCTGGAACAGGATCGGGCTGCCGCCGGTGTAGCCCGGGTCCGCGCCCATCGAGCTGACGGCCGGCATGAAGAAGCTGGTCATCAGCGTCTTGTCGAGCAGCATCATGATCGCGCTGACGAGCAACGCCGGGAACGCGAGCAGGCCGAGCACGGTTGCCGTGAAGATGCCCCACACCGACAGCGGCATGCGCATCAGCGTCATGCCCCGGCAGCGCGCCTGCAGGACCGTCGTGATGTAGTTCAGGCCGCCCATCGTGAACGCGACGATGAACACCGCGAGCGAGACCAGCATCAGGACGATGCCCCACTCGACGCCGGGCGTGCCCGGCATGATCGCCTGCGGCGGGTACAGCGTCCAGCCGGCGCCGGTGGACCCGCCCGGCACGAAAAAGCTCGCGAGCAGAATCAGCACCGACAGCAGGTAGACCCAGTACGACAGCATGTTCATGTACGGGAACACCATGTCCCGCGAACCGCACATCAGCGGGATCAGGTAATTGCCGAAGCCGCCGAGGAACAACGCCGTCAGCAGGTAGATCACCATGATCATCCCGTGCATCGTGATGAACTGGTAGTAGTTTTCCGGGTTCACGAAATGCACATCGTCGGGGAACCCGAGTTGCAGGCGCATCATCGCGGACAGGATCAGCGCGATGACGCCGACGAAGATGGCCGTGATGCCGTACTGCACCGCGATGACCTTGTGGTCCTGGCTCCAGATGTACTTCGTGATGAAAGTCTGCGGATCGTGATGTTCGATCTCGTGATCGCGATCGGCTATTGCGACGTATGCCATGCGCTATTCCCCGTTCCGGGCAGTCATATCCGCCGTCGATTCCGTGTCCAGCGTGTTGATGTAGGCCACCAGGTCGTTGATCGCCTGGTCGTCCTTCAGGATGCGGCCCATGAAGCCCATCTGCATCCCGTAGAAGTCCTGCGGGTGTGCGCCTCGCACGCCATCCCGGAAGTTCGCGAGTTGCCGCGCGAGATACCAGTCGCTCATGCCGGCATAGCGCGGCGCGTTGGTGGCGTAGTTGCCCATGCCGTCCGCGCCGTGGCAGTAGGCACAAACGACGGCCAGCCGGCGGCCGTTGTCGACGTCGCCTTCCACCGTCGCGGCCGCGGCCGCATCCGGCAGGCGCGCGATATGTGCCGCGACGTTGGCGATGGCGGTATCGTCGGCGAGCATGGCCGCCATCGGCGCCATCTGCCGGCCGTACGTGTCGTCTTCGTGCGTGCCGCGCAGGCCCTGCTTGTAGGCTCGCAGCTGCCGCTCGACGTACCAGCGATCCAGGCCGGCCAGCTTCGGCGCGTTCATTGCCTGCATGCCCTCACCCTGCGCGCCGTGGCAGGCGGAGCACACCGCGTACTGGCCGGCGCCCACCATCGCGTCGCCGGCCGGTGCGGATTGCGTGTCGGCGAACGTCGGCTGGTTGGACAACCACGCCTCGAAGTCGGCCGGGTCCTCGACGACGACGGCGCCGCGCATGGTGTGATGCGCGATGCCGCACAGCTCCTCGCAGAGCACTTCGTAGCGCCCGTTCTCAGTGGGCGTGAGCCACATGTACGTGTCCATGCCCGGCACGAGGTCCATCTTCACGCGGAACTGCGCCACCGCGAAGTCGTGCAGCACGTCCTTGGACCGCAGCAGGAACTTGACCGGCTTGCCGACGGGAACATGCGCCTCGGGGTTCATGACGACGACGTCGTCCGCGCCGTTCGGGTCGTCCGGATCGATACCGAATGGATTGTCGATGCTGACGCGCTCCGCGTCGACCTCGCCGAGCTTGCCGTCTTCGCCCGGGTAGCGGTACGTCCACGTCCACTGCTGCCCCACGGCTTCGACGACGTGCGCTTCCTCGGGCACCTCGACGAACTCCAGCCACACGAGCAGGCCCGGCGTGAGCATCGCCGCCACGCCGACCGCGGTCAGCACAGTCAGCCAGACTTCGAGCGGCTTGTTCTCGGGCTCATAACGCGCTTTGGACGCCTTGCCCTCGCGGTGCCGGTACTTGAAGATCGCGACCGCGACGAACAGGTTGACCGCGATGAACACGATGGCGGTCACGTAGAGCGTCACATCGACGGTGAAGTCGACGCGCCCCCAGTTGGAGGCCAGCGGTGTGAATGTCCAGGGACTGAACAGGTGGAAGAGTATCGATCCGACGACAAGCAGGATCAAAACGACGGCAAAAGGCATACGTCACGCATCCCTCTGTTAGTGCAACCTGACCGGCGGCCACGGGGCGCCGTCGGGCAGACCTTCGCCAGTTCGCTTGTTCGTCGTTAGAGCTTTGTCGATCCCGTGGTGTGATGTCCTTATCGGTAGCGGCGTCAGCTGTAGTTAGCGCTGTTTGACACCGGCGAACTGAACCCCCGCGTCGAGCATAAGGGAATCAATGCCCGATTTCCACACGCGAAGGCGGTCCGGACACGGCGCCGCGCAAGGCTCAGAACGAAATGCCCATGTCCTCTTCGACGGCGTCGCGCGCTTTGCGCAGATCGGCCTCGAGCTTGTCGAGTTCCTGCTCGAGCGGCGTGGTCAGCATCGCCGACTCCGCACGCAGCACCGGCATCGCGAACGGCGGCTGCGACGACGTCGCCGCCACCGGCACCGTCGGACGCTCCGCTGGATCGTCGGGCTGCTGATTGACGATCGCGAGCAACGCAGCCGCTGCCGCGACGCCGGTCAGTCCGCTCGCCAGCCACATTGACCAGCGCGGGCGCGGGCGTGATGCCGGCCGTCCCACTTCGTCGGCGATCGCGGTCAGCGACGCACGAATGCGGTTGTCGAGTTCCGGCGAGACGCGCACCTCGATCTTCTGCGCGTCGTCGCGAAGACGTCGTTCAAGCTCGTCCATAGACTTCACTCCGGCCGGGTGCGGCATCGTCGTTCAATGCCGCGTCCAGCGATTGTCGGGCCCGCATCAGGTTCACTTTCGTCCACGATTCACTGCGGTTCACCACGGTCGCGACGTCGCGCACGGACATGTCTTCCACGGTGCGTAACCACAGTGCGGCATACACGTCGTCGCTCAGCACGCGGCGCGCCACCAGCCACAGGTTTTGCCGCTCACTCGCCGCGATGCACTGCTCGAGCGGATCCGAGCCCGCGGCAGGCAGTGTGTCCGGGTCGCTGCCCTCCGGGCCGCGCGGGCCGGCCGCGTTGCGCAGCGCGATCCGGTACAGCCAGGTGCTGAAGCGCCAGCGCGCATCGTAGGTGTGCAGGTAGCGGAACGCACTCAGGAACGTGTCCTGCAGCGCATCCTCCGCGTCCGCGTAGCTCTGGCAGCGCGTCACCAGGAACCGCAGCAGGCGATCGCGGTACTGGTGCACGAGCTCGGTGAAAGCAATCACCGAGCCCGTCCGGGCGGCATCGATGAGGTCCTGTTCGTCGCTCACGATCGGCGTCACGCGGCGCGGTCAGGCCTCGTCGAGCGCGGCCGCCAGCATCTCGGGCGTCAGGGCCACGCTGATCTTCAGGCGGACGTCGTCGACGTCGACGCGCGTGTTCTGCAGGAACCGGGCGATGTCCGGATCCATCTCGGTGCTGAACGCCTGCAGTGCGATCAGGCCACGGACGATGCTGGCCAGCGACTGCGCCGTGGCGGCTTCCGTGGCGACGAGCTGAGCCTCGATCGCGATCTTGCCGGCGACGTCGGCGATCATGACGGCAACGTGCTTCGTGTTGCGCATGATGTTCGACTGGAAGCCGCCGTCGTCATCGTCGTCGATGCCGTCCGTGTCCAGGCCCGCCTGGATCAGGCTGTGTTCCGCGGTCAGGACGAAAAGCGTGCCGGTATTGCTGCGGCTGCCGGGTATGCGGCCGTTGTTGGCCAGCAGCGCCTCCATCTGCCCCTTCTTCGCCGCCACGACGAGCTTGTCGCGCACGTCGAAGCTGAAATAGAACTCGTTGTCGATGCCGTCGATATCGACCTCGCGATCAGCGTCGTCGCCGCGCACGTAGTAGTAGGTCTTGCCGCCCGACTTGAACAGATCGAAGCGCTCCGCCGCGGACGCAGCGGCCAGCGCCTTGTCGCGCGTCGACTGGCTGAACCTGCCGTCGACCACCATGATCGCACCGTCCTCCTGCGTGGCGAACGCAGTTACCCGGTTGACCTCCTTGCCGAGGTCGATGCCGGATTCCTCCCGGATCTCGGAAAACACCTCCGACTCGAGCCAGGCATAGAGGCTGGCACCGGCGTCGGTGGCTCGCATCCGCTCGAGATCGGCATGGAAGTACCAGGTCGTGCCGGCCGGCAGGTCGTCGGCGCCGACCGCCGCGCTGGCGGCCGGACAAAAAGCGGCCACGGCCAGCAACAGTGGGAAAACCAGTGAATTCGGGCGCATCGTTCGGGGTCCTCGGAACAGGTATCGTACCCCGTTATAGCGCCCGCGAAGCCGGTCGGTTACACCGGTACCGGGATCAATCGCCGGTCGGCTCCTCCCAGGTGAGGAAACTGACGCCCCAGGTCAGCAACAGGCCGACGGCAAAGCCCGGGATGGCCTCGTACAGGTCCCAGGTCTGCGCCTTGAACACGAGCACCCAGATCACGCTCGTCAGGAAGCCGCCGAGCATGCCGGCGATCACGCCGGCCCTCGTGATCTTCCGGTAGAACAGGAGGCCGAGCGTGACCGGCCCGAACGCGGCACCCAGGCCGGACCAGGCGAACAACACGAACCAGAAGATGAACTGCGCCTGCGGAATCGCGAACGCGATACCGATGATGCCGATCGCGATCGTGACGAGCTTGCCGTAGCCGGACAGCTCGCGCTCCGATTTCGTGCTGCCGAGTATCTTCTGCATCGTGTCGCGCACGATCGCCGACGACGCCAGCAGCAGCAGCGAATCGACCGTCGACATGATGGCCGCGAGCACGACCACGAGCAGCAGGCCCGAGATGATGGCCGGAAACAGGTTGCTCGAAATCACGGGGAAGATGGTCTCGCTGTCCTCGAGGCCCGGAAACAGCGCCCGGCCCGCGATGCCCGCCGTGACGGCGCCGCCGGTGAAGAAGATCATCACGATGACGGCCATGATTCGCGCCTTCACGACCTCGCCGTCGTCGCGCGCGGACATGTAGCGAATCAGGAGCTGCGGCACGCCCATGAACGGCAGGCCGATGCCGACGAAACTCGCGATCAGCACCCAGCCGGCGATGCCGGTCGACGTAACCGCGAACATGTCGAGCAGCGTCGGGTCCTGCGCGTTCAGCGATGCCGTCACGCCGGACCAGCCGTCCGATGCGTAAATCGCCGCCGCCGGAACCAGGATGAGGCCGAGCAGCATCAGTACGCCCTGCACGACATCCGTGTAGGCCACGGCCTTGTAGCCGCCGATGAACGTGTAGCCGATGATGATGATCGCGCCGACGATGACGCCGGTCCGGTAGTCCATGCCCATGAAACCGGACAGCGCCTTGCCGGACGCGACCAATTGCGCCGTGACGTAGGTCGTGACCATGACGAGGATGATCGCGACGGCGATGCCGCGGATCGCGTGGTAGCGGTCGTCGAACTTCGCCGCGAGCACGTCCGGCAACGTGATCGAATCCGTCTCGTCGCCGAGTTTCTTGAGGCGCCGCGAGATCAGGCCCCAGGATGCGAGGACGCCGATGATCTCGCCGACGACGACCCAGTAGGCCTGCGCACCCACCGCGTAGCCCATGCCGGTGAGGCCGAGCAGCAGCCAGCCCGACTCGCCGGTCGCGTTCGCGCTGAACGCAACCACCCAGAACGGCAGCTTCTTCCCGGCCAGGAAATAGCCGGACAGCGTGTGCGTCTCGGCGCGGCTCCAGACCGCGAGCACGACGAGGATAAGTAGGTAGGCAACAAGGACGGCGGCTTCGACGGACATTGGCGTCTCCGGCTCAGTCGAAAAAGTCGGTCAGCGCGCCGATCGGCGACCCGGGCGGGACCGCGACGTCCGGCAATGCCCTGACGCTCGCCGGGTCTTCGCGGAAGCGTTCGATCCGGTACCGCGCCATGCGCAGCCAGGCATCTGCCGCGGCATCCCGCGTGACGGTCCGGCTCGCGCTGTCGTACAGGCGATCGACCGCGGTCAGCGCCACGCCGCGTACCGACGGGTCCGCCGATTCGTTCACGGCCAGCCGCAGCAAGGCATCGAGCACCAGGAGGCCGGTTTGTCGCCGGACCTCCGCGGCCGCGCCGCCCGCGCCGGCATTGCGCCAGGTCGACTCGATCAGCGCATCCACGAGATCGGCAAAGCCGGGCCGCGGCGGCGCCTGCCGGTTCATGCGCGCCGCGCGCGCCGGGTCGAGCAACACGTCGAGCGTCAGTGCCGTCGCGGCCGCCGCCGGCGCGAGTGGGTCGAACGTCACGCCGGTCTGGCCGCTGAACGTCTCACGCGTGCGGGGGAAACCCGGCGGGCGCGGCGGAATCGCGTCGGCGACGCCCGCCGGCAATACCAGCACGTCCGGCGACAGCGTTCCGAGTAGCGCGGTGATGGCTTCCTGCTGCCGCGCGGCATCCACCGGACGCGGCTCGGCTTGCGAACCGTCACGCACGGAGTAGTCGAAATAGACACCGCCGACCAGCTTGCCCACCGCCTGCAACTGGAAACGGTGCAGCAGGTAGACCGGCACGAGCACCTCCTCGAGCGTGGCGTCCGGGCGACCCGGGCGGATGTTGTCCCCGGAAAAACGGCCGAGTGCATACTCGCGAACGCGCAGCAGATGCGCGAGTTCCTCGATCGCGTCCTCGCCATTGTCCCAAAGGTTGCCGTCCGGGTGCGCGGTCCCGACGCGGCGGGCATCGGCATCGGCCACGTAGCGGTAACCCGCGTCGATCGTTTCCGCCATGATGCGCGCCCGCGCGGCGTCGGCGTCTTCGCCGTCCGGCACGTCCGTGTACGCGTACATCACCGTGCGGGTGTCCCAGCGACCGATGCCGGTCGCATACGCGTCGGAGAGATCGAGGCTGCCGTCGTCCTTGAAGCGAGCCAGCGGTGCCGGGTAGTCCATCACCGACGCCCGGTCCTGGGTGCTGGCCGCGAAGTTGTGCTCGAAGCCGAGCGTGTGGCCGACCTCGTGCGCCGACAACTGCCGTATGCGCGCGAGCGACATGTCCAGCATCGTGTCCGGTATCGCGCCGTCCTCGTAGGGTGCTAGCAGGCCCTCTGCGATCAGGTAATCCTGGCGGACGCGCAACGAACCCAGCGTCACGTGCCCCTTCAGTATCTCGCCGGTGCGGGGGTCGACGATCGACGAGCCGTAGGACCAGCCGCGCGTGGAGCGATGCACCCACTGAATGACGTTGTAGCGCACGTCCATCGGATCCGCGCCGTCCGGAAGCAGGCGCACCTGGAATGCGTCGCGGTAACCGGCCGCCTCGAACGCCTGGTTCCACCAGCTCGCGCCCTCGATCAGCGCCGTGCGCACGGGCTCGGGCGCGCCCGGATCGACGTAGTACACGATCGGCTCGACCGCCTCGCTGACGGCTGCTTCGGGATCTTTCTTCTGCAGGCGATGCCGAATGCCGTAGTTTACGAACATCGGCGAGCCGATGGGCGACGCGTAGTCGATGAAGCCCGGCGAGCCGTACTCGAGGCCGATGACGCCGGCCCGCGGTTCGTAAGGCAGCGGTTCGTAGCCGTCCTCCGGCAGGCGGATGAACGAATGGTGCAGGTGCACCGTGACCGAATGCGCGTCGGGCGTCACGGTGGGCAGGTGCCTGCCGGTGGGGTCGCCGGTGAAGGTGACGACTGCCTCGACCTCGGTGTTGTCCGGGAACGCCTTCGTTCGCGGCAGGTAGATCGCCGAACGCGACGCATCCGGACGGTAGTTGCCCTCACCGGTCGCGGACAAGCGCGCCGCGAGGTCGTGTGCGTCGCGCAGGAAGAACTCCGTGCCATCCACGATCAACGTGCCATCGCGTTCATCGGCGATCTCGAAGCCCCAGATGACGGAGCGCGCGAAGGACTCGGCGACCGCGCGCGACTCGTTGGCGTCGTCGCTCAGGGCCCGGTAGTGCAGGTTGTCCTGTTCGAGCAGCACCCGGTTGCCGGCGCGCCGGAAGCGCACGAGGCGCGTCGCGCCGAGCTGGCCGCGATCCAGCCCGAGGTCGTTCGAACCCACGCCGCGCGCGAGCGACGACTGGTATATGAAGGGCGTATCGAGCGCATCGATCGCGAATGACAGCCGGCCGGTCGACGCATCCCAGTGCAGGTCGACGAAACCGTCGAGACCCGGTGACGGCGTCGCGGTCGCGGTGCCAACGGTCGTCGTCGCGGCGGTCCCGGCACAGGCCGCGAGACCCGCGAGCGCCAGGCAGGCCAGAATCCGCTGCGTCATTGCTTTCCCCTTCTTGTTGTTATTCCGCCGATTCGCGCCGTTGCCGCGCAATGCGCCCGGAGATGATGCCGCCGACCGTCAACACGATCGCGATACCGAGCAGGTACTCGGGGAACGTGCGCGTGACGCCACAGTAGAAGATCAGGATGATGTTGACGACCTGGAACGCATTGATCAGTTTGCTGTCGCGCACCGTTGCCTTCGGAAACCAGATCCGCGACAACATCAGGATCGACAACACGAACAGCAGCATCGGCAGGTAGAGGTGCAGCGGCATCGACGCCGCGACCTCCTGGTGATGAATGAGCACCAGGACCAGGGAGGCCAGCACGCCGCCGCCGCAGGCGGTGATCGGCACGCCGGAGAACCAGCCGGTCGGGGGCTTGTCCGTCGCGATATTGAAGCGCGCGAGGCGCATCGCGCCGGCGAGCGAAAACACGCCCGCGGCCAGCAGCAGCACCCAGAACTGGCCGGTGTCGTATTCGATGCCGCCGACCTGCACCCCGGCATTGAGCACGAGGACCGCGGGCGCGACGCCGAACGAAATGACGTCAGCCATGGAATCGAATTCGGCGCCGAAACTGGATGTCGCGTTGAGAACGCGGGCAGCAACGCCGTCCATCGTGTCGAGCAGGCCGCACCAGACGATCAGCCACGCGGCGAATTCGAGTTCGCCGAACTGCGTCGTGACGATGGAAGCGAGGCCGAAGAGCAGGCTCAGCCCGGTGACGCTGTTCGGGACGGAGTAGCGAAGTCTGCTGGTCAATGAAATGCCGATAGGACGAAACGTGTCGGCCATTCTGCCTATACCGCCCCCGAGTTTCTACTTTGCTGACGCCCCCCGCAGTTCTGTGTTCTCATGGGTACCCCGCGTTACTGCCACTGGCCCGACATGTCCCGACGAATCCTGCTGCCCCTGCTTTCCGCCGTCCTCGTCACGGCCTGCTCCGGACCCGAAGACGAGGCGCCGGCCGCTGCCGTCCTGCGGCTGTCGAACGAATTCGTCGCGGGTTACTACACCCAATTTCCCGAGGAGATTTACGAAGTCGGTTACCCCGACGGCCCCCGGGATCGCTTCGGCGATCACGGACCGAATGCGATGGCACGCTGGGATGCGCAGGTCGACGCCTGGCTTGCCGCGCTCGACGCCATCGATGCCGAGTCGCTGTCGGATGCGAGCGCCGTACTGACATGGGTTTTCACGCGCGAGCGCCTGCAGGCCATCGTCGATCGCCGCGTGTGCCGCACCGAACTCTGGAACGTCAGCCCGACATGGACCGGCTGGCAGTCATCGATCATCGCGACGCTGGCCGTGCAGAACGTCGACAACCGGGCCGCACGCAACGCGGCGATCGACCGCCTGGCGGACATCGACCGTTACATCGAAACGGAAATCAGCAACCTGACGCGTGGCAAGGACGCGGGCTACCTGGCGCCCGCGTCGAACGTGTCACGCGTCGTCGACCAGGTCACCGCGCTGATCGACACGCCGGTCGATGAGTCGCCGTTCATGAACCCGGTCACGCGCACGGACGATGAGCGCTTCGCGAGCGTGTATCGCCGCGTGTACGAAGACGAAGTGCGCCCGGCACTCGTCGCCTACCGCGACTTCCTGGTGGACGAGTACCCGGGGCGCGACGCCATCGGCGTCGGCGCCAACCCGGACGGCGAAGCGTGCTACGCCGCGTCGGTGCGCTACTGGTCGTCGTTACCGGGTTCCGCCGACGCGATCCACCGCACCGGCCTCACGGAGATGTCGCGCGTCCGCGCCGAGATGCTCGGCATCGCGGAGACCGTGTTCGACACCGACGACCTCGAGGCGCTGGCGGAGCGCCTGCGCACGGACCCGGCGTTCCTGTTCACGTCGGAGCAGGACATGCTGGACTACGTGTCCGCCGCCGTGGACCGGTCCAGGGCCGCCATCGGCGACTGGGTGGGCTTCGTGCCCGACGCGGCGCTCGTCATCGTGCCGTCGCCGGCCTACGAGCAGGACTCCGGTGGCGGCTTCTATTCGGCCGGCTCGGCCGACGGCGCGCAGCCGGGCCGCTACCAGGTCGGCACCTGGAACGCGACGTCGATCAGCCGGGGTGCCGGCATCGAGGCAACCGCGTTCCACGAGAGCTACCCGGGCCACCACCTGCAGGTGTCGATCGCGCTGCTGAACGACGGGTTGCCGCCGATCCTCCGCTACATGTATTCCTCCGGCATGGCCGAAGGCTGGGGCCTCTATTCCGAGCGGCTCGCCGACGAGATGGGCCTTTACTCGGGCGACCTGGACCGCATCGGCATGCTGTCGAACGAAGCGTTCCGCGCGGCGCGGCTCGTGGTCGACCCGGGGATGCACGTCATGGGCTGGACCCGGCAGCAGGCGATCGACTACATGCTGCAACATACGACGGAAAACCCGGCCTCCGTCGCGTCCCAGGTCGACCGCTATGCGGCCGTGCCCGGCCAGGCTACGTCCTACCTGGTCGGCAGCCTGGAGATCCAGCGGCTGCGGCGGCACGCCGAGACCCTGCTGGGCGAGCGCTTCGACATACGCGCATTCCACGACCGGATACTCGCGAACGGCGGCGTGACGCTGCCGATGCTGCAAACGGCCGTCGATGCGTGGATCGAGGAGGTACTCGCCGCGCCGTGAGTCGCGCTAGCGCTCGACGATGCGCGCGTTGACGACGCCGACCGGGCAGTGGCCGCCCGTGTACGGGCCGATGCCCGTGTTGACGCGGCCCACGCCGCCGGACGCCAGCGTGCCTCCCAATTCCCGCGTCAGCCGGCGCACGTTGCCGGCGCTGTCCGTCACGTCGATCGCGACGACCACGCCGCTCACCGCGACCGGCGCACGGTTCTGCACGGCAACCACCAGGTTGCCGTCGCCGTCGGCCCCGCATTGCGTCGCGAAGTAGGCGCCGGGCTGCCGCGGCAGCTCCAGCCGGGCCAGTGACCGGGCCGCCGACTGGCCGGCGTCTCCGCCGGCCTTGGCAACGACCTTGTAGTGCTCGATCGCCGTATCGATGCGGCCTTCGCGTTCCGCGATGCTGCCGAGCGCGAGCTCGGCCGGCGCCGTCGGCATCAGTTCGCGGCTGCGCTCGAGGTCCGCGCGCGCGCCCTGCAGGTCGCCGGTCTCGCGCCGGGCCAGTCCGCGCTGCAGGTGGTAGTAGAAAAACCGGTCGCGGCGTTCCATCGCGCGCGTGTAATTCGTGATGGCGTCCTTGTAGTTCTTGTCGAGCAGGCGCACGTCGCCGCGCAGCGCGTGGAAATGCGCCTCTTCCGGCAGCCGATCCAGCGCCTCGTTGGCACGTGCCAGCGCGGTCTTCCGGTCGCCGTCCGACAGGGCCTTGCGCCCCTCGTCGTAGAGCGCGTAGGCCGCTTCGGCATTCAGCGTGCGTTGCATCTGCTGCCGGTACTCCTCCCGCCCGAGCCGTCCGCCGGCGGGCAACGCCGCCGCCGTCGCACGGTTTGCCTCCACCCGTTCCTGTGACGGCGGGTGGCTCGCGAACAGGCCGCTCAGCCAGTCCGGCTGGTGGCCGTCGTTCAGCCGGACGAACGTCTGCTGCAGGTCGACAGCGCCCTGGGGGTCGTAGCCCGCCCGCGCCATGTACTCCATGCCGTAGCGGTCCGATTCCAGTTCAGCGCCGCGACCGTAGCGCGTGTTGACGAGCTGCGCCGCGAGACCCGCGCCGCCGACGGCGAGCGCACCGTAGTCCGTGTCGCTGGCGACGACCGCGGTCGCGAGCACCAGCGCCTGCGACAACATGCCGCGGGTCACCTGCTGCGCGGAATGCCGGGCCGCCGCGTGCACGATCTCGTGCCCCAGCACGGCCGCCAGCTCGGCTTCGGAATCGAGCTCGGTCAGCAGGCCGCGGTTGATCGCGATCTTGCCGCCGGGCAACGCCCAGGCGTTCGGCACCGAGTTGTTGAGAATGACGAACTCGTACGGCAGTTTGCGGTCGCTGACGGCCGCCAGCCGGTGCCCGACGTCCCGGACGTAGCGCGTGAGCTCCGGGTCGATGTCGTACTCGCCGCCCTGCGACTGCTGCGACGTGAAATACGCCTGCTCGCCCATCTGCAGTTCCTGTTGCTCGCTGACGAGCACCAGTTCGCGGTTGCCGGTGACCGGGTTCACCGAGCAGGCGCCGGCAAGGAGCGCGATCGACGTGACGAAAAACGAACGGGCGGCGGCGACGGTACGGTGATGCATTTTTTACCTTTCGAATCAAATTGCGTCGCGCCGCGGCGCGACGGCCGGTTGGCCGGCGAGTCCGGGGTTCGCTTGTTACACTGGCAACGACGAACCACCCCGCGCATCGTGGCACCGGCGAACGCCGCCGGCAAATGCGTCACCGGGCCAGTAGAGGTTCGGCCCGCGCGCGGGCACTGTCAACAACACGAAACGGGAGACACGACATGGGATTTCTGGACTTCGTCAAGGAAGCCGGCAGCCAGCTCTTCAACACGGATGCCGAGGCCGCACGAAAGATCAAGGAGATGCTGGAGATCCGTACGTCCGGCATCCGGAACATCGACGTCGCGTTCGATGACGGTGTCGCCACCGTCTGCGGTGATTGCGTCAACGAGGCGACCCGCGACAGCGCGATCCTGATGGTGGGCAACGTCAAGGGCGTGGAGAAGGTCGTCGCCGACGACCTCTCGGTCGACCCGCCGCAGACGAAAGCGCCCGAAGCGAAACCGGCCGAGGCGGTCGAGTACTACACGATCGAGAAGGGCGATACGCTCGGCGCAATCGCGAAGCGGTTCTACGGGAAAGCGTCCGCGTACATGCGCATCTTCGAGGCGAACAAGGACATCATTTCCGACCCCGACAAGATCTACCCGGGCCAGAAGATTCGCATCCCGAAGGGCTGATTCCGGCCCGGGTATCGGCCGGCACGGCGGCGGGCCCGGAATCCCGCGCCCGCCCGTACCAATCCCGGTACAATGCGTGCCCGATGAATGCCGACCCCCAGATGCTGCCCGACAGCGATGCCGAGCTGCAGCTCACGCCCGACGGCCGACTGCGGCACCTGCTGACCCTGAAGGGCCTAGAGCGGGACCTGCTGGTCCGCCTGCTGGACGACGCCGAGACCTACCTGAGCCCGGTCGGCGCGGTGCCCGTGAGGAGCAGCCTCCTCACCGGGCGCACGGTCGGCAACCTGTTTTTCGAACCCAGCACCCGCACGCGCGCGTCCTTTGACCTCGCGGGCCGCCGCCTCGGCGCCGACGTCCTGAATCTCGACGTCAACACGTCGTCTCGCAAGAAGGGCGAGAGCATTCTCGACACGATCTACACGCTCGAGGCGATGGCGGTGGACGTCATGGTGGTGCGCGACGCGGGCGCCGGCATCCCGGCCTACATTGCCCGCCACGTTCGTGACCACGTCTGCGTGCTGAATGCCGGCGAGGCCGACGTTTCGCACCCGACCCAGGGGTTGCTGGACCTGTTGACGATTCGCCAGCACAAGCCGGACTTCGGCGACCTGACGGTGGCCATCGTCGGCGACATCCGGCACTCGCGCGTCGCCCGCTCCGCGGCCCACGGGCTGCGAACGCTCGGTGTGGGCGACCTGCGCCTCGTTTCGCCGCCGGCCATGGCCTCGGACGACGACGACCTCGCGTTCGCAACCGTGACGGACAATCTCGACGACGGCCTCCGCGATGCCGACGTCGTGATGGCGCTGCGCATACAGAAAGAGCGCATCGACGACCCCGACAGCGTGCTCTCGATCGACGACTACGTCGCCGGCTACGGCATCAACGAAGAGCGGCTGCGCATCGCCCGCCCGGACGCCATCGTCATGCATCCCGGTCCGATGAACCGGGGCATCGAGATCGACGGCGCGCTCGCCGACGGCAGGCGCTCGGTGATCACGCGCCAGGTAACCAACGGCGTCGCGGTCCGCATGGCCGTGCTCGCGCACGTGGCACGCGCCACCGGGATGGTCTGATGGCCGTGACGCAGGCGGAAGCGCGCCGGCACGCGCAGCGCAACCGCAACTCGCTGTTCGTGGAAGACGGCGAGATCCTGGACGTACATCCGTTCCCGGGCGAACAGTTCATCCAGCGCATTCGCGCCCCGAAGTGCGCTGCCGGCGCGCTGCCCGGCAGTTTCGTGCACGTCACCTGCGCGGACGCGCTGCCAATGCGCCGCCCGCTGTCCGTCATGCGCGCCGGTGACGACTGGATCGAGATCCTGTTCAAGAACGTCGGCGACGGCCTGCGCGCGTTGTCCCGCAAGCGCCCCGGCGACGTGATCAGCGTGCTCGGCCCGATCGGCCGGCCGTTCAACCCCGACCCCGCGCGGCCCCGCTGCCTCCTGATCGGCGGTGGCGTCGGCATCCCGCCGATGGTGTTCCTGGCCGACCGGCTGCGTCACGAGGCGCGCTACCGGCCGCTGGCCATACTCGGCTCGGAGCTCCCGTTCCCGTTCGAGCTGGCGACCTCCGCGATCGACATCCCGGGCATCGACGCCGGGACGAGCAGCACAATGCCGCTGCTCGAGTCCTGGGGCATTCCGGCGCGCCTGACCAGTCTCGCCGGCTTCCCGGGCTGCCACAACGGCTTCGTAACGGACCTCGCGGATCGCTGGTTGCGCACGCTGTCACCCGACGACCTGGCCGAGGTCAAGATCTTCACCTGCGGGCCGACGCCGATGCTGAAAGCCGTGGCAGCGCTCGCCGAACGGCACGGCGTTGCCTGCGAAGTGTCGCTCGAGGAATTCATGGCCTGCGCCGTCGGCGGCTGCGCCGGGTGCACCGTGCCGATCCTCACCGAGAACGGCAAGGCGATGAAACGCGTCTGCGTCGACGGCCCGGTGTTCGACGCCAGGTCGGTCGACTGGTAGAGCCGCTACTCCGGCACCGTCTCGCCGGATCCGCCCATTTCCGCCGGAAAGTCCTTGAGCTTCGGCAGCCCGTCCGGGATGCGCAGGACCGCCGATGCGTAGTTGACGTGCACGCCCGGCTCGAACGAGAGCGTCGGCAGGATCGCCGCGAAGATGTCCGTGAAGTCGAGCGCAGGGTGATCGGACATCATGTTGCCGCCACACTTCCTGCAGGACTGCCGGATCGACGCACCGTTTTTCGAGTAACTCGCCAGGTGTTCCGCACCGCGGGTCACGCGGACGGCATCGCGCGTCCAGAGCGTGAACGCATTGACCGGCCCCGCGCTCCACGCCCGGCAATCCTTGCAGTGGCAATACCCCATTGCGAACGGCGCGCCGCTTGCCTCGACCTCGACCGCCCCGCAGAAACACGTGCCCGTATGTTTGTCGCCCATGTCCCCTCTCCCGATGTTCATGTCAGGGAAGAGAAGTTTGAGCCTGTTGGCCCCGGTTCGGCAATACGCCGTATCGCTGACGGGCCGCTGCGCGGCGTCAGGTGAGTGCGAGACAAGGCGCAACACGGCGAAAGAGCGCAGTGTACACGCAGTACATGAGCATCTTGAGCCGTGTTGCAACGCCGTATCGCGCCGCCTGACGCCGCGCAGCGGCCCGTCAGCCGCCGAAGTTGATCTTGGCTTCCAGGTTGGACCGGGAGTCGGCGTGCGACATGGCCTCGTCGAGAGTAATGCTCCCCGCCTTGTACAGGTTCAGCAGCGCCTGGTCGAAGTTTTGCATGCCCTGCTCGCCCGACTCCTTGTGCGCTTCCTTCACGGCCGAGATGTCGCCCTTCAGGATCAGGTCCTTGATGTGCGGCGTGTTCAGCATGAGTTCGACGGCGGCGACGCGCTTGCCGTTGCGGCCGCGGACCAGGCGCTGCGCAAGGATCGCGCGCAGGTAGTGCGCCAGGTCCATGAAGACCTGCGAATGCTGGTCCTGCGGGAACAGGTTGATGATGCGATCCAGTGTTTCAGGCGCATTGTTGGAGTGCAGGGTCGCCAGCACCAGGTGGCCGGTGCCGGCCATGTCGAGCGCCGACTGCATGGCCTCGCGGTCGCGAATCTCACCGATCTGGATCACGTCCGGCGCGGCGCGCATGGCACTCTTCAGCGCCCGGGCATAGGACTTCGTATCCAGGCCCACTTCCCGCTGGTTGACGATCGACTGCTTGTTCGGGTGCAGGAACTCGATCGGGTCCTCGATCGTGATGATGTGCGACGAGGTCTTTTCGTTGCGGTGATTGATCATGGCCGCCAGCGTCGTCGACTTACCGGCGCCGGTGGCGCCGACCATCAGGATCAGGCCGCGCCGCAGCATGACCAGGTCCTTCAGCTGCTCCGGCATCCCGAGCTCGTCGAGCGACGGCACGTCGTTCGTGATGTAGCGCAGCACCATGCCGACGTTGCTGCGCTGGTGGAAAATGTTGACGCGAAAACGGCCGAGGCCGGGCTCGGAAATGGCGAAATCGATCTCGAGCTCACGCTGGAAGTATTCGAGCTGCTCGTCGTTCATCAGCTCGAACGCCGCCTGCTTCACCATCTTCGGCGTCATCTCGAGCTTGTTGACCGGCATGATCTTGCCTTCGATCTTGATCTTGGCCGGGGCGAAAGGCGCGAAGAACAGGTCCGACGCCTTCTTCTCCACCATCAGCTTGAACAGCGGTTTGACGTTCATTGCGGCGAAATCCTTTGTCGGGCGGCTCAGAAGGTCCGCGCCGTATCCTCTTCCATGATGTGCAGGCTGTCCGACTGCTGGTCGGCGATCGACGAGTCGCGCTTCGACTCGAGCTTCACGCGCAGGCGGAGTTCATTCTTCGAATCCGCGTTGCGCATCGCTTCCTCGTAGGAAATCGTGCCCTGTTCGTACAGGTCGAACAGGGCCTGGTCGAACGTCTGCATGCCGAGTCGCGTGGACTTGGCCATGATCTCCTTGATCTGCCCGACCTCGCCCTTGAAGATCAGGTCCTGGATCAGCGGCGTGTTCAGCATGATTTCCATCGCCGCAATACGGCCGATGCCGCCTTCGCGCGGCAGCAGTCGCTGCGAGATGATGGCCTTGGTATTCAGCGACAGGTCCATGAGGAGCTGCTGGCGACGCTCCTCCGGGAAGAAGTTGATGATGCGGTCGAGCGCCTGGTTCGCGCTGTTCGCGTGCAGCGTCGCGAGGCAGAGGTGACCGGTCTCGGCAAACTGGATGCCGTACTCCATCGTCTCCTTGTCGCGAATTTCGCCGATCAGGATCACGTCCGGGGCCTGGCGCAACGTGTTCTTCAGGGCCGCGTGCCAGGTCTCGGTGTCAACGCCGACTTCGCGCTGCGTGATGACGCAACCCTTGTGCGGGTGCACGTACTCGACAGGATCCTCGATCGAGACGATGTGCCCGCGCGAGTTCTCGTTGCGGTGGCCGATCATGGCCGCGAGCGTCGTCGACTTACCGGAGCCGGTGCCGCCCACGACGATCGCGAGGCCCCGCTTGTTCATGATGATGTCTTTCAGGATCGGCGGCAGCTCGAGGTCCTCGAGCGTCGGGATCTCGGTCGTGATCGTGCGCAATACGGCACCGACGTAGCCCTGCTGGATGAACGCGCTGACGCGGAACCGGCCAATGCCCTGGGGCGCAATCGCGAAATTACACTCCTTCGTAGCGTCGAACTCCTTGATCTGCTTGTCGTTCATGATCGAGCGGACCATGATCGCCGCCTGGTCCGGCGACAGCGCTGCGTCGGTCGCCTTGTGGATCGTGCCGTCCACCTTGATCGCCGGAGGGAAGCCGCACGTGATGAACAGGTCCGAGCCGTTCCGCTCGACCATCTTCCGAAGCAGGTTCTGTGTCAGTCGTACTGCTTGTTCGCGTTCCATCTCGCCGGACTCCCGTCTCAGAAGTTCTCTTTGTTGACCGCCCTGAAGCGTGCCTCTTCCTTGCTGATCAGTCCCTTGGACATCAGCTCGGACAGATTCTGGTCGAGCGTGTGCATGCCCGAGCCCTGACCTGTCTGGATCGCGGAATACATCTGCGCGATCTTGCCCTCGCGAATGAGGTTACGAATGGCTGGCGTACCGATCATGATCTCGTGCGCCGCGATGCGTCCGCCGCCGATCTTTTTCAGCAGTGTCTGTGAAATCACCGCGCGCAGGGATTCGGACAGCATGGCGCGCACCATTTCCTTTTCGGCAGCCGGGAACACGTCGACGACGCGGTCGATCGTCTTCGCAGCGGAGCTGGTGTGCAGCGTGCCGAAGACGAGGTGACCGGTCTCGGCGGCCGTGAGTGCGAGCCGAATGGTTTCGAGGTCGCGCAACTCACCGACCAGGATCACGTCCGGGTCCTCGCGCAATGCGGAACGCAGCGCTTCGTTGAAGCCGAGCGTATCGCGATGCACTTCGCGCTGGTTGATCAGCGACTTCTTGGATTCGTGCACGAACTCGATCGGATCCTCGATCGTGAGGATGTGATCGGGCTTGTTCTCGTTGATGTAGTCGACCATCGCCGCCAGCGTCGTCGACTTACCGGAACCCGTCGGGCCGGTGACGAGAACGATGCCGCGCGGGTGCATCGAGATGTCCTTGAAGATCTTCGGCGCGCCGAGGTCGTCCAACGTCAGGATCTCGGACGGAATCGTGCGAAAGACGGCCGCCGAACCACGGTTCTGGTTGAACGCGTTGACGCGGAAGCGCGCGAGCTTCGGAATCTCGAACGAGAAGTCCGTCTCGAGAAATTCTTCGTAGTCCTTGCGCTGCTTGTCATTCATGATGTCGTACACCATGCTATTGACATCCTTGTGCGTGAGCGCAGGCATGTTGATTCGCTTGATGTCACCGTCGACGCGGATCATCGGCGGCACGCCGCCGGACAAGTGCAGGTCTGACGCGTTGTTCTTGACCGTGAACGACAGGAGCTGGGCTACGTCGACGGGCATGTTTCTCCCTCTGGCGGCTTAGGTTTCCGGGACCCCGGACTTACCATAACCCGGAGCGAATCTGGGCCTAGTATAGCGGAGCATCCGGAGCAAAACGTGATTGGAGTCACGGAAAACTTAAAGCTAGTCAAAGATTTGCTGGCACAGGCGGCGCAGGATGCGGAGCGTGACCCGGCCGCCGTCCGGCTGCTCGCCGTGAGCAAACGGCAGCCGCCGGAGCGCGTCCTCGAAGCCGCCGCCGCGGGGCAACGTGACTTCGGGGAGAACGTCGTTCAGGAGGCGTTGCCGAAGATCGAACGCACCGCCGGAAACGACCTCGTCTGGCACTACATCGGGCGCTTGCAGCGCAATAAAACACGAGCCGTGGCCGAGTGCTTTGATTGGGTTCACAGTATCGATCGGCTGCCCGTCGCCGAGCGCCTCAGCCTGCAACGGCCGGACGACATGAAACCGCTGAACGTTTGCCTGCAGGTCGACCTGGATGACGAGCCGGCAAAGGGCGGCGTCGCGCCCGTCGACGTGGCGAATCTCGCACGCGCCGTCAGCGAACTGCCGCGACTGCGGCTTCGCGGGTTGATGTGCATTCCGGCCATCCGCGACAATTTCGAAGCGCAACGCAAGCCTTTCCGCGTGTTGCGCGAACTGGCCGAATTCATTCACAACGAGGGTATCGAACTGGACACGTTATCGATGGGCATGAGCGACGACTACCGCGCCGCGATATTCGAAGGCGCCACGATCGTACGTATTGGTACGGCCATTTTCGGGAGGCGCGCGGCATGAACGCATCCATCGCTTTCATCGGCGGCGGCAACATGACGCGGGCGATCGCCGGCGGGCTGGTCGACGGGGGCGTCGATGCCCGGCGCCTGCGCGTGGCGGAACCGCAGGCGGAAGCGCGATCGGCGCTGGCCGACCTGCTGCCCGGCGCGACCATCAGCGACGACAACGCCCGTGTCGTCGACGGCGCCGACTGCTTGGTGCTCTCGGTGAAACCGCAGGTGCTGCCTGCTGTCTGCCGGGCGCTCTCGGGTGCCGTGCAGACAGGGCGCCCGCTCGTCGTCTCCATTGCCGCCGGCGTTCGCAGCGCAGACATCGACGCCTGGCTCGGCGGCGGCCTTGCCGTTGTGCGCGTCATGCCGAACCAGCCGGCCCTGGTCCGCCAGGGCGTGGCCGGCCTGTACGCGAACGAGCGGTCCACCGACGCGGATCGCGAACTCGCGCGCTCGATCATGGCCGCAGTCGGCGACGTCGTCCTGCTCGACGCCGAGGACGCTATCGACGCGGTGACCGCCATTTCCGGCAGCGGGCCGGCCTATTTCTTCCTGCTGATCGACATGCTCGTGCAAACCGCCATCGACTTCGGGTTGCCGGCGAATGCGGCCCGCGAACTCGCGATCGGCACCGCCCGCGGCTCCGCTGCGCTCGCCGCAACGTCGGATGTCGACATGGAAACGCTGATTTCGCGCGTGAGATCGCCCGGCGGCACCACCGCGGCGGCGCTCGACGAGCTCGACGGCGCCGACGTCCGTGCTATCTTTGCCGCCGCCCTGACTGCCGCCCGCGACAGGGCGTTCGAACTTGCCGACCAGGCTCACCAGGACAACCCGGAGTAGACATGGGCAGCAGTGCAACCCACGCCCTGATTTTCATCCTCACCGCGCTTTCGCAGCTGTACATCCTCGTGCTGTTGCTGCGGCTCCTGATGCCGTGGATGGGCATTCCGTTCAACAACCCGATCTCGCAGGGGATACTGCGCCTGACGTCACCACTCGTCGTGCCGGTACGCCGCATCCTGCCGCCCGTCGGCAAGGTCGACACCGCGACCTTGCTCGTCGCCTTCGCGATCCAGTACCTGCTGATCCTGGTCATCTGCCTCATCGTCGGCTGGTCGCCCCGGATTCTGCCGATCGCGATCACGGCGGCCGTCGAACTCGTGATCCTGACCGTGCGGCTGTTCATCTTCGCCATCATCATCCGTGTCGTCCTGAGCTGGATTGGCAGCAATTCCTACAATCCCGCGGTCGCCCTGATCGACTCGATCACCGAACCCGTGCTGCGTCCCTTTCGCCGGATCGTTCCGCCCCTGGGCGGCTTCGACCTGTCGCCGCTCTTCGCCATCATCCTGCTGATGGCCCTGACGATCCTGATCGAAGGCCTCCGGCCCCTGCCGATCTGACGCCGGCCGGGCTGCCGGCGCCCCCTGAATGGTTTATAGTGAGCCGGAGGCGCACGGCAGAAAGCGCTCGCCTGCGTCCGGGGAAAGGCGCACGTCTCGGGGAGGGAACAACATGCTACGTTCAAGAATAGCGATGGTCCTGGCTTTGTTCGGCGTAAGCGCGGCCTGCGGCGGCCCGGGTGCCGACGCGGAAGTGCCGCAGGCTCAACCGGCCGGGGTCACGTCAGCCGATATCGGCAACCACGTCGTGCACTTCAGCGCCCAGGCAACGGATCAACTCTCGCCCGAGGTGGCGAGCGCGTACAACATCACGCGCAGCAAGAGTCGCGCGATGCTCACGGTGTCCATCATCGACGAGGCCAGCGGGCTTTCGGGGGCCGGCGACGTCAGCGTCAAGACCGTCAACCTCACCGGCCAGCTCAAGAACGTCACGATGCGACGCATCGACGAACCGGGCACAGCCGGCGCGCCGGCGGCGATCTACTACATCGGCACCACGCCGATCGCGAATCGCGAGACGCTCGTGTTCGATATCTCGGTGACGCCGGACGGAGTCAGTACCCCATCCGAAGTGCGTTTCAAACAGCAGTTCTACACCGACTAGCGCTGCCTTTCGGCGGTATCACAAAAAAACCGCGAAAAACACGGGAAAAAATGCGGAATGCCGGTTTTTCCCCCGGAAAAGTTGTGCTATCGTCGCGCTGTTTTTTGCGCGGGCTCACGCCCGTTTTCTTTTTTTTCGGAGTTGATTTTTCATGGCAGCAAATACCAAGAAGGCACCGACCAAGTCGGAAATTTTTGCGAAGATCGTCGATGACACCGGGCTGACGCGCAAGGACGTCGCGGCCGTTTTCGAGTCCCTGAACGGCCAGATCAAGAAGAACCTCGCCAGCCGTGGCCCGGGCGTGTTCTCCATCCCCGGTCTGCTCAAGCTGCGTGTCGTGAAGAAGCCCGCCCGCAAGGCACGCAAGGGCGTCAACCCGTTCACCGGCGAAGAGATGATGTTCAAAGCCAAACCGGCAACGAAGGTCGTCAAGGCCACGGTCCTGAAGGGCCTGAAAGACATGGTTTGATTCGACTCCGAATCAGGCAGCAAAAGCCGGGGCTTGCCCCGGCTTTTTTTTGCGCGACTCGCGCAGCCGCGCGCCGGGTCAGTGATGGCGCTGGACGAACTCGGTCACCGCCTCGCGCAGGTCGATCAGCTTGCCGTGGAAAAAGTGCTCGACACCCGGAAAGACGAGCAATTCGGGACCGGCGTCCAGGCCGTTCACCCACTCGACGGTCTCGTCGATGTCGACGAGTTCGTCCTCGTCGCCCTGGACGACCAGCCACGGGCACGACGGCTGTTGCAGGAGGCCGTCCGCGAAGCGGCGGACCGCCGGCGCGACGCTGACGAGTCCCGCGGGTGCGGTGTCGATGGCGGCACGAATCGCGATCGCGGCGCCGAAGGAGAAGCCGGCGATCCACAGCGGCTGCTCCGGGTACCGCTGCCGCGCCCAGGCGATGGCTGCCAGCGCATCGTCAAGTTCGCCCCGGCCCTCGTCCCACGTCCCCTCACTGGCGCCGGTTCCGCGAAAGTTGAAGCGCAGCGCGGCGAAGCCCAGCCGCACGAAAGCACGCGCCAGCGTGTGCGCGACCTTGTTCTGCATCGTTCCGCCGTGCTGCGGGTGCGGGTGCAGCACGACCGCGACGCCGCTCGGCGCCTCGTCTTTCGGCATCTCGAGCAGGGCTTCGAGCGTGCCGGCAGGCCCGTCGAGGACGAGCCGGTCGGTATCGGGTGGTTTGTTCATGGGATGTCGCGCCGCTGGCCGGCACGTTGTTTGTTGCTGTAAAATTAGGATCTTATAAAGCTTCCGGCACCGGCGGCAAGCCGCCCCGGTGCCTCCCGGAGTGCTGCGGTGAATTCCAGGATCGATCTCGAGTCGCGCTACTGCGCACACAACTACCACCCGCTGCCGGTGGTTCTGACGCGTGGCGAAGGCGCTTACGTGTGGGACGACGACGGCAAACGCTACCTCGACATGATGAGCGCGTACTCCGCGGTCAGCCACGGCCATGCGCATCCGCGCCTGGTGCGTCTCGTCCAGGAGCAGGTCGCGACGCTCACTATCGTCTCGCGCGCGTTTCACACGGACAAGCTGGGGCCGTTCCTCAAGCGCGCCTGCGAGCTGACCGGCCAGGACATGGCGCTGCCGATGAACACCGGCGCCGAAGCCGTCGAAACCGCCATCAAGGCGGCGCGCAAATGGGCATACACCGTCAAGGGCGTGCCGAACGACCGCGCGGAAATCATCGCGTGCACCGGCAACTTTCACGGCAGGACCATCGCGATCGTGGCGATGTCCGACGAGCCCCAGTACCAGGCCGGTTTCGGACCGTTCCCACCCGGCTTCCGGCTCGTCGACTACGGGGACCTCGCCGCGCTCGAGGACGCGATCACCGACAATACGGCGGCCTTCCTGGTCGAACCGATACAGGGAGAAGGCGGTATCATCGTGCCGCCGGACGGCTACCTCGCCAGGGCCGCCGAGCTGTGCCGGCGCCACAACGTGCTCCTGCTGGCCGACGAAATCCAGACCGGGCTCGGGCGCACGGGTCGTTTTCTCGCCTGCGAGCACGAGGACGTCCGGCCGGACGGGCTTATACTCGGCAAGGCGCTGGGCGGCGGCATCCTGCCGGTGTCGATGTTCCTGGCCCGCAAGGACGTCATGGCCGTGTTCCACCCCGGTGACCACGGCAGCACGTTCGGCGGTAACCCGCTGGCGGCCGTCGTCGGCCTCGAGGCGCTCGACGTGCTCGTCGAGGAGAACCTCGCATTGCGCAGCGCCGAACTCGGCGAGTACCTGATCGGCCAACTGCGCCGAATTTCCAGTCCGCTGGTTCGCGACGTGCGCGGTCGCGGCCTGTTCGTCGGCATCGAACTGGACCCGGACCTGGGCAGCGCACGCGACATGTGCGAGGCACTGATGAAGCGCGGGCTGCTCAGCAAGGAGACCCACGAAACCGTCGTCCGACTGGCGCCGCCGCTCGTCGTCACGCGCGAACAGATCGACTGGGCCCTGGACCAGATCCGCGAGGTCGTCGCCGAGATGGACCGCGTGAGGCTCGCGTCGTAGGCCGGCGGAACCGGAACGAGGATGCCGGATATCAGCGTACTGCAGATCATACTGCTGACCGTGGCGATACTCGCCGGCATCGTCATCGGCTGGCTGGCGCGCGGCAAGCGCGTCAGGCACGAAAAAGCGGCGATCAATACCAACTGGAAGGAGCAGATCGACGCCCAGCGCGCCGAGCACAAGCGGCTCGTCGATCAGAACCAGGGCCTCATGGAGCAGGTCAGCCAGTTCCAGGCGTCCGGAAAAGACGCGTCAAACCGTGCGCGCGAGCTGTCGACCGCGCTGAAGGAGGCGTTCGAGCGCCGCGATCACCTGCAGCGCGAGATCAAGAACGTCCGCAGCAATCTCGAGTCAGCGATGAGCGAACGGCGGCGACTCGAAACCGACCTGCGCCATCGCTCGGAGTCGGACAACTCGCTGCAGACCTCGCTGCGTGAGAAGGACGACAAAATCTTCAAACTGAGTCGCGAACTGGAGAGCTGGCAGGACCGCCTGCCGCCACTGATCCAGCGCTACCGGGAACGCGACGCGGATGCCAAGCGCCTGGAGGCGGACCTCGACCGGGCCTACGAGCGAATCATGGCGCTCGAAACCGGCCGCTCGGCGGATCACACGCACGTGGAATCCATCGACCGGGACGCGATGTCGAATGCACTCGATGCTTCGAACGACGCCGGCATGGACAACGCGGATGACGACGTGCCCGTGCCGCCCGTCGACGTCAACGGCGCCGCGATGCGCGATGGACGGGACGACCTGAAAGAGATCAAGGGCATCGGGCCGGCGATCGAGAAAACGCTGCACGAACTCGGTTTCTTCCGCTTCCGGCAGATCGCCGAGATGAGCGAGTACGACATCAACCGGGTTGCCCAACGGCTGAAAGGCTTTCGCAGCCGGATCTACCGCGAAGACTGGATCGGGCAGGCCCGCGAGCTCGACCTGCGCCGCTCTGCGCACTGACGCCCGGACGCCACCGATGCGACGCCGCGAGATTGCTCCGTGGGCCCTGCTGCTGTTCGCAGGGCTCATCGCCGCGCCCCGCCCGGCTGCCGCCGACGACGGCATCTCCCCGGCCTGCCGGACGATGTTCGACTGGCTGCAGGACGGCGAGCAGGTGCGCTTTCACCAGGCCAGCATCGAACTGCGTCGATCGTCGTACGCGTTTCTCGAGCGGCTGGCCGAGTTCGCCGCGGATTGCCCCGATACCCGCATCGCGATCACCGGGCACACCGACGACGTCGGGCCCGCGGAGTTCAACCAGGCATTGAGCGAGCAGCGGGCGAACGCCGTTGCCGATTTCCTGGTCGAACGCGGCGTGGACCGCGACCGCCTCGTGATCGCGGGCGCGGGCGACACGCAGCCGGTCGGCGACAACGCCACCGCGTGGGGCCGCGAGCGCAACCGGCGGATCGAATTCGAACTGCGCCCGGGCGACCAGGCCTGAGCGATTATTGTTCGTCGGGACCGCGCGCGCCGAACAGTTCGACCTCGAAGACCAGCGTCGCATTCGGCGGAATCGGACCGCGGCCCGCCGCGCCGTAGCCGAGGGACGGCGGAATGGTCAGCTCGCGGACCTCGCCGATCTGCGTTCCCGGCAAGCCCTGGTCCCAGCCCTTGATCATCTGGCCGGCACCGAGCGTGAAGGTCAGCTTGTCGCCCGAATCCAGCGAACTCCAGAACTTCTCGCCGCGATGATCGGGCGCTTCCGGGTCGTAGAGCCAGCCGGTCGTGTGCACGGTGAGTTCGTCACCCGCTTCCACGGCACGCCCGTACCCGCGCCGCACGATCTTCGTTTCCACCGCCGGCGCGCCCGGGTCCGCCGCCGGCGCCTCGGTCGTGGCCTCCGGTTCACGGTCGCAGCCGCCCGCAAACAGTCCGAGCACGAGCAGGAGTGAGAGTTTTTTCATGGTTTGTCCCCGGAGGTGCGGTCGGCGAAGCCCAGTGACGCCGAATTGATGCAGTAGCGCAGGCCGGAGGGCTGTGGCCCGTCGTCGAACACGTGCCCGAGGTGAGCGCCGCAGCGGCTGCAGGTCACCTCCTGCCGGATCATGCCGTGGCTCGTGTCCCGCGACACCGTGACGGCATCGCCGGCCAGCGGCAGCCAGAAGCTCGGCCAGCCGGAACCGGAGTCGTACTTCGTCGCCGAGCTGAACAGGGGCTGCTCGCAGCACACGCACACGTAGGTACCGTCGGCCTTGTGGTCGACGTAGCGCCCGGTGAACGGCCGCTCCGTGCCCTTGTTCTGGGTCACCTGGTACTGCTCGTCGGTCAGCTTGTCGCGCAGGTCGCGATCGCCATTGTCGTTCATCGCCGTCTCCCCGTTCGGGTCATGCAGTATCGGCCGCCGTCGCGCCCATGATCAAGCGATTGACGCGGCGCACGTGCTCGGCGGGATTCTCGATCCGCGCGCCGTCGGCGAGCAGTGCCTGGTCCAGCAGCACGTTCGACAGGTCCGAGAAGCGTTCGTCCGCGGTCTCGGCGGACAGGCGCTCCACGAGCGGGTGGCGCGGGTTGATCTCGAGTATCGGCAGGCTGGGCGGGATCTCCTGGCCGCTGGCCGCCAGCATCCGGCGCAGCGGTTCGCTGAGCTGGTCGTCGCCGTGCACGACGCAGGCCGGCGAATCGACCAGCCGGCGGCTGACGTTCACGGAGCCGACCCGGCCCTTCAGGGTCTGCCGCAGCTTCTTCAGCAACGGCTTGTATTCATCGTTGTCGGCCTCTTTCGTGATGTCTCCCTCGCCGTCCGGCAGGCCGAGATTCTCGCGGGCCACGTCGACGAGCGGCTTGCCGTCGAACTCGCGCAGGTGCTCGACGACCCAGGCGTCGATCGGGTCCGTCAACAGCAGCACCTCGAGATTCCGCTGGCGCAGCGCCTCGAGTTGCGGGCTGGCCGCCGCGGTGGCATAGCTGTCCGCCACGAGGTAGTAGATCGCGTCCTGACCCTCCGCCAGCCCCGCGACGTAATCGGCCAGCGAACGGCCCTGTGCGCCGCTCTCGTCCGCCGTCGATGCGAAGCGCAGCAGGGCCGCAATGCGATCGCGATTCGCGGCATCCTCGACGATGCCCTCCTTGATCACGTTGCCGAACTGCTGCCAGAAGGCCGCGTACTCATCGCCGCCATCAGCCGCGAGCTTCTTCAGCATGTCGAGAACGCGGTGGGTCAGCGCGCCGCGGATGGCATCCAGCTCGGGGTGCCGCTGCAGCAGTTCGCGAGACACGTTCAGCGGCAGGTCGGCGCAGTCGACGATGCCCTTGACGAAGCGCAGGTACAGCGGCAGGAACTGCTCGGCATCGTCCATGATGAACACACGCTGCACGTACAGCTTCAGGCCGCGCGGTGCCTCCCGGTTCCACAGGTCGAACGGCGCCCGTGCCGGCAGGTACATCAGGCTCGTGTATTCGCGCTTGCCTTCCACGCGGTTGTGACTCCAGCGCAGCGGGTCCGTCACGTCGTGCGACAGGTGCTTGTAGAACTCCCGGTATTCGTCGTCGCTGACCTCGGACCTCGACCGCGTCCAGAGTGCCGTCGCGGAGTTCACGACCCGCGGCTCGTCGTCGCCGCTCACGGCGAGCGTGACCGGAAACTGGATGTGGTCGGAGTAGCGTGTGATGAGGTGCTCGATGCGCGATGCCTCGAGGAACTCCTCGTCACCGTCCTTGACGTGCAGCGTTACCCGCGTGCCGCGCTCGGGCAGTTCCGCGGCCTCGATCGTGAACTCGCCCTGCCCGTCTGAAGCCCACCGCACGCCGTCCGCCGCGGAAGCACCAGCCCGGCGGGTTTCGACAATGACCCGGTCGGCGACGATGAACGCCGAGTAGAAGCCGACGCCGAACTGGCCGATCAGCCGTGCATCCCGGCGCGCGTCGCCCGACATCGACTTCAGGAACTCCGCCGTCCCCGAGCGCGCGATGGTGCCGAGATTGGCGATCACCTCGTCGCGCGACATCCCGATGCCGTTGTCGATGATGGCGAGCGTCTTTGCCGCCTTGTCGAGTTCGACCCGGATGCCGAGGTCCGGCGCGTCAGCCAGCAGTTCCGGCGCCGCCAGCGCCTCGAACCGCAGCTTGTCGGCGGCATCCGAAGCATTGGATACGAGCTCGCGGAGGAAGATCTCCTTGTTGCTGTACAGCGAGTGAATCATGAGCTGCAGCAGCTGACGGACTTCGGTCTGGAAACCGCGTGTTTCCGGACTGGGGGTGGTGGTCACGTGAAAATCTCCTCGATCGCTGCGTGCCGAACGCACGCGACAGCGGGGAGCATGAGGGCTCGAGCGGGATTTTCAAGACGGCGCGTGCACGGCCGCCGAGGGGAATGCGGGGATCAGGAGCCGGCGCGGGCCGGACGCGGGCCGGTGACCGAGCGGTACATCAGGCTCACGAACAACAGGGTGGCCGTGGCCATCGCGAGCGGCGGCTCGCGAAACGCGAGCACGATGCCGGCAACGAGCAGCGCCATGAAAGCCAGCGCGGACAGGACGAACAGGAACAGCCTGCGCGCCCGCTCGGCAACCAGCCGCGCGGCGCCGATCAGGTCGTCCAGGTCGTCCCAGTACTGCAGGACGCTTTCCATGCCTTCCCTGCGCATCGTCAGCGCACGATCGACAGTAGCGGACCACTGCCCTTCTTTTCGCCCGAAGCGACTTCAGAGTCGTCCATGGCGTCGACGTTCGATTGTTTCGCGTGAGCGATCGCTCGGTGGAAGAGCTCCCAGCGCTGCCGGGCAGCTTCGTTCTTCAACGCGAATGCAGGAACGTCCGTTTCCTTGGGTTGTCTTGCCATACGATGACCGAAGAGAATCCGTTTTCATTGAGCCATTCGGTAAGGGCGACTATAGGTCCGTCGCGGCAGTACCTCCGTGAGTTGGATCACAGCTTTCCAACGCGGTATTTCACGCGCGCGAGCGATGAACGAAACAGTGACGAAAGTCCGCTCGCGCACCGTCGATGCCGTCGCAATTGACAGTATTTCGCGGCTATCCGGGCGCGCATTCTAGTGCGGCAATATGACAAAAAAAAGCGCGCCAGTCGGCGCGCCCTTTTCGTGTTCGATGTGCGATGTCCGGTCAGGAATCGTCTTCGTCGCGCCAGTTGCGCTTCACCTGCTCCGACCAGTTCCGGTAGCCCTTCCAGGTATACAACGAGGGATCGAGTCCGACACGGCGACCCCGCGGCGCGGGCGCCTTCGTGATCCAGCGACGGTACTGTTGCCAGCCATCCGCATCGTTCGCAGCGGGCTCGCTGGCGGGCAATGCAGCGTCGGCGTTGGCGGCCGACTGACTATCGTCCGTGTAGTCGTCGACCCACTTGACGTTCTTGCTGTCGGGCATGGGCGTGCTCGGGCAATCCTTTGAGGGAATGCTAGGTCCGCGGCCCCGAAAAGCACAGGAACTGCATCACAATGCAGCCCGGTACATTTTACAACTGGAACAGTTAGTTACGCCCGGTTTTACTTAATGCGATAGCACGGCTTGTAATCGCTGCTCGCGATCTTCATGCGCCGGTCGGCGACGAACGCCGAGAGCAGCCCGTCCAGCAGTTCCATGATGCGCGCGGAGCCGTCGATGACGAACGGACCGCCCTGCTCGATGGCCACGGCCGTGTCTTCGCGCACGTTGCCCGACACGATGCCCGAAAACACGCGCCGGAGGTTGGCGGCAAGTTCGTGGACCGGCTGGTCTTCCCGGAGGTTCAGCGTCTCCATCGATGCGTGCGTCGCCGTGAACGGCTGCTGGAAGTCGCGATCGATGCGGAGGCGCCAGTTGAAGTAGTAGGCGTCACCGTGCTTCTCGCGGAAGCGCCGGACCTCGGCCAGGGACTCGTTCATGCGGCGGGCCACGCCGATCGGGTCGTCGATGATGACCTGGTACCGCGACTGCGCCTCCTCGCCGAGCGTCGCGCCCACGAATTCGTCGATCTGCCGGAAATAGGGCTCGGCGCTGGCCGGGCCCGTCATGATCACCGGCAGCGGCATGTTCCGGTTGTCGGGGTGCAGCAGGACGCCGAGCAGGTACAGGATTTCCTCGGCGGTGCCGACGCCACCCGGGAACACGACGATGCCGTGCGCGAGCCTGACGAAGGCCTCGAGCCGCTTTTCCATGTCCGGCATGATCACGAGTGCGTTGACGATCGGGTTCGGCGACTCGGCGGCGATGATGCCGGGCTCCGTGATGCCGATGTAGCGGCCATCGCGTATGCGCTGCTTCGCGTGCCCGATCGTGGCGCCCTTCATCGGCCCCTTCATCGCGCCCGGGCCGCAGCCGGTGCAGACGTTCAGGCCTCGCAGGCCGAGTTCGTAGCCGACGAGCTTCGTGTAGTCGTACTCCTCGCGGCTGATGGCGTGACCGCCCCAGCACACCACCAGGTTCACGGCGGCCGGCAGCGACAGCAGGCGGCCGTTGCGCACCTGGTGGAACACGGCGTTGGTGGTGCCATCGACCGACTCGAGGTCGAAGCGCGCATCGTCGAGAATCTCGTTGCGCGTGAACACGATGTCGCGGACGACCGAGAACAGGAGCTCCCGGATGCCGCGAATCATGCGGCCGTCGACGAACGCGTGCGCCGGCGCACCGGTGACGGACAGCTTCAGGCCGCGATCCTGCTGCAGGAACGAGACGTCGAAGTCGCGGTAGCGGTCGAGGACCGTCTGGGCATCGTCGGTATCGCTGCCGGAATTGAGCACGGCGAGCATGCAGCGCCGCAACAGCGGGTACAGCCCGCCCGCGCCGCTCGACCGCAGCTGCTCGACTTCGAACTGCGACAGGACCTCGAGGCTGCCTTCCGGCCAGATCTCGGCGTCGACGGTCGCGAAATCGCGATCCGGGGCGCGCCCGGTACGTGCCGGCGGTGCGTTCACGGCCGGATTTCGATCGGGGTGTTCTCGCCCGTCATCAGCCAGATATCGATCATGTCGGAATTCGAAACGGCGACGCAGCCGTTCGTCCAGTCCTGCGTGCGGTAATAGGTCTCCGAACGCGTCGGGTTGTTGGGCTGCCCGTGGATCATGATCGCGCCGCCCGGGTCGACGCCCCGCGAGCGCGCTTCGCGCACGTCCTCGCGGTTCGGGTAGGAGACCCGGATCGACAGGAAGTACTCGCTGTTCGGGTTGCGGATGTCCAGTACGTAGCGGCCTTCGGGCGTGCGGAAGTCGCCCTCCTCCTGCTTGTCGCCGACCGGCATGATGCCGAGCGCGATGCGGAACGTCCGGAACACTTCGCCGTCGCGCATCAGGTGCAGCTGGCGACTGGCTTTCTCGACCACGACGAAGTCCGCCTGCGGGAAGTCGTTCGCGGCCACCGGAAGAACCGGCAGCACGGCAAGCGCAAGGCCGGCCAGGGCGGTACGGATTGAGTGGCGGGCGGATGTCATCAGGATCGGTTCACAGCGTCGACGTCGGCCAGAGACTATCAAAAGCCGATAACAGCACAAGTGCCGCCGCCGGTGGCGGCATCAGTTCACGTTTCGCCCGACGAGCCAGCCGATCGCGAATCCGATGACCCCGGCGCCGCTCGTGTACACCGGCAGGTACCGAAACAATTCGCCCGGGCCGCCGGAAAACAGGCCGTCCAGATCGACGAGCCAGGCGTAGTGCAGGTAGGCGGACAGACCCAGCGCCGGTACGGCGAAACCCACGACCCCGAGCGGCCAGCGCCACCCGGCGCCGAGCCAGCGGCCGCCACCCCTGGCGAGGGCCAGCACCGACAACGCGACGACGAGCGCCGGCGGCAACGCGTTGCGGAATACCCAGCGCCCGTCCGGCTCGACGGCGCCGAACCAGGCCGCGAGTGCTCCGACCACGCCCACCACCGGGACGAGCCGCCACAAGGCGTTCCTGACCGCCGGTGCCATCAGCTCCGATCGCCGGGCACCAGCAGCGGGAATCGCACGACCGTGCCCGGGCGGACGTTGTGCAGGTCCAGCTCCGGGTTGTACTGGCGGAACAGCCACAGCGGCACGTCATACTCCCGCAACGACAGCACCCAGACCGATTCGCCGCTCCGGATCTCGTGCTCGCGGACGCCGGTAATGACGTGCTCCCGGAAGTAACGATCCTGCTGCGTCCGGTGATACGCGATCCGCCGGGCCTCGAACGTCGCGCGATCGACGGTACCGAAATCGAGCCGGATGCGTTGCCCCACCTCCACCGGCGTGCGGAACGCGAAACCGTTCAGGTCGCGGAGACGCTGTGTCCTGAGGCCCAGCCAGTCGGCGAAATGGCCGAGTGTTTCGAGGGGCTGAACCTCGATCGTGTCGTTCGCGGCGACGGTGTAGTCGCTCGGGTCGGACAGCAGTTCGGTGGTCGTGGTCGCGACGTCCTCGTCGACGGCCGGCGCGTCGCTCAGCGCGGCCGGTTCGGGCTCGTCGATGTCGGCTTCGACCGGCGGGCTGGCCACGCTCGCCACGACGTCCGCCTCGACTTCGGCGGCGACCGGTGCCGCCGGCGGCGGCGCGGGACCGGCGGCCGGCAGGCGCAACTGCTGGCCGGCGCGTATGCGGTGCCGGCTGTCCAGCCCGTTCAGCGCGACCAGCGTTGACACGGACGTGTCGTACTCCTCCGCGATCTGCGACAGCGTGTCGCCGCGCGCAATCGTGTGGAACAGGTCGGGCAGCTGTTCGTCGGCCCAGTCGTCCGCGGGCAGCGCGGCGAGCAGCGATTCGAGCGACCCGTTGACGCGCGCCGGCGGAACGCGCAGCTCGAAACCACGCGGCAGCAGCTTGCTGCCCTGCCAGACGGTCGGCTGCAGCGACGGGTTCGCGCGCCGGAGCTCGGCTGCCGACAGCGACAGCCCGCGTTGCAGTGCTTCGGCGGACACGTAATCCTCCAACCGGGCCGTGGCCCAGGACTCGGGCGGCTCCCGCACGAGTCCTGGAAAATAGCGGTCCGCGTTCCGGTCGACCTCGAGCGCCGCAAGAAAGGCCACGTAGAAATTGCGCGACGCAAACCCGAACGTGCGACCGTCATAGCGGCGCAGGATGTCGACGTACGCCGTGTCGCCGTGCTCCCGCATCGCGCGACGAATGCCGGCCAGGCCGTGGTTGTAGGCAGTGATCGCCGTCGGCCAGTTGCCGGTGATCGAATGGTTGTAGGCGAGGAGCTGGCCGGCCGCACGGGTAGCCGCGTACGGGTCGTTGCGCTCGTCGAGCACGTGGTCGACCCGCAGGAAGCGGCGCCCGGTGCTGCGCGTGAACTGCCAGATGCCCGACGCGCCGACGTGCGACCGCGCGTCCGGGTTGTACGACGACTCGACGTGGGGCAAGGCCGCGAGCTCTATCGGTACGCCGAGTGCCTCGAACTCGCGCTCCACGTAAGCCCGCCACCGGCCCGACCGTGCAAGCCCTTCGCGGAAGCGATCCGCGATGCCGCGCTGGAAACGAATCCGGTCGCGCGCGCCGGCGAGCACATCGTTGCTCACACCTTCCGGCCACAGCGCGAGCAGGCGGGCCTGTTCCTCGGTCAGGCCGTCGCGCTTGCCGCTCGCCAGTACCGCGAGCGCGGCCCGGATACGGTCGCGCTCCGGGTCGATGCGGCGCTGGCGCTCGGCACGCGACAGCCGTTCCGGCACTTCGATGCGCGAGTACACGACGCCCAGGTGACGGTTGTCGTGCAGGATGCCGCTGTCCGAATCGATCTCGGTGAACACCGAAACCCAGAAATCGACGTCGGGCTGTAATTCCGGCGGCAGCGGAAAGGTCTCCTCTGCGGCAACGGGCACGAAAAAACACAGGAAAAGCGCGGTAACGAGGACTCGGCGAGACATTTGGACTTGTTCAAGACTCCGGCGTAAATTATTGATGGTGAAACAGGTTCCAAATCACAGTTCGGATTCGGGTCGCAAGCTAAGCTGGCGATGCTAATGAGGTTGCGACGGCACCGCAATCAACGCTTTTGGGCCCGGAGCGGCCGGTTAATGACCACATTGCACACGAAATTTCGCATTTGCCGCAGCGCATGGCTGCTACTCGCCGGCCTGATCGCGGGCAATGCCCTTGCGGGCGAAATCGCCGACGAATCCATCGACACCGAGGAAAACGAGACCGCCGAAGTCGTGACGGAACCGGCGCCGGGCGCCGCGACGCCGCACGGTGCCGCCGCCGAGAACACCGTTACCGAACCCGGGTCCGGCGACTTCGTCGAAACCGGCCCGTTGCACGACAACCCGGTACCGCTGGCAGAAGCCGTCGTCGAAGCCGAGGGCAAAGCCGAACCGCTGCACATGCTTGGCGAAAGCGTTGCGCCGGGGACGTCGGCACGGCTCTCGTGGGCCGCGACGGAATTGTTCGAGGGCGTGTCCGTTTCCACTCCGGTACTGGTGATGAACGGAACGACGCCGGGGCCGACCCTGTGCCTGACGGCAGCCGTGCACGGCGACGAACTGAACGGCATCGAGATGGTCCGGCGCGTGATGCACGACATCGATCCCGCCGACCTGTCGGGCGCGCTCATCGGCGTGCCGATCGTCAACGTGCAGGGTTTCCGGCGCGGTTCGCGCTACCTGCCCGACCGGCGCGACCTGAACCGCTACTTCCCCGGCAACCCGAACGGCAGCGCCGCGGCGCGTATCGCCCACTCGTTCTTCGAGAACGTCGTTTCGCACTGCGATGCACTCGTCGACCTGCACACCGGCTCCTTCGAGCGTACGAACCTGCCGCAGATCCGCGCCGACCTGCGCGACCCCGACGTCGTGACGCTGACGCAGGGCTTCGGCTCCACGGTGATCCTGCACAGCACGCCAGGCGCGGGCACGCTGCGCTACGCCGCGACGCAGGCGGGGATCCCGACGGTCACGCTGGAAGCCGGCGGCCCGCTCGAACTCGAACTGAACGAGGTGATCCACGGCGTCCGCGGCATCGAAACGCTGATCAGCTCGCTCGGCATGGTCAAGCGCCTGCGGCTCTGGGGCAGCCCGGAACCGGTGTACTACCGCTCGAGCTGGGTGCGCGCCGGGTCCGGCGGCATCCTGCTGGCGAACGTCAGCCTCGGCAGCACGGTGCGCAAGGGCGATCTGCTGGGCACGATCACGGACCCGATGAGCAACGCCCGCACCGAGCTGCGCTCCCCGTATGCCGGGCGCATCATCGGCATGGCGCGCAACCAGGTCGTGATGCCGGGGTTTGCGGCGTTCCACGTCGGCATCCAGACCGCGGATGCCCCGGCGCTCGACAGCTTCGCCATCGAGGAAGACGAAACCAGCGGCGACTACGTCGACGGCGTTTCCGAGTAGCCGGCTGGACGAGGCGCGCCACGGTCCATAAGCTCCGTTCACGATGAGCGAACGGAAAGCACTCTCCTCCTACATCGCGCCGCGCTACTGGCCCGTCTGGCTCGGCATGGGCTTGCTCAGGCTGCTCGTCGCGCTGCCGCACCGGTGGGGTCTCGCGGTCGGCAGGCTGCTCGGCCTGCTCGCCCATCGCGCGAGCGCAAGCCGCCGTGCCGTCGTCCGGCGCAACATCGGCCTGTGCTTCCCGGACCTGTCGGTTCCGGAACGCAATGCCCTCGCGAAGCGTCACTTCGAAGCACTCGGGATGTCGCTGATCGAGATGGGCATCGGACGCTGGGCGTCCGAACGGCGCATTCGGCGCGTCATGACACTCGAAGGGCTCGAGCACCTGCAGGCAGCGGTCGCCGAGGGCCGCGGCGTCATCCTCCTGACCGCGCACTTCACCACGCTCGAAGCCACCGGACGGCTGCTGGCGCAGGTATCGCCGCCGTTCGACGCGGTCTACCGCAAGAACCGCAGCGAATTCATCACCGAGTTGCAGCGCAGCGGCCGCGAAGTGTCCGCCGACGGCACGATCGAGAAACGCGAGATCAAGAAGATGGTCCGCAGCCTGCGCGCCGGGCGGCCGGTCTGGTACGCACCGGACCAGAGTTTCGACCGCAAGGGCGCGGAGATCGTCGAATTCTTCGGCGTGCCGTGTTGGCAAACGACAGCCACGTCGGTGCTCGCGCGGCTCGGCAATGCCGTCGTCCTGCCGTACTTTCCGCGCCGGCGCGACGACGGGCACTACGTGATGACGATCGGCGAGCGCTTCGACCCGTTCCCGACGGATGACCTGCGGGCGGACACGCTGCGCTACGTCGAAGCGCTCGAGGCCCACGTCCGCCGCTGCCCCGAGCAATACTTCTGGATACACCGCAAGTTCAAGAACCTGCCGGAGGGCTATCCGGACTACTACGCGGACCTCGACGCGCTGAAGTAACCTTCGAGCAGCGCGTTCCATTCGCGGCCGCCGAAATGCATGCCCGGCCGCAGCGCACACACCTTGCGCAGGCTGCGATGCAGGCGCTCGAGCGTCTGCTGCTGCCACGGGCCGGCCGGACGCAGCCGGCCCTTGTCGAAATCGAGCATCCACACGCGGTCCCGGTCGTCGACCTGCACGTTGTAGGCGTTCATGTCGGCATGAAAGACGCCGGCATCATGAAATTCGTGTATTGCCGTGCCGACGCCCGCCCAGAATTCGTCGGGCCGCGCACCCGCCGCAATGACCGCCGACAGCGGCTGCACGCCCGGTATGCGCACCGTGATGATGTCCGCGCGGTACAGCGGGCCGTGGCGGACGACGCGCGCGGCGGCGGGCCGCGGTACCCGCAGGTTGAACTCGGCCATCTTCGCCAGCATCCGCCACTCGCGAAACGACCGTGTGTCGTCCTCGCCGGTGAAAACGTAGAGATCCCGGATCAGCTTGCCGGGCAGGCCGCCGCGCAGGTAGTGCCGCAACACGAACTGGCGCGGGACGTTGCCGACGAACAGCGTGTTGCCGCGTCCGCCCGATCCGAGGTCGCCGCCGACCGCCTCGGCGTGCGGCCAGCCGGCCGGGCCGAAGTGCGCGTCCGAAATCTGGTTGATGATCGACCGATCGTATAGGATGGCGCCGGATCGTGTTCTCTCGACGGTTTCGGTCAACGGAATCGTTCCTCGGTATCGACTTGACCCAGTTGTTCGACAATCACCCGCCGGCATCCGTCTGCGTCGTGCGACTGTCCGCGATCGGCGATACCTGTCATGCACTGGCGGTCGTCCGCAATCTCACCGACAACTGGCCGGACGTTCGCATCACCTGGATCATCGGCCGAACGGAAGCCGCGCTGCTCGGCGACGTCACGGGCGTCGAGTTTATCATTTTCGACAAGTCGCAAGGCCGCGCCGCCTATGACGACGTCGAATCGCAGCTGCAGGGACGCTCGTTCGACGTCGCGCTGTGCATGCACGCGTCCATGCGTGCGAACCGGCTTTGCCGGCGCATTCCGACACGGCTGCGCCTCGGGTTCGACTGGAAACGCGCGCGCGACTTCCAGTGGGCCTTCACGAACCGGCGCATTCCCGCGGCACCCCGCGAACACGCGCTGGACGCGATGATGGGTTTCGCGCGTGCGATCGGCGCCGAACCGCGCCCGGTACGCTGGGACATCCCGCTGGACGTGGCCGACCGCGAATTCGCCGCGCGTTACACCGGCTACCCGACGATCGCCATCAGCCCGTGCAGCAGCCAGCGCAGCCGCAACTACCGAAACTGGCCGGCGGAGCGCTTCGCGGCCGTCGCCCGGCATGCGCAGGAGCGGCACGGCTGCCGCATCGTCCTGACCGGCGGGCCGACCGCACTGGAACGGGAGTACGGCGACGCGATCGCGGCGGACTCCGGCCCGGACCTCGTGAACCTCGTTGGGCAGACGACACTGAAGCAGTCGCTGGCCGTTTTCGCCGCCGCCGACGCCGTGATCTGCCCGGACTCGGGCCCCGCGCACATGGCCACCGCCGTCGGTACGCCGGTGATCGGCCTGTACGCGACGTCCAACCCGGAACGGACCGGCCCGTACGTATCGCGGCAACTGACCGTCAACCGCTATCCGGAAGCCGTGCGGCAATTCCTCGGCAAGTCCGTGGACGCCGTGCGCTGGGGACGACGGGTCCGGGACCCCGACGCGATGTCACTCATCGGCGTGGACGACGTGACTGAACGCGTGGACCGGCTGTTCGCCGACTGACGTCAGGGCCGCCGGCGCAGCACCGCTGCGTGTATCGCCTCCGGGCCGAGGTTTCGCAGGCAGTTGTGGTGCAGGAGCGGGCACTCCCGCTTCCGGCACGGGCTGCAGTCGAGGTCGAGGAAGTGGATGTCCGCCCGCTCCGTCAGCGGGCGCACGAATGCCGGCGACGTTGGCCCGTACAGGCCGTGCACGTGCACGCCGACGGCGGCGGCGATGTGCATCAGTCCCGAGTCGTTCGCGACGGCCTGCTCGGCCAGTGCCAGCAGATCGATCGCGTCGGCCAGCGACGTCTTGCCGCAAATATCGCGCAGGAACGGGGCCGGCCCCACCAGCCGAGCGATGTGCGCGGCGACGGGCGCGTCCTTGGGCGACCCGCACAACCACACGTCGTAGCCGTCGTCCGCGAGACGGCGGGCAAGCGCCGCATAGTGTTCGGCCGGCCAGCACTTCGAGGGACCGAATTCCGCGCCGGGCAACAGCGCGACGACGGGCCGGTCCGTCGCGAGGCCGTGCTGATCGACGAGGGCCGCCTGCCGTTGCGGGGACACGTCGAGCCGGGGCGACGGCGGCGCGGGCAAGGCCGTGTCCCGTGGCAACCCGAGCGCGAGAAAGCGCTTGATCGTCTGGTCGAGCCGCGCGGCATCGAAGGGCCGGATGTCGTTCAGCAGCCCGAAACGCATTTCGCCGCGAAAGCCCGTGCGCACCGGCACGCGCGCGAACCACGGGATCAGCGCGGACTTGAAGGAGCGCGGCAGCACAATCGCCCGGGAATAGCGCCCGCGGAGCCCGCGGCCGATGCGGCGGCGCTTGCCGAGTCCGAATTCCCCGTGGCCCGTCTCGGCGGCAATGCCCTCGCGAACCTCCGGCATCCGCGCCACCACGGGCAGCGACCAGGCCGGCGCCAGCACGTCGACCGGCGCGTCGGGTGCCCGTGACTTCAGCAGCTTGAACAGCGATTGTGCCAGCACCATGTCGCCGACCCAGGACGGGCCGACCACCAGCGTCGCGGCATCGCTCACCGGCTAGCCGCCCAGGGCGTCCAGGTAGTCGCGTACGCCGCGGGCCACGTCGCGAAACGGCACGTCGCAACCGGTCGCCCGCAGCCGGGTCAGGTCCGCCTCGGTGAAACTCTGGTAGGCCCCTTCGAGATTCGGCGGGAACGGGATATACCGGATCTTGCCGCGGCCATGCCATTCCAGCACCGCGTTCGCGACGTCATTGAACGTCTGTGCCTGCCCAGTCCCGGCATTGAAGATGCCGGACACGTCGGGGTGATCGAGAAACCAGAGGTTCAGGGCGCATATGTCATCGACGTGCACGAAGTCCCGCCGCTGCCCGCCATCGGGGTAGCCGTCGGTGCCCTTGAACAGGCGCACCTCGCCGTCCTGCTGCGCCTGGTTGTTGAAATGAAACGCGACGCTGGCCATCCCGCCCTTGTGCTGTTCGCGTGGGCCGTACACGTTGAAATAGCGCAGGCCCACGACCTGCGTTTCCGGGTTCGGAACGCGGTGACGGACGTAGCGGTCGAATTGCAGCTTCGAATACCCGTAGACGTTCAGCGGCAGCTCGTTCGCGGGCACCTCGGCAAAGGCCTTCGACGCACCGTAGACGGCCGCGGACGAGGCGTAGATCAAGGGCACCCGGTGCGCCTGGCAATGCGCAAGCAGGCTCTGCGAATACCTGTAGTTGTTGCGCATCATGTAGCGCCCGTCCCACTCCGTCGTGGTCGAGCATGCGCCTTCGTGGAAGACCGCGCGAACCTGCCCGGCGAAGCGCTTGTCCGCGAGGCGCTCCGGGAACTCGTCGCGGTCGAAGTAGTCGGCGATATCGCAATCGGCGATGTTCGCGAACTTGTGACCGTCGGTCAGGTCATCGACGACGACGACCGGTGCATCGCCGCGCGACAGCAGGTGCCGCACGAGATTGCTGCCGATGAATCCGGCGCCGCCCGTGACGATGTACACGCCGTCAATCCTGCGCGTCGTCGACCAGGAAGTACTGCGCGCCGCAGTACGGGCACTTGGCCTCGCCGGTCTCCTCGACCGGCAGGTAGACCTTCGGGTGCGAGTTCCAGAGGTACATGCCGGGCATCGGGCAGGACAGGGGCAGGTCCCGCGGGCGCACCTGGTAGCGGTGCTGCGCGTTGGCGGGGATCAGTTGCTGGTCGACGGTTCCTGCTCGGGCAGCCACGATGTTCTCCGGGGTTGAGCGACGATGCGCAAAGTATACGCATCGCTCCCGAACCGGGCTACGGCCCGAACACCTGCTGCCAGCACTCCTCCACGTAGGCGCGCTCCGTCCGGAATTCGGTGTCCGGCACGCGCCCGCCCCCGTCGTTCAGCGCAAGGCGGTGCTGTCGCTCGCGGTACCGGCGATAGATTTCCTGCAGCTTCGCCGCCGTCGACAACGGCAGCGCGCCGCACTCCGCCAGTGCGTTCAACTGGCGAACGTTGTCCGTGTACTCGATGACCGCCGGGTGCGCCTCGGCGTTTGCCAGCACGAGAAACTGCACGAGGAACTCGATGTCGCCGACGGCGCCGGACCCGTGCTTCAGGTTGAAGCCGTCGCCGTCGCTGTCGTCCAGCTCCTTGCGCATCCGCGCACGCATCGCGAAGACGTCGTCGCGCAATTGTTCGCGCCGCACGCCGCGCGTCAGGGTCTCGAGCCGGATGCGTTCGAAGGCCTCGCCGACGGCGGGGCTGCCGGAAACCGGCCGGGCACGCAGCAGCGCCTGGTGTTCCCATGTCCACGCGTTCTCGTCCTGGTAGCGCCTGAACGCCTCCGTGCTGGTGACGAGCAGGCCCTTGCGGCCGCTCGGGCGCAGGCGGGTGTCGATCTCGTACAACGCCCCCGTCGTCGTGCGGGTCGACATGAAGTGCACGAGGCGGCGGACGAGGCGCGAGTAGAACATCGTGTTGTCGAGTGGCTTCTCGCCATCCGTTTCCTGCAGATCGCCCCGCGAATCGTGCAGGAACACGACATCCAGGTCGCTGCCGTACGACAGTTCGAGCCCGCCGAGCTTGCCGTAGGCAATGACGCCGAAACCGGCGGCTTTCCGTTCACCGCTCTCGACGAAATGCGGCGCACCGTGGCGCGCAGTGAGTTCGCTCCAGGCGATGGCGAGCGCGCGCTCGAGGACGACTTCGGCCAGGTACGTCAGGCTATCGCTGACCTGCATGATCTGCAGGTCGCCGCGCAGATCGCCGACGGCGATGCGAAACATGGCGGCACGCTGGAACTGCGCGAGTTGCTCCATCTGCTCCTCGACGTCGGCGTCGGGGCGTTGCGCCAGCCGGGTGTCCAGCTCGCGGCCGAGTTCCGCTCGCGCGAGGCGCGCCGGGTTGACCGCGGTCTCGAGCAATTCGTCGAGCAGGACCGGAAAACGGGCAAGCTCGGCACTGATGTGCGCGCTGCGGGCGCACAGCGTGACGAAGCGCCGCATGGCTGCGCGGTTCTCGTTGAGCAGCGCGAGGTACGCGCTGCGGCGCAGGACGCTGGCGACCACGTCCAGGCAACGCTGAACGGCGCGCTCCGGGTCGTCGCATTCACCCGCCATGTCGATGAGGCGCGGCACAAATTGCTGCAGGCGCTCCGCCGCGGTATTGCCGAGCTTGCGGGCGGCCGGCGAACGCCGAAAGGCCACCACCTGCGCGGCAATGCCGGCGCCGACACCAGGGTCGAGTGCGTCCTCCCATTCGGCGGCGTCGGCGTCGCGCGCCCAGAGGTCCGCGAAACGCGTTTCGGCGTCGGCCGCATCCGCATCGCTGTCGTCGCGGAGCGCGATGGCGCCGAAGTGTGCGGTGACGGCCGCGCGCGCGGTGTCCAGCGCCGCGATGAACGCGGGCCAGTCCGCGAAGCCGGTCGCGAGGCACAGCCGATCACGGTCCGCGTCGTCGTCCGGCAGATCGTGGGTCTGGCGGTCCCGCATGGCCTGCACGGCGTTCTCCGCACGGCGCAGGAACAGGTAGGCGTCGCGCAGGGCATCGGCGGTCGCGCGGTCCAGTCCGCGCGTTTCCGCGAGCCGGGACAATGCCGGCAACAGGTGCGGCGTGCGCAGCGACGGCACGTCACCGCCGCGAACGAGCTGCAGCGACTGCACGATGAATTCGATCTCGCGGATGCCGCCGGGCCCGAGCTTCAGGTTGTCGCGCATTTCACGCTGCCGCCCCTCGCTCGTGATGCGCGCGTGCATGTCCCGCAGCGACTCGAAAACACCGAAGTCGAGATAGCCGCGGTAAACGAACGGCCGCACGATCTGATCGAGCAGCTCCCGCTCGATCGCCGGCACGTCCGCCGGCGCGACGAGGCGCGCCTTGACCCACGCGTACCGCTCCCAGTCACGCCCGTGCTGCGTCAGGTACGACTCGAGGGCACCGAAGCTGACGACCGGCGGCCCGCTGTCGCCGAACGGACGGAGGCGCGTATCCGTCCGGTACACGAACCCGTCCTCCGTCACCACGTCCAGGAGATCAACGAGGGTGCGTGACAGGCGATCGAAATACGGCTGTGCGCTGAGCGGCCGGTCGCCGTCGCTCTCCCCGCCTGACGGGTACGCGAAGATGAGGTCGACGTCGGAGGAAAAATTCAACTCGCGGCCACCGAGCTTTCCCATGCCGATCACCAGCATCGGCACGGGCTCGCCGGCGGCGTCACGCACGATACCGTGCCTGAGCGCGATGCGGCTCGCGGCGTACGCGGCGGCGACGCCGATGAGCGCATCGGCAACCGCGGACAGGTCGCGCAAGGTTTCCTCGACGCCGGCCGCGTCGCTGACGTCCCGCCAGACGATGCGCAGGAGCTGCCGGTCGCGCTCGCGACGCAGCACGGCCTTGACATCGTCCACCGGCACATCGCCGCCGGTTCGTTCGCGGAGCGCCTCGGGCAGCGATGCATCCCACGGAGCATCGAGGACTTGCGGGTCGAGACCGTGATCGCCCGCCTCGCGCAGCAGAACGCCGGCCGCAAAATCACTGCACGCGACGACACGCACCAGCGTCGACAGCGCATCGCCTTCGGGCAGCACACCGGCCGCTGCGATGCGCTCCATCCAGCGAGTCGCGGGCGCCTGCAGCCGCTCGGGCAGTCTGTCGATCAGGTTGGAGAGTTGGTCGTCGCGCGCCATGGCACGGAGTCTAGCAGCACGACTTGCTCCCGCGTTCGCGGATTGGCGGCGGGGCTCAACCGGTCGATTCGGCGGCGGCACCGAGCTCGTTCAGCACGTCGAGCAGGGGCCTGGGTTTCCCGATCTCGTGCCCCTGCGCGAAGTCGACACCGAGCTCGGCGATTAGCTTGCGCGTCTCCGCGCACTCGACGTACTCCGCGACGGTGTTCAGCTCCATGACCTTCGCGACCTGCGTGATCGCGGCGACCATCGACTCGGAGATGCGGTTGTCCGTGATGTCCCGCACGAAGCTGCCGTCGATCTTCAACGTGTCGACGCTGAAATTCTTCAGGTACGCAAAGGAACTCAGCCCGGCGCCGAAATCGTCGAGGGATATCCGGCAGCCGCGCTTGCGCAGCGCATTGATGAAATCCTGTGCCTTCGCGAGGTTCGACACGGCCGCCGACTCCGTCACCTCGAAGCCGATCGCCTCGATCGGCACCGACGCGGCACGCAGCTCGTCCTCGATGAACGCCAGGATGTCATCGTCACTCAAAGACTGCCCGGACAGATTGATCGAGAACAACGCGCGCTGTTTCTCGACGCCGACCATGTGCGCGCCGAGGCACGCGATCGTCTTGCTCACCACCCATCGGTCGATCTGCGGCATCATCTGGTAGCGCTCGGCGGCGGAGAAGAAGGCCTTCGACGGCACGTTGTTGCCGTCGTGGTCGCGCATGCGCAGCAGCACCTCGTAGCGGGGGCGCGTGTCGTTGCCGCGGAGCGAGCAGATGGGCTGCGCCAGCAGTTCGAATTCGTCGCCGTCGAGCGATTGCTGGATGTCGGCGACGAGTTGCATGTCGTCGTGGCGGCGGATGAGGCTCAGGTTTTCGAGGTTGTACACCTCGATGCGATCGCGCCCATGGTCCTTCGCGGATTCACAGGCCATGCGTGCAGACGTGAGGCAACGGTTCTCCTCGCCGGCCCCCGGGCCCATCGGCGCGATCCCGATACTCATCGTGATCTGCAGCGACTTGTCGCCCTCCAGGTAACGCAGGGCTTCGCAGCGCTTGCGGACCTCGCGAGCGTGCCGGATCGCGGCGTCCTCGTCCGCGTGCGTCAGCAGTATGCAGAAGTCGTCGCCGCTCAGCCGCGACACGACCGCACTCTTCGGAAGGTCTTCCTCCAGCAATCGTGCGAAGCGAATGATGACGGCGTCGCCCGCCGCGTGGCCGAACGTGTCGTTCACGAGCTGCAGGTTGTCGAGATCCAGGTAGATGACCTGGTGCAGGTCCCCGCCCCCGCGCAGGTCCTGCCAGGACTCGTGCAGCTGGGACTCGAATCCGGCGCGATTCATCAGGCCCGTCTTCGTGTCGAAGGACTGCTCGATGACGTACTCGACTTTGCGCACGACGTTGGCCATGAAGCGCCGGTGCCGCTTCGTGAACGGCCGCTTGTTCACGCGCCCGAGCTGCGCGAGCACGCCCTGCGTGTTCCCGTTCTGGTCCATGATCGGGCACACCAGCGTCTGGTAGCCCTGCGGGTCCGTGTCGGGGCCCCCGTCTTCGGCCGGCATTTCGAAGACGACCGGCTGATGCTGGCCTTCGACCTGCGGCAGGATCTGCTCGACCAGGTAGCGGTCGAGCACCTTGCGGTTCACGCTCTTCCACGTCGAATGGGTCGCGCTGATGCGAATCCGCTTCGACGGAATCAGCAGCACGCTGTAGCAGATGTTCAGGTAGCGCCCGCTTTGCCCGACCAGCTTCGCGAGCGCCGAGTTGCTGCGAGCGTTGCCGAGCACCTGTTCGTCGATGTCGTAGACGAGCTTCAGCTCGGCTTCCATGTCGAGCCGGGCCTGCTCGCGCGCATCCACTTCCCGACGCAGATTCAGCATTTCCGCGACGACGCCGACCGCCGGCTCCAGCAGGCCGTACAGCATGCTCGGGTTGAAGCCGGACGACTTGCCGGCATTGCGCGAGAACACGGTCACGAGCAGGGCGGGCGGCTCGTCGTTCGAAAGAAACACGGGCAGGACCAGCAGCGTCCGGCCGCTCTTCAGCGTGCGTCGCAGGTAGCCGGTGTCATCGTCGCCGCCGCGGAACAGGTCGTCCGGCAGCTCGGCCACGAAACTGTCGACTTCGAAGTCCTCGGCGCCGTCGGAGGACCAGGCGGGCTGGCGCTCGCCGTCGTAGAAGCAGAAGCAATGGGCGCGCGGCACCAGCGACTGCAGCAGTCGCCGGGCCTTACCCAGGTTTCTCATCGTGGTGAGGCTGTGCACTTCCGCTGGCACGGCTACCCTCGCGCCGGTGCAATCCAGCGCCAACCATGCCAGCCTCGCGCCGTCGGCGCTGTGATCGCCGTCTCAGCCCCGGCGCGGCCATTCCGCCGGAATTTCCGGCGGATTCAGGTCCTTACAGGCTGTTCAACCACTCGTCGTCGGAGCCTTCGTTGACGCCCTCGAACAGCGGCGTCGACAGGTAGCGCTCGCCCGTGTCCGGCAACATCGCGAGGATCACGGAGCCGTCCGGCGCAGCGGCGGCCACGTCCAGCGCCGTCGCCAGCGTCGCGCCGGACGAAATGCCGGTGAAAATGCCTTCCTTCGCGGCGAGCTCCCGCGATACCGCGATCGCGCGCTCGTCGGTGACCGTCTTCAGTTCGTCGAAGACGTCCCGGTCCAGCACGCCCGGCACGAAATCCGGCGTCCAGCCCTGGATCTTGTGCGGCTTCCACTCCGCCCCGGACAACAGCGACGCGCCCGCGGGCTCCGTCGCGACGATCTTGAGGTCCGGGCGCGCGGCCTTGAGCGTGCGGCCCGCACCCGACATCGTGCCGCCGGTGCCCCAGCCGGTGACCCAGTAGTCCAGGCGCTTGCCCGCGAAATCGCGCAGGATTTCCGGCCCGGTCGTGCTCGCGTGGTAGTCCGGGTTCGCCATGTTCTCGAACTGCCGCGCCAGGAACCAGCCGTGCTCCTTCGCGAGTTCCTCTGCCTTGCGCACCATGCCGGAACCGCGTTCCGCCGCCGGGGTGAGTATCACCTTGGCGCCCAGTCCGCGCATGATCTTGCGGCGCTCGATGGAAAACGACTCGGCCATCGTGGCGACGAACGGGTGCCCCTTGGCCGCGCAGACCATGGCGAGCGCGATGCCGGTATTGCCCGACGTCGCCTCGACGACCGTCTGGCCCGGCGCAAGCTGCCCTTTCTGCTCCGCATCGTTGATGATCGCAAACGCGAGACGGTCCTTGACGGACGCCATCGGATTGAACGACTCGACCTTGACGTACACGTCGACGTTCTTCGGCGCGAGACGGTTCAGTTTGACCACCGGCGTATTGCCGATCGTCTCGAGGATGTTGTTGTAGATCATCGCTTTCCCCTTTCCTTGTTCTTTATGGTGCGCTGGGCGTGGCCCTGTTTATAGCAGATTCGGGTGTCGGCGACGGCAGGGCCGTGGCCGGTCGCAACGCGGGTGCGGTCGCCTGGGACGCTCCGTACCGGGCCACCTCGCCGACGATCAGTAACGCGGGTGCCTCGACGCGGTGAGCACTGGCCAGCAGGGCGAGCTGTCCGAGTGTGCCCCGCAGGACACGCTGGCCGGGCAGCGTGCCGCGTTCGATGATGGCGACGGGCGTGTCCGCCGCGCGCCCGTGCCCGGTCAGTTTCTGCATCAGCGCCGGGAATCGCCGGACACCCATGTAGATCGCCAGCGTCTGCCGGCCGCGCGCCAGTGCCGCCCAGTCGATGCGGTCGACGGCGTCCTTGCCGTGCCCGGTCAGCAGCGTGAGCGACTGGGCCGCGTCCCGGTGCGTCAGCGGAATGCCGGCCGCCGCGGCACAGCCGAGCGCCGCCGTGATGCCCGGCACGACGACGTAACGCAGGCCGGCGGCGTCCAGAGCCTCCGCTTCCTCGCCACCGCGCCCGAAAACGAACGGGTCGCCGCCCTTGAGCCGGCACACGCGTTTGCCGTCGGCGACGAGCGCCACCAGCCGCGCGTTGATCGATGCCTGGCTGTTGTCGCGGCAGCCCGGGACCTTGCCGACGGACACGCGTTCCGCGTCGCGCCGGGCCAGCGCCAGGATGTCCTCGGACACCAGGCGGTCGTGCAGGATCACGTCGGCATCCTGGAGCGCCTGCAACGCCTTCAGCGTCAGCAGGCCCGGGTCGCCGGGTCCGGCCCCGACGAGCCAGGCGATGCCGGCCGCGACATCGCCGCGTTCCGCATCGGCCAGCGCCTCGCCGAGTGCCGTGCCGCCGGCCCCGCCGGCACCCGCCGCGTCGAACCAGCGTTCCCAGAACCGCCGGCGCGACGCGATGTCGGGCAATACCTGCGCGACGCGCTCCCGCCAGCGCCCCGCCGTTTCCGCCAGGCTGCCGAGGTTCGCCGGCAGCAGCGCTTCGATCCGCTCGCGGATGCGCCGGGCCAGGACCGGCGCCGTGCCGGCGGACGAAATCGCGATCGTGACGGGGTGCCGGTCGACGATGGCCGGCACGGTGTAGCTGCAGCGTTCCGGGTCGTCGACCGAGTTCACGAACACGCGGGCGCGCTCGCCGGCCTGCGCCACGGCAGCCCCGACACCGCGCACCCCGCAGGCGTTGACGACGAGCCAGTGTCCCGCCACGTCGTCGGCGCGAAACCGGCGCCGGTGCCATTGCACCCGGCCGCTTTCGGCCAGTTCCTGGATCGCGGCCACGGCGTCCGGCGCAACGACGGTGGGCCTCGCGCCGGCCGCGAGCAGCGGTTTGAGTTTGCGCAGCGCGACCGGACCGGCGCCGACGACGAGGACGGAGCGGTCACGAAGCTCGAGAAAGGCGGGATAGGCGCGCAAGGCAGTCTCCGGCGACGGGGTCATCGACTATAGAAGCCGAAACGTTGCGCGAAAAAGACAGCCTGTTTCTGCCGATATAGCTATGTGTTATATGTAGCGATGTTGCAGTGCAAAATATGCGCATAAACCCGGCGCGGGCCCGAACGACACCACGAATTCCGCGGCATTTAGACCGATGCGTTATTTGCGCCGAATTCGGAAACGATCGGGGCGCTCGGTGGTCATAGGGTTAAAGCGCGGGGGCTTGTACGTTTTCGATGAAATTACAACAACTAAAGTATCTGCTGGCGATCGTCGATAACGGGCTGAATATCACGGCAGCGGCAGAGCGCCTGTACACCTCCCAACCCGGGGTTAGCAAGCAGCTGAAGCTGCTCGAAGAGGAGCTGGGGCTCCAGCTGTTCACGCGCAAGGGCAAGAGCCTCGGCGGGATCACGGCGGCGGGCCGCCAGGTCATCGACCGTGCGCGCCTGATCATGCAGGAGGTGGACAACATCCGCAGCCTGGCCTCGGACTACTACCACGAGGAAGAAGGCACGCTGTCGATCGCGACGACGCACACGCAGGCGCGCTACGTGCTGCCGGAGGTCATCAAGGCCTTCCGGGAACGCTACCCGCAGGTCACCCTGAACCTGCACCAGGGCACGTCGGAGCAGATTGCCGACATGGTGTCCGCCAACGAGATCGACTTCGCGATCGCGACCGGGTCGCGGGACCTGTTCGCCGACCTGCTGCTGGTCCCGAGCTACCACTGGGACCGGAAGATCATCGTGCCGAAGGAGCACGAACTGACGCGGATCGACGGCAAGGTGACGCTGAAGCACCTGTCGAAATTCCCGCTCGTCACCTACGTGTTCAGCTTCGGCGGGCATTCCTCGCTGAAGAAGGCGTTCGCCGACGAGGGCCTCGAGCCCGACGTCGTGTTCACGGCCCGCGACGCTGACGTCATCAAGACCTACGTGCGCATGGGGCTCGGCGTGGGCATCGTCGCCAGCATGGCGGAGGACTGCGACGACAAGAAGGACCTGGTGTCGCTCGATGCCGAAGGGCTGTTTCCGCGCTCGACCACGTGGATCGGCTTCCGGAAGGAAGCGGTCCTGCGCCGCTACATGCTCGACTTCGTGCAGCTCTTCGCGCCGCACATCACGCCGGACCAGCTCGAGAAGACGCGCCATGCGCGGACGCAGGAAGAGATCGACGCGTTGTTCGGCGAGTCGCAGCTGCCCTTGCGCGGCGGCTGCACCGACGACATCACGGAAGCCGCGTAACGGCGATCAGGCCGTCTTGCCGTAGTCCATTTCGTGCAGGCCGCACTCGCGGGTGAGACCGAAGAAGCGGGTCTCCTCGCGCGATTTCACGTCGAGCAGCGAACGGGTGGTGTGCACGTCCCCGATCGACACGTAACCCTCGTGCCACAGCGGGTGATACGGCAGGTCGTATTTCTTCAGGTAGCCGTAGATGTCGCGGTCCGACCAGTCGGCGATCGGATGGACTTTCCAGCGTTCGCCCGACGTATCGACGAACGGCGTGCGCGATCGGCTGGACGACTGGGAACGGCGCAGGCCCGCAAACCAGGTGCCGACATCGAGGTCGGCCAGTGCACGCTCCATCGGCAGAACCTTGTTCTCGCGGTTGTACGCCGCCAGTCCCTCGACGCCCTGCTCCCAGCGGCGCCCGTAGCGCGCCTCCTGCCACGCCGGTGACGTGTCCGCGCGAAAGACGCGCAGGTTCAGGTCCAGGCGCTCCGTCATTTCGTCGATGAAGCGGTAGGTTTCGGGAAACAGGTAGCCCGTGTCGATCACGACGACCGGGATGTCCGCTTTCTGCTGCGTGAGCATGTGCAGCATCACCGCCGACTGGGCACCGAAACTGGAGCTCAGCACGTGATTGCCGGGCAAGGTCTTGAGGGCCCACGCGACCCGCTGTTCCGCCGTCTTGCGCTCGAGCATCTTGCTGCAGACCTGCTCCGCCGCCCGCCGGCTCGAATTCTCGTTCAGCTCCGTCATTGAGCCGTCTCCGGTACGTGAAAATAACGCCCGGCCGTCACCTCGCGAACGACGCCGGTACGAACGAGGAAGTCGCCGAAGTGCTCATCGTCCCGCCGCGCCGACGCGAAACTGTCGAACAGTGGCTGCAGCGCTTCGAGGATGTCGGCCTCGTAGATGTTCTCGCGGTACAACACGCCGAGTCGCGAGCCGGCGAACCCCGCCCCGAGGTACAGGTTGTAGGTACCCGGCCCCTTTCCGACGAGGCCGATTTCCGCGATGTAAGGCCGGGCGCAACCGTTCGGGCAGCCCGTCATGCGTATCGTGATCGGCACCTCCGCAAGCCCCGCGTCCGCAAGTTGCCGTTCCAGCTTGTCGACCAGTGACGGCAGGTAGCGCTCGCTTTCCGCCATCGCGAGCCCGCAGGTCGGAAACGCGACGCAGGCCATCGAGTTGAGTCGCAACAGCGACGCCTGCGCGTCGTTCTCGATACCGTATTCGTCGAGCAGTGCTTCGATCGTCTTGCGGCCGGCGTCGTCCACGCCGCTGATCGTGACGTTCTGGTTCGGCGTCAGCCGGAACTCGCCGTCGTGTGCGGCGGCGATCGCTCGCAGCCCTGACAGGAGCCGCCGCGAACCGACGTCCGAGATGCGGCCGTTCTGCACGAACAGCGTGTAGTGCCAGCCGCCGGCATCGTCCTGTTGCCAGCCGTAGACGTCGCCGTTGCCTGCGAACGCGAACTTGCGCGGCTCGCCGAGCGGCACGCCCGAACGCTCCACGACCTGTTCGCGGAACCAGTCGACGCCGCGATCGTCGATCGTGTATTTCAGTCGCGCGTGCTTGCGGTTCGTGCGGTCGCCGAAATCACGCTGCGTCGTGACGACCGCCTCGGCCACGGCCAGGACGTCGCCGGCCGGGCAATAGCCCAGCACGTCGGCGAGCCGCGGGTAGGTCTCCGGTTCCCCGTGCGACATGCCCATGCCGCCGCCCACGGTGACGTTGTAGCCCGTGAGCCGGCCGTCCTCGACGATCGCGATGAAACCCAGATCCTGCGCGTAGATGTCCGTGTCGTTCTGCGGCGGGATGACGAACGCCGTCTTGAACTTGCGCGGCAGGTAGGTCTTGCCGTAGATCGGCTCGACGTCCGCGTCGGGGTTGTCGTTCTCGACCGCGACCTTCTCGCCGTCGAGCCAGATCTCGTGGTACGCGTGTGTCGTCGGCGAAAGGTGCGCACTGAGTCGGGCGGCGTCCGCCTGCACCGCGCGGTGCACGTCACTCAGGTCGTACAGCGTCGGCGCCATGACGTTGCGGTTCACGTCGCCGCAGGCCGCCAGCGTGTCCATCATTTCCCGGTTGATCCCGGCCACCGCCGCTTTCAGGTTCGTCTTGATCACGCCGTGCAACTGGAACGCCTGGCGGGTCGTCAGCCGGATGGTCCCGTTCGCTCGCTCGGTCGCCACCCGGTCCATGTTCAGCCATTGCGCGGGCGTGCAGATGCCGCCCGGGACGCGTGCGCGGATCATGAAGCTGTAGGCCGGCTCCAGTCGCTGGCGCTTGCGCTCGCTGCGCAGATCGCGGTCGTCCTGCTGGTAGATACCGTGGAATTTCGACAGTTGCGTGTCGTCGTCGGCCAGCGCGCCGGTGACCGGGTCCTCGAGACTCTCGACCAGGGACCCGCGCAGGTGGCGACTCGCCGCCTTGATGCGCTCGACGTCGGAGAGGTTCGTGCTCATCAGTACACGTCCCGCTGGTAGCGGCCGTCACGCCGCAGTTCCTTCAGGCGCGCCTGCGCATCGTCCGGGCTGACGCCGCCGTGCTCCGCGATGATCGCGGCCAGCGCGTCGTCCACGTCGCCGGCCATGTGCTTCGCGTCGCCGCACACGTACAACGCCGCCCCGCCTTCGAGCCACGCGTGGATCTCGGCGCCGTTTTCGCGCAGCCGGTCCTGCACGTAGACCTTGTCCGCCTGGTCGCGCGAGAACGCGACATCGAGACGGTGCAACGCCCCGCTCTTGAGGTGGCGCTGCCACTCGAGCTGGTACAGGAAGTCGTCGCGAAACGTGCGATCGCCGAAGAACAGCCAGTTGCGGCCGTCCGCGCCCCGCTCCTCGCGTTCCTCGACGAAGGCGCGAAACGGCGCCACGCCGGTGCCGGGGCCGATCATGATGACGTCCCGCGCATCGTCCGCGGGCAGGCGGAAGCGCGTATTCGGCTCGACGAACACGGAGACGCTGTCGCCTTCCTCGAGACGGTCGGCGAGGTGCGTCGACGCGGCCCCCCAGTGTTCCGTGCCGAACGCCGTGTAGCGCACCGCGGCAACCGTCAGGTGCACTTCGTCCGGGTTGGCCTTCGCACTCGACGCGATCGAGTACGAGCGCGGGCTCAGCTTGCGCAGGCTCGCGATGAAGGTCGGCGCGTCCACCGTGGCCGGAAAGCGCCGCACGATGTCGATGACCTGGTGGTTCTCCACGAGGTCTGCCAGGACGTCGCGGTCGCCGCCGTCCAGCAGCTTGGCGAGTTCGCCGTCGCCGTGCTGCGCCCAGGCCGACAGAAAGCCGGTGCTGACGGCGGTGATCTCCAGCCGCTCGGCCAGCGCATCTGCGAGCGCCATCGACTCGTCGCGAACCGTCACGGCCTGCGCGCCGTCGAGTTGCAGCGCCGCCAGCAGTTCGTCCACGAGCTGCGGCGGGTTGCGGACGATGACGGCGAGCGCGTCGCCCGGCTCGTACTGCAGGCCCGAGCCTTCGAGCGACAGCTCGATATGCCGCACGTCCTTCGTCGAGTCCCGGCCGGTGATCTTCTGGTTGGCCAGCACTTCCGCGGCGAACGGCCGGTGCTTGTCGTAGCGCGGGCCGGACGTCACGGCACGCAACTGCGGAACCGGCGCGCTTGCGTTGATCAGCTCGGGCAGCCGGCCGAGAAGTTCCGCGCTCCAGCCGTTCGCGCTGTCCTCGTAGTCGACGTCGCACTCGACGAGCGCCTGCAGCCGCTCGCCGCCGAGCTCCTCGAGGCGGCGGTCGAATTCACGGCCGGTCTGGCAGAAATTCACGTAGCTGCTATCGCCGAGCGCGAGCACCGCAAAGCGCAGCCCGTCGAGCTTCGGCGCTTTCTTCGAGAGCAGGAATTCGTGGAACAGTTCCGCGTCGTCCGGCGGATCCCCCTCGCCGTGCGTGGAGATGACGAACGTGACCAGCGACTCCCGCTTGAGCTGCGACGGCTTGTACTCGGCGAGGCTGCAGAGCGATACGCCGAAGCCCTTTTCGCGCGCGCGGCGGCCAAGATCCTCGGCAATGCCCTGCCCGTTACCCGTCTGCGAGCCGTAGAGAATCGTCAGCGTGTTCGCGGCGTCGGCCGCGGCGGCCGGCGCGGCCGATGGCAGCGCGGCGCCGGATGCCGCGGCAGCAAGGCCTGCGGCGTAGCCGCTGATCCACTGCAGCTGATCGGTGCTGAGCCCCGCCAGCGCGTCGTTCAGGCGTTGCGATTGGCTGTCGTCAAGCGGCAGCGGGCTCTGTTGGGCGGTCGAGGCGCGCATCGGGCGGTTCCTGTCGTCAGGGTTGCCCGGCGCACGCCGGGCGGGACAGGCCACACCTTAGGGACGGGGTAAGCGCCCGTGAACGATTCGTTTTTCAGACGCTTATAACGTGCGGGAATATGATATTCCCGGAACGTGCAGCGGGGCCGGCGGCCCCGCCCTGTCAGACAACCCGGATCCCGCCGTGCCGGCGGCGACTCTGCCGGTCCGTCCACCAGACCCCGAGCAGCACGCCCGCGACGAGGCAGATCAGGGCGGCTCCGCCGACCCAGCTGTACGGCAGGCTGTAAGCATAGCGCGCCTGACGCTCGACCAGGTCGGCGTTGGCGGCTTCCAGCTCGGCGACCCGGGCGCTCGAGGCCTCCGCCTCGGCCAGCGCCGTGGCCGCGCCGGCTTCGAGCTCCGCCATTCGCGCCGCCGGTTCGGCGAACGCGGACCGGAGGTCCGCGAGTTCGGCCGCGACCCGGTCCCGCTCGTCGGCGGTCTGCTGCACGATGAACGCGGCCGGCGGCTCGGTCACGATGAAGTTCGCCTTCACGTACCCGGTCGTGCCGTCCGCCAGCCGAATATGCGCGTAATAGCCCTCGCGCGAAATAATGTCGAACGCGTCACCGCTCTTCAGCATCCGGAACGGCCGGTCGCTCGTATCCGCGGCGTTGTGCAGCCCCAGCGAGAGCTGGTCCGTCACGTAGCCGGTCTCCGCGCGCGCCGCCCCGGCCGCGAGCAGCAGCGCCAACACCATGAATTTCCACATGTTCTGTCTCCCAGGCATTGCGCGAGTTTACACCAGCGCGGCGCGCCGTTTTGCGACGCGCGTCCGGTCCCGGCTATTGCTCGTACAGGTAGTGGAGAAGTGCGGACTGGATCTCTTCGCCCGGGCCGCGGTGCACGCCCTCGTGATTGATCAGCGTGACGACCGCGAACCGGCGGCCCGAGCGGGCCTGCATGTAGCCCGCGATCGCGGAGACGTGATCCAGCGAACCCGTCTTGAGGTGCGCCTGGCCGGTCAGCTTTCGATCCGCGAACTTCGTTCGCAGCGTGCCGTCGTGACCCGACAGCGCCAGCGAGGCGGCGAATTCCGGCATGTAGGGCTGCTCCCACGCGAACTGCAACAGCCGGACGAAGTCCTGTGCCGTGATCGCCGCGGTCCGCGACAGCCCGGCGCCGTTGTCCACCCGTACGCTGGCGGCACCGGGGATCTTTTTCGCCAGCCAGTCGTCGATGACGGCCCGACCGCCCTGTTCGGTGCCCGGGGCACCGAAGGTTTCGGCCGCCAGCGTGTAGAGGATCTGGCGCGCCATGACGTTGTTGCTGTGCTTGTTCACGTGCCGGATGACCTCGGCAAGCGACTCGGACGGGAACACGAGCCGCGGCTCCGCGCCCTCGGGCACCACCCCGGCTCGCCAGTCCCCCGCCAGGCTGTTGCCCGCTTCGCGCCACAGCGACGCGAACAGGCCGTACGCGTACGCATTGTGATCGAGCGCCGTGCGCGACATCGCGTAGTGCTTGCAGCGGCTCGGGAACTCGCCGTCCAGCACCATCGTCCGGTAGTCGTCGGCGGGAATGATCGAGATCCCCCGCTGGTAGCCGCGGCAACTCGCGTTCGCGAGCGCGAGCCGGTTTTCGACGCGCAGGTTCTCGAGCGGCGGCTCCAGGATGACGCGCACGCTGTTGGCAGCGCGGTCCGGCTCGAACCAGTAGCGCACGACCTTCAGGTTCATCAGCAGCGCGTTCGGTGCAACGTTGTAGGCGCGGAGCGGTTGCTTGTCGAAAGCCGCCGGGTCCTCCCACGGCACGTCGAAGTACGTGTCGTCGATGACGAGGTCGCCGGCGATGTCGCTGATCCCGGTCTGGCCGAGTTCACGCAGCATGCGCCACACCCGCTCCGTGACCAGGAACGGGTCGCCGTAGCCCTTGATGAGCAGGTCGCCGTCGAGGCGGCCGTCGCTCACCTCGCCGAGCGCGTACAACTCGGTCTTCCACTGGTAGCTGGGGCCGAGCACGTCGAGCGCGACGAGCGTCGTGACGAGTTTCATCGTCGATGCCGGGTTGCGCGGCGCATCGGCGTGCCACTCGACGACGGCCTTGCCCGACTCGAGGTCCACGACGAGGATGCTGAGCGCGTCGTCCGGCACGCTACGCAGGGTCAGGATCTGGCGCACGCCCTGCGGCAGCCGGCTGTCGGCGGCCGCGACGGCGCTGCCTGCCAGCGCGGCCAGCAGGAACAATACGCGGAGGATTGTCCGGGGTCGCTCGTACACGTCTTTAGTTTTCGGTGCCAGAGTTGCGCGCGGTCCGAACGGTGCCGGATCCCGTCGCGTGCGTGACCAGCATACTGGCGCGAATTCGCGCCCGTCAATCCGGTGGAACCGGCCGCGGGCGTAGGGGAAGGACCGTCAGGCCGCGTTCGGCTTCCGGATGCCGAACGCCCGAATCCGGTCGGTGAGCGTCGTGGGTTTCACGTCCAGCAATTCGGCGGCGCCGCCCTTGCCGGACACGCGCCAGCCTGCCTGCTCGAGCGCCCTCACGATGTTGCGACGCTGGAGGTCGCGCATGTCGGCCTCTGTGAGGATCCCGTCGACGCCGTCGCGCGGCGGCTCGACGGCGTCCTCCCCGGCCGGCGCATCGCCGCCGGCCCGCAGTTCCGGCATCGACCGGTCGAGCCGAAGGACGCTGCCTTCGGACAGGATCACCGCGCGCTCGATCACGTTCTTGAGTTCACGGACGTTACCGGGCCAGTCGTAGCGCCGAAGGTGCTGGGCCTGAGCCCGCGTGAGCGTCATCGGCTCGCGCCCGAAGTCCCGGCAGGTCTGCTCCAGGAAATGCTGCGCAAGCTGGACGACGTCTTCCGCCCGCTCGCGCAACGGCGGCACGTCGACCGGGAATACGCTGAGACGGTAGAAGAGGTCTTCCCGGAACTTGCCCTCGACGATGAGGTCCTCGAGATCGCGATTCGTCGCGGCGATGACGCGCACGTCGACCGAGCGGGTGACGTCGTCGCCGACGCGTTCGAATTCGCTTTCCTGCAGGACGCGCAACAACTTCCCCTGCAACTCGAGCGGAATCTCGCCGACCTCGTCGAGAAAGATGGAGCCGCCATCGGCGAGCTGGAAGCGGCCGACGCGATCGCGATGCGCGCCGGTGAACGCCCCCTTCACGTGGCCGAAGAATTCGCTCTCGAACAGCTCCTTCGGGATTGACGCGCAGTTCACGCGCACGAGCGGTCCCTCGGCCCGCGGGCTGCGCGCGTGTATCGCGCGCGCGATCAGCTCCTTGCCGGTACCGGACTCGCCGAGGATCAGCACGCTGGCCGGCGTGTTTGCCACGGCCTCCACCTGCCGCAGCATGCTCTGCAGGGCAGTACTCGTACCGACGATCTTGCCGAAGTTCAACGCGACGTTGACCTCTTCGCGCAGGTAGTCGCGCTCGTGTTCGAGCTCTTCCCGAAGCCGCGCATTTTCCGCGAGCGCCTGGCGCAGTCGCCGCTCCGCCCGCTTGCGCTCGGTCACGTCCTTCGACGCGACCAGCATGCGGTCGACGCGCCCCTTCGCGTCGCGGTGCGCGATCGCCGAGCTGATGACGTCCAGCTTCTCGCCGGTCTTCGTGACCATCTGCCGCTCGAGATTGTTGAAGTCCCCTTCCGCGATCAGGGCTTTCAACCGATCGCCGGCATACAGGCGCCGGTCCGCGCGGCTGAAGAAATCGGTGATCGAACGGCCGATCACTTCCTGGCGCGTGTAGCCCAACTTCTGCAACCAGTGATCCGTGACGGTGCTGATCTGGCCGTTGCCGTCGACCGTGTGCAGCATGGCCGGCATGGAGCGGTACAGCGTGCGGTACTTGAAGTTCGCGCGCGCCTGGTCGGTCGCTTCGGTGTAGACGTTGATCGTGCGCAGGAAACGCCCGTCAGGACCGTGCTCGAGGATGGCGTCGGTCAGGCAATCGACGATGTCGCCATCGCGCGAAACGAAACTGATGGGCTTCTGCCGGAGACGTCCGGTACGGCGGAGCGCCGGCCGCAACTCCTCGGCGATGCGCCGCGCGCTGTCCTCGGTCACGAACGCTTCCGGCCGCCTGCCGAGCACCTCGTCGCGTGCATAGCCGAGGCGCTCGAGGAACGCGTCATTGACGTCGAGGTAGGCGCCGTCCTCCGCGATTGTGGTCGCCATCGACGGCGACTTGCGGAACAGCCATTGGTAGTCATCGAAGCTCAGCATGGCGCACTTATACGGAATTCCGTAATTACTGTCACGGATTTTCGTAATTCACGAAATTCCGTGACTCCCGGTTTTCACGTAAGTCTCTGTTTTTAAGCCTATTTCAAAGTTGGCACGGTCCCTGCAATAAGGGCACTGAGACTTGACGGCGCAGGACCTCGCGGTCGCTGCGCCAGACCCACACTTCGCAAGGAATGCATCATGAACAATCGCTATTTTCAGAACGGGCTCATGCTGGCCGGCGCGCTGGTCGTGCTTTTCAGCCTGATGTTCGCCACCTCTGTTGCCGTCAGCCGCGTGCCGGTCGGACTGTAACGGGAAAACAAACGTACGACAGCGGTCGCGACGCGCACTTGATAAGCCGCATCGCCGACCGCACATCCACGATAACGGGTCATTGACCCGGTACTGGACCCCCAACGATGCCTGACCGGGCGGGGCTCTCTCCCCCCCGATCGCCCTGCCAGGAAAGGCATCGACTGCCGGAGAGGATCTCCGGTGTAAACGGGCCTGGAAGGCCCGGCGGCAACCCCCCCTGCCGTAAAGCCTGGGCGCCGGAGGACGATTCGATCGAATCGGCTCGCTGAACCTGTCTCCGACAGCAGCACTCCGGCGCCTTATTTTTCCCCGTCAGTGATTCGCCGCGTCGCGGCGC
>Ga0207828_100105_pt1 | contig 101173 bp, 97 predicted proteins | sample TtaePargueraPR_11_FD_187276 | JGI IMG/M metagenome (GOLD analysis project Ga0207828, IMG submission 187276) | Aerobic enrichment media microbial communities from Bioluminiscent Bay, La Parguera, Puerto Rico - Tt and P2 (3) (SPAdes) | ecosystem: Environmental > Aquatic > Marine > Unclassified ... | reverse complement strand
CCAAATGCCCGTTCGATCTGCCCAAGGGCGGCTTCGAGTGCCTTCTGCTTATCCATAGTATCCTTATCCACCAAATGCAGCGCGGTCTGAATCATTGCTCGAACTCTCTTATTCCACAGGGCCGGGTAGGATGCAACGCAGGCGGTTCCCCGGACCTATAATGCGGAACGCCACCGCTTGAAGAACCTGCTGCCCAGACAGACTGTTTTCCCTGTTCACGTCAGCAGAACGTTTGAGAACATAATGCGAACATTCTCATAAAAAATCGGATGTTGCAAGTTTGTTCTTTTTCTCTTCGATGCCAGAATTTATCGCCAGAATCAAAAACCCCGACCAGAATTCGGTCGGGGTGCAGCATTTCCGGATAATAAACCTGTCTTCAGTTGGTGATTTTCAGGTGTTCGTGCTTATGCGCATGACCGTGATGATCATTGCCATGATGATGTGTTTCAACATGCAGCTCGCCCGGAACCGTATAAAGCTGTCCGTGACGGACACCGGGCTGGGCAAGAACCTTGTCGGCGAAGGTCCGAATTTCCGATAACGCACCACGCAGGGTCACGCTTTCAAGACAGGTATCGTGATCAATGTGGAAATGCACCGTCGAGACCGTCAGGTTGTGGTGTTCATGCTGGGTACTCATCAGACGGGATGCCAGCATGCGTTCTTCATGGTCATAGACATAATTCAGAACGGCGATACCGACGCCGTCGGCATCCTCGTTGAGCTTGGTGTTCTGAAGCTTTTCCCGGATCAGATCGCGGAACCCTTCGGACCGATTGGTATAGCCACGGCCTTCGAGGAAGGCGTCAAAGGCCTCCATCAGATCGTCTTCAATCGATACCGTCACGCGGGTCATGGCAATTCCCTTTCAGAATCATCGTCTTGACATGTATGAACAATTTTGAAAAATTCATACCACCTGTTTTACAGACCTAATTTCCCAAAGGATAGCAGATGTTTCAATCAAAGTTCACACGCGCCCTGATAATTGGTGCGACCGGATGCCTTTTGGGCAGTGCAGCGGCAGCCCATGAATTCATTGCCAGCACGAGCCAGACAGATGTCGCCCCCGGCAGCAGTGCGGTCCTGACTATGGATTCGACCCATCAGTTCGGCATTCCCGAAGAGGCCGAAGCTACCAGCCATGTGCGCGCCCAACTGATCACACCAGCGGGAAAAACCGACCTTGAAGTGGTCACAAACCCCGATGCCCCCAATCTTGTGGCGTCCTTTACCTATCCTGATCAATCAGCCTGGCTCCATAGCCATCGCGTTCCGGTCGTGTGGTCGCAAACGCCTGACGGCTGGCTTGAAGGCGGGCTTGATCAGCATGCCGATGCAATCACATCAACGCGGTATGAAAAATTCACCAAACACCTGGTTGGCGGGGCACAAGATAACGGCCTCATCACCGCAGCACTTGGTGACAAACTTGAAATCGTGCCGCTTGCCGATCCGCGCAGAACCGCAATCGGGGCCGATGCCGAGTTTCAAATTCTGCTGGATGGCCACCCTTTAACGACAACTGTTCTTGCGACCTATGCCGGGTTCACCGATACCCCGTCATCCTGGGCCTATTACAGTGAAACACTCACCGACGAGCGCGGCAGTGCAATTGCCAAAGTCCGCATTTCGTCACCGGGTCTTTGGGTTGTACGTGTCGCAGCCGACGTTTCCGACCCGCAGGAAGATGTTCGGGTTCACAACCTGCGTGCCACGCTGAGCTTCTATGTGAATGGTCAGGAATAATGTTCGCACGCCCTCTTCGATGGCTGCCAGTTCTTCTGGTCCTGCTTTTTGCCGGACCAGAAGATGCTTTTGCCCATGGGGCTGGATGGCAGCTGGTCGATAGCGATACGACGGTTCGCTATCGCTTTGGCTATACCGACGGAAGCCCGATGGCTTTTGCCGAAATTGTTATTACCGCTCCGGACGGGAAAATCTGGCAAAAGGCGCGTACAGACCGGACCGGCCATTTCGCCTTTGCCGTAGATCCCGCTTCAGAAACGGACGGTCCCGCCGGGAAATGGCACTTAAAGGTCGCTGACGGCATGGGGCATGTCGTGCAACTAAGCCATCAGCCGGACAGCGCACCGAACCCCGAACAAACCGAACATGCATCATCCAATGCAATGCAAGGCACCTCTGCGCTGTTTGACCTGCCCCTTTGGGCCGATATCCTGTTCGGGTTAAGCCTTTTGGCCAACCTGTTTGGCGGCTTGCTGATCTGGCGCCAACATGCCTGGAAAAAACTGTCAATGCATGAACAATAGTGCAACACCGGCAAAGGCAAGGCAGGTTCCAGCAACGGCCTGCCAGCCGACCGGCTTGCGCATGACCAATCCTTCATAGACGATCAACAAGACTGGCGGCAAAGCCATCAATGTCGAGGCAATCCCGACATTGGCATTCTGAACCGCCGCCATCGACAGCCACCCCCCGATAGCCGGCCCGATCAACGCCCCAAGGAGCAACCACTTGCCAACATCAGGTGCAATACAGGCAGTAACGGTCCGTCGCACCCGACCCAAAAGGATGGCAATGCCCCACATGACAATGACGGCAACCAGCGTTCTGATCCAGGTCGCTGACAAGGCGGAATAGCCATCAATCAAAGCATATTTCGCGGTGATCAGATTGGCGACCTGCCCGATCGCCCCGCCAAGCCCGAACAAAACCCCCAGAACATAGTTGCGCCCGCCGAGGCCGACAGGTCGCCCCTTTTTACCAAGAATAACAATCAGAACACCACTGACGCCAAAGGCAATGCCCGCGATTTCAATTGGGCGCAGGGTTTCGTCAAACAGCAACCATGCCAGAACTGCCCCCATGATCGGCACGGTCGACATCAACAACATCGAAAGCCGCGCCCCGATCAGGACAAAGGCCTGAAACAGCATGGCGTCCCCGATCACAAGCCCGACAATGGAAGACAGGCTGAGCCAGCCAAGCTGTTCCCAACTTACGGCCGCAGGCCAGGGGGATCCTTCAAGCAGAAAATGCAAAACCGTCAGACAGAAAATCGAACAGGCCAACCGCCCGCGATTGACCGTCTGGGCCCCGGCCTTGCCGCCAATATTGGAAAAGATCATGCTTGATGTTGCCCAGCACAGGGCGGCGGTAAAGGCGGCTGCCTCACCAAACAGGGGGATCATGGGGCGCGTTTCCTGTCATTGATATCATACCGGACTTTTGACCGGCTTCGGGCGTTGGTGGCCAGCTATCCATAAGCGCAAATTCGGGGGCGTTTGCAATCTGAATTATCGGGGCTAACGGCATCGCGGTCGCAACTTCTTGCGAATTTCTGCATGCATCGTATGTTCATGAAATCACGCATTTAAGGATCCAAGCATGACCAAGGCCCGACAAAAAGACAGCAACGGTAAACCGTTCAAGGGAATTCGCCGATACCTTCATGACGGTGAAGTCGTGATCATGGATTTGCCGATATCGGCGGTGTCGGTTCTCGTCCCCGGTTTGATCAAGATCATCTGGATTGCCGCCCTGATCTATGCGTCCTATCACTGGCGTGAAATTTACAATTTCCTGATGCCGGAATTCCGGAGCCTTCTGACCGGGCCGGAGGCATTTGCCGCCCTTGACCGGATCTGGGAGGAATATGAATTCGTCTTTTCCTTTGCCCTGATCGGTTTGATCCTGGCTGCCATTTCGATTGTCTGGAGCATCCTGCGCCGCGTCCTTGGTGTTTCAACACGGGCCGCAAAAGACAGCTTGCTTTTGCCCCTGACCGCGATCCGAGATCTGTTCTTTTTTGAACGCGTTATTACCAATAACCGGATTGTCACGCGCAGCGGTGTTCTGCGCAAAGATCAGGATGATCGCGGGTTCGAGGCGATCAAATCCACCCGCATCAGCAAAAGTGTTGTCGGCAATATCTTTGATTATGGTGATCTGCATATCACCGACCGGATCGGGCATACCTTCACCCTGCATCAGGTCAGCCATCCCGAAGATGTCGCCAAGAGGCTGTCGGATTTCTTTGGGCGCGTTTACGCCAATCAGAACCAGAACGCCCCGATCGACATCACCCATCTGGGCTCAAATCAGGCGATTGAAGCTGATCCTCAATCCACACGCACACCGGAAATTTGAGGAATATCGGGCTTACAGGCCTGCGAATGAATGTCCTTGGGCGTAAAATTCACGCAGAATACGAGCGACGTCCGGCACCAGATTTTCATGTTCTTTGGAAAGCCAGATATAGACACCACTCTGTTTCAGGACGACCTTGTTCACCCCGGCGAGTGTATCCCTGTATTCGCGAAGGTTCAGATCATCGATCAGAAAGGCATCAATACGACCCTTTTTGAACATCTCGACCATCAATTCGTAGCTCGGCACAGTGATCCTGTTTTCATGGCCTTGCGACAAACTATCTGACCATTCTGTGCCGCGACGTATCCCGAGAGTAGCCTGAGAGATATCTTCAATCGCTGACACCTTGAAATCACGGGTGACAAGAATGGCCTCACCGATGATCAGGGGAACCGGCACCATAGCCATGCCTGCTGTCTTGTATGGCTCGAACCCTTCTATCCGAAGTAATTCACCATCCACTTCACCATCAAGCAGCATTTGTGCAGATCTGGCAGACGGATTGTAACTGACAATGAAACAGGGACTCTGCAGGGCAAAAAGATGTTCAAGCTCTTCGCCGATTTTTAAGCCAAGATAGTCGTTTGGTGAAGATAAAGACAGACAGTTGCGCGCCTGTGCTGACGACATAAAGGTCAAGCACACTAACGAGGCCAGAAAAACCCGGGCAACGGACGATAACTGCAACAACGCAACTCCGGTCTCAACCTTTTCAATCACTTTGGATCAAGCACTTAGCAGATCATCTCCGTATCAGGCAAGGAATTCAGTTGTTCTGGTTGTCGGTGTTTACATGCCCTTGGTACCGACTGCACATATATGATTGTCTGTATGGCAGAACCGGGAAGGCAAAGCCATTGTAATTGCGCCGGATACCTGTCGGACTCAATTATGTTCTGACACGGTCACGAAGGATGCTGGCGCATCAATCCCATCTGCCTGCGCAGACGGTAGCAATTCAAATGATAGCAACAAGGCCACGATAAAAATAATAGCCACCATGCAGGATCGTGCGATCCCGGTCGACGTGCGTTTCGCCATTCTTACCCCCAAGCCAGCGTCGCGACAGGTTCATTTATCGAACCTTGTCCATGCACTGTTTCTCGCCTGTTTTCCGGTCTTCATTTATTGAGTACCGGACCTGTTCATATTCTTTTTTGGTCTTGTCGGCGGGATGTTACCGCCAACCGGATTCAACTATAGATAAAAACGAAACAAACATGCAAGAAATCTAAATCACTACCTTGGATTTAAAATATCCAGTCAGGACATCGCGCACATCACATGGCTTTGTACCTTCGCGGCCTAGGGATTTACGATCCGAAGATACTTCACAGTTGCCATATCAAACCGGGGCATCAAATAGGCAAATTCTGCTTTCAGCCAGCTATAAACAAGGAACTCGTCAACAGGGACAGCCTTAAACCCGTCGGGAACACCCCCAGAGATTTCCAGCGAATAGGCGTCAAGCAACATGGCATCAATCCGCCCTTCTTGAAGCATCTGCTTTAGCATATCTGCCCCTTTGGGGACTTTGGCGACATTCGGATAGTTCGCAATAAGCTTCTCTGGCCAGGTCGCGCCTAATGGCACGCCAAGAACCTCGTTGTTCAGATCCTGGATGCCAGCTATCGGGCCGTTGCGTACGACCAGAAAACCTTTAAGCCTGCCAAGAACGACCTCACCATGTACCATCGGCACGTCAAACTGGTCGGGAAGATCATCCCGCGCGGCAAACACACCATCAATTTCCCCGGAACGGATCTCGGAAAAGGCCCTTATTTGTGGCAATGCGACGGGACGAACACACAGACCGGCCTCTTCCATCACCTGACGATACAATTCCAGTTTCTGGTCATCGACGTGAATTTCCGGCAATGCAATACGCAGACAAACCTGATCAGCCTGAACCCGTGACATAAAAGCCAGTGACAAAACCAGCCCGAGCAAAGTGTATGCTGCAAAAACACAGTTTCGTTCGAAACCGCGTTTGTGATTTGGCGTCACCTTGTTTGTCGCACGGCGTCCGCTTTCCCGGCTATGGCGGCCCAAACAAATCGTCACGATTTCAGCGACACCTTTTACATTCTATCAAGCGATTCTGATTTGCTGTTCGTCAGGATAGGACGGCTGCGGTCATTTGGCTATATCTAGAAACACGACATTATGATGTCTTTTCGCGCTTGACCAAATCCATTGCCCCACGCACCATCGCGTCGCGGTGACCTGCCGCAATTTCGGGGCCTGCGCCACCACCATGACACGTCCCCGGTCTTTCAAAATGTCGCGCCACATCCCTGACGGATGAAGGTGCCCCAACGCCGGACGTCGACCAAATGAAATTCGGGGATATTGCCCGTTACCTGTTCCTTGCCATCGTGTGGGGATTTTCATTCCTTGTTGTTATCAAAATCGTTGAAGCCTTTGGCTGGGTGGGCGCTGTCACGTTCCGCGCTTTGATCGCCGCCGGATCGCTTTATCTGTTGGCCCGCCTGTTTCGTCGGAAGCTGGATTTCGCGGCTGGCTGGCGTCCGTTTGCCATTGTCGGGGCAACCACGGTTGCCGGACAATTGATCGGGCTGTCTTATGCCGCCCCGCGGATCGGAACCGCCATGGCGGCGATCTTTGTTGCCGCCATTCCACTTTTTTCCATGATCATCAGCCAGCTTTGGGGCCTTGAACGCGCCACCCGTCAAAGCTTTGCCGGTCTTGTTCTGGGTATTGGCGGCATAGTGCTTCTGGTCGGTTTTCCAGCTGTTCCGGTTACGACCGAATTTGCACTGGGATGTGTGGCATCCGTCCTAGCTGCATTCTGCGCGGCATTTGGCAGCAACTATGCCAGCCGTCACTTGCGCGAAACGGGCAATTGGGAAACCACCATCGGCGCATTTCTGACTGGCGGATTGATGACCTTGCCACTGATCCTTGCCGTACCGCTTGAACGCACACCGGTCGCAGAAGACTACATGTATCTGGTCATCGCCGCCGTGCTGATGAGTGTTTGCACCTATATCGTCTATTTCCGACTGGTCGCATCCATTGGCCCGACACGGGCAATCAGTGTGGAGTTTCTGGTGACGGTGATCGCGGTATTTGTTGGTGCCACCGTACTTGATGAAAAGCTTTCCGCCATGCAGTTCGCAGGCGGGGTCACGATCATGGTTGGCTGCGCACTGGTTTTGAATCTTGTGCCTGCCTGGATGCGCCCGCGCGCCCAAATGCCCGATATCCCCTGACAAGATCACGCCGAAGAACAAAAGAAAAAGGCGACCACATGCTGGTCGCCTTTTTTGTGATTAGAGGACTTCCTTGACCTTGGTCGCAAGATCCTTGAGCGAGAAAGGTTTGGGCAGGAAATGCACACCGTTTTCCTCGTCAAGCTCGTCGCGATAGGTATCTTCGGCATAGCCCGAGATGAAGATAACTTTGAGCTCCGGTTTTTTCTCGCGCAGCATGCGGATCAGGCTGGGGCCGTCAATGCCGGGCATGACGACATCGGAAATCACAAGATCAATGGTCTTGTCGGTCTTGTTGAGGACCTCAAGCGCGTTTTCACCATTATTGGCTTCGAGCACGTCATAGCCCTTGCTGCGCAAGGCACGCGCGCCAAAGGTCCGCACTGCATCCTCATCCTCGACCAGAAGGATCGCACCGGTCCCGGTCAGATCGCGTGACGGGGCTTCTTCGGTTACGGCCTGGGTTTCGGCCAGTTCCTGTTCGGTCGCTTCATAGCGCGGAAGATAGATGGTAAAGGTCGTGCCTTTGCCTTCCTCGCTATTGACCGCAATAAAGCCGCCAGTCTGTTTGACGATGCCATAAACCGTCGAAAGACCAAGACCGGTCCCCTCGCCACGCTGCTTGGTCGAGAAGAAAGGCTCGAAAATGCGGGTCAGATTGTCTTTGGGAATGCCGATGCCGGTGTCGGTCACCTTGATGCCGATATAATCGCCCGGCGGAATGACTTCGGTGCCGGTTGCTGTCGGTTCATCGACGATCTCGCTGCTGGTCTGAACCGTCAGCGTTCCGCCCTCACCCGCCATGGCATCGCGCGCATTGACGACAAGGTTAATGATCACCTGATCAAGCTGGCCCGGATCGACCTTGACCAGACCAATGTCACGGCCATGGGTGACTTTAAGATCAATCTTCTCACCAATCAGACGACGCAGCAGGTTCGACATTTCTGCAAGCGCGTCAGTGATATTGATGATTTTCGGCTGCAGGGTCTGACGACGGGAAAACGCCAAAAGCTGCCGGACAAGATTGGCAGCACGATTGGCATTCTGTTTGATCTGCATGATGTCGGCAAAGCTCGGATCACCCGGCCCATGGCGCGACAGCAACAGATCACAGAACCCGATCATCGCGGTCAGAAGATTGTTGAAGTCATGGGCCACCCCGCCAGCAAGCTGACCGACAGCCTGCATCTTCTGGGACTGGGCGAACTGTTCTTCTAGGTTCTTCTGTTCGGTCGTATCCAGGAAGTTCAGAAGCAACGCCCCGGCTTCGCCTGAGCGGCCCGCCACACGTTGCAGATAAATCTGCGCGGCCACCCCTCGGGCACCTGCAAGGCGGGCTTCGATCTGACCGCCCTTGCCCATGCCCATCACGGCCTTGGACAAATAGCGGGCCACTTCATCACGATCCTCGGGCAGGATCAGCTCAAGGATCGAGCGACCCACGACATTGGAATGGTTCTGCCCGGCGGTTTGCATAAATGCACGGTTGGCATCGGTCACCGTGCCCGACATATCAGCCAGAACGATTGAAAGCGGGCTTTCATCAAAGAACCAGCGCACCCGGCGCTCGGTCTCGGCAAGGGCGTGTTCCCATTCATGGGCTGGCATCGGATCAGGGAAGATCACGGCCTGACTGCGGACCGGGCCTGTACCCGGTGCATTGATCGAATGGGTCACAAAGCAGCGAATGGGTTCACCGCCAGACACCTTGAATTTGACTTCACCGTTGATCCCGTCGCCAACAATCAGGTCAGCCAGTTCGACCGTACCGTCATTGAACTCTTCGGGTTCCCCGCCAAGCCAGCTTGCCAGACGACGGTTGAGATAAAGAATGCGGCCTTCTTCATCCAGCCCGCATACCCCCACCGGAAGCCGTTCAATCATCTGATCGGCATGCTCAAACCCGCCCGCGGCCTGGGCAACCGGCAAGCTCGACACCATTTCAGGCGCAATCGGCGCAGACAGGGCAAAGCTGGGCTGGCTTTCGGTCGATGGCAGCAACAGCGAAGCACCGCTTTCCGACATAACAGAGCCATCAACACCATCAACCGTCCAAAGCATCTGACCGGCACGGGCATTTGCCTCGGTCACGGAAATGCGCAGGCAGACAACTGCTCCCGCTTCCGCATTTTTGGCTGCATCAACCGTGTTATCGACGTCAGTATTTTCTGCTTCGCCGCCGTCAGGCGCGGCGGCATCTTCGGAAGTTGCGTTATCGGCTTCGAACTTTTCAGAACGCGACAGATCAACAAACATCTGACCGCTCTCACCACGCATTGCACGTGTGCGCAGTTCGGCCAGATCGTCACTCCCGATCCCCAGAAACGACAGGCGCGCTTCAAGCGCGGACAACATGTCCGATCCGGGTTCGATACCAAGTTTGCGTGAGAAGGCGGGGTTGGCATAAAGGGTGCGGCCATAGGCATCAATCAGCGCAATGCCGATGTCGGATTTGCCAAAACCGGAAATCAGCGGTCCAAGTTCGGAATGACCGCCATTGCGCCACCGCGCAGACAGGGCCAGTGCCGCCACCGAAATAATGGCGACACCTGTGACCATCGCACCGATGATCCACATTAAACGCGCATCAAGGCCTGCCTTTGCCAGAACATCCATCAGGACAAAGACAAACACAACGAATGCGACACTTACAGCAAGGATGAGCCCCCGAAACAGCACGCGACCGCCTTTAACGACAATAACTTATCAAAATAGTCTATACTTTTAGCTGGTTATCACGCGACTGGCTACCGGCAAGTTTTGCCGACACCCTTATCTCGCGCGGCCACCCTTTCCGTCAGCAACAGGAAACACCCCTGATCAAAAAGCAAAAAGGCAGAACCATTTCCGGCCCTGCCTGTTCATCAGAGTGTCGGGCACCCGCAACGATGCAAGCCCGTTGCGATGCTTTGTCTTTTGGCACGCCAGACGCTTGACCTGTGCTGCGTCAAGTTTGGTTGCATCAAACTCGACGCAGACAGCGCACACCATTGTTACGATCCCTAGCCCAGCTTCTTGCCTTTTTGACGGAAGACGAAGGAGATGATCTCGGCCACGGCCTTGTAGTGTTCTGGCGGGATTTCCTGATCGACTTCGACGGTTGCAAACAGCGCGCGTGCCACCGGCGGGTTTTCCATGATGGTGATTTTGTGCTCTTCGGCAACTTCACGGATTTTAAGGGCGATATTGTCCTGCCCCTTGGCGACACAAACCGGGGCCGCCATCGCGCCAACATCATATTGCAAGGCGACCGCATAGTGCGTCGGGTTGGTGATGACAACGTCGGCTTTTGGCACGTTTGACATCATGCGCTTCTGGGCGCGTTCCATCCTGATCTGACGGACCTTTGCCTTGATTTCCGGGCTACCTTCGGTCTGTTTATATTCGTCCTTGATTTCCTGCTTGGACATTTTCATCTGCTTGTTGAACTCGTACCTTTGATAGGCAAAGTCGAGCCCGGCTATCACCGCAGTCAGAGAAATTGTCGCGATCAGCAAGATCACAATCATGTCGTAAAGCCGTTCAAGCGTCAGACCGAGTGACATCTGGGGGTACAGCTCGATATCCAGCATTTCGGGCATGATCACCAGAGTGAGCACCACCCCGACAAGCACAATCTTGCTGACGTTTTTCACAAACTCGACCAGAGTTTTTAGCGAAAACTGGTTCTTGAGCCCGTTGAGCGGATTAAGCTTGTCAGGTTTTGGCTCGATACGCTCCGTCGCAACAATAATGCCGTTTTGCATGATATGCCCGGCGGCAGCAAAAAAGACCAAAAGTACAAACGGAATACCCAAAATCAATAACATACCCAGAATGACGTCCTTGAATAACAAGGGTATCCCGGCATTCGAAACATCGAGCATATGGGGATGTTCGATGAAGCCGACAGCAAGGTCACGCACCCCCTGGGCCATGGTTGGCCCCATCATCAGGATGACCAGACCACCACCAAACAACAGCATGAAGTTGCCGACTTCCTTGGAAACCGGTACCTGACCCTTTTTTCGGGCATCCTCAAGCTTTTTACTTGTGGGGTCTTCTGTCTTTTGGCTGTCGTCTTCTTCTGCCATGCATACACTCATGCTGGGCGGATACCGGAACCTTACCGGCCAATCACGCCTTACGGATTGAGAAACGCCTCAAGCCCGTTCTCGAAATATCCAAGATAGGCCATCATCATGGATGGCAGGGCCAAGGTCAACAAAAGCAAGGCCAGCGCAATCTGAATTGGCATGGCAACAAAGAATACGGGCAATTGCGGCATCAGCTTGTTGAGCAAACCCAAGGCAACCTGCAAACAGATGGCAACGATCAGAAAAGGAGCCGACATCTGCATTGCGATCACAAAACTGTCGTTCAATGCCCGTGAAAAGAATTCACTCATGTCGCCGACAGGAAGGACGCCCCCGGGCGGGAACAGTGTATAGCTTTCGAAAACGGCCTGGATCATCAGATGATCCATCCCGGTCGCAAACAGCAACACCAGACCGATCTGCATCAGAAGGTTGCCTGTCACCGCACTTTGCGCCCCGGAAAGCGGATCAGCGGTAAAGGCGTTCGCCATCGAGGACAGATAGGCAATAATTGACCCGGCTGTCTGAATACCTGCCATCATGACCTGGGCAAACAGGCCAAAGAACAGCCCGACCGTAACCTCATAACCGATCACAAGCAAAAGCGACGGCGCATCGGCCGGCTGTGGCGGGAATAACGGTCCGGCAAGCGGTGAAATCACCACGGCAACCCAGAACGCAAAAACAAGACGTGCTCGTGCAGGAACCGAACGCGCACCAATGCCGGGCATATAGGCAAACGCCGCCCCCACCCTGGCGAATGTCATCAGGACGACATAGACATTAAGCGTAAGAAGCTCCTGAAGATCCATCTTGTCTTTGACCGCCTTGCATCAGAAGCGTTCCGGACGCGCTCTGGGCCAGCATCCCCGTTTCGTCGCTAATTGGGTAACCCGATGAAATGATCGACCATCCGCCCCATAAACTCGGTCATCTCCGTGATCATCCACGGCAGCAACACCAGAAGGGCAATGAAAATCACCAGGATTTTCGGGACAAAGGTCAGTGTCATTTCCTGAATCTGGGTCAGGGCCTGAAACAGCGCAATAATCAGACCAACACCAAGCGCAATTAGCATCAACGGCGTGGTCACCTTCAGCAGTGTCCACACCGCGTCATAGGCCACATCCATGATTTCAGCTTGATCCATCGGTCTTTCCGCCTCGCCTTCATACGCAGTACATTGAAGTACCACTGTTATTCATACAGGATTTGGCGACATGATTGCCATGATTTCCTGTATCCCCGACTGCCCAAAACAAAAAACCGCACGATTGACGTGCGGTTCTGTCACAGGATGTCGATCACATAAAAGATCAGACCGGCATGTTCAAAATGCTCTGATAGGCTTCAACAGCCTTGTCACGAACCGAGACCACAGTACGCAGGGTTACCTCGGCTGCCGAAACCGCCGTGACAACTTCATGGAGTTCCGCGTCACCGGTGATGGCCTTCTGGGTCATTTGTTCACTGTTGGCCATGGTCGCGCGCGCATCATGAGCAGCACCACGAACCATGTCGGCAAAACTTTCCCCCGGGTTCACCTTCGTACCGGTGCCGGTTACGGTTTCCGCAACGGTATTGGTCTTGCCCGAGGCCGCATTGCGGTAGGCAGAAATGGCATCGTTGAAGCTGGCGACCATGGGTCTTGTTCCTTAAGCGTCTTAACTGTCTTTGGATATCGACTGCCTATTGCAGAATATCAAGGGTCTTGAGCAACATACTGCGCGAAGACTGGATCACATTGAGGTTGGCCTCGTAGGAACGCTGTGCTTCACGCATATCCATCATCTCAACAAGCGTTTCAACATTCGGGGTCTGAACATAGCCCTGATCGTTGGCCGCCGGATGGCTTGGTTCGTACTTCATACCAAAATCGGAACGGTCTGGCATTACCTTATTGACCTTGACCATTTCGACACCGACCTCACGATCCATGACATTCTTGAAGGTCAGAAGCTTGCGGCGATACGGGTCCTGACCCGGTGCGGTCGGAAGACTGTCGGCGTTGGCCACGTTTTCCGCAGCAATACGAAGACGGGTTCCCTGTGCGCGCATGCCGGCAGCCGAGATTTTAAAAGCCTTGTAAAGTTCCATGGTTCTAACTCTCCAGCTTCGGATTACACGCGACCAAGGGCCGAAATGAACATTGATTTCTGTTTGGCATACAGCCGGGTCATGGTCTGATAATCGACCTGGTTTTCGTTCATCTTGACCATCTGTTCTTCAAGGATGACGGCGTTTTTGCCCGGCGCGACTTCATAGTTCTTGCGCACTTCCTCATCCTTGAAGTTCTGGGGTTTTTGAAGCCCCTGACTATGGCCCGGCGTGGTTGCCTCCATCGCAAGGATGAACTGGCGGTCACGACCAATATTCTTCGGGTCGAATTTCTTGAGATCGCTGGCGCGGTAGTTTGGCGTATCGGAGTTGGCAATATTCTGCGCAATGACTTCCTGGCGCTGTGTCAGCCAGTCCATCTTTTCTTTCATGTTGGCGAACATGCCAAGTTTGCCGATATCCATTTCCTGCTCCTTGTCTGCGCTTTCCGAGTATTGATCGCGCGGGTAAAGCCGACGTTAACGCCATCGCCCTCATCGGGACCGGATCCCCCGGACGGATGATTTTACCGCCTCGATTGACCTTGCAAACTGAAATGCATGAAGCGTGCCAAAGACCAAAAGATCTTTGAAATTGACGGCATTTCACCCAATTAACGGCGGGCACTAGACCCCGCGTTTGAAAGCGGGCATATTGTGTCCGATCTGGTAAATTTTGTTTGCCATCTATCGAAACCGGGACACTGTATGCTCTATCTCACACGAAAAGTTGGCGACTCCGTTGTCATTGATGACAATATCGAAGTCACCGTCGTTGAGGTCCGTGGCAAGACCGTCAAGCTTGGCTTTACCTTCCCCGAAGATGTTCAGGTTCTTCGACGCGAACTCTATGACCGTATTCAGGAAGAAAACCGTTCGGCGGCCGTTAGCGAAGACATCATTCGCCATCTCGGCGGGGTGAACAGTCCGGCCAAGGACACCAACGAAAAAGAAGCAGACACCGACGAGAATGTCGGCAACAGCTGATTGATCCGGGCAAGGCCGGAATGACCGGCGCCTGTTATATATCTTTTGCCTGGCAACAGGCACCGTCATCTTCCGGGCAGGTAGCCAGGATATTGACCCCCGATCCGGCTCTCTCCCGCTTTTTTATCTTCGAGAATTTCCTCTACTGTCCGATGCTGGTTCGACAACGATTTGTTGACCATCTCTGATCTATGGTCGAGGCTTGATGAAGAGATCAGGCAACAGCGTCCTGAATTGAAGGGTCGTATGAGCGGGAAAAAAACCACCTATGACATCACCGACGAACCGGCAGGCAGGACAGGCAATCTTGCGGCACCGGGCGAAGATGGCCAGAAAGCCGTCGCACTTCGGTATGCGCATGGACGTGACAATGCCCCCATACTAAGTGCCAAGGGCGAAGGCAGCGTTGCGGAACAGATATTGCAAGTCGCTTTTGCCAACGGGATCAAGGTCCGCAAGGACAGTGATCTTGCTGAAATTCTGATGGCAGTCGATGTCGATAGCGAAATCCCGCTGGAGGCCTTTGCGGCTGTTGCCGAAATTCTGAACTACATCTATCGGATCAACCGCATTTACGGTGGTTCGTCACGCAGCAAGACCGAACCACAAGACACGGTCAAGGCGACGACATCATTTGATCGAAATTTTGATCGCAACGGGGAAGGCCAGTCATGAGCCCTGAACAATTCAAGCCCGATCAGTTCAAGAAGGATCTAAAACGCGTTCTGTCCCTGATCCGGACCGGACAGAGATATCTGGACGATGGCAAGGTTGTCGAGTTATCGGCCCTTGAACACCGGATTGCCGATCTGTGTGAACAGGCACGTGCCATGGGTCCCGAACAGCGTAGCGACATTGCGCCGCTTCTGGCCGCTCTTGGTGACGAACTCGGACAGCTCGAAACCAACATGCAAAAAGAATATTCCGATATTCAGCGCCAGTTGCGCGGCATCAGTAACACCGCACAGGCAACAAATGCCTATGCGCAGGCTGCCCGCGCCAAATAGGCCGTGATCGGCCAAATGGCTGATTTCAAACAAACTGCCATCGATGATCTGTTCGATGGCAACTTGCCTGTATGTCGGTGGCGCGGTAAACAGAAATACCGATGGCAAACACAGACAACAATCACATCGGTCATTCTGACCAGAGTTCGGGATTGTTCACGGGGAAAGCGACCTGATGGATTTAAGCGCCTATTACCGGTTTGTTGCCGCTCTGCTTTTTGTGCTGGGGATTATTGGCATCTTCGCACTGGTTGCACGGCGGATTATTCCCGGTGCGCGCAATATCAACCGACGGGGTTCGAAGCGTCGCCTGTCCGTGGTTGAAGTTGTTCCGGTCGACACAAAAAGACGACTTGTTCTTCTGCGTCGCGATGATACCGAACATCTTGTCATGCTTGGTCCGCAGGGCGATATGGTGATTGAACGCAATATCGGCACCCATTTTGTTGATCTGATCGACACATCCACCACCGACTTTGCCCCCGAAAAAGACAAAGCCGATACGTCATCAGATATACCCGAAGCAACCCCGACCGGTCCGCGCCCGACGACCAACGACAGGAACAACCCTGCATGAGCCGCACCGACCTCAAGACACTCACTGCCCCCAAGACACAACCGGGCAAAACAGGATGGCACGCGCCGCGCTGGTTGACCTTGTGTGCGACTTGGTCGCTGATCCCTTTGATCGCACTGATTGCCGGTGGCGACACGGTTCAGGCACAGACCTTTAATTTTGATCTTGGTGATGGCCCCGGTGTGACGTCATCGGGTCGCCTTATTCAGTTGATCGGTCTGATCACGGTTCTGAGCATTGCACCTGCCATCCTGATGATGGTGACGTCCTTTACCCGAATCATCGTGGTGCTCAGCCTGCTCAGGACCGCTCTTGGCATTCAGCAATCCCCCCCAAACCAGGTCCTGATCAGTCTGGCGATGTTTCTGACCCTGTTTATCATGATGCCGACCTTGGAACGCGTCTGGGACGAGGGATTGCAGCCGATGATCAACGGCAATATTGACGAATTCGAAGGGTTCGAGCGATCCGTAAGACCGGTTCATGATTTCATGATGACGCAGGTGCGTGAACGTGACCTTCAGCTGTTTGTCAATCTGGCCGGCGTTGAAGTCACCACCCCCGAAACCATTCCGCTGCGCTCCCTGATCCCGGCTTTCATGATCAGCGAATTGCGCCGCGCGTTTGAAATCGGCTTCCTGCTGTTTATTCCGTTCCTGATCATCGACATGGTGGTCGCCAGTATCCTGATGTCGATGGGGATGATGATGCTGCCACCGGTCATCATTTCGCTGCCATTCAAGCTTATCTTCTTTGTAATGGTCGATGGCTGGTACCTGATTGCCGGATCGCTTGTCGAAAGTTTCGGGCGTTAGCCAGGGTAACCCAGCATCGACCGGAATGATAAAAGCCGCCAAGCACAAGCTGGCGGCTTTTTTCGGGGTTTCACCCCTTTACTTCCCTAGACTCAGGCACTCTGGCAGCTGCCAGATCCCCCATACGCACATCGTGCGCAAGACCGTCAGGACCGTCGTCTGACGGTCTTGAATACATCTTGTTCAAGCGGTTTCAGACCAAAGCTGCCCCGGCGCGGACCAGGGTTGTCGGCCACGAATTTCTCCGCAATGTTACGTTCACGCTCTGTCATGCGGGCATGGATTGCCCCCATCTCGCGCTGGGCCTGACTGCCTTCTGTCGGTGACGACATCCGCAGCCAGTAATAGGCAAGAATGTTATCCTGTTCGACGCCACTGCCAATCGCATAGAGACGCCCAAGGGCTGCCTGACCATTCGCGGAACCCTTGCGGGCCGCACGTTCATACCAGGTGGCCGCACGCGCCATATCAACCGGCACGCCAAGACCATGCTCATACATCACCCCGATCAGGTGATAACCGCCCGGGTGCCCAAGCTCGGCCAGATCCATCGCCAGATCAAGCGCACTGGAATAATCGGGTTCGCGATGTGGCACGCCGAAAATCAGGATTTGCGTCATCTGATATTTCGCAGATGCATCGCCCTGATCGCAGGCATTCATCAACATGGTCCAGCCGCGATTGAAAAGCTTCAAATCCGGCGAATGACAGAAATACATCGCAAGGTTTGCCTGCGCATAGGCATCGCCTTCGCTTGCGGCAAGCTCAAACCAGCTGATGCTTTCGGCAATATTGCGTTCCGCGCCAAGCCCGACACCCAGCGCATAGCCAAGTGCGGATGCGGCTTCGATGCTGCCGGCGCGTGCTGCGCGCATGTTGAATTCAAACGATTTTGCCGGATCACGGCGCACGCCGCGGCCTTCAAGATAAAGATAGGCAAGAACGCTGGCCGCAGACGGATCGTTAAGATCGCTGGCGCGTTCGAAATATTCGATTGCCTTTTCGTCGTCCTGGGCAACGCCCCAGCCATTCAGATAGCAGACACCAAGATTATAAAGCGCTGCGACCGAACCGAACTCGATGGCTTCTTCAAACCAGTGAGCGGCGGTTTCGGCATTTTCCTGAACGCCCAATCCCTTGGCATAGAGATAACCAAGATTATTGGCCGAAACCGGTTCGCCAGAGGATGCTTCTTCATGGAACCAGTAGGCCGCTTCGCGGTACCACTGCTGCCCCTCGCCCAGATCTTCGGAAACACCGAGTCCCTTACTGCGCATATAGCCATAGCAAACGGCTGCAAATGCACGGCTCTGGCGGTGGATCTGGTCCAGAATACGACGGGTCGCAGACTCGTCGCGCGGCATTCCATCGCCTTGAAAATGTTTCTGGGCAAGCGAAAGCTGTGCAAAAATGTCCTTTTCGACATTCGCATCATCGTAATAGACCATTTTAAGTGCACGATCCATCACAGCACTACACTCGCAATCACACGTTCAAACCAGCAGAAAATGGGCGAAAACCTCGCATTTTGGCGAACGTCACCCACGTTACACATTTATCGAACGTTAATTTATAGCACTAAGCTGTGACTTTTCCAACTGGTCGCGATAGGTCGCAAGGAAGCCCTGAAAGTTTTCAACCTCGTCGACCTTGTCGGCAAGGGTACGGTAATCAATCAAGCCTTGCGTCGGAGATGACGTAATCAGATTGAATGCCTCGGCGAACGGGCTTTGTGCCATGCCCTCGCCGTAACGGCGTTTGAGCATGTTAAGTGTTCTTTCCTGACCAGCCATTGCAAGATTGACCGCCCAGTTCAAAAGATAGCGGGCGCGCTCATTCGAAATTTCACCGGTCGGGCTTTTTTCATCATCGCCGACAAGACGCTGGAAGGTCTCAGCCGCCGACATATAGTCCCGCGTCTGGCGATAATAATCGACCCGCAAAAGCTCCGCATTCTTCGAAAAATCACCTTCAAGAGACGCAATTGCCTCAGTTCCCCGGTCGGTATCAAGCAAAGCCCGCGCCTTCAGGTGGCGGCGCTGGGTTGACAGCTCGTCGGACAGATCGGGGGTCTCCGTATTGTCAATGACGCGTATTGTTTCCTCGGGTTTGCTATCAAGCAGATAGACCAGACCAAGTCTGGCCCCGACACGGGCCTTTTCAACCCCCTGCAGTCGGAAATCGACCTGATGTTCAAGAAGGTCCTCGGCACGTTCAAACAACTCGACATCGACCATACGGTCGGCAAGCCTGCGGATCAATTCATCCCCCTTCTCGCCCGCCGGGGTCAGTTCGCGGAATTCGTCATAAAGCGCAACCGCCTTGATCGCCGAAATATTGTTGATGTCATCGCCGAGATAGAGGTTCTCGAACGTGGTATGCATCATGTCAGTCGCCTCGGTTGCGACCGGCTTGTTCGGGAAGAAAATCGCAACCTGACGAAGCGTATTAAGCCCGTCGCGGAAATCCTTGTTCTCGATTTGCAACTCGCCAATGCGTTTGAGCAACGCCATCTCGAAACCGTCGCCACGCCAGGCAAAACGCAGTTGCTGGAGCTGTTCGATCGCATCTTCGATCGTCAGGCGTTCCAGACGCATAAGAAGCTCGGTACGATCAAAAATTGCATGCGCGCGCGCCTTGCGGTTATCTCCTTCGGCCACCTGATCCCAGGTGGCGACCGCCTGTTCGAGTTCACCGGCCTCTTCTTCAAAGAACCCTTTGAGATATTGCACATCCATGATCTTGGACTCGGAAAGTCCATCCGTCAGCAGCATCTTGTCGATCAGATCCATACCCGCTTCCGGGTTGCCAACAATCAGGGCCTGCTCGGTCGCAAGCGGCCCTAACCGCGACAGAAGCTCTGGCGGATAGAAATCAAGGATGTGGACACTTTCAAGCAGATCACGCGCACCTTCATTCGGACGCCCCAGTGCAGCAAGGGTCACAGCCCGCCACAACTGCATTTCTGGAATGGCGCGTAACCGTTCGTCTTCAAGAAGACGCTCTGCTTCGGCGTAATCGCGATACAGAAACTTCACAGCAGCCTTAAGCGCACGGAATTGCAGTTTCTGGGCAATCAGCGGATCGTCGCCTTCCATTGTGGAAACAACAGCATTGGCCTCTGGCCCAAGGCCGTTGGCCAGATAATATTGCGCAAGTTCAAGACGGGCCTTGTTGCGGTGCTCATCTCCGCTTTCGGCAATATTGCCGCGCAGCTCGCGAATGGCATCATTGAAATCATCAAGTCCGCCACGGCGCCAGGTATCAAGATCAAAGATAAGACCTTCACGGCCATCACCGGTGCTTGCCCGCACACCGGTTGCCGAGGCCAGCAGACGTGCTCCTTCGGGTGAAATGTTCAGGCCATCGGCGGCAGTAACAATTACGGCCTGCCCGTCATCACGACCGGCCACCTGAACACTTTCATTCATCGGGGCAACAACAACCCCCTGCACGGACGGCAACACTTCGAATTCCGGATAATTCAGAGCGACCTCGATGCCATAACCCGATTGTGTCGTTGTCACAACGCGCAGGGTATCACCGACTTCGGGATCATCAATCGGGACAATCGGCCCGACATCTTCAATCGGAACAATCAGGCGTGCACGGGTCTGGTCATCAAGCTCAATCGACGGACCCAGTTTTTCAACCGGCTGCATGGTGCCTTGCTGCAATGTCACACGCCAGTCACCGACTTCGGTTCTGGTTGTGTAAAGGCCAACCCCGTCCGGAATGGTCATCCGCAAGACGGTGGCATAGGGACTGTCGATCTGTTCGATTACCCCGATGATCTGTGACGCTTCTTGACGCACGGTTTCAAGATCGAGATTTGCCCGAACATCAAAGGCCATCCACAGGAAACCGGCACGCGACCATACCGCTGCCCCACCGGGCTGCCCAAACGGGAAGCCCAATGTGAGTTCTGTCGTAGTCTGTTCAACCGTAACCGGCATTTCACCGATGCTGGTACGTTCCTGCGGCACCCCGCCTGTCCCACCGCCATTGTCCTGCCCGGCGGCAGCCGCGCGCGCCAGTGCTTCGGGTGAATTCGGGTCGAGCACCTCACCGGTTGACGCAGCTGGCTGCGTGCTGGTTCCGGTCTGGCTATCCGGCTGTTCATTTTGCTGTGCAGGGGCGACCGGGGCATCCGGCGCGGCGACGGCAACCGCTTCGTCCCGGGGTTCTGCTGGCGAAGCTGAACGTGACTGTGCGGTTTCACTTGCGGGTGCGCGCTGGGCGCCCATGATATCAACGACAACCTTGTTGCCCGAGCGGAAATGACGCAGCTGGCGCGCCGGGCTGGTTTCAATCACAACATCAAGCGGGTTTGTCGCGGCCTGGCGAATACGCACACCTTCGGGCAGGCGTCGTGACAGACCCGTGGCATCAATGCGCGCCGGAGACTGAAAGGCAATCGTCTGCGATCCCTGATCGCCTTCCAGGGCATAATCCGTGCGCGTTGGCCAATCAAAAACCAGCCGATAGAACGTCGGGTGACGTCCGACACGAACATCAAGAAGATCTGCTGACGCATCTGCCGAAGCAGTCGCATCTTCGGTTGCCAACGTTTCAACCGGGCTGGTCGGTGCGGGCGTGATTTGCGGCTTTTGTTCCGGGGTCGGAACCGATGGTACTGCCGGTTCCGGTGCAGCTACCGGTGTCGGCGGTTGCTTGTCCAGAATATCAAGGACAACGTTGCTTCCGACATTAAAGGCGCGCACTTCGTAATCGTCGCTCAGAACAAAGGCGACGGTGCGACCATCCGGATCAAAGAACCCATCCGAAACATATTTGGAAATCGGGGTCAGCACCCCGCGCAAGGAAGCAACAAGCGGCTCGTCAAAACGCACAACAAGCTGGTCGCCGATGATCTCGGCGCTGTAATTGACCGGCTTGCTCCATTGCAGAACAATTCGTCCATAACCGCTATGCAGCCCTGAGCGGATGATAACTGGATCAACCGCCTGGGCCATTGCTGGGCGCATTCCGCCTAGGGGCAACAAAATTGCCGTGGTGGTCGCAAGAACAACCGCCAGCAGGACGCGCACGGCAAGTTTTGCCATACTTACGTGCCTCCGATCCCGCTTCCACCATGAGGCTCGATGACGATGTCAACCCGGCGCGCCATTGCAAAGCGCGCCTCCTCATCAAGCAGCTTGGGAAGCTGGTCGTATCTTGATGCCGCAAATCCGTAAATATTTATGTAATCTGTGTAGCCTGATTTTTTCAGTTCGTTGGCAACAGCACCGGCACGGGCAAGAGACAGCTCCCAGTTCGAGGCATATTGGCCTCGCCCGCTAAGTGGTCGCGGATCGGTATGACCCTGAACACCAATACGGTTCCCGATATTGCGCAATACCCCGCCCAACACGAACAAGGCCTGCTTGGCCTTTGGCGTCATTTCAGAGCTGCCAGCGACAAACAGGATATCACCGGGAAGCGAAATCACCAGCTTGTCGGCATCACGCGACATCTTGGCGTCACCGAGAACCGGGTTGTCATCAATGGCGTCGTCAATCACAGCGCTCAGATAATCAAGGTTCATCGCCGGTTTGCGATAAACGCGCGGAATGTTCAGACTTGCCATCGGCTCGTCATTTTCTTCCTTGGGAGCGGGCTTGATGCTTTGCGACAGTGCATCAACAACCTCGTCCCAGCGGTCAATCTTGACCTTGGACATCGCAAACAGCATCACAAAGAAAGTCAGCAACAGCGAAATCAGATCGGCAAGGCTGAGCATCCAGACCGGCGGGCCACTTGGGCCATTGTCTTTTTTGACTTCATCACTCATCAGCCACCTCCTCCGGCCTGCGGTCCAAGCGGAATGGGCTGGTTCACGGCGGGCTGATTGCCCCCCGGCAGCGGAATAGCCATTTTAGGCGGGATCAGCATCTGGCCAGGCGCCCCGTTTGCCGCCCCGTTCCCACCTGTCCCCGCACCAGTACCGCCATTGGTAGAGGTGCCATTCTGACCAGTGCCGGTCGCACCGGTTTTCTCAATCGGAGCTGGTGGCTCTTTGGGGCCAAAATCCCAGAAAAACCGGAAAGTCGCGATAAACGGATCCGCGCCCGGATCAATACCGACATAAAGATGATTTTCCGGCGCGCCCGCATCAATCAGTTCTCGTGCAAAGGAACCGGCACGTGCGATCTGGAGATTGTTCTCGATCTCGATCACGCCTTTTGTTTCAATCTGGCTGCCCATCACCATTTCCATCTCATAGGACGCATAGCCCTCATCATCGGCAAGGACAGATGCGAGCTGCTTCATGAAGCTTGCCTGCCGTTCCCTGATAAGGATGGAGTTGGGATCAAACAACTGATCAACATGCATGATGATTTCCATCAGCTTTCCGGGCTGAATGACTTCGACCCGGACAACCTTGATGGCGGTCTCAAACAACTGACCAAGCTTTTCCTGCATGTCTTCGGCCGCAACCACCGGGCCCTCAATCGAGGTCACGGTTTGCAAACTGGTCGTTGGCGGCAGAATGGCAGCAAAAGCGGAGGAAAGGCTTTCCTGCACTTCGCGCGTTTTGACCTCTTCAAAGGTCGAAATGGTATTGAGCAGAATAAAGAACGCCAGCAGCAGAAGATAAAGAGCCAAAAACAGCGCCACGGCCCCGTTGGCAGGGGGGGATGGTGGTGTGGGTCCGTCGTCCTCTATCTCCGCCATGTCAACGCCACTTAATTGAACATCGCGTCGATGTCAGCCTGCGAAACGCCTTTACCCTCAAGCTGAGGCCCGTTGAGCAAAGCTTCCTCGCCTTCCGGTTCTTTTTTCTGCTTTGGATTTGCGGCAGCGTATTTGGCGATTTCGTCGCCGAATGCGGTGACCAGTCCCTCGACGCGTTCCTCGATGGATTTCAGGGCCTTGATCACCTTGGTGGTGCGCTGCCCGGTGATATCCTGAAAATTACAGGCTTCATAAACCCGCATGGTCGCATCGGTGACAATCTTGCCCTGTTCAGGGGGCAAGGTCGATGCGAATTCTTCGAGCACATCCATGGCGTCAAGGATCTCGTGGGTTGCCCCGGCCGTCGCATCCACAATGGCATCAAGCTCATCGGTGGCATTGGGGATATATTCGGCCTTGATATCGTCCGGACGAAGCGATGCAATCTCCGACTTCATCTTGCGGATGATGCCGGACAATTCATCAAGTTCACCAAACAGGCGTTTCTGATCGTCAGACGGCGCGTCCCCCATGAAACGGGAAAGCTGATCCATCAGATCAGACAGCTGCTCAACCTTCAGGTCATCACCATCAAGGCGTGCTCGAAGGTCATTAAGCAGCTTCCGGAGTTCGTCCTTGGACGCTTTGGACATAGCGGTATCGCGGGACGCAGGCCCCGCGCTCCTGATCAGAAATCGCCAATAACCGTTTTCATCTTGCCCTTCAACGTCTCGGCGTTGAACGGCTTCACGATGTAATTGGAGACACCGGCCTTTTTCGCCATCACGACGTTTTCGGTCTTGGCTTCGGCGGTAATCATGATGAAGGGGAGGTCCTTCAACTTGGCATCTGCACGGACTTCTTTGAGAAGCTGAAGACCGGTCATCGGCTCCATGTTCCAGTCGGAAATCACAAGACTGAACGGAGCTTCACGCAGTTTACGAAGCGCCATGCTACCATCTGTCGCTTCTTCAATATTCGTAAAGTTGAGCTGCCGCAGAAGGTTACGGATGATACGCAACATGGTTTTGTAATCATCCACAATCAGGATCGGCATATTCGGATCGACGGCCATTCACAACTCCATCAGCTATCTGATCTCTCACCCTTGCTGCATATTTCAACGCACACAGACAAGGCCCCTAATAATCGTGATGTACATATTTAATATTGGTTAATCAAGGTTTTTAACCAGAGATCAAATCATTCCATCACATTGACTATTCTCGAAAAATTGGCCGTTTTTCTATTTAAAGGCACGAAAATCGAAACCAACCTATTTTTGTAACCCCTATTGCAATGGCAGCATGTTTATATCTTGCTTATATGCCAGTTCAGCTGTCAATGCCCGCGCACGTTCCGGCGTCATTTGCGACAGAACAGCAGCAGTATTGGCCTCGCGCATCCCCAGCGCCACTTGCAACAGGATATCCATATCCAGATCGTTCCAAATCCGCGCAGCGTCTTTCGGTTTCATTTTCTCATAAACGCTGATCAGTTTCTTGATCCGGTCATCTTCCTGGGCTTCCTTGGTTTCGACCAATCCTTCGATGGCCGTTTTCAAGGATTTCATTTCTTCGATCTTGGCATCAATCCGGGCTTCGGCTGCCGCAATCAGGCTCTCGCGTTCGTCGAGACGCTGTTCCTTGCGATCAAGCTCGCCACGGCGCACCGAAAGGTTCTGAAGAAGGTCGATTTCTTCCTGGGTAAACAGGGTCGGATCACCGCCAAGGGTCGGCGCAATATCACTTGCGCTCGCCTCCCCCTCAAGCGGGGTACCTTCCATCGTCATCGCCGCCGGATCATCAAGGCCGGGGCCCGCAGCCTGAGAAGTTGCATCCTGTCCTGCAGGTGCGCTTGCCGGTGCAGGAGCCTGCGCCTGGGCCATCTGGACCATGCTTACACCTGTCGGCTGGGACTCAGAAGTCGCAACGACATCATCCCCTCCCGAAAACAGGTTCACCACCCGCATTGACAACACCATCAGTCCAACCAGAACAACCAATGGCAAGATACGCACACCAGACATCTATTCACCTAAGCAATGAGGCATCTTGTGCCCATGCTCCTTCACGCTTCAATTATCTTTAATTCCATCAGAATGACGGATCACTCTTTAGATATAAAGAAATGTCATGATCTCAAGTCCGGACCGGAAGCCCGAACAAATTTCAAATCTAGCGTACGGACCGCAAAGCCGCGAGCAATTCGCGCTCTGCCTCTGAACGACCGGCATCTTCGTCCTGATCGTACGGGTCTGCACCACCAGCATCACCATATCCGGCAGATGATCCCCCAAGAGACACATCATCGCGGTCACGATCACTCATCGCATTTCCGCCGCGTTCGAATTCGCCCACCATGCGCGCAGCCAGTTCTTCGGCGCGTGTTTCCACACCGAGGCGGTCCCGGTCATCAATAACATCGTGGCGATCCTTGCCGCCGCCCATCATATTACCAAGTCCTGCACCGCTGCCCTTGCCCGAACGCACAGGCGCACTGTCAGCACCACCCGCCACCTGCCCGGCACCAGACGCCCCCGAACGGCGCACAGCATTCACATCACTGGCAGCCTTTTCGAGACGGTTTGCGATGCTTTCACCGCGATCGACCATAAAGCTCAGGTCTTCGTTAAGGCCACTGGCCTTTTCAATGTTTTCGCGCAGTTTTTCGCCTGACTGTTCGGCCATGTCCTTGAGAGCCATGATCGAGGTTTCCGCCCGTTCATTGGCCGCATTGAACGCTGTCAGGAAGTTCTGCATGTCTTCCCGGCTGCGCCGGAATGCGGCGAGCTTGCGATTCAGAATGATGGCATAGACAATCGTCACAACCAGCAGCACGATCATCACAAGATCAAGATAGAACGCGAAGTCCATCACTTCTCTTCCTCGTTTATGCGCGCGCGATCACGCACCTGAATGGCGATCCGGTCACCCTTGCGTCCCATCATGCCCTTGAACAACGGAACATCGCCGCAGCGGACCTCGACAGGTGAAGTCGGACTGGTATTCAGAACCAGACGGTTGCCAACTTCCAGATTGAGCACATCGCCCAGCGCCATCACCTGTTCATCAAGGACTGCTAACAGGTTAACATGGGTTTGCCACAGTTCGTTTGCGAGGTGGTTTTCCCAAATAGAGTCACGACCAAACTTTTCCCCCATGAACATCTGAAGCAGAAGTTCACGAACCGGCTCCAGCGTCGCATAGGGGATCAGCAGCTCAAGCCGGCCACCGCGGTCTTCCATATCAATGCGCAACTTGGCCACAATCGCCGCATTGGCGTGACGGGCAATGGTTGCAAAACGCGGGTTCGTTTCAAGACGTTCGAACCGGAAAGTTACCGGGCTTAGCGGATCAAACGCAGCCGAAAGGTCGCCAAGCACCACATGGATCATACGTTCGACAAGGTTACGTTCAATCGTCGTATAGGGACGACCTTCAATACGCATGGCCGCCGTACCGCGACGCCCGCCCAGCAAAACGTCGACGATGGAATAGATCAGGGCTGAGTCGACGGTGAGCAAGCCATAGTTATCCCATTCCTCGGCCTTGAAAACACCCAGCATCGCCGGTAGCGGGATAGAGTTCAGATAATCACCGAAACGCAGCGACAGAATGTTATCAAGCGACACTTCAACGTTGTCGGACGTGAAGTTACGCAAAGATGTCGACATCATGCGAACAAGGCGGTCGAACACGACCTCAAGCATCGGCAGACGTTCATAGGCCACCATCGACGAGTTGATGATTGCCTGAATACCGGACTGGTCTCCAGCGCCGGAACCGTCATCAAAGCCCAGAAGACTGTCGATTTCGTCCTGGTTCAGAACGCGTGCCGAACCACCGCCCATTTCGGCGGCCATATCATCGCCACCGTCATCGCCGTCATCGTCGCCGAGCATGGATTCCCATTCGGCGGCCATATCCTCGCCGCCGTCGTCTCCACCTTCGTCATCTCCACCCGCCATGGCTTCCCATTCGGCAGCGAGTGCATCATCATCGTCTTCATCAGCCATCAGCGATTGCTTCCTGATTTTGGCATTCGGGCCGCTACAAGTTTATTGTACCAGCATTTCCTTGAACAGAACGTCGTTAATTTTTGCAGGCTTGGCCGCGGCACTGACCCGGATCAGCAATTCTTCACGCAGTCGGAACATGCCTTCGGAACCGGAAAGGTCTTCCGGACGCAATTCACGAAGATAAACCTGAAAGTTGTCAATAATACGCGGCATCATCTGTTCGACCTGCGGCAACATTGACTGATCGGCCACTTCCAGACTGACACGAATTTTAAGATAGCTTTGCTTGCCTGCACCGGTATTCAGATTGACCAGAATTTCCGGCAAATCCACGAACCCGACATTCTCAGGCACACCTGGTGCCTGCTCAATCGCATCTTCGGAAATCACTTCTTCGGTTTGCTGGCCATCACCGCCGGTCAGCATGTCAATTACCGGCTGAAGCAATCCGGTGAAATAGGCCGCGGCCGCTCCGCCAAGCAGTAGCAGCACAAGCAGCACGACCACGATCAGCATTTTTTTGCTGCGACCGCCGCCACCTTCGTCCATTTCGATTTCGTCGACATCGTCGCCCATAGCTTCGCCAATTCCCGCGCTTGAAATTATGTCGTCATCTCCAGCAAACACTGTGCCGGATTAACAGCCATAACGCTATCACGTTAAAAATCCGTTTCGTTTCCGACAGCTTACGTACCTTCAGACCATTCAACCACCAAGACTTGAAACGAAATTCCCCCACAACATCAAAGCGATCCTCGACCTGGCAGAAATAGCCCTGCTGCATTTTACGACATTCCTCTGACCCCTCGAAAAATCCGACCCGGAAAACTTTGTCCATTTGAACGGCTTACGTCGCGGCAGTTTCTGCCAATCCCCATGTTCGACACCCCGGCAACAAATGCCGAACACAAAATTATTCGTTTATTTTCAATGCATTGAATGTTCTGGCATGGCTTTCGCATTTGTGTTGGCAAATCATTGCCCCCAACCGGGAAACTGACCATGGAAAATATTTCATATATCGCGCTGTCCCGTCAGAAGACGCTTCGCAGCATGATGAACAACATTTCGCAGAACCTGGCGAACATGAACACGACCGGGTACAAAGAAGAGCGGATGATGTTCACCGACTGGATCGCGAAGAACAAGGACGCCCCGTTCCGCGGCGAGCGCGAGATTTCCCTTGTTCAGGATATTTCCCAGTATCGCAACACGACGGTCGGCAACATTGAGCATACCGACAGGCCGCTCGACGTTGCACTAAGTCAGCCCGACATGTTCTTTGCCGTCGAGACGCCAACCGGCGTCCAGTATACCCGCAACGGTAATTTCACGCTCGACCCCGGCGGACAGCTCATCACCAATGACGGTTACCCGGTCCTGAGCGACGCTGGTCAGCCTATGTTTTTCAATCAGGCCGATGGGCAGATTGAAATCAAGGGTGACGGGACCGTTTCTACTGACATTGGCCAGATTGGCAAATTGCAGGTCATCACGGTTGATAATGTTCAGCGCATGATCGTGACTGGTAATACGCTTTATCGGGCGCCCAACGAGCAAGCTGGGGATGACGAGGAAATTGCCGTTCAGCAAGTTGAAAACCCCGGCATTGTTCAGGGAGCCCTTGAAAAATCCAACGTCAACCCGATCAGCGCCATGACACAGATGATCGACGTCTTGCGAACATATCAATCCGTCACCCGCTCTTTGGAAAGCGAGAACGAGCGGATGCGTAACATGATCAGCAAACTCGGGGATGTTCGCGCCTGATTTGGCCGCTGACACCCGTACCACAGAAATTTGGCGCAAAACTTGCGCAATCGAAGGAGAAGACAGATGCGGTCACTTGATATCGGCGCTTTGGGGATGCAGGCCCAGTCCACCAACGTGGACGTTACATCGCACAACATCGCCAACATGACGACGACCGGCTACAAGCGCCAGCGCGCGGAATTTCAGGACCTGCTTTATCAGGATCTGCGTCGTGCCGGTTCACCGTCATCTGATACCGGAACGATTGTCCCGACCGGGGTCCAGGTTGGTCTGGGTGTCAAAACCGCCGCAATTGGCCGCTATATGGGGCAAGGCACACTTACCCTGACCGAGAACGAACTTGATATCGCCATTCAGGGCCGCGGCTATCTTCAGATTGACCTGCCGAGCGGTGAAACCGCCTATACCCGCGATGGCACGCTGAAGCTTGATGCCAACGGGGCGCTTGTCACCAAGGACGGCTTTGCCGTTCAGCCGGGCATTACCGTTCCGAACAACGCAACGTCGGTCACCATCAACACCAACGGCGAGGTCTATGCCGAAATCGATGGTCAGGTTGCCCTTTCCAATCTGGGACAAATTCAGCTCGCAACCTTTATCAACCCGGCCGGCCTTGATGCCCTTGGTGACAACCTTTACCTTGAAACGGAGGCCTCGGGTCAGGCGAATACCGGCGCACCGGGTGATGTCGGTTATGGCACGGTCCAGCAGGGCTATCTGGAATCCTCGAACGTCAACGTGGTTCAGGAAATCACCAACCTGATCAAGGCACAGCGTGCCTATGAGATGAACTCCAAGTCGATTTCAACCACCGACGAAATGATGAGCGCAGTCAGCAATCTGCGTTAATCCGGCGTTCTGAATACAGTTATTCGCTTGCACAAGTCGCGGTCTGAAAGATCGCGGACTTGTGCGAACTGTATTTACGCGATGTATACCGTTCCGTGGTATAGTAGGCGCATGAAGATAAAGAAATTAATCCTCTCGTTCGCGATCTTGTCCTTTGCCCTTTCGACCGGGGATGCCTTTGCGCAGTCCACAAGGAACAGCAGTTCGCGCACCAGCCAACAGGTTGACGAAAACATCCTGCTGAAACCTGATGCGCTGATCGAAGGGCAATATGTGACGCTTGGGGATATTTTTTCTGGCATCGACCCGCAACAGGCAGATATTGCCGTTGCCCACGCACCGCAGCCCGGCAAACAGGTCGTTCTTGATTACCGCTGGCTTTATGGCATTGCCCAGCGGCACAAAATTAACTGGCGCCCCCGCACCACGGCCGATCAGGTTCTGATCACCCGGGCAAGCCAGATCATCACGATCGAAGAAATTCGCGACGCTGTTGAAGTTGCCCTTGTTGATTACGGGATAAAACGCCCTTTCACGATTGACCTTTCGAGCGAGAACTTCCAGATCCATTTGCCCGTTGATGCTCGCAGTGATGTCACCGTCAGTTCGGTCGAACTCAATTCCAGAACCCAGCGTTTTGTCGCCAGCGTGACAACCGGCGCACAAACTGCACAACAACGCACATATCGCATCAGCGGCAAATATTACCCGCTTTCAACCGTTCCAGTTCTGGTTGAACCGGTTGCCCGGGGGCAAATCATTCGTCCTGACCAGGTTGAATATCGTGATTTCCGAACAGAACGTGTTCCAAACGGCGCTATTCAGGACATCAATGATGTCATCGGAAAGGAAGTTGTCCGCGCAGGCACCCCAAACGAACCGTTGCTGTTCCGTGACCTGACCAATCCAATTCTCGTTCGACGTGGCGCATTGGTAACCGTTCGACTGGTCACCGCCAATATGTCGCTAACTGCACGCGGCAAGGCCCTTGAAAACGGATCCAAGGGCGACATCATCCGTGTCGTCAATCAAACCAGCAACAAGACCATTCAGGTTGAAGTCGTTGCCGAAAATGAAGTCCGGGCCCTGCCTGCAATGTCACAATAACCCGTGACTTCAGGCCTAGATACGACACACTTCGCACCCGGCAAGCTTTTCCCGGACTTCCCTGCTACAACTGGCATGATCCTTGCGTAGATACCGGCAGGAACCCAGGAGGAATTCATGCCCGGTAAAAATACACAGATTTCATGGCGGCGTATCGCGCTTGTCAGCGGACTGATCGGTGCAACGGCACTGCTTTCAGGCTGCAACGCGATGAAACGTCTTTCCGAAGTCGGCGAACCGCCAAAATTGTCGTCGATCGACAATCCGACCCAGTCGGAAAACTATCATCCGGTCAGCCTGCCGATGCCGGCACCGCAAGTTGCCGAAAGCAACCCTAACTCGTTGTGGCGCGCCGGTGCACGATCCTTCTTCAAGGATCAGCGTGCCAATCAGGTCGGTGATATTCTGACCGTTGTTGTCGATATGGCCGATAGCGCCAATTTCGCAAACAGCACCTTGCGTACGCGCACCAACTCCGAAGACCTTGGTGTTCCGAACCTGTTCGGACTTGAGTCCGAATTCACCAAGGTTCTCCCCGAAGGTCTTGATCCGACAAATGCCCTTAATATGTCGAGCAACACGTCAAACCGTGGCGGTGGCCAGCTTGACCGTAACGAAGATATCAGCCTGCGCGTCGCAGCGATTGTCATTCAGGTTCTGCCGAACGGAAACTATGTAATTCACGGCCGTCAGGAAATCCGGGTGAACAGCGAAGTTCGCGAAGTTCAGATTGCCGGGGTTATTCGTGCTGCCGACATCAGTTCTGCCAACGAAGTCGGATATGACAAGATTGCAGAAGCACGCATTTCCTACGGCGGACGCGGCACGATTTCCGATGTCCAGCAACCACGCTATGGCAGTGAAGTTCTTGATATCATTCTGCCATTCTAGGGAGTTGCTGTGATCTGATCCTGATCCGTTGCCCGGGTTCCTGTCAGACAGATCATCACACAGTAAACCTGACAAAAGACCGTCTCCGGACGGTCTTTTTCTTTAGAGCCCCAGTATAAACGGGAAAAGCCCGGTCATATGACCGGGCTTTTGAATTTGGTTATCCCTAACCAGTAATCTCCCACAAGGCCACATCGTTGCATGGCACGGGCCGACTTTGCGGCTCCTGATTTTGTCACCCGGCGCGATCAATCGTCGCGACGTGTGCGCTCCATCCGTTCATGGCGTTCCTGGGCTTCGATGCTCAGGGTCGCAATTGGACGAGCTTCAAGTCTTTTCAAGCTGATCGGCTCGTCGGTTTCTTCGCAGTAACCATATGATCCGTCTTCAATTCGACGCAAAGCAGCATCAATTTTTGAAATAAGCTTGCGCGCCCTGTCACGAGTACGAAGCTCAAGCGCCCTGTCCGTTTCCGCCGACGCGCGGTCGGTCAGGTCAGGTTCTTGAAGCCCGCCATCTTGCAGGTTCGCTAATGTTTCCGAAGATTCGTGCAGAAGTTCTGCCCGCCAGGTCAGAAGTTTCTGCCGGAAATATTCCCGCTGACGCGGGTTCATGAACTCTTCGTCCTCAGCAGGACGATAGTCAGGTGGTAATGTGATAGTCATGTATGCCCTCTATACAGGACTCATCGATCGCGCGGCAATATAGAGGGAGCCAGCGGGTGGTGCAAGCCGATTGAACAAATAAATCTTGATTTACCCTGAAACGGGCAGAAACCTGCGGCTTTCACGCTCAAACACCGCAAATTAAAAAGCTATATCAGGCCGGAAACCTCAAGTTTCGCCAGCTCTATTCGGGCACGCAGGTCAATCTCGTCAAGAACCGCCGAAAGCTTGGGATCGTCAATCGTTTCGCGCTGCTGATCCATCAAGCCGACAAGCTGTTGCAGGCGTGCCCCAGACAGAGCCCCGCTCAGCAAGCCGTCACGAATGGACTCAAGCTGTTCAAGCAGGCTTTTGGCCCGTAAGACAGCTGCCTTGCGCGGAGAGTCGAGCGCGTCACCGCTTTGCTGCAAGGCCAATAACGCATCAAGCGCACTGACACTTCCCGTACTATGAACGCCAACCGAACCGCCAGCATCCCCCGAACCGTCAAGCGAACGCATGGTATCTGCAAAGCCGCTGCCACCTGATGCGCCAGATGCCTTCTTTCGTGATGTTCCGCTCGTCCCGGTTGCCTTGGAACCGCTAACCTTCATGACCTGTTTCCGTCTCGTTATGATACGATCATTGCGCAATCCGCAACGGATGAGCTGTCAAGTATGGCCCATGGCCACCAATACCAATCCGTTCGCCGAACTGAATCATGCGTCGATTACGATATAAGAGTCTCCCTCAATCGCAGAAACCGCGCAACGGGAAAAAAATGCCGGGTATATGGCACCGATATGTGTGAAGCGGCCCCATATCTGAATTTGACGGCACATTTTCGCGGAATCCTTGGCATCTTTCGCAAGAAGCCCCGGAAAGCCTGACTTGGCATGATTTTCGCAAACCATATGACAAACGCGATTAACGTCTTCTATCGCACCATTTGCCGGATGCCCATGCATCCCACGTCAAAGCGGAATTGAGAATATGATCACAGGTCTTGGCAAATCAGCGCGCAAAGCGACAGTCGCAGTCGCACTGGCTATGCTCGCCCTGACGCAGCTTGCCCCGGCACATGCACAGTCACGCATCAAGGATATCGCCGACTTCGAAGGCGTGCGTGACAACATGCTGGTCGGTTACGGTCTTGTGGTTGGTTTGAATGGTACTGGCGATGATCTTGGCGACGCTGACTTTACCCGTCAGAGCCTGGTTGCCATGCTTGAACGCCTTGGCATCAACGTCCGCGACCAGATTGAAGATCTGGAGTCTGACAATATTGCAGCAGTCATGGTCACCTCGACCCTGCCGCCATTTTCCCGTCAGGGGTCCCGTATTGATGTCAGCATCAGCGCCATTGGTACTGCTGAAAGCCTTCAGGGCGGTACACTTCTTGTCACCCCGATGGTCGGCGCGGACGGCGAAGTTTATGCTGTTGCCCAGGGCAACCTTGCCGTTGGCGGATTTTCTGCCGGTGGTGCTGCCGAAACCATTGTCAAAGGTGTCCCGACCTCCGCACGTATTGCCAATGGCGGCATTGTTGAACGCGAGATCGATTTTAACCTGAACTCGATGCAGGACATGTCTGTTGTGCTGCGCAACCCGGATTTCACCACCGCTCGTCGTGTCTCGGAAGCAATTAATGCCTATCTTGGCGAAGTTGCAGCACGTCCGAGTGATCCCGGTACGGTTCGCCTGAACATTCCGGACCGTTACAATCAGAATGTTGTCGCCCTTTTAACCGATATTGAACAGTTGCGCGTTGAACCCGACCAGATTGCACGTGTTGTGATCGACGAGAATACCGGAACCATTGTCATGGGTGAAAATGTCCGGATCAACCGGGTCGCAATTGCCCAGGGCAACCTGACCATCCGCGTCACTGAAAGCCAGCAGGTTTCCCAACCTTCGCCCTTCTCGCAGACCGGCACGACCCAAACAGTGGACCGGACCAATGTGGAAGTTGATGAAGGCCAGGACAATCAGCTCGGCATCATGGATGGCGGCGTAAGCCTTCAGGAACTGGTGAACGGCCTTAACAGCCTTGGCGTTGGACCACGTGACATGATCACCATTCTTCAGGCGATCAAAACGTCCGGCGCGCTTCAAGCCGAAATCGAGGTGATGTAATGCAGACCGACAGCTCAACAGCCCTGATGGCACAGGCGCAAGCCAGCGCACATTATGGCGCCCAGAACAATATGGCTGCCAAGATGAGCTCGCTTACGGACGGTCACATCAAAACCGAAGCCGAAGCCCGTGAGGCCGGCAAAGAATTTGAATCCATGTTTCTTGGCCAGATGCTGAGCCACATGTTTTCCGGGATCGAAACCAACGAGTTGTTTGGCGGCGGTCATGGCGAAACGATGATGCGCTCCATGCTGGTTGATGAATATGCCAAAGAAATGACCCGCGCAGGTGGCATCGGAATTGCAGATGCTGTCACACGCGAAATCCTCAAAATCCAGGAGGGGTAAAAATGACCACCCAAGAGTTGGTTACTGAACTGAAAAGTGTCACTTACGACCTCATGTCCCTGCTGGAACGTGAAACGACCGACCTGCGCACCCTGTCGCATGGCGAGTACGAACAGTTCATCTCGGAAAAATCTGCCCTGTCGATGCAGTATGAGCAGCTGGTTGTGAAATTGCGCAGCCGCGGCGATGAATTGCGCGCCATGCCCGAAGAAGACCGTGCCGAATTGCGTGAACTCCAGGCCGAATTCCAGGAAACTGCGCGTCGCAACATGACGGCCCTTCAGGCAGCCAAGGCGACCAATGAACGCATGGTTCAGGCGATCGTCCGCGCTGTCAATGACAAGGCCAAGGAAGATTGCACCACCTATAACCGCTCGGCCAAAACCAGCAAGGCAACCCTTGGCGGCTATGGTCGTACGATGAACAAATCCGGCGGCGCGTTTAGCGTCAATGAAACGCTCTAGGGGTAAAGGCACATATCATGTCACTGACCCAGGCACTCAATACGGCAATTTCCGGCCTCAATACGGCTCAGTCACGTATTGCCATCACGTCTTCGAACATTTCGAACGTGAATACCGAAGGCTATTCAAAGAAGATTGCCGGACAAGAAACCCTGACACTTGACGGTACGGGTGCCGGTTCACAGATCGCCGATATCTATCGTAACGTCAATGAAGGCCTCCTGCGTGAAGTTCGCGGCGAGCTGGGCAAAGCCGGGCGCGAAGAAGTCCGCTACGAGTTTTTCCAGCGTGTTCAGACCCTGTTTGGTACGGTTCAGTCGGATGCAGCCATCAGCCAGCGCATCAATGATCTGGCCGATGCTTTTGAACAGCTTGGCGTTACCCCGGATCAGAACTCGCCGCGCATCGAAGCCATTGAAAGCGCTATTCAGGTTGTTGAGTCTTTTGAAAAGCTCTCAAGCCAGCTTCAGGACATGCGTGATGACATCGACGATCAGATCACCGACGAGGTCAACACCGCCAATACGCTGCTCAGCCAGATCGCAGATCTGAATACCGGCATTATCCGCCTGAAAAACCTTGAACAGCCAACGACCGAACTTGAAGATCAACGCGACCAGAAGCTCAACCAGCTTTCCAAGATCATTGACATCACCACCTTTTCCCGCAGTGACGGGTCGATGGTGGTTTATTCGGCCGCAGGTGCAAACACCCTTCTTGATCGCACCCCGAACAAACTGACCTTTACCCAGACGGCAGGCTTCGAGCCGGGCACCGGGGGCTCCGGAATTACGCTTAATGGCGAAGATATCACCGCCACCCTGCGTACAGGCACTCTTAAGGGCCTGTTTGAAATGCGCGATTCTGAAATTCCCGCCATCAACGATCAGATCAACGAGCTTGCAGGCGAATTGCGTGATGCCCTGAACGAAGAACACAACAAAGGTACAGCGTTCCCGCCGCCAGCCAACCTTTCAGGCAACCGCGTCGTTGCAGCAAGCGATCCCCTCACTGCAACCGGTGCGTTTCGTGTAGCGGCCCTTGATGCCGACGGGCAACTTGTTGCGACCGACAGCTGGGCCGATATTGCTCTGCCGACCACCCCTGCTACGGTTCAGGGGATCGTTGACGCCATCAACAGCTCCGATGCCGGAACCTATCTGACAGCGTCACTGATTGACAACAAGCTGGTTATCGAAGGCACAGATGGTAACCGCGTTTCGATCAATGAAATGGACAGCCAGATTACAACCGGTGATGGCCGCAAACAGGGTATGTCCCACTATTTCGGCCTGAATGACTTTATTGCGACAGTCAAGCAGTCGGACACCATCACAACCACGGCACAACGCAACTCGACAGATGCACTCAATATTACCGCCAGCTCCTTTACGCTTTCAGCGGGATCGGGTGTATTGGTTGGCGGGGTTACGGTCAACTACACAGCTACGGACTCTCTTGAAGACATTCGCGATAATATTCGCACCGCCCTGCAAGGGGCCGGCATGACGGTCGCAGATTCAGAAACAACCGCGTTCATTGTCGAGGATGGCAATCGTTATCGTCTTGTCATTGACTATAACGCCAATATGACAGTCACAGATTCCGGCACCTTGTCGAGCAAGCTTGGTCTGAGCGAAGATCAGCCCAATCTTTCGGGGAATATGAGCGTTTCGGCCGCCATTCAGAATGATCCGTCACGCATTGTGCGTGGACAGCTGAATGCCGACACTTATGAAACCTCGAACGCCGTGGTCAATCCGGACAATGCCATTCCGAACCTTGGCCCGCTGGTTCCGCCGCCGCTCAACTATACCCTGACTGTCAGCGGTGATTTCACCGATGTCGATATTGATTATGACAGCAACACAACCCTGCAGGACATTGCAGATGCGATCAATAACAGCGCGACATTGACCGATAACAACATCACGGCAGAAGTGGTTTTTGACAGCCAGATTGGTGGCTACAAACTCAGCGTAACAGACGCCGATGGCGATCCGTTCTATTTCAGTGATGATGGCCTGCCGAATACGGACTCTTTGACCACCGTTCTTGGTCTTGGGATCAATTTTGGCGTTCATGAAGGCGACAACAGTGCTGCCCTGATGATGAGCCATACCTTTGAGCGAACCGATATCGAATTCGAGGCTACCGATGGCCTGTCTGGCGAGCGCACGTCCCTGACGGACTTTGCAGCAGGCATCGTCGCCACCGCAGCGACCAAGACCAAGGTTGCTGAAAGCTCTTATGAATTCCAGTCCGGACTGGTCACCGATTTGACCACCCGCATCCAGAATGAAGCCGGCGTTAACCTTGATGAAGAGATGTCTGATCTGATCATCTTCCAGCGCGCCTATACCGCATCGGCCCAGGTGATCTCTACGGTTGATGAAATGTTTGATGCATTGCTCAATGCAGTTTAAACTGCGGCTTATGAAGTGAGGATATCATGGTATCTCGTGTCGCAACCTATACGAACCATACGTTGCTTTCGGATCTTGCCATCCGGAACGCGGCAAAGGTAACGGATCTGCAGAATCAGGCATCGAGCGGCTATAAATCGCGCGACTATGCCGGTATTGCAGACAGCGCACAGCGCCTGCTTAATCTTGAAGGCGAATATACCCGCACTGAACAGTATCTGCGCAACACGACGCAGGCCAAACTCCGTCTGCAAAGCATGGAATCTGCTGTCGACAGCATGTTGACCATCGCAACAGAGATGAAGTCGCTTCTGATTCAGGCAAGCTCGGCCCAGCAGGCCGACGATGTAAACATCAAGGACGAAGCCAAACAGGCCTTGCAGCAGATTGCCAATCTGCTCAATACGAACCTTGATGGCCGTTATCTGTTTGCGGGTGGCCGTTCCGAAGAACCGGCTGTCGATCTCGACAAGATTGGCGCACCGGATAACTATATGAGCGACATCGACGTTGCCCTGACCGGTACGACCACACTGGCCTCCCTTGGGGTCACAACCGGACAGCTTCAGATTGTCAGCACCGATGTCAATGGCAACAGCGTGACGACCAACGTCAACTATAATGCCGCAACGGATGACATTGATGACATTCTTGATGCCATCAACAGTGTCACGACCAATGGCGCAATCGCCTCCTTGCGCAGTTTTGGCAACAATGGAAATCCGCTTCTGAATATCGAAAATGTCGGCAATGGGTCCATTACCATTACCGAAACCGGCGCAGGCGATTTTCTGACCCAGCTTGGCATGGAAAAGATCCCGAACCCGCGCCCGGATGCGGATTATTATGATGGCGATCAACAGATCCTCGAAGTCCGTGTCGACGAACAATATAACGTTTCATATGGGATTCTTGCCGATAACCCGGCTTTCCAGAAGCTGGTTCAGGGTCTCGGGATTGCGGCAGGCACAGAAGACCAGGACGCAATGATCGTCGCACTTGGCTTTATCAACGACGCCATCAACGATCTGCCAAACGTTCAGGGACAGATCGGCCTTGATATTTCAAACGTCGAACGGTTCGAAACGCGCCATCAAGACTTCAAGGTTTTCGCTGCCCAGGCAATTAGTGACATTGAAACCGTTGATGTTCCGCTGACGCTCGCGGAACTGTCGCAGTATGAAACCGCCCTGCAGGCAAGTTTTATTGCCATTTCGCGGGCCTCGGATTTATCATTGGCTAACTATTTGCGTTGATTATCATACATATTTAATTGCTTCTTTACCTGTTTTGTCCGCTTAATAGCGCGAAATGTGTAAGTAGACAGAACCTTTCGACCGTCGGAGTATTACGGGAATGGATACCGAAAACGTCGCCGAAAACGGAACCCCTGAATCCGTCACAGTGGAAACACGCTTTGGCGATATCGAATTCAGCTGGGACAAAGGCATTTATATGCCGGTCGGCCTTCTTGGCTTTCCCGAGCACCATGTCTTCGGACTGGCAAATATTCCCAATACCTCACTGGATCAGTTCAAGCTCTATCAGAGCCTGACGGACGCGAACCTCTCCTTCATTGTCGCACCCTATAATATGGAAAGCGGCGTTTATGCGGAAAAAGACCTGACGAATGCCCAGAAAAGTCTCGCAATCGATGCTGCGGACATGGCCATTCTGATGGTTGTCACGATCCGAAGCGCACCTGGTGGTCAGGGCATCACAATGTCGACCAATCTGCGTGCGCCAATTCTTGTAGATACCGGCCGTCAGGTCGCCTGGCAGCATATCCTGCCAAACGAGAAATACTCCGTGCAGCACGACCTGTAATTTTTGCCTAGTAAATTTGGCACGCGCATTGCTTTATTGTCCCGTAAGGCAATGTAGCCGAAGGATTGAATGGCTGAGCCATTCTATCTTATCCGTGTAGGAGGAAAAAAATGGCTCTCAATATTATTTCCAACTATGCAGCGAACGTCGCCCATCGCAACCTGACCAATTCGGACACGATGGCGACCCGATCGCTTGCAAAGCTTTCTTCTGGTACTCGCGTTGTTTCCGCTCGTGACGATGCGGCATCTATGGCTATTGGTGCGCGCCTGAATGCAACGACCCAGGCGCTGAAAACCGCAACGGTTAACGTTGGTCAGGCCAACTCGATGCTTCAGATCGCTGATGGCGGCATGGCAACGATTGATGACATCCTCGTTCGTATGAAGACGCTGGCTGTTCAGTCCTCATCGGGCAACCTGTCTGACACCGAACGCGGCTTCCTGAACGATGAATTTGTTCAGCTGCGTGACGAGATTGATCGCATTGCATCCTCAACCAACTTCAACGGCATTCAGTTGCTCGGTGATGGTGGTGACGTTGCGCTGAACTTTGGCGATCTCGCAGCTGGTCAAGGCGGTGAAGCTCTGGTTCCGGTTAACGGCTTTGACAAATTTGCCATTACCGACAACAACTACTGGGCAACTGACGGTAACACCAACACTGTTACCGACAACAGTTTCACCGTGAACATCAACTATGGCGCTGGAGATCAGGTCATCATGACCGTCAGCAGCACCATTGATGGCGCCGTGGATCGCACCCAGTCGATCGACGTGACCGATTACGCAACCGGCGGCACCACCGCAATCGGCGCAGGTGAAAGCGCAACCCTGAACTTCGATGAGCTTGGCCTGACCTTCACGATCAACACCAACTTCTCGGCTTCTGTTGCAACCATTCAGGGCCAGACTAACGGTTCTGAAGACTTCGGCACCGCAACCGACTTTAACGGTAGCGGTCTGGACTCTGCGGCAGGGAATGTCATAACGATGGAAGCTGACAATGGTCAGGCACTCCAGCAAACCGTCGACTTCCAGGTTGGTGCCGGAAACACCGCCAATGACCGGCTGGCCATCGAGTTTACAGCCGTTGATTCGGAAACTCTTGGATCAGGCGCGGCAGGCACACAGGACTCAATTGCCGACCTGACAGATAACGCGATTGATACTGCAGCCAATGCACAATCTGCTGTCGAGGTTGTTACCCGTGCAATTGATGACCTGCAGCGCGCACGCGCAAATATCGGCACCTATCAGAATCGTCTGGATTTCGCCGGTCAGAACCTTGCATCCACTCAGGAAAACACTGAGTCAGCGCGTTCTACCCTGCTTGACCTTGATGTCGCTGCCGAAATGACGGCCTTCACTTCCAAGCAGATTCTGGTTCAGTCGGGTGTCGCCATGCTTGCTCAGGCGAACCAGATGCCGCAGAACCTGCTGCGGTTGCTGCAAGGCTAATCCTGCCAGCCAGTTAAAAATCCAAGAGGCAGCCTAATGGCTGCCTTTTTTTTGTTTTTGACCTTGAAGCCCCACCTCAACACCAGATCAACCAACGCGCACGAATCGGATACTTTATCAGGCCAGCTTTAGCCTAACCCCGCATTGTCAAGACGACAAGAAAGATCAGAGAAGTTCAAACAATAGTCACTAAACAATTGAAAATATGGATTAACTGACAGTTAAGATTTTTCTGGACAACCACCCAACCCTAAGTATAGGATTAGCAAACTTAGTTATGCCTTCTGTGGTCAGGATGACTCTTAAAGGCATTTCCGACATGTAGTCGGTAACCTGCGGCGGTGAATACCGCCAGAGCTATCCAAGTAGGAGATATGATATGGCTCTCAATATTATTTCCAACTACGCTGCGAACGTTGCGCACCGTAACCTGTCGGCATCTGATGAGATGGCGACCCGTTCCCTTTCCAAACTGTCCTCTGGTACTCGCGTTGTTTCCGCACGTGACGATGCTGCTTCCATGGCAATCGGTGCTCGTTTGAACGCGACCACTCAGGCCCTGAAAACGGCAACCGTTAACGTCGGTCAGGCCAACTCGATGCTTCAGATCGCTGATGGCGGCATGGCAACGATTGATGACATCCTCGTTCGTATGAAGACGCTGGCTGTTCAGTCCTCATCGGGCAACCTGTCTGACACCGAACGTGGCTTCCTGAACGACGAATTCACCGAACTGCGTGACGAGATTGACCGTATTGCATCTTCGACCAACTTCAACGGCATTCAGTTGCTGGGTGATGGTGGTGACGTTGCACTGAACTTCGGCGATCTTGCTGCTGGTCAGGGTGGTGAAGCTCTGGTTCCGGTTAACGGCTTTGACAACTTTGCCATTACCGACAACAACTACTGGGCAACCGACGGCAACACCAACACTGTTACCGACAACAGCTTCGAAGTGAACATCAACTATGGCGCTGGCGATCAGGTTATCATGACCGTTACCAGCACCATTGATGGCGCGGCTGATCGTACCCAGTCGATCGACGTAACCGATTACGCAACCGGCGGCACCACCGCAATCGGTGCTGGCGAAAGCGCAACCCTGAACTTCGATGAACTTGGCCTGACCTTCACGGTCAACACCAACTTCTCGGCTTCTGTTGCAACCATTCAGGGCACGACTGACGGTTCTGAAGACTTCGGCACCGCAACCGACTTTAACGGTAGCGGTCTGGACTCTGCGGCCGGCAACGTTGTTACCATGGAAGCTGACAATGGTCAGCAGCTTGCAAGCAGCATCGAATTCCAGGTTGGCGGTGGCAATACCGCAAACGACCGCCTGTCGATCAACCTGACGTCTGTTGACTCCGGCTCTCTTGGGACCGGCGTTGGCGGAACCGAAACAGCCCTGAACGACGCGACCGTTGATATTGCAACTGCCGCTGCAGCTCAGAACACTGTTGAAGTTGTCACCCGCGCGATTGACGACCTGCAGCGTGCACGTGCTGCGGTTGGTACCTCGCAGAACCGCCTGGACTTTGCTGGTCAGAACCTTGCTTCTACGCAGGAAAACACTGAATCGGCACGTTCCACCCTGCTTGACCTTGATGTGGCTGCCGAAATGACGGCTTTCACCTCCAAGCAGATCCTGGTTCAGTCGGGCGTCGCCATGCTTGCTCAGGCGAACCAGATGCCGCAGAACCTGCTGCGTCTGCTCCAGTAATTCTGGCGACATACAATCTTTCGAAAGGCAGCCTCCGGGCTGCCTTTTTTTGGTTTTGGCCCTTGCCGAATTTGGCATTCATAGAAACATTCTGGCCCACTTCTCATCGCGTAAAGCAGCCCAAACTCACCAAGCCATTGCCCCGAAGCCCCGACACATGCAATTCGACCAGTTGCCACAGGGTCAAGAATGAACCTGCGTTGTTGAGCTTGCTGGCAGCATCACCCGGACCTATACCAATGGATCTATCGCACTAGAAATATGAGAGAAGCGAAACACCGCAAGACTGGATTCGCTTGAGAATACTGGGTTAAGCGTGTCGCACATCCTCTCCAGTCTCCATTAACCTTTTGTTTTATATTGACATTTGCCAACTACTTTTTTCTCTGGACTCAGGACTAACCTAAAAGTATATTTCAACTTACCTGTAATATCGTTTTTGTTCCCATGTAGGGTAACCAAAACACTTCTGGCAACGTGCCGGATTTCGAACAGCAAGAAGTTGTTCAGAGCTATCCAAGTAGGAGATGCGTCATGGCTCTTAATATTATTTCGAACTATGCTGCGAACGTAGCACACCGTAACCTCTCGGCCTCTGACACGATGGCAACACGCTCTCTGTCAAAGCTGTCGTCTGGTACGCGTGTGGTTTCCGCGCGCGATGACGCAGCCTCTATGGCCATCGGTGCCCGCCTGAATGCGACAACCGAGTCTCTCAAAACAGCTTCTGTTAACGTTGGGCAAGCCAACTCGATGTTGCAAATTGCCGATGGCGGCATGGCAACCATCGACAATATTCTTGTGCGTATGAAAACGCTCGCCGTTCAGGCATCTTCAGGCAACCTGTCTGATACTGAGCGCGGCTTCCTCAATGACGAATTTGTTCAGTTGCGCGAAGAAATCGACCGTATTGCATCCTCAACCAACTTCAACGGTATTCAATTATTGGGGGACGGTGGTGATGTCGCACTTAACTTTGGCGACCTTGCTGCGGGCCAGCAGGGAGAAGCACTTGTTCCGGTTAACGGCTTTGATAACTTTGCGATCACCGACAACAACTACTGGGCAACCGATGCTGATGCACCTCTTGCTCCGGACCTGACTGATAACAACTTTGAAGTAAGCATCAACTATGGCACTGGCGATCAGGTCATCATGACCGTTACCAGTGTCATTGATGGCGCTGTTGACCGTACCCAGTCGATCGACGTAACCGATTACGCAACCGGCGGCACCACTGCAATCGGTGCTGGCGAAAGTGCAACCCTGAACTTCGATGAACTTGGTCTTAGCTTCACGGTCAATACCAACTTCTCGGCTTCGGTCGCAACCATCCAGGGCACGACCGATGGTTCTGAAGACTTCGGTACCGCAACCGACTTTAACGGTAGCGGCCTGAACTCTGCTACCGGCAACATTGTATCGATGTCCGCTGACAATGGTCAAAGCCTGCAGTCGTCGATTGAGTTTCAGGTTGGCGGTGGAAACACGGCAAATGATCGTCTTTCCATCACTCTGAATGCCGTTGACTCAGACACACTTGGTGCTGGTGCACTTGGAACCCAGACATCATTGCTTGATCTCGGCTCAAACGCGATCAGTACAGCGGCAAATGCACAATCCTCTGTTGAAGTCGTTACCCGTGCAATTGACGACTTGCAGCGTGCACGTGCTGCCGTGGGTACCTCGCAGAACCGTCTGGATTTTGCTGGTCAGAACCTTGCAACCACACAGGAAAACACTGAATCAGCGCGTTCTACCCTGCTTGATCTTGATGTTGCTGCCGAAATGACAGCGTTCACCTCCAAGCAGATCCTCGTCCAGTCAGGCGTTGCGATGCTTGCACAGGCAAACCAGATGCCGCAGAATTTGCTGCGTCTGTTGCAGTAAGCAATTCAATTAACCTTGGGCATGTCCATGTTGGATTGCCTCTTTAATTCAACATGATGTTCTGCAGTTGCAGGAAGACGGCTTGGGAGTTTGGAAAAATGGAAGTCGTAAACAATTACAGTTCACCAGGTTCTACGGGCAGCTATGCTACCCCGACCCCGAAAATTGAAAATACTGCGGCAAACAGCGCAGCAAGCACTGCGGTCGCTACCGCCAGCAAGCCGTCTGCGGTTTCGCAGAAGCTTCAGGATGCTCTTGCAAACCTTGATCTGCCCGATGTGGCAAACGGTTCTGCACGTGTCGAACTGAACTTCAATCAGGACACAGGTCGGGTCATAGCCAAAGTCACTGACCGTGTGAGCGGCGACGTTCTGCGCGAAATTCCGTCTAAAGAGTTGCAGCAGCTGTTTTCCCAGATGCGCGAATATCTAGGCAGCTTCGTGGACGAAGAAATTTAACGGGACGATCGGGCAGGCTTAGGCACGAATTTTGCTGTTTCGTAGAATGTTACAGTCCGAAACTAGGTAAAATCGACCGAGCGGGCCCAAGGAGCTAAACCAATGAGCAGCTTGAATTTAAATAACATCTATGTTGGCGACAACGGTCGCGTCCAGTTGTCTGGCGGCTCGTCAAACATCGATTTCGTCGACACCGTCGACAAGATGATTGCTGCTCGTCGCATTCCTGCAGACAATCTCGAAAAACGTATCGAAGCAAACGACGAGAAGATCGCGGCTCTCAAGGAGCTGCAGACACTTGTTGGTACGCTTAAAGATTCGATGGCGAACCTTTACGGTGCGACCAGCTTCGATAACTCGAAGAACATCTTCGAGGCCAAACAGATTTTCGCCTCCTCGAACGGAAGCGAAGCCGGTACCCTTATGGGCGTTACGGCAACCAATGCTGCCGCGACCGGCAGCTACAAGTTCGAGATCGTCGACGTTGCAAGCAAACACAAGCTTTCAAGCGATACCCAGGCCGTTGCGGCAAGCGCAGATATCACCGGCATCACTGGCACCGGCAGCTTTACCATCACTGGAGGCGCCGGAAACTCGACCATTACGGTTTCTGCTGGCGATACGCTTCAGGACATTCGCGACAAGATCAATAACGTCAAGGATAGTACCGGCGTACAGGCCTCTGTCGTCAAGGTATCTGATACCGAAAGCACGATCATTTTCACCTCGACCGAAGAGGGTGTGGATAACCGTATGTCGTTCAGTGACGATACCGGCTCTGTCCTGCAAAGCCTTGGTGTTCTGACCGATGCGACAACAATCAACGCGACCAACGTGATTGATGACGGCAATGATGCCAACATCATGCTTGATGGTATTTCTGTCACCCGCGGGTCGAACGAATTTTCCGATCTGATCGATGGCCTGACCATCAGCCTCTATGATTCCGAACCTGGAACCGAAATCACCATCGAGATCGAACAGGATCTCAATCAGGCGAAAACGGCAATCCTGGATTTCGTGGATGCCTATAACGCGGTTCAGACCTTTATCAACGAAAAAACCTTTGTTGATCCGACCACCGGCGAAGCGTCCGAAGATGCCATCCTTCTGGGTAACACGTCGGTTAAAAGCATTGAATCGGCCCTCCAGCAGATCGCCGGCTCATTCGCCAATGGTGTGACGGATCGCGCGGGTGAGGACGATTATTCGGTTCTGGCAGAAATTGGTCTGGACTTCGTGGCATATGGCTCTAACGAAGATCCGCTGGTCAGCAAGACCATTGAGATTGACGAAGCGGCCCTGAATGCAGCCCTGCTTAACGAACCTGACGAAGTCATGGAACTGTTCCTGTTCCGCGGCAAGTCGGATAACTCCGACCTGACCATGACCGGCTTCAACAGCAGTACAAATGCTGCGACTTATGATTTCACCATCAATGCATCGGGTGGCTCGATCACCAGCGTGACCTATGACATCACCGTCGATGGTGTGACGACGACGGGCAAAAACGCCGTTGTATCGGGTAGCAGTATCCGTACTGCCGATGGCCTGCGTCTGTTTTACGGTGGCGATGCGACTGCCAACGACACGGCCTCTGTTACAACTTCTGTTGGTATCGGGGCGCAGTTCTATTTTGAACTCGATTCAATTCTTGATGAAGAAAACGGGACACTTACCCAGGCTATTTCCGATCTAGAGACACAAAACACGTCTTATGACGAAAAAGTCGAACGCATTGATGATCGACTGTCACGACAGCGAGAAGTTCTGATGGATCAGTTCATTGCGATGGAATCGGCCCTTGCACGTATGAAGAATATCCAGAGTTCTCTCGACGAATTGATGGCTGCAGGTAAAGATAGTAGTTAACTTTTCCATGCCATACATGCACACTAAGTAGACGTATCGCATACCAAGGAGTGTCGCATGAATGAACACGCCGCCCAGACATACAAGCACCAACAGGTAAATACAGCCTCACCAGCCAAGATGGTGTTCATGCTGTTTGAAAAGACCCTGTCGCGCTTGCAAGAGGCGAAAAACGCGATCGAACGAAACGATATCCAGGGGCGCTGCAACGCAAATTGCAGTGCTCAGGAACTGATCGCCCATCTTTCAAATACACTGGATATGGAACAGGGTGGCGAAATTGCCGCCAATCTTGAGCGCATCTATGCGCATTGCCTGATCCGCCTGATGGATGTCGATCGGAAAAATGATCCGAAGGCCGCCGATGACGTCGCCCGGGTACTGACCCCGCTGCGTGATTCTTGGGCCGAGCTGGCCGAACGCAGCGAAGGTGAATTGCGTCAGGCAATCATGATTGCCCAGCAAGACCGCCCAGCTCCTGTTGCCGAAGGAAGCCAGGCGACAACTTCTGAGGCTGAAAATTCTCCTGCACCGGCAAAAACCGGATTGTCCATTTCAGCCTAGCTCCCTGTCGAGCGTATTCGCCAAAACAACCCGCCTGTTCAAAGGCTCCTGCTTAAACGCGGGGGCCTTTTTGCTTGGAACGATCTTTCTTTCCTTTGCAACCACAGGATCATTTTTGCCCGGTTCCATAGGTGTGACATATCGCCAGAAGCTTCGAGTAATGGCACGTCACATCCTAACGCGCTGAAATCCTGTATAAATCATTAACGCGCAAAACTGGCCCGGCACTTGCAATTGTTCTGACACTGTTTCCAAAAGGACCAAGGTCATGAACAGCTCTGCGATTACAAACAGCATTATGCCGACTGTCTCCATTCCGGGCTCAACCGCCAGTGAAAGCGCGGGTTCCGGGTTTGGTGACGTCATGGCCTCAATTACGGAAAACTGGTCTGAGCGTAAAAATCAGACCAAGATTGACGCGGCAAAATCTGCCCAGAGCACTTGGGACGATCATCGCGCGGAAATGCGTTCAAATCGTAATACTGACGATACCGACACGCAGAGCTCTGCACGCAATGATGATCGCCACGATGATGAACCGCTCCGCGCGGATCGCAACAACCACGAAGATCATGTAGAGACTGATGATCCGAAGCCTGAAGACAAGCGCGATGTTGAAAATAGCAGCCGCGACAAAACCTCGTCGGACAACGACACACAGCATGTCGACAGCGAAAATTCCGCAGAAGAGGTAGCGACCGCCCCGGATGACGAAGCCGAATCTTTAGGCCAGCAAGAAGTGGCATCTTCCGATGATGAGCCAAGCGACGCCGCCAACGCTCAGGCGGCATCGGGCATCATAACCCCGAACCAGCCTGCGGCAACCGTTCCACTGCCAGGATCCCAGCAAGCCATCGATCTTGCCAAAGCCAAAGCAGCTGCATCCCAGTCGATCGCGGGCACGAATGCTGCTCAGAACGGCGCAGCAGCAAATGGTCAGGCTAATCCCGGCATGGCGACGAATGGTGCTGCTGCTGATGGCACCACTGACGGCCTGATGAGCTCGACTGCACTATCTCAGCCTGCAACCGCATCTTCGGCAAAACTCGCCTTGAACGGTGCTGACGCAGCAACAGGGGATGACGCATCCGCTGACAAGTTCCTGTCACTCCTTGTTGATTCCATGAGTGGCGACGGCAAAGCCAAAACCGATGCATCGGGCGTTACCAATGCAACGGCCAACAGCCAGTCATCGAACGCAACGACAACACAAACGACTGCGACGAGTAACCCGGCACAAACTGCCCAGGCGGCACAACAAGCCATGGCCGCAGCAGCAAGTGCACAGAATATGCAAAATAATGCTGCCAGTACGGTTGCCAATGGCACAGTAACAGCAGCTGGCGCAACCGATGCCACTCCGCAAGCTGGCACCGGTCAGCTTAATACCACCAACAGTCTGCACCAGACCAACACCAGTGGACATACGGCACAGACGGCCCGCCATGCCCCTGCTCAACAGGTCCAGCAGCAAGTTGCGGTTTCCATCAAAAACGCCGCCAGTGACGGCGTTGACAAGATTTCTGTCCAGCTGCGCCCGGAACATCTCGGGCGCGTGGATGTAAAATTGGAGATCGGCCACGATGGCCGTATCCAGGGCGTCATTCAGGCAGATACACGTGAAACACTGGACATGTTGCGCCAGGACTCACGTGCATTGCAGCAGGCTCTTAAGGATGCCGGCCTGAATGCAGACAGTCAGAGCTTCACCTTTGAACACAGAGATCAAGGTGGGCAAGGTCAGGAAGGCCAAAGCCAATCTCGGGTGATCGCCGATCAGGGCAGCAGCCCTGACGAAGGCGACATCCTGAGCGGAGCCGAACTCGCCGAACACGTTGGCATTGGCTATGGGATTAATCCCAATGGTCTTGTCGACATTCGGATTTAGAAAGGTAAAGGGAAAATCCCATGGCCATTTCATCCCTGACCAACGTTGGTCTTGCCGGGTCAAATAACAACGCCGCGTCCAGCAGCTCGGCCAGTCAGCTTGCGCAGAACTTTGATACGTTCCTGACGCTTCTGACCACCCAGCTCAAGAACCAGGACCCGACATCGCCGATGGAAAGTGACAAATTCACTGACCAGCTGAGCCAGTTCGCCCAGGTTGAACAGGGCATTCAGAGCAACAAGAACCTTGAAGACCTGATTGCCATGCAAAGCCAGCAGCGTCAGCTCTCTGCACTTTCGTATGTCGGCGCAGAAATCGAAGCCGTTGGTGATACCAACTGGCTCGAAGAAGGTGGCGAGCTCAAATACAAATACAACGTTTCGCCCGAAGTTCCGCGTCTGCAACTGCAGATTCAGGACCAGGAAGGCAAAACGATCTATTCCGAAGAACTCACCGACGTTTCCGGTCTCCAGTCCTTCACCTGGGATGGCAAGAACAACAGCGGTGTTGAACAGGGCGAAGGAGCCTACACCCTGGTTGTCAAACCGATGGCCGCAAATGGTGACACCTTCAAAACAGACAAAGGCAAACCTGCCTCTGTCGCGATTGGCATCATCGGCTCTGTCGATAGTGTCGATATCGACGATCGCGATATTTATCTCCGTATTGGCGATGTTTCTGTACCGTTCTCGACCCTCACCAACGTGAAACTGGGCGCGAGCGGAACCGATACCACCGATGGCGGAAATGATTCCGGAAGTGACGTACAGGACGAAGCAGCCTGAGGGCTTTCTTCCGATTTTGATCAACACCCTGTAAGTGCAGGAGAAGAAAAATGAGCCTTTTTGGTGCAATGATTTCCGGTGTTTCCGGCCTGAACGCGCAGTCTCAGAACCTGGGCGTCATTTCGGACAACATCTCGAACCTTAACACGATCGGTTACAAGGGAACCATCGGTCGCTTCTCGACCCTGGTGACTGAGTCCGCATCTAACACCCGCTATACACCCGGTGGTGTGCTGTTCCATCCGACGGCGCTGATCAGCAAGCAGGGCTTGCTTCAGGCAACCTCGTCCACCACGGCAGCAGCAATTTCCGGTGATGGCTTCTTCATCGTCCGCGACAATGCGAACCCGGGCACGAACGACGAATTGTTCTTCACCCGTGCGGGTGACTTCAAGCCCGATGACGATGGTTACCTGCGCAACACTGCGGGATATTATGTTCAGGGTTGGGCGACCGACCGTGAAGGCACCCTGCTTGACGCAAACGGTAACACTACCACGTCAAACAGCTCGGCTGTGACCGACCTTCAGGTTCTCGATATCAACTCGATCCTGACCGCGGCTGCATCGACGACCTCGATCGAATTTGGTGCCAACCTTAACGCCGACGAAACCGCTGTAACCGGTGGCACTGCGACCTCGACCACGGTTGGCCTTGATTATGACACCACCGATCTGACGACCCTTGCCGGTATCAACAACGGCGACCAGTTCAGCATCACCCACAATGGCACCACCACGACGATTACCATCAGTACAGGTGATACCCTTGAAGATCTGGCCTCGGCTATCAGTGCGGTCACGGGCATCAACGCCACCACAACAACGACCGGCACCAACGATACATTGACTCTCACCGCTGCATTTGCCGATCAGGGTGTGACCTTTGCTAACGTGGCAGGTACGCCGTTTAGTGGAACAGGTATTACCGTTCCGGGTATTCCGGGTACTCTTGCACCGACCTATGTCGCAGGTAACCTTGCCACCGGCACCGTTGCCGAAGACAATACCATGCCGGTCACCATTTATGACTCCCTTGGTTCGGCGCATACCGTCAACCTGCAGGTTGTCAAACTGGGCCAGAATCGCTGGGGCTTTGAGCTGACCGGTAACACCACCACGGGCGAACTTGACGCAACAGACCATCCGAATGGCCTGATCCAGGCTGGTATCGTCACCTTTGACGGTTCAGGTAACCTTCAGACCTTTACCGGTGTTGCTGCAACCATTGGCGCTGTAACCGTCGGAACCACCGGTGATCTGGCCGATGCCGACATTTCGGCAGAATGGACCAACGGTTCAGACGACAGCTCGTTCCAGCTTGATTTCGGCACCATCGGTCTTGGCAACGGTATTACACAGTTTGCGGCCGGTGCAGACGCCAACGGTAACCTTGTTAACTATACCACCCACTTCATCAACCAGAACGGCGCACAGGCCGGCACCATGGTGAACTATGCCCTGACCGAGGAAGGCTTCCTGCAGGTCGAGTTCGCAAACGGTGTAAAACGTCCGGTTTACAAACTGGCCATCGCAACGTTCGAAGCACCTGATGAAATGGAAAACCACACTGGTAACGTTTATCGTCAGACCCGTGAATCGGGTGACTATCTGCTGCGCGAACCGGGCCTGAACGGTGCGGGTAACGTTGTGGCATCTGCCCTTGAAGGCTCGAACGTCGATCTCGGTGAAGAATTCACCAACATGATCGTGACCCAGCGTGCCTACTCGGCGAACACCAAAACGATTACCACCACCGATGAAATGCTCGACGAGCTGATCCGGATCAAACGGTAATTGACTTCTGTTGCAGGGCTTTAGCCGGTCCTGCAACGTTCTGCTATTACAGGGACTCGCCCGGCACTTGTGCCGGGCTTCTTTTTGGCGCATTGACTCACTACATTAAACGCAGGCCAACTTGGTTAACAAAGATACAAATGACTCAAATCGCTAGTGAAATTGAAACAGACAACTCGGCAAAAATTGCCGGTTGTTAACCTGTTCTTCAGCATGGAGAACTATTCGTTGTTGATGCTGGTCGGATTCCGTACGGAGCGACCTGCATCGGGGACAGTGGTTTAAATTGGTTTCGGAGCAGTCGAAAGTGGGCGGCTTGTTACAGACACTCAAGAGTCTTGGACCTACGCGCCTGATGGCCATCAGCGGCGTGGGTGTGTTGCTGCTTGTGTTCTTTGCCTTCCTGATATTGCGTGTTTCTGCCCCGAACATGGAACTGTTGTATCGTGATCTTTCGCCTGCAGATGCCAGCCAGATCGTAAACCGCCTCGAAGACCAGCAGGTGCAATATCAGCTTCTCAATGGCGGCACCGAAATTCTGGTCCCGTCTGATCAGGTCAACCGCATGCGCCTTTCCATGGCCGAAAGCGGCCTGCCGGCTGGCGGCTCGGTTGGTTATGAAGTTTTTGACAATTCCGATGGTTTTGGCGCGACCAGTTTTGAGCAGAACATCAACCATGTTCGTGCTCTTGAAGGCGAACTGGCCCGAACCATTGCGTCAATTCAAGCCATTCAGCAGGCTCGTGTTCACCTTGTACTGCCGAAACGCCAGATGTTTTCGCGTGAAACACAGGAAGCCAGCGCCTCGATTGCAGTCAAAATGGCCGGTGGCGAACTTAAACCCGAACAGGTTGTCGCCATTCAGCACCTTGTTGCTGCCGCTGTTCCCCAACTTCAACCCGGCAAGGTTTCGATCATTGACGAACGTGGTCGCCTGCTGGCCCGAGGGGATGGCGAACAGCAATCATCGACCTTCCTGACCCAGACGGCCGATGAAATGCGCATTCGCACCGAAAGCCGCCTGCGCAATACCATTGAAGATTTGCTGTCACGTTCGCTTGGTTACGGTGAAGTCCGCGCGGAAGTAGCCGTTGAAATGAACTTCAACAAGGTCACGACCGCGGATGAACGCTTCAATCCTGATGAACGTGTCGTACGTTCCAGCCAGACCATTGAAGAGAACTCGACCAATTCCGAGACCGAGGGCACGGATCCTGTTACCCTCCAAAACAATCTGCCCGATCCGAACCTCGGCAATCCAAACGGTGCCGGGGCACAAAGCCAGGAAAGCCGTTCCGAAGAAACGGTTAACTACGAAATTTCCAAAACCACGACCACACAGGTCAAGGAAATTGGCGAGATTTCACGCGTAACGGTAGCAGTTCTGGTCGACGGTACTTACACAACCGATGAAAACGGTGAACGCCAGTATCAGGAACGCTCGCCCGAAGATCTGGAAAAGATCGCCGCCCTTGTTCGCAGCGCGATCGGCTATGATCCGCAGCGCAGTGATCAGGTTGAAGTGATTAACATGCAGTTTGCCGATGCTGGCGATCTGTTCCCGGATGAAGAAATTGAAACCTTCCTCGGGCTCGATAAGGCCGAAATCTTCCGCATCGCCGAGATGCTGGTACTGGCCATCGTCGCAATCCTGGTCATCCTGTTGGTGGTTCGCCCGCTTCTGACCCGTGCTTTCGAAACGCTGCCTAGTGCCGCAGATATGGCACAACGTCAGCTTCTTGCCGATGATATGACGGCCGAGGGCACACCGGCACTTGAAGGCCCCGCACCGGTCCCGATGGCACCGGGCATGGATGACGGCGAGGAACTGATCAACCTGTCGCAGGTTGAAGGTCGTGTTAAGGCATCCTCGGTCAAGAAAATCGGCGAGATCGTGGAAAAGCATCCGGAAGAAGCTCTCTCGATCATTCGCAACTGGCTGTATCAGGAGAATTAACGCTCCGATCAGCCGTCGGCTCACTGGCAGCCCTGTGGCTGCCTTCCTTTTGTCGCACAAGGCAGTTTAACGGTTTGATATGACGGCCATTGAAAAGTTCACCTTTGCTCTTAGCTTCGATGACGCAGACAATGTTATTCGCTCTGCGGGTGATAGCGATGAGCATTACGAACTCGGCAAAAAGAAGAAAAAGAAAAAAGACGACACTCCACCTCCTCCGCCTGCTGTCTATACTGAAGAACAGGCAGCCCAGATGGTGGCCGAAGCCGAACAAAAATCCCATGCACAGGGCCTTGCCGAAGGTCACGCCCAAGGCCTTGAACAAGGGTATCAGGAAGTCATGGCGTCGGTTGAAAAAGCCATTGGTGATGTTGAATCCGTCATTGCCGAGAAGCTGGGCCAGATCGACGAGCAGCAAAAACGCGCCAATGCCAAAATCAACGAAGATGCGATCCATGTCGCACTTGGCGTCATCCGCAAACTGGCCCCGGCTTGGTCCAAGAAATATAATCTGGTCGAAATCGAAGACATTGTCCGTCAGTGTCTGGCCAATCTGTTTGACGCCCCCAAGGTCATGATCAAGGTCAATCCGGATCTCGCCAAGCAACTGGCCGATGTTACCCAGCGCATTGCAGAATCGCGCGGGTTCTCGGGCAAGGTTGTTGTCGTGGCCGAGCCGGATGTGGCGGTTGGTGATTGTGCGGTTTCCTGGGGTGATGGCACCGCTGTGCGAGACAGCTCACGCCTCTGGTCGGAAATCAACGGCATTGTCGAAACGGCCCTTGCCCTGCATGCCAGTGAACATGGATTGCCGAAAAGCGATATGGGCGATCCCAAAGTTCAGGAAACACCTGCGCCAGCCAAGCCCGCTGCAACGACACAAACTGATCCCACCCCGCCTCAGCCTGATCATTCCCGGACACAGGGCGCAGCACAGGGTGCGTCACAGGCCCCGATGCAACCAGCACAGCAGCCGGCACCACAGCAACCATCTGTTGCGTCAGGACCGGCAACACCCACCACAAGTCAGGCACCTCGGGACGTTGCGCCGAATGGTGTAGGGGCCCCTCAGCAGCGACCAGCCCAGACACAACAGGCACCGGATGCCGGACAGGTCCAGCCCCCGGCACAGCGTCCGGTCCAAAATGCGCCAACACCATCCGCCGGTACTACACCCCCAAATCCCCAGCAGCGGCCCCCAGCTCCCGGGACCGGTAATGCAGTTGGCGATGGCACCGACGCACGGAATGTGCAAACATCGACAAATGATGCAATGCCAAAACCTGACAACGCACTGGAAACCCCGGCAAATCAGGCAAAAGCATCTGCCCAGAATACACAACAGGCAACAGGACGGACAGGCGACGTAAGAACGGATGCAAAACCTCAGGAGACCGGGTCTGCTGGCGCCGCTTCCCCCACGCCAAATGCAGCAGCCGCTGGCGTTTCGGGGCAACAACAGCCAGCAACACCATCACCGGGACCACAATCAGCATCCGCAGCATCGCAGGGACTGAACCAACAGACCGCGAATGCCGCAAATGGAACGACCGCGCCCCCGACCGATGCCGAAAAGATGGCTGCTGTGAAGCAACCAACCAAAGATGCAGGAGACGAAAATGGCTGATGATGACGATCTTGAACTTTCGGAACTCGACGATGATCACATCGAACTAGAGGGCGAAGGGACAGAACTTCTTGCCGCTGCCGAAGCTGGCAGCGAACAGATGAAGACGTCAAAGGACCTAGAAGCCGTCTATGACATTCCCGTCCAGGTTTCTGCAGTCCTTGGCAAAGCAACCATGCAGGTCAGCCAATTGCTGAAACTTGGTCGTGGAGCTGTCGTAGAGCTTGACCGCAAAGTTGGGGAAGCTATTGATATCTATGTGAACAACCGTCTGGTCGCACGTGGCGAAGTGGTGGTTGTCGAAGACCGTCTTGGGGTGACCATGACGGAAATCATCAAATCAGAGAAAAGCTAACGTAAGAGAGGATTTGCGACTATGGCCGAAGGGGGGACTAAAACGTCGTTTGACATTGCGACAGTCGGGGGACTGATCATCGGCTTTGCGTTGGTGATTGCTGCTATTATCTTTGGCGGCTCGCCAGGCGCGTTTATCGATATCCCCTCTGTCCTCATTGTTATCGGCGGTACGGCGGCAATTACGGCCGTCAGCTTTGCAATGGGCGAGTTCCTTGGTTCGGGCAAGGTTCTGATGCGCACGATTTTCCATAAATCGCGCAACCCGGCAGACGCGGCACTACAAATCCTGCAACTGGCAGAAATCGCCCGTAAAGGTGGTGTCCTTTCGCTTCAGGGGCATCTCGACAGCCTGCAAAGTGAAGAATATCTATGGAAAGGCCTGTCTCTGGTCGTTGATGGTACACCGGCCGAAGAAGTCGAAGCGATCATGCGCAAAGACATGAACGCTACCATTGGTCGCCACCAGAAAGGTGCCAATATCTTGAAAAAGGCTGGTGATGTTGCTCCGGCAATGGGGCTGATCGGTACACTGATCGGTCTGGTGCAGATGCTTGGCAACCTTGATGATCCGTCATCGATTGGTCCGTCCATGGCTGTCGCACTTCTGACCACCTTCTATGGTGCGGTTCTGGCCAACATGGTGTTCATGCCGCTTGCCGGTAAACTTGAACGCAACTCAAGCGACGAAGAACTTCTGAATTCTGTCTATATGGTCGGCGCTGTTTCCATCGGTCGTCAGGAAAACCCGCGCCGTCTGGAAATGCTGATCAACTCGATCCTGCCGCCGTCAAAACGCGTCAGCTATTTCGATTGATCTGAAACGTGAATACGCAAGGCCCTGATGACCGGTAATTCATCCGGTCACCGGGGCCAACTGGAACTGATCGGAAAGAGATGAGACTATGCAGGTACTGATCGTTGGTGGACTGGGCGGACAGATAGGCGCAGCCAGCAAGATCGCTATGGCGCGCGGCGCTTCGGTCCAGTTGGCCGAAAGCGTAACAACTGCGCTTAATATCCTGCGTGCCGGCAACCGGATCGATCTGGTGATGGCAGACATCGCACTGGATGTCGCTGCCCTGATTGATGCCATGGTACAGGAACGTATCATTGTGCCGGTGGTTGCATGTGGTATCGGTAACGATGTCAATGGTGCAGTCAATGCGATCAAGGCAGGCGCCCAGGAATTCATCCCGTTGCCGCCGGAAGCCGATCTGATCGCAGCAATCTTTGAAGCGGTCACCGAAGAAAGCCACGCGCTGATCCATCGTGATGCGCGCATGGCCGAAACCCTGCGTCTGGCAGCACAGGTCGCCAACAGTTCCGCATCCATCCTGATCACCGGCGAGAGCGGTACGGGTAAGGAAATCATTTCGCGCTATGTCCATCGCAAGTCGAACCGCTCGGACAAGCCCTTTGTTGCTGTGAACTGCGCAGCGATCCCCGACAATCTTCTTGAATCCGAACTTTTCGGACACGAAAAAGGTGCCTTTACCGGTGCACAGGCCAGACGTATCGGCAAGTTTGAAGAAGCCAATGGCGGGACATTGCTGCTTGATGAAATCAGCGAAATGGATGTCCGCCTTCAGGCCAAGCTTTTGCGTGCCATTCAGGAAAAGGAGATCGATCGTCTGGGTGGCAAAAGCCCGGTCAAGGTCGATGTTCGCATTCTGGCGACCTCGAACCGCAATCTTGAGGCCGAAGTCAATGCCGGCAATTTCCGCGAGGATTTGTATTTCCGGCTGAATGTCGTCAATCTCGACATCCCGTCGCTGCGCGAACGCCCCGACGATATTCCGGTTCTGGCCGAGTTCTTTGTCAAGAAATACTCCGAAGCCAATGATGTTCCGGTCCGCCCGATCAGCCCGCTTGCGATTACCCGTCTGCTTTCGCATCACTGGCGCGGCAACGTGCGTGAACTTGAAAACACCATGCACCGCGCTGTTCTGATTGCCGGTCCTGACGAAATCGGCCCGGAAGCCATCATGTTGTCGGGTTCTGCAAGCAGCGAACCTGCCCGCGCCCCGGCACCGCAGGCCCCCAGCCCTGCCCCGGTTGCACCGATGTCATCGGCCTCGGCACGGGCAAGCTCGGCCTATGCCAGTGCAAACGCCGCCTATGGTGCTGCTTCATCGGCCTATCAGTCCGGTGCCCCGGCATCCCAGCCGCCAGTTCAGCACGAACCTTTGGAACCCTCGGCAGACGAGGTTGATCCGGGTGCGCACGAGGACACGGCATCCGATAGCACCAAAGGCAATGACGGTTCGATAACCGCAGCACTTGTCGGACGCACAGTCGCCGATGTAGAGCGCGATCTGATCATTGACACCCTTAAGCATTGCTTTGGCAACCGTACCCATGCCGCCAACATTCTGGGCATTTCGATCCGCACATTGCGCAACAAGTTGCGTCAATATACCGACGAAGGTCTGGCTGTTCCGGCACCAGGTGACGGCCAGGACTGAACATGACATCTTGTCGATGGCGCCCCATATCAATGGGAAACAACAAAAAGCGCAAACGGCACAAAGCAACCAACAGGATAACAAGCAAACACCATGGCCGAAGGTCAAGAAATCACACCGACCGGATCTGGCGGCTCTGATGGCCCCGGTGGCGGTGCGTCCGGCGGCATAAATTTCGGCGCATTGCAGGCCCGTGTGGCTTCCGCGATGAAGCGTGGCGACATTGCGATGGCGCTTGGCTTCATCATGATTCTTGTCGTCATGATGTTCCCGATGCCGCCATGGTTGCTGGACTTCATGCTGGCTCTGTCGATCAGTTTCTCTGTGCTGATCCTGATGACGTCCCTGTTCATTCAAAAACCTCTGGAATTCAACTCGTTCCCGACGATCCTGCTGGTGGCGACATCGCTCAGGCTTGCATTGAACATCGCGACCACCCGTCTGATTCTGGGCCATGGTCACGAAGGCACGCATGCAGCGGGCGCAGTGATCGAGGCGTTTGGCAGCTTCCTGATTTCCGGCAACTTCGTAATCGGGATCATTGTTTTTGCCATCCTTGTCATCATCAACTTTGTGGTTATCACCAAGGGTTCCGGCCGTATCGCCGAAGTTGCGGCGCGCTTCACCCTTGATGCAATGCCCGGCAAGCAGATGGCAATCGATGCCGATCTGTCATCGGGCCTGATCAACGAGGAACAGGCAAAGGCCCGCCGTAAGGAACTTGAAGATGAAAGTTCCTTCTTCGGGTCCATGGATGGTGCATCCAAGTTCGTTCGCGGAGACGCAGTTGCCGGTATTCTGATTACCTTCATCAACGTGATTGGCGGGATCATCATTGGTACCGCGCAGATGGGACTGTCGCTGGCAGAGGCCACTGAAACCTATACGATCCTGACGGTTGGTGACGGTCTGGTGTCGCAGATTCCGGCTCTGATCGTATCGACTGCTGCGGGTCTTCTGGTCACCAAGGGTGGCCTTGATGGCGCGACAGAGAAAGCCGTCTTTGGTCAGGTCAGTAACTATCCTGCAGCCCTCGGTGTTGCAGCAGCCCTGATGGCCGGGATGTCGCTTCTGCCCGGTATTCCGATGATCTGGTTCCTGGGACTTGCGATCGGGCTTGGGTATCTTGCCTATTACATGGGCAAGCGCCAGAAAGACGCCATCACCCAGAAGGAAATGAAAGAAACCCAGGCCGCAGCCGATGCCGCTGGCCCGCCGCCCGAAGAACCCATCGCCAATGCCCTGCGCATGGACTATGTGCGTCTTGAACTGGGTTACGGACTGCTATCGCTGATCAGTACCGAACGCGGTCAGAAGCTGACCGATCAGATCAAGGCCCTGCGTCGTCAGCTTGCCGGTGATATGGGCTTTGTCATGCCGTCTGTCCGAATTCAGGACAATATGCAGCTTCCGGCAAATACCTATGTTCTGCGCGTCAAGGAGATCGAGGCAGGTCGAGGCGATCTGCGCCCGAACATGTTGCTGGTAATGGACCCGAGGGGCGAGGAAATCACCCTGTCGGGCGAAAAGACGATGGAACCGACCTTTAACCTTCCGGCCATGTGGATCGAACAGGGCATGAAGGAAGAGGCCATGTTCCGTGGCTATACGGTCGTTGATCCGCAAACCGTGATCACCACGCACATCACCGAAGTGATCAAGGATCACATGCCCGAACTCCTGTCCTATGCGGAAACGCAAAAGCTGCTTGATGAACTTGATGACGATCAGAAGAAACTGGTCGAAGACATCGTACCGGGTCAGGTTTCGGTTGGTGGCGTTCAGCGCGTTCTCCAGAATCTGCTGACCGAACGCGTATCCATCCGCGATCTGCCGACCATTCTTGAAGGCATTGCTGAATCCACCGCCTTTACCCGCAATCCGACTTTCATGACCGAGCATGTGCGTTCACGCCTTGCCCGGCAGTTGTCGGATGTGAACACCAATCAGGATGGCGTCATTCCGCTGGTGACCATGTCCCCGCAATGGGAACAGATTTTTGCCGAAAGCCTTGTTGGCTCAGGCGAGGAAAAGCAGCTTTCCATTCCGCCAAGCCAGCTTCAGGAATTCATCAACAAGGTGCGCACGACCTTTGAACGCCTTGGCATGATGGGCGAGTCTCCGGTTCTTCTGACAAGCCCGGGTATTCGTCCTTATGTGCGTTCCATCGTTGAACGTTTCCGTCCGAGCACGGTGGTGATGTCGCAAAACGAAATTCACCCCAAGGCACAACTCAAAACACTGGGGCAGATCTGATGACGGATACATGCAGACACCCCGTGTTGCGGTCAATTCTTGCAGGGAGGAGATGAATGCGTCTTAAGACCTTTACCGCTCCGACCATGACCGAAGCCATGGCGCTTGTAAAAGAGCATATGGGTGCCGACGCCATCATTGTATCGACACAGGATATCCCCGGAAGCGGCGTGCGCCTGACGGCTGCCCTTGATCGCGCCCCGGACTACGAGACAGAAATCACCCACACCCCGACCTTGCAGGAGCAGCTTGATACTGCAGAGGCGGCATTGACCCGGCACAATTTGCCTGAACGGTTGCGTATCCGTCTGTGCGACATCATGGCACGCGAAACGGCTGCTTCATCTGCACAGCAATTACTGGCCGGGGCTCTGGACGAGATTTTTGATTTCTCGCCCTTGCCCGAAAAAAACACGCCACGTGCATTGGCCTTTGTCGGCCCGCCCGGTTCGGGCAAGACGCTTGCCGTTGCCAAGACAGCCGCACGTGCGGTGATGAAAAAGCGTAAAGTTGCCGTTCTTTCAACCGATTACAAACGTGCGGGCGGGATCGCCCAGCTTGAAGCCTTTACCCGTATTCTCAAGGTCAACCTGCTTCAGGCGAAATCACCCGAAGAGTTGAAATCGCGCTTTACCGATGTTCGGACCGCGGATGTCATCCTGATCGATACTGCAAGCTGCAATCCCTATCTTGAAACCGAGATTGGCACGCTTTGTGAATTCATGAAGGCAATACCGAGTGAACCCATTCTGGTAAACCCGGCGGGAATTGATGCTTATGAATCGGCCGATATTGCCAATGCGTTTGCCGATGGTGGTGCAACACGTGTCATGATTTCACGTCTTGATGTTGCCGCCCGCCTTGGCGGTGCGTTATACGGGGCGGATTCAGGAAATCTTTCCCTTTGTAATGTCAGTATGACAGCCCAGGTTGCGGACGGACTGACCGCATTAAGTCCCCTTGCCCTGGCAAAGCTTCTGATACCGTCCCATCGCGCTGATACCGCGAAACCGAGCTTCTCCGAGGTCATGAAATGACTACCAAGTCTGATGCTGCATCCAAATCTGCCCCGCGTACCAGAGGCCGCAATATTATTGCGGTCGCGTCTGGTAAAGGTGGCGTGGGCAAGACCTGGTTTTCCATTACCCTGACCCATGCGATGGTTCTCGAAGGTCACAAGGCACTTCTCTTTGATGGTGATCTGGGCCTTGCCAATATCGACATTCAGCTTGGCCTGATGCCCAAGCACGATCTGGGGGGCGTCATTGCCGGGCGCATCAGCCTGAAGAACGCCATCACTCCGTTCCCCGATGGCGGGTTCGATATCATTGCCGGGCGTAGTGGATCGGGCAGCCTTGCCAATCTTCCGGCAACCCGTTTGCAGGCACTTTCTGACGATCTTATTCAGACCGGGAAATCCTATGACAAGGTGCTGATTGATCTTGGTGCCGGTGTTGATCAGGGCGTGCGTCAGATGACCAGTCTTGCCAATACGGTGATTGTCATTACCAATGGCGACCCGACGTCACTGACCGATGCCTATGCCTTTATCAAGGTTACCCATATGGCCCGCCCGAAAACCGATATCCGGGTGGTGATCAACATGGCCAAGGATAAAAAAGAAGGTCAGGCGATCTATAACAAGCTTCTTAAGGCGTGCGAGGGTTTCCTCAAGATTTCGCCTCCTTTGCTTGGCGTTATCCGGGCGGATGCACGTGTATCTGAATGCATCCGTAACCAGACTCCTCTTTTGACCCGTCATCCCAATTGCGATGCCGCCCACGACATAGAGGCCATCGCCCAGATCATTCTCGAGGAGTAATCCTGTCATGACGATCCCGCCACAGCCTATATCGCCCGGAAACGCGGTCGGTGGACAGGCCTCCTCGGCGGGCGGCACAACAGGACAACCTTCACAGGGATCGGTCCCGGCGCAGGTAACCGCAACCGTTACCAACGCCACTTCGCCACAGGTCGCAGCGGCACTGGCAAAGCTTCCGGTGGAAACCCTGTTACAGGCATCCATCCAGTCCGAGTCGGGAAATCAGCTTACCCTTGCCACTGCTCTCGGGCAGGTTACGGTCAAGCTGCCGACACAGTTACCAACCAGTCTGGGTGATCTGATCTGGGCGCGCTTGCCGACATCCAATGCCGCGACACAATCTTCCTGGGCGGGCAGCCCTGCCGATGCCCTGCGTTTGCAACTTTTGCCACAAACGCTGACGTCGGGTGCATCCGGCGCAGGTGGTAGTCTTGCTGCCGGCAATATCGGGGCAACCACCCTTACCCCCGGTCAGACCTTCAATGCGGTTACCACCACCATCCTCACCATGCCAAATGGCACACAGTTACCAGCAGGCAGCCAGACACAGGTCATTTTTCTCGGTCAGGGCACCGTCACCGCACAACAGGCCAGCAACGTCCTGAACGCAGCAACGGGGGCGCCTGGCAGCGTTCCGGGGGGCGCTGGTCCGACTGCCGGTATCACACCGACAATCGCCGCCCAGACAACGGCCGGACAACCTGCGTCAACATTGCTTCTGACCGGCACGGTTCTGCCGCCTGACAGTGCAGAAGCCCGTATGTTGCCACAGGGCTATACGGCCCTTCGGACCTCAGCCGGTATTGTCGGGATCAAATTGCCGGTTCCCGCGCCGACGGGCGCCACCCTGTCCTTTAGCGTCAATGCCACTGCCAGTGGCCGGGTTGCGCCAACCGGCATGCCAATGACCGAGGCCGAGCTGATTGCGCGCGGCCACAATGCAGCGCTTACCCATGACTGGGACAGTTTGCAAAAGGCTGTCACTGCCTTGCAGCAACATGATCCGGGTGCGGCGATGACGCTTTTGAACAATCTGCCTCAACCCGGTCCCAAACTGACCACGGCGATGATGTTCTTCTTTGCTGCCATGACCGGACAACGCGGAAGTCTGCGTGGCTGGATCGGTGATCGGGCTGCCAACAGCCTGTCGTCACTTTCTGATGCGGATGGCGGCGGCCTGAAACGGCTGGAGGGCGACTTTGGCCAGTTACGAACAATGGCCGCAGACGAACGCCCGGATGGCTGGCGTGTGATGGCCATGCCATTCAATATGGGCGGCAAGGTCGAGCAACTGCAACTGGGCTGGCGCCACGGAGATCGGGACAATGATCCCGACAAAAAGGATGATCAGGGCACACGCTTTCTGCTTGATTTGTCCTTTAGCGGTGTGGGTCATACCCAGCTTGACGGACTGGTCAAAGGAGAAGACAGCAAGTTTGACCTGATCATTCGCACGGAAAATCCGCTGCAATCCCATAATCGCGATGATATTCGCGGGATTTTCCGCGAAGCATTGCAGATTTCCGGCTACAAGGGGCTTATCCAGTTTCAGGATGGATCACGCTTTGTCCAGATTGCCCCGCCGGGCCACCGTAGCGGCCCCAATTCCCATCATGGAATTGAAGCATAATTCAGAACAAGCTTATGAAATGAATGCTTTTCCTGCCTGTGACAGAGGCGTATCTTCAATGATCCAGAAACATCAAACCGGTTAAACGTCATGCTTGAAATCTATCAACGTCGAAACCTGATCCTGACCGAGGTAAATCCCGGCCCGCAGGTTGATTACGTCGTGACGTTGCAAAGCAACCTGACCGGTGTTGAAAACGTCTTTCCGGCCCGCATGACCTTGCGGTATGTGCCAGACCGGCTGATCCTGAAAACGGACTCACTGGCCGAATATTACGCCGAAATCAAAAGCATCCCGTTCGAAAGCTTTGAAGCGGCTGCTGTGCTTCTGATGGATGATTTCAACAACGAACTCGTTCCGCGATGGATCAGCCTGCGTCTGGACAAGCAAACGGCTGACAATGATCAGGTGTTCCATCACGAAACCGCGCTTGAAGACCGTCAGCCGAAATGGGGCAACCCCCGTCTTCTTGATCGTCTGGAAAGATATTAGGCCCGATCTCACAGAGCCCCTTCATTCCGGTTAGCGGAACGGATTTCCGTGCACCCATTGGGTCAGGGAATAGCGAAGGCCCGCTGTGGTCGGGGCCACACGGTGCAGAACAAAGCTTGGAAAGAAGATCGCCGTTCCGCGTTCCATCGGTGCGTCAATGAAATGTCCCGCCGGATTAAGCTGCAACTGCCCGCCTTCATACTGATCGGGTTCGGAAAGCTGGATCACCATGGTCAGTTTGCGACGGCGTGCGACTTCGGATGCTCCGACGTCACTGTGCCAGTCATAATGACCGCGCAAGTCCCCGGCATAACATGCAATCTGGGCATCCTCGGCAAAGTCGGTCAGGCCAAAATCAAACACGTTGCGGTTAACATCGGCGACAAGATCAACGATCCGTCGTGAAACGATCGGTTCCTGTTCTTCGTTAAACCAGGTGATTTTTGAGCGGCGAATATGGGTTGCCGTTTGCCCCTGAACCAGACCGCCTTCATCCATCTCATGGGCAAAACCATTGATCAGGCGATCACAGGTTGCCGCATCAAGCGCATTGGGGACGACAGCATACATTTCTTCCGGGAACATTGACGACACTCTCCATGCCGCACGGGCCTTTTGATTTAATGTCTCAGACCCAAGACCATTCTTTGCGGTGATCTGCTATAGGGCCAAATAATCCGCAATGCCAGCAAATTTGAACCCGCCGGACATGACATAGTTCATAACCAACTATGCAAGATTGATCACCCGTCCGCCTGCTGCAATCCCGTCCTCGGGATCGTGGGTCACCATCAGGGTCGGCAAGCCGTTCTTGCGACACAGGTTAAACACAAATGACCTGATCTGGCCACGCAGGTCACTATCAAGTTTTGAGAACGGTTCATCTAGCAACAGCGCACAGGGCTCTGACAACAAGACCCGCATCAACGCGATCCGGGCGCGTTGTCCACCCGAAAGTGTCGCCGGATCGCGATCGGCAAACCCGTCAAGGTCGGCACTCATCAATGCTTCCTCAACGCGCGCCCGCCGGTTTGCCTTCCCCCGTACATTGGTTGACAAGGCAAAGGCAAGGTTGCCGCCAACCGAAAGATGGGGAAACAGCAAATCATCCTGAAACAGGATACCGACATGTCGATCCTGTGGCGCTTTCCCATCAAGGCTTTGCCCATCAAGGATCACTTGCCCGGCAACCTTGAACTGATCGGGCAAGGTGCCGCAAATATGGCCAAGCAAGCTTGATTTCCCCGACCCGCTTGGTCCCATAAGGGTCACGATTTCGCCCGGTTCGATCACAAGGTCGACCGCAACCAGTTCGCGTCCGTCAAGGCCGATCCGCACATCACGAAGTTCCAGACCTGTTTTGATACCTGATGGCATCCCTTATCCCCTGTTATGCGCACTCATGCCCCGCCGATGGCGGAACAAAATGGCCGGTATCAGTAATGCACAGGCAAATCCGGCAAATGGCAAGACCATCTGCAACAAGCCGTAAATCCCGATCATCCGCCGATCCCCGCCAGATGCAAGTGCCACCGCCTCGGTCGTAACTGTTGCAAAACGTCCCGCACCGATCAGAAGGGTTGGCAAATATTGTCCGACGGTTACCGCCAGTCCAACCGCCATGGCAGTCAGGATAGCACGGGTCAAAAGGGGCAGCCGAACCTTCCAGAACACCCCGCTTGGCGATGCGCCAAGACACAGTGCCGTCTGGCCATATCTGGGATCAAGCGCCCGGAATGGATCGGATAATGACAGAAACACATAGGGCAGAACAAACACCAGATGAGCAAGCACCACCGATATCAAGGTGCGCTCCAGCCCGATCAGGGTAAAGAATACCTGCAAACCGAACATGAAGCTGATCTGGGGGACCAGTAGGGGCAAATAAATCAGCCACATCACACCACGACCGGGTTTGTGTGCCTGACGCACTTCGTTTTCAAGACACCCCAGAACCAGTGCGACCGCTATAATGACTGTCGGGACGGCAATCAGCAAGGTGGTGCCAAGGCTGCTGCCAATCGCGTCATATTCGCGTTGCCACAGACGCAAGCTGAAACTACGCGGTAAAATTTCGGGAAAACCCCAGAACCCTGCGACACTCCAGATCAACAGAATAACAAGACCCAGAATGATTGCACCTGTCGCAAGAATCGCCAGCACTGCCGAACCATGCCGCGCGCCTTGGTCCCGTTTGAAGCGTTGCCCGTTCTCGGCCCAATGACGCCCCATCACCCCGATGATTTTTTCCCCGGTCATCCAGATGACCATGGCCATCAGGACAATGATCAATTGCAGAATTGCTGCACTTGACGCCATGAACCGCAAGGCGAGATCAGGATCGGACAACCATCCCAATATACGCACTGCAAGCGGCGCTGGCGTTGTCGGGCCCAGAATGATCGCAACATCGACAACCGATGTCGAATAGGCAAGCACGGCCAGAACCGGCAAGCGTATCTGGGGATAAATGCGCGGCAATGTCGCCTTGAACCATCCGGCAATCCTGCCATAACCCAATGTGGCGGTTATCCGGGCGGTGCGTTCCGTATCGGCCTGCGGCAAGGCCGCCAGCGTCATGAGGAACAGAAACGGGATTTCCTTGGCAACCAGTCCGGCAATCATGGCAAGCCCCAATGGGTCATGAATGATCGCCAGATCAGGGGGCCGGTCCCATCCGGCAAACTGGGCCACAAGTCGGGCAATCCAGCCCGAAGGTGCAATCAGGAATGCCAGACCAAATGCCGCCGCGGCATGGGGCACCGAAAGGATCGGTGACAATATGCGCTGCATGACCCGAAAGATACGCGTGCCCTGCCATGCTGCACAGAACAGCACGACAATCGCAACCGAGACAAAGCTTGCGATCAGGCCATTGACCAGCGACAGACGCACCGAATGCCAAAGACCGGGTTGTTCAAACAACGCCACCCACGGGTCAAGCCCGGGCCCGGTTCCGCCAAGAGCTGGCAATATCCCGAAGGCAGGTAACAAAGTGCCAATCAGCCCGGCGGAAACCGGGCCGATCATAAAGGCGATCGTTATAATGGGGACAAATCGCAACATGCGCGATTATTGCACCACGCCGTAATGTTTCTGCCATTCGGTTTCGACCAGTTCCATCCAGCTCGGATGGGGCTCGGGTAAAACCGTGCCGCGTTCGGCCGGTGACAGGGATGCGATGCCAAGATCAAGATTGGCAAAGGCGTCTTGCATATCCTTGGGCAGTTTATCCATTGCAAGAACGGTATCCGCCCCCCAATATTGCGGGGCCTGTTTGCGCAGCTGTGCTTCGGGTGACATCAGGAAATCGGCCAAAACAACCGCACCGGCCTTGGCCGAGGCATTATACGGAATGGCAACAAAGTTGGTGTTCCCCAAGGTCCCGCTATCAAACACATAGGACCGCACGGTATCGGGAAGCTCCATGGCTTCGATAGCCGATGATACCTCGCCCGAACTGAATGAAAACGCGATATCGACCTCGTTATCGCCAAGCAAGGTCCGCATCGCCGCACCATTTTGCGGATAGGCCTGCCCGTTGCGCCACAAAAGCGGCTGCAAATCTTCAAGATAGCCCCAAAGCGGCGCAAGAACCGCCTCTGCATCCGCCTCGTCTGCGGGCTGCTGCAAGACTTTCGGGTCCTGGACCAGTTCGGTCAGAATTTGTTTGAGGAAAGTCGATCCCATATAGTTTGGTGGTTGCGGATAGGTAAAGCGCCCCGGATGTTTCACAAGCCATTCCAGTAGCGCCTGTGCCGATTTCGGCACGCTATCGAGCTTGGCGGTGTCGTAATAGAAACTGACCTGTGCCATCCCCCACGGGGCTTCCAGACCGTCGGTCGGGACCGTAAAATCATTCACCACCGTCGGTTTGCCTTTGACATCGACATAGTCGAAATTCGGCGTGTCCTCAACCCACGGACCAAACAGCAAATCATTGCGCTTCATCGCGGCAAAGTTTTCACCGTTAATCCAGATCATATCAACTGCCCCGCCATCATTCACACCGGCGGTTTTTTCCGAAAGAACCTTGGTCACGGCATCAGCAGTATCGGTCAGCTTGACCTGAATGACCTTGACCCCGTACCGTTCAAGAACCTGATTGCCTGCCCAGGCAATATAATCATTGATGCGCGGCTCTCCGCCCCAAGCGTGCCAGTAAACGGTCTGACCACGTGCCTGATCAAGAACCGACTGCCAGTTGCCGACATCGGGTACGGGATCGGCATATGCCGACATGGATAGCGATGCGGTTGCAATGCCCGTTGCAAGGGCCAGCGCAGAGACAAAAGCACGCATTCTTAAGCGCATGTCGGACAATCCTTTTTACCTGACGACCTGTTTACATTGCCCACTTCACTAAGGGATGATGAAGGCAGCTGTCTGATTTTATTGATGGCATTGTTTTAAGCGCCCGATGAGTAAAATCAATTCACGCTTGCGTTAGAACGTCGTGCCTTACACTTTATCAGTTGATAAAGGATTGTCGGCACAGCCTGTACTGGAATTAAGACCATGTTTGAATGGATGAGCGATCCGCATATGTGGATGGGTCTGGCAACCCTGACCGCACTGGAAATCGTTCTGGGGATCGACAATATCGTTTTCCTGTCGGTCATTGTTTCCAAACTTCCCCAGAAGCAACAGGCTGCGGCCAGACGCATTGGCCTGATCGGTGCGATGGGCATGCGACTTTTCCTGCTGGCCGGAATTGCCTGGGTGATGGAACTCACTGCCCCGCTATTCACAGCCTTTTCCCAGGAAATCAGCGGACGGGATCTGATCCTGATTGTGGGCGGCTTGTTTCTGATTGCAAAGGCATCCAAGGAAATCCACCACACGATCGACGAACCCGAGGAACACGGGCCGGGCAAACTGATGTCAGGCTTTGCCATGACAATTGTCCAGATCATGCTGCTTGATATGATCTTTTCCCTTGATAGCGTCATTACGGCCGTCGGCCTTGTCGATCACATTTCCATCATGATGATTGCGGTGATCCTTTCAGTTCTGGTGATGCTTGCCGCAGCCAAGACCATTGGCGAATTTGTCGAAAAGCATCCTTCTGTCAAAATGCTTGCCCTGTCTTTCCTGATACTCGTCGGGTTTGTGTTGTTGCTTGATGGCGTCGAGATTCATGTTCCCAAGGGCTATATCTATTTCGCCATGGCATTCAGCCTCTCGGTCGAGACGCTTAATCTTCTGAACCGTAAACGCAAACTCAAACGTCGCGCACAAGAGAACGGATAATGAAAAAAGTTTCTCCGCCCCAATGCCTGCAAAATGCGTTCGAAACCAACAAGCTTGACCATGTCGAGGTCTTTGAATTCCCCGATGGGACACGTTCGGCAGCAGACGCTGCCAACGCCATTGGATGTGACATCAGCGACATTGGCAAGTCACTGGTTTTCATGACGGAAAAATCAAAACCCGTTCTGATCATCATGAATGGTGCCGATCAGGTAGACCTTAACCGGGTCGCCAGCCTGATCGGTCTTTCAATCCGCAAGGCCGATGCCAATGAAGTCCGCGAACATACCGGCTACGCGATTGGTGGTGTGCCACCCTTTGGCCATGCAAAACCGGTTGAAACCCTGATTGATGCCAAGTTGCTGGCCAAGGACACCATCTGGCTTGCCGCAGGCACACCCAAAACGGTTTTCTCGCTTACACCTGATGAATTGCGTGATGTCACCGGCATTGAAACCGGGGTGAATATTTCGGCCTGATTACAAGGCTGTCAGATCAGGCCATCATCCCGGGTGGCAGAACGGGTGCCGATCTCGTCAAGTTCGTCCTGTTCTTTCTTGTCGGCTTCAGCCTGTTCTGCTTCGGCGCGATTGCGTTCGGCAATCTCGGCGGTTTTCAGTTCCTTGAAGGCATCGGCAACCTCATCACGAAAGGCGTCGATCTTTTCTTCCTGTGCGGTAATCATTTTGCTGATCGCTTCACGTTCGGCGATCACGGCATTGGCAAAGCCGCCATAGGCAAAACCGGCAAGTTCGGGATTTTCGGCAGCGACTTTCTGCTCGGCGATCACTGCCTGTTCAAGTGCAGCTTTTTCGGCCTCAAGATTACCAAGAACGCCAAGCATCTCGCCCAGTTGGCGTTGCTTGTCATCAAGCGCCCATTTGCGCATTCGAACCAGTGTTTTGAAATCCTTGGCCATGGCCTATGTCCTGACACGCGTCGCGCTCAGCAGCGGTACCGGACCGATTGGTAAAACCATCATCACGAACGGTTATCCTTTATTGTCTGTCCCGGCCAAGTGCGCGCTTGGCTTCGTTAAGGTCGCGCTCATTGTCGCCTTTTGATCGGCTATTGACCTTGGGGCCGCGATTGATCTTTGGACCGGTCGAGGGCGGTGGTGCCGGCCGTGGCGGCGGCATCTCGTCAGGGATGCCTTGTGCAGCTTGAGCATTTTGGGCCGCCTGCTGGGCTTGCTGTGACTGTCTGCCTTTGGCAATGCGCGGGTCTTCGGGTTCCTGTGGCAACATGTCAAGTCGACGCGCCAGTTCAAGATACCCTTCGTTTAACCGGGTACATTCGGTTTTACGCTGCTTGAGGAATTCCTCGATCAGCGGGAAATAGTGGATGGCTTCATCGACCTTGTGATCCGTTCCCTGACGATAGGCGCCCAACCGGATCAGCTCGGCCATATCTTCGTAGGTTGCAAGCAACTGACGGGCACGGGCAACGATCTGGTTTTCTTCCTCGCTGTTACAGCCGGGCATCGTACGCGACACGCTACGCAGGATATTGATCGCCGGATAGCGTCCCTGTTCGGCGATACTGCGGTCCAGAACCACATGACCATCAAGAATGCCGCGCACGGCATCGGAAATCGGCTCATTATGATCATCGCCGTCAACCAGCACCGTGAACAGGCCGGTAATGGATCCCTGCCCCGGCCCGCCCGGCCCCGCACGTTCAAGAAGACGTGGCAGTTCGGCAAACACGGTTGGCGTATACCCCTTTGACGCGGGGGGCTCGCCGACTGACAGACTGATTTCACGCTGTGCCATGGCAAAACGGGTAACGGAATCCATCATGCACAGAACGTCTCGCCCGACATCGCGGAAATATTCCGACAATGCCATGGTCATGTAGGCTGCCTGACGGCGCATCAATGGCGGCTCATCCGAGGTTGCCACCACGACCACAGAACGGCGCAGGCCTTCTTCACCCAGATCATCCTCGATGAACTCGCGCGCTTCGCGACCACGTTCGCCGATCAGGCCGACGACAGATACATCCGATGTTGTATGGCGGGTCATCATGGACAGCAAACTTGATTTACCCACACCCGACCCGGCAAAGATGCCCATACGCTGCCCGCGACAGCAGGTCAGAAACGTATTCATCGCCCGGATGCCCAGATCGATCTTGCCTGCGACGCGCTGACGCGAATGGGCCGATGGCGGCATGTTGCGGATCGGATAGGCCCTGTTGCCCTCGGACAATGGCCCCTTGCCATCCACCGGTTCGCCAAAGGCATTAACCACACGCCCAAGCCAGCTTTCATCCGGATAGACTTGTGGCTGGGCATCCCCCAGTTCGACCTCGCAACCGATACCGATACCGTCAAGAATACCGAATGGCATCAAAAGGGCCCGTTCATTACGGAAACCGACGACCTCGCAAATGACTTCCTTGCCATCGCGACGTTTTACCTTGCAGCGATCGCCGACCGAAAGCGCCCCCTCAACCCCGCCAATCTCGACCAGAAGGCCCAAGACAGCCGTCACGCGTCCGACCACACGATAGTCGGGAATGCGTCGGAGTTCGGCGATGATGTTGCGACCAATCTGAAACACGCATCAGACCTTTTCAGCCAGCGGTTGATGTCAATTTCCATGGCGCGGGAAATTTCCCCGCCAAATTCAAAGGGGACTGGCAAATCGCGCCGCGTCGTACCAGATATATTGACATAGTTGACGTTAAAAAGCTGTGTAGACGAAAAAAAGACAATTTTTTTGTTTGCACACCCCTTCGAGGTTAACGCCGCAAACCGTTGGGAAATCTCGTATTCCGCCCCCGAGTCGCTTCTTGAGATCAAAAAAAGTTAACAAGATGCGACTCGCCTGCTTGCCACGAGTCGCAAAGCAACGTATCGTTAACGGAATGGGAAAAAATTTCCCACCGACAAACGTTGGGGCGCTTGTCAAATAACCGGATCAACACGGACTTATTGCGGAACACGGTAACGGAGCAGAGACATGCGGGTGCTGCTTGTAGAGGATGACAACACCTATGCTGACAGCATCGAATTGATGCTGAAGTCGGAAGGCATGGTGATTGACACAACCGACCTTGGGGAAGATGGTCTCGAGATCGGCAAGCTTTACGATTATGACATTATTCTTCTGGACCTGATGCTGCCAGATATTGACGGCTATGAGGTTCTCAGACGTTTGCGCGACGCACGCGTCGATACGCCGGTCCTGATCCTGTCGGGTCTGACCGAAACCGAAGACAAGGTCAAAGGCCTTGGCTTTGGCGCAGATGACTATCTTACCAAGCCTTTTGACAAGGTCGAGCTGCTGGCACGTATCCAGGCGATCGTTCGTCGTTCGCGTGGCCATGCCCAGTCGATGATATCGACCGGAAAACTGAATGTGAACCTTGATGCCCGGACTGTCGATGTCGATGGATCACCGCTGCATCTGACCGGCAAGGAATATGGTATCCTTGAATTGTTGTCGCTGCGCAAAGGCACGACATTGACCAAGGAAATGTTCCTGAACCACCTTTATGGCGGTATGGACGAGCCGGAACTCAAGATCATTGACGTTTTTGTCTGCAAACTGCGCAAGAAAATCCAGTCTGCAACCAAAGGCGACAATTACATCCATACGGTTTGGGGCCGGGGCTATGTGCTGCGCGATCCCGATACCAACAGTGCTGCCGCCTGACATCTGACTGTTCCTGTCCAAAGAGTCCGGAAACGTCACAGCAGTGCTCGTTACAAAAAACGCCCCGGTCTGCACCGGGGCGTTTTTGCATTCAGAATGCCTAAGGCAGATGAATAAACGGGTGAATGATGCCATTGACCTGTAGCCAGTCAAACAGCTCGAATAGCGGCACAGCCAGAAAGAACACCAATCCGTCACGCAATGTTCGCCACAGTAATTTGGGCCGAACTTCAAGCGCGTCCATATCTTTCCAAGTGGAAAAGCGCGGGCCAAACCGGGGAACACGCGCCCGGTAGGCATCGAATTTCGGGCCAAACAATTGCGCAAGCGCGCGCTCTTCCCGCAAGATCACCGGCAGAAACACGGCAATCGCACCAAGAACAAAAACGAGTGAAATCACAAGGCTGCCTGTCTGCGCGCCGATACCGGCAGCACCGATAAAGCTGAAGACATAGAGCGGGTTACGACTGATGGAATATGGGCCGGTGTCGGTCAGTTGCCGGGCTTTTCGGCCACCGATATAAAGCGTGCACCAGCCACGTCCCAAAATGGCAAGGACAATCAGGCAAATCCCGATCACTTCGACCAGCTCATGGGTCGACATCTGAACTTTGGCAAGCGACTGGACCAGTGGCAGGGTGCCAAGCAAAAGAATGGCAAGTCCGGCAATCACCAGCTTGCGACGTCGCTGCAATAGTGAAAGTGCCTGACGCGGCGCCGATACAGTCCCGGTTGAGTGGTGGAGCATATCAAATCCCGACGTTTCAGTTTAACGGAAACAGTCGGGACACACCGCCTGCCGACTACTTCTTGTCGTCCGGTTTGCCGAAACGTGATCGGTCAAAAGTCGTTGACGGGCGGGTCGTTCCCGAGGAACTCCCTGTGCTTCCTGTGCCTGTCGTCGGCCTTGGCGTCGTTCCACTGGTACTTGTGCCGGTACCAAGCGGGCGGCGATAGGTCGAACCGGTTGTCCCGGTCGTTCCTGTGGTTCCCGGACGGGTCGTTGAACCAGTACCAGTCGAACCTGACGGTTTGCTGAACGTGCTTCCCGTTGTTCCAGCCGGACGGATCGTGGATCCCGTCGTGCCAAGCGGACGCTGGGTTGCGCTGCCCGCTGTACCTGCAGTCCCGGCACCGGTTTGCATATGCTTGGGTTTGGGGAATGCAAAGCCCCCCGCAGCAGCACCGCCTGCGGCAGCCGCAGCACCGCTTGCCTGCACCTTTTCAAGGGCTGTCAAATCGACTTCTGGTGCCCCCGGACGGTTCAACTGATAAATCCCGCGCTGGCGGGCCAGCGGTTTGAATTTGTCGGAAATCCCCAGAACCGTCTCAGCACCGCCAAGGAACAGGAAACCGTCATCAGGCATCAGGGCCGAAACACGGGCAAGGACATCACTTTTGGTCGGTTGATCGAAATAGATCAGGACGTTACGGCAATAAACGACGTCAAACTGCCCCAGCGGACGGAAATCCTCAAGCAGGTTGAATTCCTTGTATTGCACCTTCGAGCGGATATCGGCGGAAATCTGCCACTGATCTTCCTTCTTTTGGAAATACTTGACCAGAAGCGTAATCGGAAGGCCCCTTTGGACCTCGAACTGGGAATACAGACCGGCGCGGGCCTTGGCCAGAATTTCGCGCGAAATATCGGTTCCGATGATCTCAACCCGCCAACCAGCAAGCTGGGCTTTGAAGTCATCAAGGATCATCGCCAGTGAATAAGGCTCCTGCCCCGAAGACGCCGCCGCACACCAGATACGCAAATGCCGTTTGGCGGCACGTTCCTTGATCATGTGCGGCAAGACAACGTGGCGGAACTGATCAAAGGGTTTTGTATCGCGGAAGAAGAAGCTTTCATTGGTGGTCATCGCGTCGACGACTTCTTCAACCAGATTGCGGTCGCCGCCACGCAGCGTACCGATCAGTTCACCCAGATCCTTAAGACCGCGCTTGCGCGCAATCGGCATCAGCCGGCTTTCGAGCAGATAAGTCTTGTCCTCGCTCAGAACGAGCCCGGACTTGGACTTTATCAGTCTGCTTACGAAATCGAAGTCTTCCGGCTTCATCATTATGGGTTAACGACCCCCCGCAAATTTTTTGATATAGGCCGCAATTCCGCCAACTGGCAGGATAGCAGAACAGATACCCGCATGTGCTGCTGCCCCTGGCATTCCCCATACAACACTGCTTTGTTCGTCCTGCGCAACAACCATGCCCCCTGCATTGACGACGTCGCGCCCCCCCAACATACCATCCTGCCCCATGCCGGTCAGTATCGCGGTTAGAATATTTCCACCATAACTCGCGACCAGACTGCGCAACATCGGATCCACCGACGGGCGGCAGAAGTTTTCTGGCGGGTTCTGGTTCAACATCAGATGGCGCGAACCACCGCGCCCCTCTACTGTCATGTGGTAATCGCCGGGCGCAAGGTAAACCTGTCCACCGGCAACCGGCATATTGTTCTTGCCTTCCTGACACTTCAAACCGGTCAGACGGGTGATATGTTCGGCCAGAATGGTGGTAAAGGTTGCCGGCATGTGCTGGGTAATGAAAATCGGCTGACGCACACCGTTCAGCCCCCGCAAAACTTCAAACAGCGCCTGCGGACCACCGGTTGAGCTGCCAATTGCAATCGCTTCGACAGTCAGGCGCTTTTCAGGCAACAGCTTCACTTCGCCACGCGATGCCGGACGACGAACAGGTGCCGGTGCAACACCACCGCGCGCAGCACGACTGACCTTTGCGCCATCTGCAACATTCGCAGATGCGCGCTTGGGTGCCGCAACAGTGCGCGCTGCTGATGCGGTGGGTGATGTTCGTGACGGCGTGGACGCGGACTTGTGTCCACTTCCGCCGGCCGCGATGGCGGCATCCCGGATCAGACGCCCCGGATCCCGCGAAGGTGTCTGGGGACGGGTTGGGATCGCATTTGAAACTGCAGCGCTGCGGGTCGCTGAAACACCGTCAGAAGAAGCAGCCTTGTCGGCCCCGGACGACGGTTGTGCCGATGTCGGGGTCTGCGATGCCGGGTTTGGCTGTACCGGTGCCGGGCGCGTTTGCATGGCTTGCGGACGCGGATGCTGTTGCATCGGGCGCGGACGCAGTTCGGCGGTAAACCTTTTGCGCTGAATGCGGCCCTGTTTATGAAGCTGCTGATGCTCAACCGACATTTCAGCCCGGAAGGCTGTCGCCTTGCCGTCCTGATGGCCTGTTGTGTCATCATGTTCATGATCTTGTTCGGGCGAGTGCGCTGCCAGCAGCTCGGACGCCTGACCTGCCTCGGGTGCCGGAGTATCGGCTAATTCCTGCCGAACTTCGGCCTGCTGCTCGATATGGGCATGTTCGACCTCAAGCATCTTGCGACGCTGTTCGGCCCATGCCTTTACCTTGTCCAGAAGCTCGGCCCGGAAACCTGCCCCGACATTCAGATCCTTTGATGAACTTGGTTTGGGGATATAATCCACCGCACCAAGGGTCATCGCCTGGAAACTGATATCGGCATTCCGCTTGGTCAGGGTCGATGCCATGATCACCCGGACTGTCGGATCGATTTCCAACAGTTTGGGCAAGGCCGTCAGCCCATCCATAACCGGCATTTCGATATCAAGAACAATGACTTCGACGCCACCCTGTTCCATTACCGACAATGCTTCTTCGCCATTATTGACCGATCCGACGACTTCAATCTCGGCGTCCTCGGTCATCATGCGTGTCACAAGTCCGCGCACAATGGCAGAATCGTCCACAATCAGAACTTTGTATGGCGAATGGATAGGCGTGTCTTCCACGTAGCAGCGTCCCCGCGTGAGTCAGGAGATCAATCTCGGAAGTCCGGAAAGGACAGAAACAGGGTCGACCGGACTAGATCAGGCCGACCTGCTCAAACTTCGCCTGAATGATCTCACTGTCGAACGGTTTCATGATGTATTCGTTCGCACCGGCTGTAATTGCTTCCTGGATATGTTCCAGATCGTTTTCCGTGGTGCAGAATACGACGACTGGCTCATCCCCGCCCGGAGTTGCGCGCAAGTCACGCAGGAAATCAATCCCGCTTTTGACCGGCATGTTCCAATCAAGCAGAACTGCTTCAGGCATGGATTCGAGGCATTTTTCCAATGCCTCCTGTCCGTCCACTGCCTCTACGACCGCAAAGCCCAATTCTTCGAGGATGCGGCGCGCCACCATTCGGATGACTTTCGAATCATCGACGACGAGACAACTCTTCATCGACTTCCTTCTCGTTTATTTAGGTCGTTAAGCCACTAACGGCAAAATATCGGACGCATTGCGCGTCCGACACATCAAAATAGGTTACCCAGCCTGCTTGATCGATGAGGTAAAATCAAGCAGACGCGTAACATCAAGAATAACCAGAAGCTTTTTATCCAGACGGAAAATACCGTCGGAAAACTCCCGCCAGCGCGGATCAAGGGTCGCCGGATTCTGTTCAAACGCCTTTTTGGGAACGCTCAGAACTTCTCCGACCTGATCAACCATCAGGCTGTAAAGCTCGCCGCCCTGATCGACAACGATGCTCATGCCCGGATCATCATCGTCCTTGTCACGCAAGCCAAGACGCTTGCGAACATCGATGGCCGTAACGATACGACCACGCAGGTTCAATGACCCTGCGACTTCTGGCGGTGCCAGCGGAATGCGGGTGATGCGCTGCGGTCCAAGAACATCCTGAACCGTCAGAACCGGAATGCCAAAAAGCTGCTTGCCGATATAGGCCGTGACGAAATCCTGGCTGTCACCACCAAGATCAAGTGCGCCGCCTCTTTCATGGCTCGGGACGAGTGCGTTGCTATCGCTCATTGTACTTTCTCCCGATTACACGTTGCTCAATGTCTGGACCAGGGTCGAGACAAGGGCATCACGATCAAACTTCGCGACATAGTCGCTGAAACCGACCTGACGACCGCGTTCGAAATCTTCTTCGCTGGTATGCGAGGACAGGGCAATGATCGGAACTTCGCCCCACAGCTCGTCATCCTGAAGCGCTTCGGCGAATTCAAAGCCGTTCATGCCCGGCATTTCGATATCGCTGATAATCGCATCAAACAGGATACCACGGTTCTTGAGTTCCATGGCCTGCTCAGCAGTTTCAACCGCTGTCACCCGGAAACCGGCAACCGACAGCATCGGCGTCAACAGGTTCCGGAAGAACGGGCTGTCATCAATCAGAAGAACACGCTTCTTCTCGCCGCCATTGTCCTCGGTCCCGAACCAGTCGCTGAAGGCCAGTTCAAGATAGTAACCGGCATCAATCAGATCGGTTGCCTTGCCATCGATCACAGCCGAACCGACAAGTCCGTCCTGATCAGCGGTCAGTTCAACATTGAGAACATCGTCAACGATATCGACGATCTCGTCGACAACAAGACCCATGGTCCGTTCGCGATCCTGGAAGACAAGGGTCGGCTGGCGACCTTCGGCCTTCATCTGATAGCTGCCGTCAATAAAGACCAGCGGCATCAGCTTGCCACGATACTGAACCAGCGGACGTCCGTTGGAATGTTCGATATTCTCGACATCGATTTCCTCAAGGCGGGCAACAAGTGCCAGCGGAACCGCACGCACTTCGCTACCACCAGCCCGGAAGACCAGCATCGAGGTTGTTTCGCGATCCGACGAATCGGTTTTGGCTTTGCCTTCAACACCTTGCGAACCACCAACGGTGATTTCGCCGGTACGGGTCGCAATACCGTTCGGGTCAAGGATCATGATCACGCTGCCATCACCAAGGATCGTATTCCCCGAGAACAGCGACAGATCACGCAGGATCGGTGCAACCGGTTTGACCACGATTTCCTCGGTGTCAAACACGCGGTCAACGATGATACCGAACGAATAGGTCCCGACCTGTGCGACAACGATGAATGCTTCTTCATCAACACTTTCGTCGGTCTGGTCCTGGGTATCGAGACCCAGAATTTTCTTCAGCGTCACCAGCGGCAACAGGCGGTTACGCAACCGCAGGACCGGGGTGTCGTGAATACGCTCGATCGAATGTTCGGAATTGTTCGATGCACGAACAAGTTCCAGAACGCTGATCTGCGGAATGGCAAAGCGTTCGCCGCCACTTTCGACAATCAGTGCCGAAACAATCGCAAGAGTCAGCGGGATTTTGATGATGAAGGTCGAACCACGGCCTTCAACCGATTTCAGTTCAACCGTACCACCGATCTTTTCGATGTTGGTACGCACAACGTCCATACCCACACCACGACCGGAAACCGAAGTAACCTTTTCCGCAGTCGAGAAGCCCGGCTTGAAGATGAACTGCTGAATCTGCTGTTCACCCATGCCTTCAAGTTCACCTTCGGTGGCCAGACCGTTGGCAATGGCTTTGGCCTTGATCCGATCAAGGTTAAGACCACGACCATCATCGGAAATCTCGATGATGATGTGTCCACCTTCGTGATACGCATTCAGCGTCACGGTGCCGGTTTCAGGCTTGCCTGCTTCACGACGGCCCGGAATATCTTCCAGACCATGGTCGGCAGAGTTACGCACCATGTGGGTCAGCGGGTCCTTGATCAGTTCAAGAACCTGACGATCCAGCTCGGTATCGGCACCGATCATCTGCAGATCGATCTTCTTGTTCATCTCAAGGGCAAGGTCGCGAACAATACGCGGCAGTTTTGCCCAAGCGTTGCCAATCGGCTGCATACGGGTCTTCATCACGCCTTCCTGAAGGTCGGTCGTGATATGTGACAGGCGCTGCAACGGAACGGTAAATTCGCTGTCATCCTTGCCGCGAACCATCTGCAACAGCTGGTTACGGGTCAGGACAAGCTCGGAAACCAGCGTCATCAGGTTTTCAAGCAGCTCGACATTCACACGAATGGTCTGAGCCGCAACCGAGCTTTCCTTGGCCTCGCCGCGCGGCGGTTCGGCTTTTTGCTCGGCGGCCGGTTTCTTGGCCGGGGCAACTTGCTGTGACTTCGCTGCCGCAGGCGGTGCCGCAGGAGCAGCCGGCTGTTCCTGCGGTTCCGACGAGGTTGCGAATTCCGGATCAACTTCGGTGGCATCAAAAGCAGCCTGAAGCGCATCGCTATCAACCGCGACAGCACTTTCGCCAACGATCAGAGGTTCGTCTTCAACCGGTTCGGGCTCAGGTGCGGCTGCCGGTGCGGCACCACCCAGGATCGTTCCGGTGTCGGCAAAATGGTTCAGGCGGGCAATCAGATCGGCATCATCGCCATCCGGTTCGGCTTCATTCTGCTCAAGCTCGCCAAGCAGGTATTTAATTGTATCGATGGACTCAAGAACCAGCGTTACGGCCTCGGCGGTTACAACCAGCTCGCCGTCGCGAATCTTGCCCAGAACGTTCTCGCCTGCATGTGCGACGGCTTCAAGTCGCGGCAGACCAAGGAAACCACAGGTCCCCTTGATGGTATGCACCAAACGGAAGATGTTCGACAAAATGTCCGGATCATTCGGGTTCTGCTCAAGCTTCACCAACTCAACGTCAAGCGTCGAGAGACTTTCCGAAGTCTCGGTCAGAAATTCACTTAATAGATCGTCCATATACCCCCTCCAAATCTCCGGCAAAGGGACGTTTGCCGGAACCGGAACTCCCATTCTAAACGCGCATGGCGAGAAACGTATGTTACATCGGTTACTTACGTAGAAGCTACCACACGTTATTACCAGACCCGCAGATCAATTTTTTATCCATAGATCAATGCAATATTTGCTTCCTGTTGCAAGACTGAAAGCTCCCCACCCGTCCGATTGGCCAGATTTAACACAAAAAATCCATGTACAGTACGTGGATCAAGCCCGTCTGCGGCGACGTCTTTCTCCAATACTGCCATGACTTCCGGACGAAATGCCGCACGTTTGCCTTCTGCAACGACGGTTGTGCGACCGGATTCGTGTGAAACCGCAATCTTTCCGCCAAAAGGCAGAGCTTCACGGGCGAGCATCACCATATTGAGAACGACTCGTCCATGAGCTGGATCAATCGGCAAATCAGGCCAATCAAGATTGACCTTGCCCTCGGCATCATAGGTCTGACGCACCGCATCGCGCATGGATTTGGTATCGACACTGTTGCCCGCCCGACCAAAAGCCAGCCGGAACAATTGCAGACGCCGTGCAGCTTCAAGGCCGCTTTTGCGCATCAGGGCAAGTGCCTCGTCATCGGCAACGCCATCTTCGCCCATCAGTTCCGCCCCGGCATTGACAGCACCAACCGGGCCGACAAGGTCGTGGCAAATGCGCGAACTGATCAGTTCGATCAGCGTCATTTCAAGGGCGAGGTCCTGAACCATTTTTCGGGTTCTCCAAGGTATTTCTATTTGTTCTTCAGCGCATCACGTCCCCAAACATGACACCCGGTCTCTCTGGTGGCACAGATTGCCCCCTGATATGTTAAGAGCTTATTTAGCGGAGGCGAAATTTAAGCCGCCCAACCCGGCAAATATTGCCGCCTGCCTGTTGCCAGGATGACAGCGCGACGTCCCCGCCGCACTGAATAATTGCGGGATGTCAAAGGCCCAACTATATATAACCCAGACACATTGCAGACTGGGAACCCAATGGATTTCTTGCTGACTCCTGGCACAATCGTTCGCCACCCGAACCAGCCCGATTGGGGGCTCGGCCGTATTCAGGCCGTTGATGGCGACAGAATCGCCGTCAATTTCGAAGAGGCCGGCCGCCAGATCATCCGGCCCCGCCATGTCGTGCTCGAAATTGTCGAGGCCGCTGTCGGCTACGAATAAAGTGCCCTTCACATGCGCTCGCGCCGGTTTCGAATTACGGGCCCGTGATCAAAGGCCCGAAGCGCTGTCCTTGGCACACGAATTGCTGACACCAATTTATTAATAAATTCGGCGTATGCAGGATCAGGGCCTCATGGATTCTATCCTTACAGATAGATCTGCCTGATCATGTATCACCGTGATAATCAAGGTCTGGACACTTCATGATTGCAGCCAATAAACCACCACGCGACAGTTTTAAGCAGCGCCACCATGTTGCCGCCTTTACGGTACTGGAACAATTCGCCCAGGGGCTGATCCATCACGCGCGCAACCATGGCGGCGCGATTACCGAAGAACAAATCATCAAGGCAATCGACGGTCTTCGAGAAAAGGAAGACCTGTTTGACGGGGCATGGGCGGTTCTTGAAAGCGACCTTGAATCGATCAAGGCCCGTGAACATGCTGCTGTCCGGCACGACCCGTTCGGGCGGTTGCTGGTGTCACGTTTTGAACATCTGCTTGAAGGCGATGCTGCGGGCACGCTTGAAGAAGGCGCATTGTCACGCGACATCCTGCAGCCGTTCTTCAAGGTCATCCGCATGATGGTCGGCATGGACATGCTTCAGGAAATCGACCGCGAAATTCACGAAATCATCGAAGCCCACGCCGAAGACGAAGACGAATTGCGCAATCCGTCGGAATATTGGGACCACCTGGCCAAGGAACCGGCGGTCAAGCTGCGCATCAATCTGGTCTTTGCCCGCATGGCGCTTCATTTCCGCGATTACGATCATCGCAAAAAATGGCTGCTGCAACTGGTCAATGACAACCTGCCGTCTGGCGAAGTCCACTGGCACTTCACCGAGGCCCATTGCGTTCGCCTGCTTGATGCCCTGTTTGGAGATGTTCGTGAAATCCTTCGGGTCCCCGAACATTCCGCAGAACTGGTTGCCAAAATGGGCAGCGAAGATGTCGCAACCCTGCGCGAAGTCATGAAGTCGATTGACGCCGACATTGCCCGCCATTCGGCATCGTAAGCCAGACGCGCCCAAAGCGACGCACAGTTACCCGTCGGTTACCCGCCGGTGACCTATAACAAAGGCCGCACAGGTGATATCATTCTGCACCCTGTGCGGCTTTTTTCGTTTGCACCTGACGGAAAGGTGATCACCGACATTCTAAACGGGCTGGTCAACACCGGGTCTGCTGTGCCACAGTCTGATACCAAGGCCCCGCGAAACCAGAGCTAATGTTGCAAACCAACGCCATGACCAAACCACTGATCGACAAATACGGCCGGCATGTCTCCTACCTGCGCGTTTCTGTAACGGATCGCTGCGATTTCCGCTGCACCTATTGCATGGCGGAAAACATGACCTTCCTGCCAAAATCCGAAGTCCTGACACTCGAGGAACTCGATCAGCTTTGCACGGCCTTTATCAATCGCGGTGTCCGCAAATTGCGCCTGACCGGCGGCGAACCGCTGGTGCGCCGTGGCATCATGGATCTGATTTCCGATCTGTCGCGTCATCTCAAAACCGGTGCGCTTGATGAACTGACCATGACCACGAATGGCAGCCAGCTTGCCACCTATGCCGATGATCTGGCCCGCCTTGGCATCAAGCGCCTGAACATCTCGCTTGATAGCCTTGATTCCCAGAAATTCACCGAAATCACCCGCCGTGGCCGCCTAGAACAGGTTCTCGCCGGGCTTGAAGCCGCCAAGGCTGCCGGGATCAGCATCAAGATCAATACGGTTGCCCTTCGGAACTTCAACGAAGATGAAATGTCGCGTCTGGTGTCATGGTGCGGGAAAGAAGGTTTCGATCTTTGCCTGATCGAAACCATGCCGCTTGGCGATATCGATGGTGATCGCACCGATCAGTATTTGCCACTGACTGTGGTCCGCGAACGTCTGGAAAAGGAATTCACCCTGATCCCGTCCGATCACGTCACCCCCGGCCCGGCCCGCTATACCACCGTGGCCGAAACTGGCGGGCGTCTTGGCTTCATCACGCCGCTCACCCATAATTTCTGCGAAGGTTGCAACCGCGTGCGTGTGACCTGCACCGGTACGCTATACATGTGCCTTGGTCAGGAAGACCACGTTGATTTGCGCGCCGCCCTGCGCACCGGCGATCCGCGTGCACTCGATCAGATGCTTGATGCCGCCATGGACCTCAAACCCAAGGGCCATGACTTCGTGATCGACCGCAAAGGCCAGAAACCGGCTGTCGGTCGGCATATGAGCATGACGGGGGGCTAAACGCCTTCTGCGATGATTTCCGTAAAGTTACTTAATTGATTTGTCAGCACATACATCAAGTGTGACGGGCAATCGATGCAATCGCTACTGCCGAACCCGATTACCGGGACATCGGGCGCATGTCGTTGCAAGCCGGCCCTGAGCTCGCACTCATTCCCGCCCGGCACAACCAGCACAGACACAATCCGCCCTGCCCCGTTTGAGGTCAGTTCATCGACATGCCAATGGGGTTTCTTGTCTGGTTTGCAGTGGCGTTTGACGCGCGCAGCAATGTCGCCGGGGCCGTTGGCCGAGCCACAATAAAGGTAGGTGCCTTTGGGCAAAATGGTTCCGGCAAAACGTTTGTTTCGAAGGGCAAGGTCATTTGCCAGTTCGATCACCAGCACATAGGCCCCGGCAACTTTGGGAAGCTGCCGGAGCGTTTGGTCATTTATCGTTTCGATAAACTGTGTCACTGGCCGTCTTGATCGCGCAACAGCAGATCAATCGAAAGCCCCGGCCCGGCCATGCCATTGACCAGCACCGGTTCGCAATGTTCGTTGATCCGTGACGCTATGCGCTGGCGATAGCCGCTAAAGCGCTTTGATGCGACCACATCGACCGGCTCATCAAGATGCACCTCAACCCGGAAAACACCCGGTGTCGGGGTCGCCGTCACACTGCGGATCAATCCGGTGACCGCATGGCCAAGGTACGATCCGGCAAAGCGTTTGCCGATGCCAAGATCGGAAACATTGGTCGGGATGTTCCGGCGCGCCATGGCGACCGCAGTATTCCAGTCCCGGAAACCGTGGCTTTGCGCCAGAAGTTCCAGCGATCCGGCATGCGAGATTGATACATCGCGCGCAGCCAAGGCTTTGCGCAGGCGTTTTGCCTGTGCCTTGAATTGTTCAGTCGCATCCGTGTCGATATCGGCACGGCTGATATTCAGACTGTTTGAAGTCATTTTCGTCTCCACACAGGAGGCCGGGGGTCCGCATTGCCGGGCCGTACCCTGATCGGGAAACGGGTCCGTTTTATTCATAAGCGCCACTTTACCAAAGGATAACCTTGCGGACGGCGGGTGTGCGCAACCCAAGGCTGGGTAATTAGCGTAATATCGCTTCCAAGACAAGCTTCACAGCATCTTTCACCAATGTTTGTTCCTGCCCCGTGCGCAGAAATTGACAGCCCCCGTGACAACAACATATACCAGAGAAAAGAGGTTTAATCGGGGCCCGCCACATGCCACCGATCATTTACAAGGAATAAACGCCATGGCCATGGAAGCCTATGAAATCGAAAACATGATCAAGGAAGCCCTTCCTGATGCCGATGTCCGGATCGAGGATCTGCGCGGTGATGGCGATCATTATGCTGCAATTGTTGTGTCTGAGTCCTTCCGCGGCAAAACCCGCGTGGTTCAGCACCAGATGGTTTATTCCGCGCTCAAGGGCAAAATGGGCGGCGATCTGCATGCCCTTGCCCTTCAGACGTCAGCACCGGAATAACCCGTCAGTTGCATGTGCCACACGCCAGTCGGTATTTTGGCAAAAGGCAAGATTTTTTGGGCGCCGACCACCTATCGGCGCCCGATTTCGTTAAAACCGGAACCGCCCGCCACCACACCCGCGATCCGGTTTGACCAGCCCCATTAACTGACCACGGCTCATCAAATGTCATCACAGGAAAAGCCTGCCCTGATCGGTGCCGGACCACTTGCCGGACTTGGTGCCTTTACCATCTGGGGCATTTTTGGCCTGTATTTCAAAATGGTATCCTTTGCGGTGCCGCTTGAAATCCTGTCACACCGGATCATCTGGTCGGCGGTTCTGACATTCGCGATGATCTTTGCACTTGGCCGTCGCAAACAGCTTTGGGTTCTGATTTCCTCGGCCAAAACGCTGGGACTTTTGTTCCTGAGCAGTTTGCTGGTGGCGGGAAACTGGGTGATCTATATCTGGGCGGTCAATAGCGGCAACGCGCTTGAAGCAAGCCTTGGCTATTACATCATGCCGCTGATCATGCTGATCCTTGCGCGGATTTTCTTTGCCGAAAAACTTAACCGGATTCAGATCCTGTCGGTTGGCATCTGTGCCATCGGGGTCATAAACCTTCTGGTCTTTTACGGCCAATTGCCCTGGATTGCGCTTAGCCTGTCATCCCTTTTTGGTTTTTACGGGGTGATCCGCAAATTTGTACCAGCCGATCCGATTGCCGGACTGTTTGTGGAATGTGCGCTGATCACGCCAATTGCCCTTGGCTATATGGTCTGGCTAAGCGGACAGGGCGGCATGGCATTTGGCCATACCGGCACGACCAATGATCTGCTTTTGGTCGGACTGGGTGTTTGCACCACAGTCCCGCTTGTCCTGTTTGCCTATGCCGCGCGGAACATGAAATTCTCGGTTCTGGGCTTGATGCAATATCTTAATCCGACCCTGCAGTTCTTTGTCGCGGTTCTGGTATTTGGAGAAACCTTTACCAGCGCGCACATGGTCACCTATGGTCTTGTATGGTTCGGACTTGGTATTTTTACATGGGATAACTTTCGCACAGCCCGTAAAAACCGCCGCAACAGTTGACAGAACCACAGGTTCCAGCCATATCTTCGGCCATAAAAGTTTAACTCGTTTCCGCGGCCACAAGATCGCCGCTCAAGCCAAGGACAATCATTATGACCGACAATCCGGTTTTCGATCGCATCCAGAAGGACATCAACGATAACGACATCGTTCTGTTCATGAAGGGCACCGCAATGTTCCCGCAGTGCGGCTTCTCTGCTGCCGTGGTTCAGGTCATGGCCGAGCTTGGCGTTCAGTTCAAGGACATCAACGTTCTGGTAGACCCGGCAATCCGTCAGGGTATCAAGGACTTCTCGAACTGGCCGACCATTCCGCAGCTTTACGTCAAGGGCGAGTTCCTTGGCGGTTGCGACATTGTACGCGAAATGTTTGCTTCGGGCGAACTGGCCCAGCATCTTAAAGACAAGGGCGTTGCTGTCGCGGCCTAAGGCGCGCAACACACCCGACGCTAAAACGCGCTGTGGCCATGCCCGGCGCGTTTTTTTTTGTGCCTTTGACTGTTCAAAATACATCCTTGGCGTTTATTACCCCCACGTCGCAAAACTATTTCTTGATGCTTGGGACCAAGTTCCCCATCTTTGTGAGATGCGAAACATCGCGTAACAGGGGAAAAGACCAGGGATGAAACGAGCAATCAAAACAATGGCATGGCTGGCAATCTGGCTGGTTTCCGCATGCTTTGTCGCCCAGCACACACCTGCATCTGCACAAATGGCTGCCGTTGCCGCCATGGCCGGATCAAATGATGCTGCCCCTGCCACATCCAGCCCGGCCAGCGCGCCCGATGATGTTGCAGCCGAGGCCTTCAGCTATTACGCGTTCCTTGATGATGGCATCAACCGCACCAAGGCCCATATTGACGAAACCCTTCGCGGTTTTGCCGCCTTCCCCGACGAAGTTGACGCCACCCTGGCCCTGATGTCTTCGGATTTCGGCAAGACCGGACTGATGTGGGTTGCCATTTTCACGGCTGTTTTTGTTGGTGTCGGAATCATTGCCGAGATCATCTATCGCCGGTTTTCTGCATCCATGTGTGCCTATCTTGAGGCCCAGACACCCGAAAAATTCTCCGACCGCCTCAAACAGATCATCGCCCTTTGTGTGCTTTCACTGCTGTCACTTGGTGTATTTGCCATCGGGTCGGTGGGCACATTCCTGATCTTTGACTGGCCGCCGATCATGAAAGCAGCGGTGATGTCGCTGCTGACATCGTTCTTCCTGCTGCGCATCCTGATGATCATTTTGCAGTTCCTATTTGCACCCAAGGCCGATGGTCTTCGCATGATCAATGTTGATCCGCTTGCAGCCACTGCCCTGACCAAAAGCCTGACCTGGGCGGCGGGGATTTCCCTGTTTGCATTCGGGCTGGCCGGTGTATTCAGCGCCGCACCAACCATGGTTCTGGGCGATGTGATCCTGTTTGACCTTGCCGTATTGATCGCAGTCATTTCATTCTGTGTCGCGACATGGTGGCTTGGCCGGTTCTTCGCCAGCCACACAGCAACCAATGAAGTCGAAAAGATCGCCCTGCCAACCTCGATTGCCCGTCTATGGCCCGCAATTGTTTCAGCCTGGCTGATCCTTGTCGGCGGCGCGGCAATTGTCGGGGCGGAGCGCGCACTCAAGGCCGTGCTGGTCATCGGTCTGGCCTGTCTGTTTGATGTGATCTTCCGCAACATCATCGAAGGCCAGCATCGCATCAAGGTCAAAGCCGCCGAACAGGAAGCAACCGAGCGAAATGCTGCGGCACAGGCAAATGCCCTTGAACATGACGAAGAATACCAGCCGGTCAAACCCAAGCTTCCGGTCTTCACCACCGTTTTGAAACGCGGCGTGCGCTTGCTGGCTCTGGTCTTTGTGCTGGCTGGCATGTGGCGCATCTGGGGTCTGGATCGTCTGGCGATGGCAGAAGATGCCGGGATCTTTGCCCGGATCATTGATGCATCAACCGAAATCATCATGATCCTTCTGATTGCCGATCTGATCTGGTCGCTGATCAAGACATTCCTTGATGAACGCATGAGCGCATCAAACAGTGGTCATGGCGGTGACGAAGGTGGTGGCGCCGGGCTGTCACGTATTGAAACCCTGCTGCCGCTGCTCAAGAACTTTGCCCTGACGGTAATCGTGATCATGGTGGCCATGGTCACGCTGTCATCGCTTGGCGTTGATATCGGGCCGCTGATTGCCGGTGCAGGCGTGGTTGGTCTGGCGCTTGGCTTTGGCAGTCAGGCACTGGTGCGTGACGTTGTCGCGGGTGTGTTCTTCCTGCTTGATGATGCATTCCGCCTTGGCGAATATATCGAGGTCGACAACCTCAGGGGGCGGGTTGAAAACATCTCGATCCGGTCGATGCAGTTGCGTCACCATCGCGGTCCGCTTCAGACCGTGCCGTTTGGCGAAATCAAATCCATAGTCAACCACAGCCGCGACTGGGTCATCGTCAAACTGGAATTCCGTGTGCCGTTTGAAACCGACGTCAACAAGATCAAAAAGCTGGTCAAAAAGCTTTCTGCCGATCTTCTTAATGATCCGCTGATCGGCGACAGCTTCATCGAACCGCTGAAATCCCAGGGCGTCCGCCGGATGGAGGAATTCAACATGGTGATCGGGTTGAAATATACCTCCAAACCCGGTGAACAATTCACCATTCGCAAAACCGTCTATCAAAGCGTTCTGGCGATGTTCAAGGAAAACGGTATCCAGATGGCATCGCGCAACGTCAAGGTCGACGTCCCTGCCGACGCCACACCGGAACAAAAACAGGAAGCCGTTGCCGCCGCAGCCCAACAGGCATCCGAGCAACTTAACAAGCCATAGCTGTTGCTGGCATCCTAACAGGCCTGAAAGACAAAACCCCCGATGCGACATCGCACCGGGGGTTTTCTTTGATCGTTTGGCTGTGATCGGGTTTCTAGCGTGACGCTGCCATGATTGCACTGCCACCAAGCATCAATCCACCACCGCCATAACCAAGATACTGACGGGCCTTTTTGCCCTTAAGCAGGGTCTGCACCCGTGACGCGGCAAAGACATAACTGCACAGAACAGCTGCAACAATCACAAGCGACGTCACCATCAGGATCAGGAACTGGGCCGTCTGATTGCCGGTCGGATCAATGAATTGCGACAGAAACGCCATGTAAAACAGAATGATTTTGGGGTTCAGAACGCCGGTCAGGAACCCCGCCCGCAAACCGGTCCAAAGCCCCTGTTCGGCGGGATGGGAAACCACATTTTCCCCGCCATCTGAAACAGCCTGCCCGCCAAAGCGGCCTTCACGGCGGGCCTGACGAATTTGCAGGACACCAAGGATCGCCATATAGGCCACGCCCGCCCATTTCACGATCATGAACATCTCGCTTGATGCGGCCAGAACCGCACCAAGACCAAGATAGGATGCCGTCATCACCGACACACCCCCGGCAAGATCCCCAATCACGCAATAAAGCGCCGCACCGCGTCCGCGCGACACAGATTGCCCCAGCACCATCAGGACGCTTGGCCCCGGGATCAGGCAGATCATGGTATAGGCCGCAACATAGGCAAGCCAGGTTTCAAGATGCATCGACGTTTCCTTGGCTTCATAACGCACCCAAAGGGCTCGTATGACATTTTTTATATTTTTCCTACCATCAAGATGCGGCCCGCGGCATGGAAAATCAAGGAAACTCTTTGGGGGCGACAAAGTTTGAAATCTCTGTCTGTCAACAAAGCCGTTTGGGCAAAAAACAATCCCGCCAGAGCAATTTCTGACAGGATTATTGCAAAGCTGGCCGATGGTGGCCCGTGATACAGCCAAACAAAAACGCCCGCTGTTTCCAGCGGGCGTCTTCGTATCGTTTCGCCGCGAAATCCGTAAGGATTAACGCGAGTAGAATTCGACGACCAGGTTCGGCTGCATCTGAACCGGGTACGGAATTTCTGCGAATTTCGGAACGCGAACGAAGGTACCTTTGAAGGCTTTCGCATCAACGTCGAGATATTCCGGAACGTCACGTTCTGCCAGGTTGGCAGCTTCCATAACCATCGGGATTTCGCGCGAAGCGGATTTCACTTCGACAACGTCACCTTCTTTAACAAGGTAGGACGGAATGGTTACTTTCTTGCCGTTAACAAGAATGTGGCCGTGGTTAACGAACTGACGTGCAGCAAACACGGTCGGAACGAATTTCATGCGGTAGATAACCGCGTCGAGGCGCTGCTCAAGGATACCAACGAGGGTTTCCGAGGTGTCACCCGGACGACGCGATGCTTCTTTGAAGTAACGCAGGAACTGTTTTTCGGAGATGGAACCGTAGTAGCCTTTAAGCTGCTGTTTAGCGAACAGCTGCGTACCATAGTCGGTCGGCTTCTTACGACGGGTTGCGCCATGCATACCCGGTGCGTATTCGCGCTTGTTCAGCGGCGACTTTGCACGACCCCAAAGGTTAACACCAAGGCGGCGGTCAATCTTATGCTTTGCAGCAATACGTTTCGACATTTTGTAACTCTCTTTTTTTAAAGATCACTTTATTGTCCCGATAGTTTCCACATGCCGGTATCCGGACATACGGAACGGGGACGAAAACACCTGTTTCGACCCGCTTTCTCGGAAGTGAGGCGCAATATAGAGATGATTGACCAAGAGTCAAACATTAATCGCCCGCCTGACAATGCATGCAAGCCCTGCATTTCTGCCGCATCGGATGCGATAGCGGTCAAAGCAAACAGCCCCTTTGCCAAACCCGGCGGCGATCCCCCGATAACCTACTGGACAATATCAGGTTTGCAGGATCAATCCTTGGCTTTGAACTTGCCGCCGCGCATCGCAACGATCATGCCGCGCAATGTCTGGACTTCCTGATGGGTCAGGTTCGCACGGTTAAAGATGTTGCGGATATTGCGCTGCATGTTCGGACGTTTTTCCTCTACCCGGAAGAATCCCGATGCATCAAGCTCGGTCTCAAGATGAACAAACAGGCGTTCCATATCATCCTTGGTCGCCGGGAAGGTATCGTTCATCATCATCTGATAATCGGGCACATCGACGCCGGCCTGCCACCATTCATACCCGATCAGCAGAACCGCCTGCGCCAGATTAAGCGACGTGAAACCGGGATTAAGCGGCACGGTCACAACTGCATCGCCCATCGCAATATGTTCATTGCGCACACCGGTCCGTTCCGGACCGAACATCACACCAACCTTTTCACCACGCCCGATCACGGTGCGCATTTCCGGTGCCAAACCTTTCGGGGTAAAGACCGGTTTGATCGCATCACGGGTGCGGGCCGTGGTCACATAAACGCGGTTGAGATCGGCAAGGGCATCTTCCTCGCGCTCAAACACCCGGGTATTATCAATCACGATATCGGCACCCGATGCATTGGCCGTCGCCCGTTCATTGGGCCAGCCATCGCGCGGTCGCACCAGACGCAGATCGACCAGACCACAGTTCAACATCGCCCGCGCAGCCTTGCCGATATTGTCGCCAAGCTGCGGTTCAATCAGAATGATTACGGGCGGATTGGCAATGCCCCCCGTTTCGGGTTTGGCACTCCCTACGGCGTCGCTCATCGGGTCAGATCTCCGGTCGTCAAATGCGGGGTGGTGACGGATATTTCCGTCAATATTGGCGCTTACTTAGCAAAAGCCAACCATTCGCGCCAGTCTCGATGACGGCAAGTTGCGATCACATTGCTCCACGGCATCCATCCCCCGCCCCAAATACAAACGACCGGGCAGATACTGCCCGGTCGCATGATGCAGCGTTAAAAGGCGTCGGGTTTAGCCGTGCTGGCTGCGTACGCTGGATTTGAACAGCTTATAGGTAATGGAATCGCGAAGCGCGTTATAGGACGCCTCGATAATGTTGGTCGAAACACCAACCGTCGACCAGCTATTGCCATCCTTGTCGCGGCTTTCGATCATGACGCGGGTCACCGCGCGCGTGCCATCGCCACGGGTTATGATGCGGACCTTATAATCGATCAGTTCGATCTGCTCGACCGCTTCGCGATATTCCGGCACCGTTACCAGAACCTTGCGCAAGGCGGCATCAAGGGCGTTGACCGGACCGTTACCTTCGGCGACCGACATGAACTGGTCTTCGCCGACCACGACCTTGACGGTGGCTTCGGACATGGTGATGACCTGCTCGTCCTGCTCATCAACCCAGCGACGTTCGTCAATCACGCGGAACGATGTCACACGGAAATAACGATCAAGCTCGCCCATCGCCTTGCGGGCCAGAAGTTCAAAGCTAGCTTCGGCCCCGTCATAGGCATAACCGTCAAACTCGCGCTGCTTGACGGTTTCAACCAGCTTGCCAATCGCTTCGGATTTTGGATCGACCTCGACACCGATTTCACGGAAACGGGCCAGAATATTCGAACGCCCCGCCTGATCGGACACAAGGATATGGCGCTGGTTCCCGACCAGTTCCGGTTCGACATGCTCGTAACAGGCCGGGTTCTTTTCCACAGCCGATACATGAAGCCCGCCCTTATGCGCAAAGGCACTGTCACCGACATAGGCTGCCTGACGCAACGGTTCGCGGTTCAGGCGCTCGTCAAGAACATGCGAAATCCGGCGCAAATGGGTCAGTTGTTCATGCGAGATACCAACATCATATCCCATCTTGAGCATCAGGGTCGGAATGATCGAAATCAGGTTGGCATTGCCGCAACGCTCGCCCAGACCATTCAGCGTGCCCTGCACCTGTCGCGCCCCCGCACGCACCGCCGCAAGCGAGTTCGCGACCGCGTTTTCCGTATCATTATGGCAATGAATGCCGACGTTGCCGCCCGGAATGACTGAGCAAACATCGGTCACGATGTCAAAAATCTGGTCCGGCAGCGTGCCACCATTGGTGTCGCACAAAACCACCCAGCGCGCACCGGCTTCATAGGCCGACTTGATCGCCGAAAGCGCATAGTCCCGGTTGGCTTTATAGCCATCAAAGAAATGCTCGGCATCGAACATGACTTCGGAAACTTGTGATTTCAGATGGGCAATGGATTCCGAAATCATCGCCAGATTTTCATCAAGCTCGATCCCCAGTGCCTCGGTGACCTGAAAGTCCCAGCTTTTGCCCACCATACAAACGATCGGCGCATTCTGCGCAAGGCTTGCCAGCCCCGGATCATTTGATGCCGAACGGCCGGCACGACGCGTCATGCCAAAAGCGGTCAGTTTGGAATTCTTAAGCTTGGGCGGATTGGCAAAGAATGCATCATCGGTCGGATTTGCCCCCGGCCAACCACCTTCAATATAGTCAATCGACAATTCGTCCAGTGCCTTGGCAATCGCAGTCTTGTCCGCGGCCGAAAAATCCACGCCCTGGGTCTGCTGCCCGTCGCGCAAGGTACTGTCATATAGATAGACGCGCTTGTCTGACATATTCATTCCAACTGATCGAATTCTCTTTCCGGGTGGCCTTGCTTTCCCTTACGGATCGGCTCTTTCCGGTAAACTGGTCTGGCAAATTGCCGCAAAACCCCCCTCAGCGCAACAGCATTACGCAAATCAGGCTGCTCGGGACGTTTTCCACCCTATCCCACCCTGCACCCACCTTAAGAATAGCTCACCTGTCCCCTTGAATGGTTGTAACCCCCACCTTTCAATGCTTAACTCTACCATACATTGTAAAGCCTGCGGATACTGCGCCGCAGTTTGAAGCACACCCTCCGCGGTCTAGGGACATCGACGATGGCATATGAAGCCACCACCAGCGTTGATATAATGATGCTTGCCGGTCTGACCTGGCAACGCACAGGCAAGAATTGCTGGACGGCATCAGACAGGTTCGCCCATTACACCATTTTCCGCGACATCGACGAACGCTGGTACGGCGAATGGGAACGTGACGGCGAACGTATGCGTGCTGACTGGTCTTGCCCGATCCTTGAAACATTCGCAGAATATATGGTCGACAATGCCCGGCGCAGTCCGACAGATGGACCAAGCTGAAAGCTGAAACCCGGCTCCCGTTTTCCGCATTCCGATTTCCGATATGACCTTCCGATGCCTTGTGCCCGGCATTCGTAAAGATGTGCACCAGCCTCTTTCGCATAAAGCTTTGCGATCTGTTCTTGCGTTTGGCCCCATACCTATTATGTGATGGGCAGTATCGAATTACATAACGCAAGGCTTACCAATGACGAACGCCATTCCCATGCAGATCGACATCGTTTCGGACGTTGTCTGCCCTTGGTGCATTATCGGGTATAAGAACCTTGAAGATGCCATCAGCCGTCTTGATGGCGAGATCGATGTTAAACTGCGCTGGCATCCGTTCGAACTGAACCGTGACATGCCGCCAGAAGGTCAGGACCTCGCCGAGCATCTCAAGGAAAAATACGGTCTTACTGCTGACCAGAGTGCGGACAATCGCGCACGCATTACCATGATGGCCGAAAATGTCGGTTTCCCCATCCATTTCAGCTCGGACAGCCGCATCTACAACACCTTTGATGCCCACCGCCTGCTCTATTGGGCTGGCAAGGAAGGCGAATACGGCCAGCAAACCGCGCTTAAGCTTAATCTGTTTGCTGCCTATTTCCAGGGTGGGGACAATATGTCTGATCACGGTGTTCTCACACGTGCGGTCGAGGACGTCGGACTGTCGCCGGAACGTGCGGCGGAAATTCTTGCTAGCGATGAATTCGCCAGGGAAGTCCGCGCCGAGGAAGACGAATTCGGCGAAGCAGGTATCAGCTCGGTTCCGACCTATGTCATTAACGGCAAATTCGCCATTTCCGGCGGCCATCCGCCAGAGGTCTTTGAACAGGCCCTCTCTGAGATCGCCCGACAGGGTGACGAAATTCTGGCCGAGGCCGAAAGCGAAGCCTGATCAACCCGGTCAAACCGGATCTATAGATATAATATAAAGCAAAGCCCCGGCATTATACCGGGGCTTTGTTATATCTTCGGATGCTGACAGACCGCCCGAAAGACGGACTGATTACCTCAGGAAAGGTAATCGGCCATTTCCGCGTTGAAATAGGTTTTCGTGCGCGGGCCGGTGATGATCGGGTCGATGCGACGCACACATTCCTTGTAATGTTCGGTCTGGCGATGCGCCTGAAAAGCATCTTCGGAACTGAAAACTTCGTAAATCATGAACTTGTGTTCATTTTCCGGGTCGCGCAGCACATCAAAACGCAGGTTGCCCTCTTCGTTTTTGCGCGTTCCTTCATAGTTGATCCGGAATGCCTCGATGAATTCATCGACATGTCCCGGTTTGACTTCAATATGCACCATTTGTACGAGCATGATTTATCCTTTTTGATTAATTCACTTCGATCAATTTTCTTGCCGGGTCAGATGCCCGGCGCTTTCCACATGGAGGTCGTAACCCCCTGATCGACCAATTGGCGCTGCGCGGCATAGGCCTGCGCCCAGCGTTCACCCAATGCGTCGTAATCGGCTTTGACCTTGTCGTTGGGCTCGAACGTATTTTCCCACCGCACCCATTCACGCCCAAGAGCGGCAAGATCATGATGCAAACTGCCACCAACAGCCGCGGCTGCGGCACAACCAAGTGCGGTTGCTTCCTTGATCACCGGTGTTGCAACCGGAATACCGGTCACATCGGCCAGCATTTGCGACCAGTGCGGGCTTTTTGCCGCACCTGCAGCGAACACGATCTGCTCCGGACGTTTCCCGCTAAGCGCAAAGATCGCTTCGAGGTTCCGCGCGGCGACGATGCAGGCATTTTCCTGCAAGGCACGGAACAAGACGGCCTTACCTGATTTTTCCGGATCTATGCTGAGATTAAGGAAAGACGGGGCGGCGTGATACCAGCTGCCATAGCGCATCACATCGGAGAAAATCGGAATAACCCCGTGCGCGCCAAGCGGCACATTCTTTGACTGGTTTTCCAGCAGGGTATAGGCCTTGCCGGGATCATCGACCTGCGCAAGTTCTGCTTGCCCGAAGGCATCACGGAACCAGCGCATCACAGCCCCGACAAAGAAGCTGATCGCCTCGGCCTGATTAAGGCCGGTGATCACGTGCGGATTGACGCGCAAATTCATCGACGGGTCGGTCAGGCTCTGATCGACATTGACGATCTGCTGCCAGAACGTTCCCCCCAGAACCGCGCAATCCCCGATCCCGGTGACACCAAGACCAGCGGTACCCAACTGGCAATCACCACCCCCGACAACAACGGCGGTTTTGGTCGACAAGCCGGTTTCTGCGGCGGCCTTTGCAGTGACATGACCAACAGCCGTTCCGGTTTCACATGCTTGCGGGAAGATATCATCACGCAGACCAACCGCACGCATGGCCTCGGGCAACCAGTTGCGTTCCTTCAATCCGAAAATACCGGTAGTCCCGGCATTGGACGGATCAGATGCGATTACCCCCGAAAGACGGGCAACCACCCAGTCCGAGAGCATCGCAATGCGATCAATCTTTTCATAGATGTCTGGCATCTGCTGACGGATCCAGAGAAGCCGTGGCAAGGCGCCCAGCGCAAAGGTCTGCCCGGTCTTGCCATAAAGGTCTTCCTCGACACCCGGGAAGCTTTCCTTAAGCTCGCGCACCTGATCAACGGCACGACCGTCAACATTGGCACACGCCCAGATTTCCTTGCCATCCGCATCAAAGGCAACAATCGCCTCGCGCATGGAAGTCGCACTGACGGCGGCAATTTCGTCACCTGAAACACCGGCTTCGGACAGCGCACCGGCGATGCAGTCGCAAATCAGTTTCCAGTTGCCCTCAACGTCAAAATCCATTGAACCGGGGAAACGCGGGTCTTCCTTATGCCACCATTCACGCTGGCATGCGCCAAGCTGATGACCATCGCGATTAAACACAACTGCCCGACCGCTGCCTGTTCCGGCATCGACCGCAAGCAGGTAATCTCCTGCTGACATTGCCTAGACTTCCTCCAACAATTTTTCTGCCGTTTTTTCATCCGTTATCAGGATGTCGACATATTTTCCTTTAAGGGCGGCACGGATCGCGCGCACCTTGCCATCGCCACCCGCCGCAGCGATGACGTTCTTTGATTTATTCAGGGATTCAAGACGTGCCCCGATCACACGCTGATGCAGCGACAGATCAAGCACATCGCCATTATCATCAAAGAACTGACACAGGATGTCGCCCACCGCACCCTTGCGGCGCAGCGGCTCGACCTCGGCCGGGGTGACATAGCCACTGCGGACCACGGTCGACTCGTTATTCAATTCGCCGATACCGACAAGCTGATAGGCAGCATTCATCGCCATCTCGAGAACGTTGGAAATGCCCGGCTCACCCATCAGGGCCCGGGCGACCGAATCCTCGGAAACCACAAGCGGTGCCGGTAACAGATGGACACTGCTGCCCCAGTTCGCGGTGCGCATCCCGTCAACATAGGTCGCAACCCCGCCGGTCAAACTGACCAGCGATACATTGCGTTCATTGGCCATATGCCCGATGCGCTGAATGGTGTGACTGACCGTCGCCCCCCAACCCACAGCAAGAAGATCGTCGTTCCCCAGACGCTGCATCAGAAACTGCGCAGCCGCCTGACCAAGACGTTCGTTCAGATCACCGTTTTCCAGATTCGGCACAACACGTACTTCGCGAAGGCCCCAGGCATCCAAAAGACGCTGTTCATGTTCAAGACAGCCCTGATACCGGGAATTGATCCGCACCTGAATAATGCCGGTTCGTCGACCGCTTTCGAGCAGACGGGAAACCTTGATACGCGAAAGACCAAGCTTGTCGCCGATTTCGCCCTGGGTCATGCCATCGTTATAGTAGTACCACGCAATACGGGTTAGAGTTTCCTCCTCCGCATCCGCATAACTCCAGTCGCTTCCGTCCGACGCCATATTTCCAGTCCCTGAAATTCTGTTTTGATGTTCATTTGATTATTCATGAAACAAATGATCACGTCAACAGCTGTGCGCACGACATGGAATTGCATAAAAATTTTCCGCATCGCAGCACATTTTCGTTCAATATCCTTGTATATCATCGAAATTCATCAAAAAATCATGCTTGTTGACGAATTTGGAATCATGTGATCAAATGTTTTTCATAAAAACAAATGAACAGGCTCCTAGGGATGGAACAGAATACAACACCCCGGATCGCAGTCCGTGTTGCCGACATATGGAAATCCTATGGCGGAACACCGGTTCTCAAGGGGATCAATATCGAACTGCTAGCCGGGCAGGTTCACGCTCTTCTGGGCGGGAACGGCGCGGGTAAATCCACCTTGATGAAAACCATCGCCGGTCTGGTCGATGCTGATCAGGGAACGGTCGAAATCAATGAACAGCTTCTGGGCAAGGCATCTCCATCTGCCGCACAGGCGCTTGGTCTCTATCTTGTCCCGCAGGAAGCTCACATCCTTCCTAACCAGTCCGTGCTGGAAAATATCTGTCTTGGTCTCAAGGCCAAGCCGCGCGCCCTGCGCGCCGAGGCAGAAGCCCTGCTGCGCGATCTTGCGGTTTCGCTTGATCTTGATGCGCAGGCCGCAACACTTGAAATTGCCGACCGCCAGATTGTCGAAATCATGCGCGGCCTGATTCGCAAGGCCAGTGTCCTTATTCTTGATGAACCGACATCGGCCCTGACCCCGCACGAGGCAAACGCCCTGTTTGACCGCGTCCGTCAGCTCAAGGCACAGGGTGTTGGCATCTTCTTTATCTCGCACAAGCTCCGCGAGATTCGCGAGATTTGCAGCGTGATCAGCGTTTTGCGCGATGGTGCAATTGTTCTATCCGGCCCGCTTGGCGAATATGACGACAATCAGATCGTCGAAGCCATGACCAAAACCGTGCAATCGGCCCAACCGGTTGCACGTGCGGCCAACGACATTGATTTCAGCACACGCGATGTGGTTCTGGAAATTGACCGCTTCAGTGGCGAAGGTTTCCGCGACATTTCGTTTAATGTTCGGGCGGGCGAGATTGTCGGCCTTGCCGGTGTTGTCGGTGCCGGTCGGTCTGAGCTTGCAGAAACCCTGTTTGGTTTGCGTCCGGCACGCGGCGGCAACCTCAATCTTCTGGGCACCCCGCTGACCAAACGTTCGCCGCGTGACTGTGTGGATGCCGGTCTGGTCTATCTGCCCGAGGATCGTCAGCAAAACGGACTGTTCCTTGAGGCATCCCTTGCATGGAACATGTCTGGCTACACCATGCATCGTCTGGGTTTCTTCCCCAAACGCAAGGACGAGACATCTGCCTTTGACGCATTCCGTCAAAGCCTTGGCATCAAATGCGAGGGCGAAGGACAACAGGCCGGGCGTCTTTCCGGCGGGAACCAGCAAAAGGTCCTGCTGGCGAAATGTCTGGCCGCTGACCCACGGGTTTTGATCCTTGATGAACCAACCCGTGGTGTTGACGTTGCCGCACGCAACGACATTTACCGCCTTATTCGTGAACTGGCTGCCAAGGGATTAGGCGTTGTTCTGATTTCGTCTGACTTTGACGAGATCGAACAACTTGCCGACCGGGTTGTCGTCATGGCGCATGGCCTTCAATGCGGCGCACTTGAACACGACGCCGTAACGGTTGATGCCATCGCCCATCTTGCCTTCGAGTCCGGGAGCCACACCGATGCTTGATTTCTTCGCACGCAATCGCG